>Ga0255049_10000360_pt1 | contig 28194 bp, 35 predicted proteins | sample JV7_2_3_MG_FD_183615 | JGI IMG/M metagenome (GOLD analysis project Ga0255049, IMG submission 183615) | Seawater microbial communities from Jervis Inlet, British Columbia, Canada - JV7_2_3 | ecosystem: Environmental > Aquatic > Marine > Inlet | place: Canada: British Columbia | collected 2016-10-06 | reverse complement strand
AGCAACCGCCAGCCGTCGTCTTCACAACGGCCTACGACGAATATGCCATAGACGCGTTTGATGCACGCGCCATCGGTTACGTTCTCAAGCCCGTCAGGCGCGAACGCCTGCAACGCGCGCTCGAGCACGCGGGTCGCTTGAGCGGCCAGATGCTCAACGAGCTGGTTGAAGGCTCGAAGCTCGAGAGCCAGCGTAATCACGTGTGCGCGCGCCTGCATGATGAGCTGCGGCTCATTCCGCTCGATGACATCCGTTTTTTCAGTGCTGACCAGAAATACGTAGTCGTGCACCATGCCAATGGTGAAGACCTTATCGACGACTCTCTCAAGTCACTTGAGGAAGAGTTTGCCGACCGTTTCGTACGCATCCACCGCAGCGCATTGGTCGCGGTCGAAAAGATCGAGAAACTCGAGAAAACTGCCGATGGCAGAACGCTCGTCATGTTGCGCAACACCACCCCGGACGAGGACAATACCCCTGACGACGAACTGGTAGTCAGCCGGCGTCACCTGGCGACCGTTCGCCGGCGTCTCAAAGGAGGGTAGTCCGTCTTGAAAATCCGTATTGCAACGCGCAAGAGCGCACTGGCGCTCTGGCAGGCAGAACACGTTGCCGACGCGCTTAAAGCATTTCCCGAGGTCGACTCGGTCGACCTGGTGCCGCTATCCACCCGCGGCGATGAAATTCTCGACAAGAGCCTGCAGAAAATCGGCGGCAAGGGCTTGTTCATCAAAGAACTCGAGGTCGCGATGCAGGTGGGCGATGCCGACATTGCCGTGCACTCGATGAAAGACGTGCCAGCTGAGATGCCCGATGGCTTTTGCATCGCCGCTGTTCTTGAACGCGCGAACCACGCTGATGCATTCGTCGGCCGCGACGGTTGTGTTCTCGACACGCTGCCCGAAGGCGCCTGCATCGGCAGTTCGAGCCTGCGACGCCAGGCACAACTAAAACTCATGCGTCCCGACCTCAAGATCGAGCCTCTGCGCGGCAACGTCAATACCCGTTTGTCCAAGCTCGACAATGGCGACTTCGACGCGATCATTCTTGCGGCCGCGGGACTGGAGCGTCTTGGGCTGCAGCATTACATCAGCCAGCAGTTCACACCCGACGAAATGCTTCCGGCCGCCGCACAGGGTGTAATCGGTATCGAGTGTCTTGAGAATAACGCCGAGCTAAGGGCCGTGCTGGAGCACCTGAATCACGCGCCGACGGTACAAACCACGGCAGCAGAACGTGCAATAGCAAAGACACTCGACGCCAGTTGCCAGTCGCCGGTTGCGACACATGCGGTCATTGACGGCTCTGCCATGACGGTAACGGCGCTTGTTGCCATGCCGGACGGCAGTGAATCAATACGCGACTCTGTACAGGGCCCGGCCGTTGAGGCGGAGCACCTCGGCGTTGAACTTGCCAATCGACTGCTCGCGAGCGGTGCCGGCGAGTTGCTCGCTGCTGTGACAGCGACCAATGGCTGAAAGTAAACTTCGCGGCGTCGGCGTACTCGTCACCCGGCCAAAACACCAGGCCACCAGCCTGGTCGATGCCATTACGCAAAAGGGCGGTGTCGCCATAGAGCTTCCAGTGATGGAAGTCATTGCGCACGATGCGGCGACCATCGATCATGACGTCGCGAGCCTGCTCGAGCCGGACATTGCGATATTTGTCAGCGCAAACGCCGTGCGCCTGGGCCTGGTCCATGCGGGTGGAGCAAAGATCGCCGCCATTGGCCCGGCTACCGCAATTGCCGTTCGGCGACATGGCCGCGAAGTGGACATTCAATCCGTCGACGGTTTTGACAGTGAACACCTGCTCAACGCAGAAGAACTACAAGACGTTCACGGCAAGGTAATCCGTATCGTTCGGGGCAATGTCGGCCGCGAACTGCTGGCGAAAACACTGCGGTCACGTGGTGCGATCGTCGAATACCTGGCAATTTATCGACGCCAGCTCCCCGAGTACTCGAGCGAAGAGCTGCTTGAGATCACCGAACAATGGCAGGCCGGGATGGTCGATGTTGTCACTATCATGAGCGTAGAATCTCTGCAGAACCTGTTGAAGATACTGCCACGCGAGTGTCAGGAGCTTCTCGTAAATGCGTCGCTGGTGACACCGGCCCGGCGTGTGGTACAAGAAGCCGCGGCGCGACTGCCTGGCATACCGACAACGCTCGCAAAAGGACCGCAGGTCAACGATATGATCGATGCGATCCTGGCGTGCAGAAACACCTGACCCGGATATTTTGATGAGCAACGAAGACGAACAAAAAGACGCCGAGTTTCCTGACGAAGACGAACTGGTCGTCGTCGAGACAACAGATGAGGCAGCCGACGAACCCGCGTCCCTGCCCGCACCTGAAACCGCAGCCGCGGACAAGAAGGGCTCGGGCGGCGTTGCCTGGCTCGCACTGTTTATTGCACTGATTGCCGCAGCCGGTATCGGCTACATGATCTTTCAGGACTGGCGCGCTGAGAGCGCTGCAGACCAAAGTGCGAGTTCGCTCGCCGAGCTTAGAAACCAGCTCGCGTCGTCCAGTGAATCGTTGTCGAGCCTCGACCGCAGTATTGGCGAACTCGCGGCAGCCGATTCGCGCACCACGTCACAGCTCAGCGCCTTGCAGGCGGATCTGGAAAACCGTATTTCGTTGCTCGACTCGTTGCCATCGCGCACGTCCAACCTCGAGAATTCGTTATCCACGCTGCAGGGTGTGTCGACCGGTGCCCGCAACACCTGGCTGCTGGCCGAGGCCGAGTACTACATGCAGATTGCCAACGCGCAATTGCAGTTGGCGGGCAATCCGCATCTCGCTGCGCTTGCGCTCGGTATGGCCGACGAACGCATAGTGCAACTGTCTGATCCCGCGCTTACCGGGGTTCGCCGCGCCCTCTCCGACGAACTCGCAGCACTCGAGGTCATGGAAAGACCCGACATTGAGGGTATTACGCTGACGCTTTCGAGCCTGGCGCGCGTCGTGGATTCCTTGCCCTTGCGGCAAGCTACCAGTACCGGTATCGATGAGGACGCCGTTGTCGACCTTGAACTCAGCGGCGCGAACCGTGCATGGGCTTCTGTCAAAGGCGCCTTTTCCGGGCTTGTCAGAGTGACTCCACCGAACGAGGCCGCGGCGCCTCTGATGACCCCTGATGCGGTGTATTTCCTGCGCACCAACCTGACCCTGCAGCTGCAGGCCGCCCGACTCGCTCTGCTGCGCGGCGAGCAGGCCGTCTTTGAGCAGAGCCTCGATGACGCTGCGGGGTGGCTGGACCTGTATTTCGACGCGGAAAGCGCACAAGTCCGGGGAGCAAAGGCAACGCTGGCTGAGATTCGCAGCGGCCTGTTTGCTGTGGCGCCACCCGATATTTCCGAGTCGCTGCGACTGTTGCGCCAGTTCAATACTATCAACGAGTCCGCGCAATGAAATTCGCGGCCATTGTTGTCGTTGTTGTAATACTGAGTGCGTTCGCCGCACATTTCCTGCTTGGCGATCCGGGTTACGTCGCAATCAATTTCCGCGGCTATCTCATTGAAATGTCGGTGCCGGTCCTGTTGGGGCTCTCCGTTCTGCTCGTGATCTCGATCTGGCTGATACGCCGCCTGGTCCAGGCGCCGAAACGGCTGGGCGAGGCCGCGGGCCGCTACCGTTCGGGTCGCGCAGGCCTGAAACTCACACGCGGCATGATCGAAGTTGCCGAGGGCAATTTTGCGCGCGGTGAAAAACTGTTAGCCCGGGCAGCGAGCACGAGCGATGCGCCGCTCTTCAACTACCTGCAAGCCGCACGCGCTGCGCACCTGCAAGGCAAGGATGAGCGCCGAGACGAATGGCTCAAGCTTGCCTACGAACATACGCCCGAGGCGGCAAACGCCGTGCTGCTGACGCAGGCAGAGCTACAACTCGATCGCGAGCAGTACGAACAGGCCCTGGCAACGCTGCGCCGTATCGAGGAGAACTCCAAGGACCACAGCTATGCCCTCGCGCTTCTTGGCCGTCTGTATTTTCGGCTCAAGGACTGGGCGCATCTTGCTGAAATACTGCCGCGGCTGCAGAAACAGGGCCGCGTCAAACAAGAGATGCTCGACAAGTGGGCCATTCGCGTACACACGGAGAATTTCAAGAACGCCGCTGACGGAGAGGCAGTCATTGCCGAGTGGAAAAGCGTCACGAAACGACTCAGGGCCGAAACCGTGTTGCTCGACGCGTATTACATGGGCCTGATGCGAGTCGGGCTTCACGACAAAGCCGAGAAAGACCTCACCACCGCACTCAAGGCCGAATGGCGCGCACCGCTGGTGCGTTTGTTTGGTCTGGTTGAGGGCGCTGATCCCAGCAAACAACTGAAACGCGCCGAAGGCTGGCTGGCACAACATGACGACGACGTGGACCTGTTGCTGGCGGCCGCCCGCCTTTGCCTGCGCAACGAACTCTGGGGCAAGGCCCGCAGCTACCTGGAAACCGTCATAGCCTTGCGGCCAACACCCGAGGCCTACCAGGAATACGGCCGCTTGCTGACGCAGCTCGGGGAGACGGATGCAGCTGCGGATGCTTACCGACAAGGACTTGGCATGGTTGCCGCCAGCCCTTTGACGGCGATTCCGCACCTCGAGCCGGACAAGCTGTAGGAGCGGTGCTTGTCACCGCGAAAAAATAGCAGTCGCGCTGCGAGCAGCGCTCCTACAACGCTGGTTGTTGGTGTCGGATACCTCGGCGGGCGATTTCTTGAACAGCACAAAGATTCCCATGGTCTGACGCACAGCGATTTCGACCTCGACAAAGACGGTCCCGCAACGGTCGATCTTCCCGAATCGTACACCGTGCTGTACACGGTACCGCCATCGCATGAGTCGCAATCTGACCTGCGGCTGCAGCGACTACTGGCAGTGCTCGATCCTGCGCCAGCGCGATTCGTCTACATCAGTACGACCGGCGTTTACGGCGATCATGGTGGTGCGGCAGTCAGCGAAAAGACGCCGACCAGTCCGGGTTCCGAGCACGCGGCAAGAAGGGTGGCGGCCGAAGATGCATTGAATGTCTGGGCCACTGAGGCGGGCTGCACCGCAGTGGTGCTCCGGGTGCCGGGCATCTATGGTCCTGGCCGACTCGGTATTGAGCGCTTACGTGAAGGGTCGCCGATCATCCAGGAACGCGATGCCGGACCCGGCAATCGCATTCATGTTGACGACCTGGCAGCCTGTTGCGTCGCCGCAATGTCGGCCGACGTACCCGCCGGCGTTTACAACGTTGGCGACGCTGACCACCGCACATCGACCTGGTTTGCGAACGAGGTAGCGCGTCAGTGCGAACTGCCGGCACCGCCGACCATTAGTATGGAAGACGCTCGGCGCCAGTTCTCGGCGATGCGAATGTCGTTTCTCGGCGAATCACGCCACGTCGACACGCAAAAGATGCGTGACGTCCTGGGTGTGAAGCTGAAATACGCGAACCCGGAAGCCGGAATAACAGCGAGTTTGTAGGAGCGCTGCTTGCAGCGCGACCATGTTCGTCACACAGGCCCGACACCGGGTACGCGCCCCGTCGTGCGTCTACTAGGGCTGGCTGCGGGCGCTTCGTAACCAGGCGGTGAGGGGTTCCCACTCATCCCAGTCAGGCCACGCGAGATACTCGGGCAACTCAAAGATACCCAAACCACGCGTATACGCACGTACGTAGTTTTGTGCGTCACGCAGAGCAGCGATGTACGGGACGCGCGCCTTCGTCAGGTACTCGTCGAGATCATCGAAGATAAGCGTGTTGTCACGAACGCGATTTGCCAGTGCGCCGATCTTTACCTGCTTGTTCTGTACCTTGCTGACACTCTGCAGTTCCTTGAGGAACGTCGAGGTTGCCTGCATGTCGATCGTGGATGGCAATACGGGCACGACGATGGTCTCTGCATGTTTGACGAGATCCGTCAGTTCCTTGCCGTGCGAACGTGCTGGCGCGTCACTGACAACAATGTCGGCGTTACGTGGCACGTGCCTCAGGCCGCCGTCGAATGCGGCCACTCCGGCGATCTCTGGCCGGTTATCCGGGCGGCGCTCCAGCCAGTCGAGGCCGGAGCGTTGTGGATCGTAATCAGCGAGGGCGACACTGGCGCCTTCGTTTGCAAAATAGGAAGCAATATTCGTCGCGAGAGTGCTTTTTCCGCAACCACCCTTCGCGTTCAGTACCATTATGTGCCGCATGACCTCTCCTCAAGGGCAATGTTTTTCGAGTTTTATGTAAACTACAGCCGCCGACTTCAAATGTCCAACGGGCAAAATCACCGCTTCTAATGTTGCTTCCCTATTTAAAAATGCAAGGCGCCGGCAACCAGATTGTCGTCGTGGATCAGCGCGATCAGAACACGCTGCCGCCGTCTGCAGACGGCATTCGGCGGCTGGGTAATCCGGCCTCCGGCCCGGGTTTCGACCAACTTATGTGGGTCGGTCCGTCCCGCAGCGATACGGCTGCAGCGAGCTACCGGGTGTTCAACAGGGACGGCTCCGAGGTCGAACAATGTGGCAATGGCGTTCGTTGCGTTGCGTGGATGCTCGCGAGGAGCGACGCACCGCTGCGCTCGTTCACGCTCGAAAGCCCCGCCGGCCCGATCGAAGCCACGGTGCTCGACGATGACCAGGTCTCGGTGAGCATGGGACCGCCTGAATTCGAACCAGCCAAGGTACCGTTTGTCGCAGATGAACAGGCAGATCTGTACGACCTTGATGTGAGGGGTCGTACTCATCGGGCCGCGGTGTTATCGATGGGAAATCCGCACTGTATATTGTTGGTCGACAGCATCGCCTCCGCCGACGTGGACAGGCTGGGCATGGCCATCGAGGAGCACACGCGATTCCCTGCAGCGACTAATGTGGGCTTCATGTGCATCAATGACCGCTCAACTGTCGAGCTGCGCGTATGGGAACGCGGTGTCGGCGAAACGCTTGCCTGCGGCACCGGTGCCTGTGCTGCGGCGGTAGCCGGGCAACGGCTTGGGCTGCTTGATGACGAGGTTCGGGTGCGGCTGCCGGGCGGACAACTCGTGGTAAGCTGGCGCGGCGAGGCTGAGCCTGTCTGGCTCACCGGCAATGCTGAATTGATTAGTGAAGGAACGATTGATCTATGAGCACACAACCCAAGCCGGAATACGCCGAAGAAGAGGTCTCGGAACAGGCTGTTCGCGAGTTCCTTGAAGCCAATCCCGACTTTTTTGAGCGCAATGCCGCGTTGCTCCGCCAGCTCGAATTGCCGCACGGTGCCGGTGGCGCCGTATCACTGGTTGAGCGCCAGGTTGCGATGCTGCGACAGAAAGACCTCAAATTGCAGCGCCAGCTCAAGGAGCTCATTGAGGTCGCCCGGGACAACGACGTCCTGGCCGCGAAAATTCATGAACTGACCCTGCAACTGTTCGCCGCGCCCGACCTGCAATCCTGCGTCTCTGCCATCGAAAAGGCCATGCGCAGTGGTTTCGGTGCCGATCACTCGGTCCTGGTCCTGTTTGCTGATCCGACGATGTTCGAAGACATTCAGGAGGGTCGCTTCTTCCGCGCCGTGAAGCGCGAGGACAAAGCGCTTGGGCCATTTGACACCTTCCTCAATGGCAAGGGACCGCGCTGCGGGCAGGTTCGCGATTCGCAGCGGGCGTTCCTGTTCCAGGACGACGCCGAGGAAATTGGCTCTGCCGCACTCGTGCCGCTCGGTGACAAGGCCGAAATCGGCTTTCTTGCCATTGGCAGCAACGACGCCGACCGCTTCCATCCGGGCATGAGCATTGATTTCCTGGCCCGCGTCGGGGATCTCGTCGCAGGAGCACTAAAACGCTATTAGGACCTGGATAGACAAGTTCATTCATCACCTCGGATTTGAACGCCGCCTGTCCGAACTAACGTGTAAGCACTACCGCCGCGACCTAGAGGCGCTGCTCAGCTTCTGTAAGGACAACAACATCCGCAAGTGGGGTGAGCTCGACAGCGAGCACGTCCGTGCTTTCTCGGCGACGAGTTTTCGCCGCGGCCTGTCATCAAAAAGTATTCAGCGACGACTGTCAGCGTCGCGGACGTTTTTCCGTTACCTGTTACGTGAAAAACACGTCAAGACAAACCCGGTCGTATCTGTGTCGGCACCCAAAGCACCCAAGCGACTGCCTGGCAACCTTGATGCTGACCGTATGGCGCGCCTGCTCGAAATACCGGGCGACACCGCGATCATCAACCGCGACCGTGCGATCCTCGAATTACTGTATTCATCCGGGTTGCGACTAGCCGAACTGACCAATCTGGACTGCGGCGATATCGATGTGCATGACGCGACTGTGCATGTCACCGGCAAGGGCAACAAGGACCGCATTGTGCCGGTCGGCAGGCACGCGCTGGCCGCCCTGGCCAGGTGGCAAAAATCACGCGGCGACCTCGCGCCCTTGGACGAAACGGCGCTGTTCGTCAGCAACCGTGGGACACGCATCAGCCGTCGCTCGGTGCAATCACGTGTCACGCACTGGGCGAAACGCCAGGGTATCGATACGAACGTGTCTCCACACTTGTTCCGGCACTCCTTCGCGACGCATCTTCTTGAGTCGAGCCATGATCTGCGCGGCGTCCAGGAACTCCTCGGGCACGCTAGTATCTCGACCACCCAGGTCTATACGCACCTTGACTTCCAGCACTTAGCCCAGATATACGACCAAACTCATCCGCGCGCCCGGAAGAAGGGCTAGGTAATCAGTATGGATCAATTTCGAGGGACGACCATCGTCTCGGTACGTCGCAATGGCGTCGTTGCCATAGCCGGCGATGGTCAGGTCAGCATGGGCAACACGGTAATGAAGGGTAATGCCCGCAAAGTCCGGCGGCTGGCCAACGGCCGTGTGATCGCCGGGTTCGCTGGCGGCACGGCGGATGCCTTCACCCTGTTCGAGTTGTTCGAAAGTAAGCTCGAGCAATACGGCAACCTGACGCGCGCGGCGATCGAACTGGCCAAGGACTGGCGCACCGACCGGCGTCTGCGCCGCCTCGAGGCGCTGCTCTGTGTTGCCGATGAAGAGAGCTCCTTTGTCATCTCCGGTAATGGTGATGTCATCGAGCCCGAACATGACCTGATGGCGATTGGCTCCGGTGGACCATTCGCGCAGGCGGCTGCGCTCGCCTTGCTGCAGAACACAGACCTCGGCGCACGCGAGATTGTCGAGAAGGCCCTGAATATCGCCGGCGATATCTGCGTATTCACCAACCACAATATTGTCATCGAAGAATTAGCGGCGAAATAAGATGTCTCAAATGACCCCCAGGGAAATCGTCCAGGAACTGGACAAGCACATCGTTGGCCAGGACGAAGCCAAGCGCGCAGTTGCCATTGCGTTGCGCAATCGCTGGCGCCGCGTGCAGGTTGACGAGCCACTGCGCAGCGAGATAACGCCGAAGAACATCCTGATGATCGGCCCGACCGGCGTCGGCAAGACCGAGATATCACGACGTCTTGCTCGGCTGGCGAAATCTCCGTTCATCAAGATCGAGGCGACCAAGTTCACTGAGGTTGGTTATGTGGGTCGTGAGGTCGACAGTATCGTCCGCGACCTGATGGACATCGCCGTCAAGATGATTCGCGAGGATGCGATAGCGAAGTTCCGTCACCGCGCCGAAGACGCCGCCGAGGAGCGCGTACTTGACGCGTTGTTACCGCCGCCAAAACAACCGATCGGTTTTGCGACTGACGTGGATGACAAGCCGCAGGACAGTGATACGCGACAGAAATTTCGCAAAATGCTGCGCGAAGGCAAACTCGATGACAAGGAAATTGAAATCGAGATCCAGGCGATGTCAGTTGGCGTCGAGATCATGGCGCCGCCGGGCATGGAGGAGATGACCAGCCAGCTGCAGGGCATGTTCCAGAACATTGGCGGCAACCGCAGCACGACACGCAAGCTCAAGGTCAAGGACGCGCTTAAGCAGCTTACCGATGAAGAGGCTGCGAATATGCTCGACGAAGATGAGCTCAAGTCACAGGCACTTGAAGCGGTCGAGCAGCATGGCATCGTGTTCCTCGACGAGCTCGACAAGGTGGCGAAGAGTTCCGGTACGCAGGGTGCCGACGTGTCACGTGAAGGCGTGCAGCGAGATCTTCTGCCGCTGGTCGAAGGCTCAACGATCAACACGAAATACGGCATGGTCAAGACGGACCACATCCTGTTCATCGCGTCGGGCGCTTTTCATATTTCGAAGCCGTCGGACCTGATTCCCGAGTTGCAGGGACGCTTCCCGATCCGCGTCGAGTTGAAGTCGCTTACAACCGAGGACTTCGTCCGCATCCTGACGGAGCCAGACGCCTCGCTGACATCCCAGTACATGGCCCTTCTCGCAACCGAGGAGGTTGACATCGAGTTCACCGAGAGCGGCGTCAGGCGCCTTGCCGAGGTGGCATTCCAGGTCAACGAGAACACCGAGAACATCGGCGCGCGCCGGTTGCATACGGTCATGGAGCGCCTGCTCGAAACGATCTCATTCGAGGCCTCGGACAAGAGTGGCACGCACGTTCAGATCAATGCCGGCTATGTCGACGAACACCTCGCCGAGCTGTCGAAAGACGAGGATCTGAGCCGATACATCCTCTGATGACACCAACAGAAATAACGCTGCGCAAGAACTCGAAGATACTCGTCGTTGCGTTCGAGGACGGCGCGGAATTCAGCTTCGGCTTCGAGTATCTGCGCGTACATTCGCCGAGCGCCGAGGTTGTCGGCCATGGGCCTGGGCAGGAAACGCTGCAGACCGGCAAGGAGAGTGTCGCAATTACCGCGATCGACCCCGTCGGGCACTACGCTGTGCGGCTGGTGTTCGATGATGGCCACGATACCGGGCTGTACTCGTGGACCTACTTGCACGAGCTGGGGTGTAACATGGAGGCGAACTGGAAACGCTACCTCGACCGCCTCGCAACAGCAGGGTATGCTCGCCAAAAGCCCGAATAACAAAGCATCATGAACAAACCTGACGCTCCCGTCGAAACCACTCATTTCGGCTATAAAGATGTGCCCGTGGGCGAAAAAGTCGACCACGTGAGGGATGTGTTCGACTCGGTCGCAACACGCTACGACATCATGAATGACCTGATGTCCGTCGGCCTGCATCGCCTCTGGAAGCGGCATACCATCGACCAGGCCGCAGCGCGGCCGGGCCACCATGTACTTGACCTGGCTGGCGGCACCGGAGATCTCGCAATCAAGTTCGCGCGCCAGGTCGGGCCCCAGGGCCATGTTGTCCTGGCTGACATCAATGCCGCGATGCTCGAACAGGGACGACGCCGTCTCATTGATGCCGGCATCGCGGGCAATGTGACGATTGCCCAGGTCAATGCGGAAAGCCTGCCCTTTGATGAGGCGTCTTTTGACCGCATCACGATCGCCTTCGGCCTGCGCAATGTCACGGACAAGAATGCTGCCCTGCGGTCAATGTATCGCGTCCTCAAGCCAGGTGGCAAAGCGCTGATCCTCGAATTCTCGCAGCCGATGAAATCACTGAAGCCGGCCTACGACCTGTATTCGTTCAAAGTGCTGCCGTTTATCGGCAAATTCGTTGCCAAAGACGAAGACAGCTATCAATACCTGGCTGAGTCGATTCGCATGCACCCGGACCAGGAAACACTGCTCAGCATGATGCAGGACGCCGGCTTCGAGCGTTGCCGCTACCAGAATCTCGCGGGTGGTATTGTCGCCCTGCACATCGGCTACCGTATTTAGGCGCACGGCAATGGATCCTCTCGAAAAACTGTTGCGCCCGCTCACAACCGTCCTGAACCGCAATATCAGTGAGACAACGCCGGCGCGTGAGTTGTGCCAACGTCTCGACGGCAAGACCGTTGCCATACGCGTACGTGATACGGCACTGGCCATGTACTTCGATATCAGCGACGAGGTGCTGTCGCTGAAGACGGTCTCCGAGTCCGATCCCGACGTCATCCTTACCGGATCGCTGCTGACGCTTGCGAGAATGGCCGGACCAAAGGATGAGTCCGTCGGCGAAGTCGCGGTTCGTGACGGCGCACTGGATATCACGGGTGACGCATACACGGCACAGACGTTTCAAAAATTGCTGGGTTACGCGAAGCCCGACTTCGAAGAAGAACTGTCACACGTCGTTGGCGACACTGCGGCGCATTCTACGTCCATGCTTGTAAAGAACATTGCCAACTGGGCCCGCGGTGCACGGGCCACGCTGGGTTCCAATATCCGCGAGTATCTACAAGAAGAGGCATGCGAAGTCCCGAGTCGGTACGAAGTCGAAAAGTTCGCCAGTGAGGTCGACTCGTTACGCGATGACGTAGCGCGGCTCGAAGCTCGCATCAAACGCCTGGCGGAGCGCGCCTGACTATGCGTCGCGGCCAGACTATCCGACGAATGATCAGCATCCAGCGCGTACTGGTGAAGTACGGCCTGGATGACATTATCAAGAAAACTCACCTGCTCCGGCCACTGCGGTTTCTTTTTTACGTGCTGCCACGGCGGCGCGACACCTCAGCGCCAATCGGTGAACGTATCCGACTGGCTCTTGAAGAGCTGGGCCCGATCTTCGTCAAGTTTGGCCAGGCGATCTCGACACGCCGTGACCTGTTGCCACTGGACATCGCTGACGAGCTGGCGAAGCTGCAGGACGAAGTCCCGCCGTTTCCTGCCGAGGAAGCCGTCGAGATTCTCAACGCGGCCTATGGCAAGTCGGTCGATGAGGTCTTCAAGCGCTTCGATACCGAGCCGTTCGCCGCTGCCTCGATTGCACAGGTTCATACCGCGCAGTTGCACGACGGCCATGAGGTCATCGTCAAGCTGCTGCGCCCCGGCGTGCAAGAGCAGATCGAACAGGATCTCGACGTCATGCGCACGATTGCCGGTCTCGCGGCGCGCTACTGGGAGCACGGCAAGCGCCTGCGTCCGCTCGAAGTCGTCGCAGAATATGAGCAAACGATCATCGACGAACTCGACCTCATGCGTGAGGCCGCCAATGCCGCACAACTGAAACGCAACTTCTCCGGCTCGGACATGCTCTACGTACCGGATGTCTACTGGGACTATTGCCGCCCCGAAGTACTCGTTCAGGAACGCATTTACGGTATTCCGATAAGCGACATGGAAACGTTGCGTGAAGCCGGCACCAATATCCAGAAGCTGGCAGAGAATGGTGTCGAAATTTTCTTCACCCAGGTGTTTCGCCACAACTTCTTCCATGCGGACATGCACCCGGGCAACATTTTTGTTATTGCGACGGACCCGGAAAATCCGAAGTACGCTGCCGTCGATTTCGGCATTGTTGGCACGCTGAACCCCCAGGATCAGAAATACCTCGCCAGCAACTTCCTCGCCTTTTTCGACCGCGACTATCACCGCATCGCAAAACTGCACATCGATTCAGGCTGGGTACCTGAAGGCACGCGCATCGACCAGCTCGAAACGGCCGTGCGCACGGTCTGCGAGCCCATCTTCAACAAACCGCTCTCGGAAATTTCTTTCGCGCAAGTATTGATGCGCCTGTTCCGGGTGGCGCAGCGTTTCAACGTCGAAATTCAGCCGCAGATGATTTTGCTGCACAAGACGCTCTTTAATATCGAGGGCCTTGGTCGAGAACTGTATCCGCAACTGGATCTCTGGAAGACCGCGCATCCGGTACTGAAGCAATGGATGAACGAGCAGGTGGGGCCGAAGGCAATACTCGAAGACCTGCGCGAAAACCTGCCACAGCTGCGCGGCATACTGAAAGAGCTGCCGGTCGTCCTCAAATACCTGGCCGCATTTCTCGAGAAAGTCGCAAAAGACGACGGGAAACCGCAAGAGTGATTCTGCCCCACGTCGCCAGGTTTCTCCTGTGGCTTGGTGGCTGGACGGTAGTGGGTGACGTACCGAAGGTCCGTAAGGCAGTACTGATCGCCGCACCACATACATCGAACTGGGACGGCTTCTGGGCCATTGTCTTCAAGGTGTATATCGGCGTCAAGATCCACTGGTTCGTGAAGGATTCGATGTTCTGGTTCCCGATGAACCTCCTCCTGCGCATCAATGGCGGAATTCCTCTTGATCGAAAACGGGCGCGCTCGGCTGTCGCCCAGGCAATCGCCGCGTTTGACGAGCACGAGGATTTCTATTTCGGCCTCGCCCCGGAAGGGACTCGCAGCAAGACTCCCGGCTGGAAGAGCGGCTTCTACCGCATTGCCGAAGGGGCTAACGTCCCTGTCGTGCTCGGCTTTCTGGACTACGGCAAGAAGCAGCTCGGGCTTGGGCCGATCGTCACGCTCACCGGCGATCGTGATACGGACCTCGCTATCATCGGGTCCTTCTACTCCTCGATTTCGGGCCGCTGGCCTGAGAAAACCTGCCCGATCGAACTCACGCGCTAGATCTCACAATGACTGACAACGACAAGCCATCGAGACCTCATCGTCCGATCCGGAGTTTTGTGCGGCGCGCAGGAAGACTCACAGTGTCCCAACAACGTGCTCTCGACGAGCTGTGGCCGGAACTTGGACTCGATTTCAAGCCCGCACCGATCGGCATCGAGTCGCTGTTCGGTCGCAAGGCTCCGCTCATTGTCGAAATCGGCTTCGGCAACGGCGACTCACTGGTCGCGCAGGCCGCCGCGTCGCCGGGGAAGGACTTTATCGGTATCGAAGTTCATGACCCGGGCATAGGGCACTGCCTGATCAAGGCGCAGGAGGCCGGGATTTCAAATCTGCGTCTCATCGCTCACGATGCAATCGAAGTCCTCGACGAACAGATTCCCGAGGCCAGCCTGGAACGCATCAACCTCTACTTCCCCGACCCCTGGCCCAAGAAGCGCCATCACAAACGCCGTATCGTGCAACCGCGCTTCCTCGACTTGTGCGAGCGCCTGCTTGAAGCTGGCGGCGCAATTCACATCGCCACTGACTGGGCCAATTATGCTGAGCACATCGACGGGATTTTCGCTGCCGATACCCGGTTTACCTGCACCGAACGGCGCGAACACGATGGTGACGATCCTCTCGAACGGCCGATGACCAAGTTCGAAAAACGTGGCCTTCGCGAAGGCAACCGAATCCATGACTGGAAATTCGAGAAAAAAGGTCTATAACTAGACTAAGGAGTTTCGAAAATGGCAATCGCCTTCCCGACAATCGGCAAATGGTATCGTCGCCCTGACGGGACATTGCTTGAGGTTGTCGCGGTTGACGAAAGCGACGGCACCATCGAGACCCAATTCTTTGACGGCACCATAGACGAAGTCGAGATCGACGCCTGGCGTGATCAGCTTCTCATTGAAGTGGCCGCCCCCGAAGACTGGTCCGGATCGGTCGACATGGACCCCGACGATTACAAAGGCACTCGCACTGACGAGATGCCGGCTGGCTTCCACGACCCGCTCTATTTCCTGGGTAAAGATTCGTAGTAGGAGCGCTGCTTGCAGCGCGATGCAACGTGGATCGCCGCTGCGGTCGCGCCGCAAGCGGCGCTCCTACATAGATATTGGCCCCGTTACGTAAATCACCCCATCGCGCACCTCCACATCCACCTTGCGCAGCGATTTACCAATACAAGGTCCGGCAAAACACAGGCCGGTATCAATTTCGTATTGCGCACCGTGTGAAGCGCAGATGATCGCGGAATCATCCTTGGTCAGGAATCCGTCTGGTATCCAGTTGAGCGGGTGACCGACATGTACGCAGAAATTCTCGTAGGCATGCACATCGTCTCCCTGCCGGACGACGAAGCCGCGAAACGGCCAGTCACCCTCACCGATCTGGAACTCCCGACTTCCCGGGTCGGTAAGTTCGTCGACTCGCCCTACTGCGAGCTCGGCCGTGTCAGGCACTGTCTTCCCCGTTCCAGGGCGCGACCTTGAACAGCAACAACATGCCGGGAATGGCAAGGACGGTGCAAAGCAGGAAGAAGTTAGTCCAGCCAACATTCTCGACAATGACGCCGGTGACGGCATTCGCCAGCGTCCTCGGTACCGCGGTCAACGCCGTGAACAGCGCAAATTGCGTCGCGGCGAATGCCGGATTCGTTTCGCGCGCCATGAAGGCCACGAACGCAGCCGTACCCAGTCCCACACCGAGGTACTCGAATCCGTTCGCGGCACCCAGCATCCACAGATTCGTACCGACAACCGAAAGCAATGCAAAACCGAGGATGCTCACCACTTGCACAACACCAAAAATCCACAATGCGCGATTGATGCCGAGCTTGATCATGACGATTCCACCGAACAAACCACCCACTATCGCCGCGATCAGTGCCGCGAATTTGGCAACCGACCCGATCGCCGTGCGACTGAACCCCATGTCGATGAAGAACGGCGTTTGCAGCGCGGTGGCCATGTTGTCGCCGAGCTTGTACAGGAACAGGAATACGAGAGTCAGTGCCGCCGCACGAAGACCTTTGCGGCCAATAAACTCGCGGAATGGCTCAATGATCGCACTCCGCATCGTCTTCGGCGGGCTCGGCTCGGCGATCGCCTCATCGATGACCAGCGTCAGGATGATGCCGACACCCATAAACAGTGCGACGAACATGAACACTGAGTGCCAGGGCAGGTGGTCCGACAGAATCAGCGCCAGCGAGCCCGGCACGAGGCCGGCCAGGCGGTAGGTCTGCACGTGAATGGCGTTGCCCAGACCGAGCTCCACATCCGGTAGTAATTCGCGGCGGTAGGCGTCCAGCACGATATCCTGGCTGGCACTGAAAAACGCCACAGCGGCCGCAAGGTAGGCGATGGTCCAGAGCGACAGGTCCGGCTTGAAAAAGCCCATCGCAGCGATCGATAGCAGCAACGCAACCTGGGAAACGAGCATCCAGCCGCGCCGGTGTCCGAGAAACGGCAGCGTGAAGCGGTCCATGACGGGCGCCCACACAAACTTCCACGTGTAGGGGAATCCGATCAGCGCAAAAAAACCGATCTCCGCCAGGCCGACGCCTTCGGCACGCAGCCATGCCGGAACCAGCTGAATCAACAGGTACAGGGGCAAACCAGACGTAAAACCGGTAAAGACGCAAATCAGCATCCGCCGGTTAAGGATTGCTTCCCTGAACGTCCTAGTCACCATGGTGCCAATCGTAATCCATGATTAGCGGTGCGTGATCGGAGAATCGCTCATCTCTGTATATTTCGGTGCGCAGCACCTTGTCTTCGAGGCCTTTCGTGGTGACATGGTAGTCGATACGCCAACCCACGTTGTTGTCCCAGGCGTGACCCCGGTTTGACCACCAGGTGTACTGGTTGGGCTCTTGCTCAATGGTTCGGAAGGCATCGACGTAGCGATACTCGCCAAACACCTTGTCCAGCCACGCGCGCTCTTCGGGCAAACAACCGGAATTCTTCTGGTTGGACTTCCAGTTTTTGATGTCTCCCTCTTTGTGCACGATGTTCCAGTCACCGCAGATGACGTATTCGCTGCGCTTGCGCTGCAGCTTTTTCAGGTGCTCGGTGAACGAATCCATACAACGGTACTTCGCTATTTGTCGTTCTTCTTTTGAGGAGCCCGACGGCAGGTACAGCGACACAACCGAGATGCCACTCAGCTGCACCTCGAGGTAACGACCCTCATCGTCGAACTCTTTGTCGCCGTAACCGCGAACAACTTTATTCGGTTTGTACTTCGAGTATATTGCGACGCCGCTGTAGCCTTTCTTGACGGCATCTTCGTAATAGCAGTGATAGCCCGCGGGCGAGAAGATCTCGTCGCCCAGCTGGTGAACCTGCGCCTTGGTTTCCTGGATGCAGACGACGTCGGCATCCTGCTCTTTCATCCAGTCGAAAAAGCCTTTGCGGGCCGCGGCGCGAATGCCATTCGCGTTGAGGCTGATTACTCGAAACAAGCGGTTTCTCCCTGACGTGCTGCGTGTCATACTTTGATGCGCAATTCGAAGGCGGCCATCATACATAAAGACCACCGATATGCAGGCCTATAAGAAAGAATTCATCGATCTCTCACTCGAACTTGGCGTACTTCGTTTTGGCGAATTCACGTTAAAGTCCGGGCGCGTCAGCCCGTACTTTTTCAATGCCGGGCTCTTCAATACCGGGTACGCCGCGGCACGACTCGGTCGCTATTACGCGGCAGCCATCGCTGCATCCGACATCAAATTCGACATGCTGTTCGGGCCGGCCTACAAAGGCATCCCGCTGGCGGCACTCGCGGCCGCGTCCCTCGCAGAACACCAGAACATCGACGTGTTTTTCTCCTACAACCGCAAGGAAGCGAAGGCGCACGGTGAAGGCGGCAGCATTGTCGGAGCACCCTTGAAGGGTCGGGTATTGATTGTCGATGATGTCATCACGGCCGGAACAGCCGTTCGCGAGGCCTACCAGATCATCTCCGCGGCCGGCGCCGAGGTGGCGGGTCTCGCTATTTCACTCGATCGGCAGGAACGCGGTCAGGGGAGTTTTTCGGCCGTGCAGGAGCTCAAACAGTCACTCAGCATCCCGGTTTCGAGCATTATTCAGCTCAACGACCTTATTGATATCCTTGAGGAATCAAGCGAGTATGCCGAATACATCGAACCGGTCATCGCATACCGCAAGAAATACGGTGTAATATCATAAGTTGTTGAAATTGTAGTGATATCGGTAAAAATTTTACAAGATCCATAGAGGCGACTAAGCTGTTATTTCGCGAACCAGTCCTAATAATTAAATTGCCAGACATGGCATAGTTACGCTATGCGACTACTTCTTTTTTCAGTCATTCTTTGCCTCCTGGTGCCCCTGGACACCAGCGCGCAGACCAAGCAACGCCCGGTATACAGCTGGTATGACGATGAAGGCATCAAGCAGTACGGCGACAGCATTCCGCCCGAGTACGCCGACAAACCCAAAGACGTTCTCAATGACCAGGGTATCGTCGTCGATGAGCTCGAAGGCAGGAAGACGGAAGAGCAGCTTGCCGCCGAGGCTGCGGCTGAAGCGCTGGCGGTAAACAAGGAACTTCAATTTCGCGCAGACCAGGCGCTCTTGAACACTTACATATCGGTCGCCGAGATCGAAATGCACCGGGATCGCCGCGTCGAACTGTTCCAGGCACAGGCCCGCGTGACCGAGCTTTATCTGCGCAACCTGCAACGTCGCCTCAACGAGCTCAAGACCGAGGCCGGCCGCTACAAACCGTACAGCTCAGACCCCGCAGCCAAACCGATTGACCCGAGCCTGGTTGAAGATATCGGCGAAACCGAAAATTCGATTGGTCGCCACAATGAGAACCTGACGAAGTTCAGGGACGAAGAGCAACGGATTAAAGATCGCTTTCAAGGCGATATTGAGCGCTTCAAGACAATCAAGGGCATATCAGCCGACGAGCCACAGACCCGGACTCAACCGGAAGCGCTTGCTCAAGCCGTTCCTGAGTGACCGAACCCGCCTGCGCCACGATCACTGTCGTCAAACTCGTCGACGATATTGAAGTGCACCTGCTCTACCGGCACAAAAACCATTTGCGCGATACGCTCGGCTGGCTGCACTTCGTAGCTCTTTGAACTCCTGTTCCAGCAGGAAATGAACACCTGCCCCTGGTAGTCCGAGTCGATCAGCCCGGTCAGGTTGCCGAGCACCAGCCCATGTTTGTGACCCAGCCCCGATCGCGGCAATAAAACGGCGGCCAGTGACGCATCGCTAATGTGTATGGCGAGGCCGGTCGCTACCAATACGGTTTCACCAGGCTCAACGGTCAACGGCTCATCGATGCAGGCACGCATGTCGAGGCCCGCCGAACCATCGGTCGCATAGTGCGGCAGTTCTATCGAGTCCCCGAGTCGGGAGTCGAGTATCTTCAGTTCAATCGATCGCATGTAGTCGTGTCAGCCTTGGTTGTGTGTCAGGGCCGCGCGCGGCTGTGAACCGCTCCGCGACGAGTTGCATGATTTGTTCTGCCAGTTCAGTTTTCGGGGCCCTGGCAAAGCCCTTCTCGCCGTCTTTCCAATAGACCTCAATCTCATTGTCGTCGAGGTCAAAACCGCAGTCGTCACCAACGCGATTCGCGACGATCATGTCGAGATTCTTTTTTTCGAGCTTACCAAGTGCGTAGTCGCGCACGTTCTCGGTTTCCGCCGCAAAGCCAACCGTGAAGGGTGCGTCGTCGAGCCCGGCCACCGATGCAAGAATGTCCTGCGATCGCACAAGCTCAAGCTGCATGGTCTCGTCGTTCTTCTTGATCTTCTGCTTCGCTGCATCCGAGGGCCGGTAATCGGACACGGCAGCGGCCGCGACAAAGATTTCGACGCCCTGCAGATGATCATGTGCCGCCTCGTACATTTGTCGAGCGGTTTTCACGTGTACGACGTCAACGCCTCTCGGCACGGACAGGTTTACGGGACCGCTGATGAGTGTGACCTTCGCTCCCTGTGCGACCGCGGCGCTCGCAATTGCGTAGCCCATCTTGCCCGAGCTGCGATTAGTGATGTAACGCACCGGGTCGATCGGCTCGCGGGTTGGCCCCGCCGTAACCAGGACGGTATTGCCGGCAAGCACGCCCTGACCAACTGTCGCGACCAATTGCGGTCCGCAAACGATGGCCGCTATTTCATCGGGATCGAGCATGCGTCCGGCGCCGGTTTCGCCGCAGGCCTGGGATCCATGGTCAGGCCCGAGGATTTTCACGCCACGCTCTTCCAGTGTCTTGCGATTCGCCTGGACGGCTACGTTACCCCACATGACATGGTTCATGGCCGGCGCAATGGCGAGTGGCGCCTCGGTTGCCAGGCAAAGCGTGGTCAGCAGGTCGGCCGCGGCACCCGATGCGAGGCGCGCCATGATCTCTGCCGTTGCCGGCGCGATCAGCACGACATCCGCCCAGCGCGCGAGCTCGATGTGGCTCATCGATGCCTCGGCTTCCTTGTCCCACAGATTGGCTCGGATAGGCCTGCCGGACACGGCCTGCAGCGCCGTCTCTGTCACGAACTCGCCTGCGGACGCGGTCATTACGATCTGCACGTCTGCGCCACGCTCGCGCAGGCGCCGCACCAGCTCTGGTGTCTTGTACGCAGCGATTCCGCCAGTGATGCCCAGTAACACGTTCATGGGCACGAGCTTATCCCGGTGCCCCGGGGCATTGCCACCGAATTGATTGGTCTAACCCTGATTAACATCTTGTTGCTGTGACCAGGGTTGCCAGAATGGGCTCTGATGACAAGCAATCAATGGATGGTCATGAGCGACAGCGAGCTGTTGGCAATACTCATCCGCAGCGGAGACGGCGTTGCGACCGATCTGCTGAACAGGCACGGCAACCTGCGGGAGTTACTTCATGCAGACCATGAGGCACTGATCGCCGAGCGTGGCATCGGTGCGTCACGGGCGCGGATCATCCATGCACTTCCCGAGCTCGCCCGGCGCTACTTTGAGGCCTCCCTGGTGCCCGGAGAGGCTATCCGGAGTCCTGCCGATACCGAAGCCTACCTGCAGGCCCGACTGCGCCACCTGGGCCATGAGCTGTTCTGCTGCCTGTATCTCGACAACCGCCACCGCGTGCTGCGGTTCGACGAGATGTTCCGTGGAACCATCGATGGCACAAGCGTTTACCCGCGCGAAGTGGTCAAAGAGGCATTGGCCATCAACGCGGCAGCCATCATCCTCGCCCACAACCACCCATCTGGCGTCGCCGAGCCCAGCCAGGCTGACGAACGCATCACGAGACGGTTAAAATCGGCCCTCGAACTGGTCGATATTCGGCTCCTCGATCACCTTATTATTGGCGACGGTCAGGCCACGTCGATGGCCAGCCGGGGCCTGCTGTGACAGGCCCTTGTATTGCGCCATTCAGGCTGGTATAAAGTCCCGCTCTCTGCCCACAGGCTGTGGGCAACCTATAGTAAAATCAGAGACTTAAGAAGATGTCCAAGGTATGCCAGGTCACCGGGAAGCGGCCGCAGTCCGGAAATAACGTTTCTCACGCAAATAACAGGACGCGTCGCCGTTTTCTGCCCAACTTGCAGAACAAGCGTTTCTGGCTGGAATCCGAGCAGCGCTGGGTGCGCCTGCGCGTGTCAGTTAATGGCATGCGGATTATCGACAAGCACGGCATCGAGAAGGTTCTTGCCGACATAAAGGCACAAGGACAGCGCGTCTAAGCGCCGGAGCATCAGAAAATGGCCAGAGGAAACCGCGAAAAGATCAAGCTTGTATCGAGTGCCGGCACAGGACACTACTATACAACCCAGAAAAACAAGAAGCTCCATCCTGAAAAGCTGGAGACGAAAAAGTACGATCCGACGATTCGCAAGCACGTGATCTACAAGGAAGCGAAGATCAAATAATTCGAAACTGCACCCAATTCGAGAAGACTCGCTCAACGCGGGTCTTTTTATATGTGCCTCCTGTAGGAGCGCTGCTTGTCAGCGCGAATGTACAATCCCCCACATGCCTGAACTTCCCGAAGTCGAAACGAGCCGCCGCGGCATTTCACCGTACATCAGCGGTGAACACGTCGACAATGTTGTTATTCGCGAACGCCGCCTGCGTTGGCCAATAGCGACCGAGGTCGACGAAAACCTGGTCGGTGCCCGTATAGAGTCGGTAGGGCGACGCGCCAAGTACCTGCTGCTCAATACTGAAGCTGGTTCGGCGATCATTCACCTCGGTATGTCGGGCAGCGTGTTCATCGTAGAACGCGACACACCTGCCGGCATTCACGACCATTTCGACATTGAACTTGCATCAGGAAAGGCGCTGAGATTTCGTGACCCGCGACGCTTCGGCTCACTGCACTGGGCTGTGTACCCGCTGCAGCACAAACTGCTACGTGACCTGGGCCCCGAGCCGCTCGGCGACGAGTTCTGCGGCGCTTACCTGTGGGAGCGATCGCGCGGCCGGCGCGTTGCCATCAAGCAGTTCATTATGAATGCCAGTGTCGTGGTCGGCATCGGCAACATTTATGCAAGTGAGTCCCTGTTCCTGGCCGGTATCAACCCGCGCCGTGCTGCCGGACGTATCGCGAAAGCGCGTTACGACCTGTTGGCCGAGGTCATCAGGACCGTGTTGTCGAAAGCCATCAAGGCCGGCGGAACCACCCTGCGCGATTTTTACGGCGGCGATGGTGAAGCCGGGTATTTCCAGCAGGAACTTGAAGTTTATGGCCGCGAGGATGAGCCCTGTTCGCAGTGTGACCGGCCGGTATCAGCAATCGTGCAGGGCCAGCGTTCGACGTATTACTGCAAGAACTGCCAGCGGTAGGAGCTGTGCTTGCACTGCGACCATCGCGCTGCAAGCAGCGCTCCTACACCCGACCGCAGCGCTTTGCTAGTGCCTCTTTCACTTTTGGCGACACGAATTCTGAAACGTCGCCACCGAGTTCCGCGACCTCGCGCACGAGGCTCGACGAAATAAACGTGTATTTCTCGGTCGGTGTGAGGAAAGCCGTTTCGACTTCATCGGTGAGGTGACGGTTCATGTTCGCCAACTGAAACTCGTATTCAAAATCGGACACGGCTCGCAGCCCACGAATAATCACACGCAAGTCGTTTTCCCGAGCGAAGTCGACAGTCAGCCCTTTGTATCCGGTCACTTCGACATTGTCGATATCGGCCAGGGCGGCGGCAGCCATTGCGACGCGTTCGTCCGTTGTAAAGAGTGGCGCCTTGGAGCCCGGGTTGTCGGCAATTGCGACGACGACACGGTCGAATAGCGTCGTCGCCCTTCGTACCAGATCTTCATGACCCAGAGTGATGGGATCGAATGTTCCCGGATACATGGCGGCGACGGACATCTATTCGCTCCTCATTGATCAACCTGTGCGAGTGAGTATCGTACATTTCCAGCGGTCTTCGACTTCATGATGCGCCAGCCTGACGGCAGGTCTGTTTCCGGCCGCGCCCGGTCTTCTTCAAGGTAGACCAGGGCGCCGCTACCGAGCACCGACGCCTCATCGATGAGTCTACACAAATCGCCGAGCATATCGGCGGCAAATGGCGGGTCGAGGAACACGATGTCGAATTTGGTGCCGGGCGGCGACTCAAGAAATTCCAGTGCGTCGGCCTGTCGCACATCGGCGGTCGATGCATCGAGTACCTGAACATTTGCACGAAGTAGTTTGGCTGCAACCGGAGACTTCTCGACGAACACGACAGCGCCCGCGCCGCGCGACAGTGCTTCGAGCCCCAGTGCCCCGGTTCCTGCAAACAGATCGAGGCAGCGGGCATCGCGGATGGTCGGTGCCAGCCAGTTGAATAGCGTCTCGCGTACGCGCTCCGATGTCGGCCGCAAACCGGGCACCTCCGCTATATCCAACAGACGACTCCGCCATTTTCCCGCTACAATACGCAGCCGTCCCGGCCGGGGGTTTTTGTTTGATGATGCCACCCCGACAGTTTAGGCGATTCGCCGCCGACAAGTGACCCAACAGGTGACGACAAATAACGATGTTTGCAAAAAATGGAGAATAAGGAACCACGCCAGGGATTCATGAAGAAACTGCGTGCGCGCCTCAATCGCGGCGACAGCTGGCTGACCTACGACCTGGCCAACCTCGCGCCCGGCGGGAAGATCGACGAAGACGTTCTCGAAGAGCTTGAAGCAGAACTGGTTATGGCAGACGTTGGCATCGAAACGACAGCACGCATCATTGAGGAATTGCAGGGCAGCCTCGCCCGCAAGGAACTCGCAGACGTCGATGCTTTGCGTGCCGGCCTGCAGCGCTCATTGACCTCAATTCTCGAGCCCGTCGCAGTACCGCTTGAAATCAACGAGCAACATCGACCCTTCGTCATTCTGATGGTTGGTGTGAATGGCGCGGGCAAGACAACAACCATTGGCAAACTGGCACGTCGCTTCAAAGAGCAGGGCCTCTCGGTGATGCTCGCGGCGGGCGATACGTTTCGCGCAGCGGCTGTCGAGCAGTTGCAGGCCTGGGGCGAACGCAATGGCGTTCCTGTGGTTGCCCAACAGTCCGGTGCCGATCCTGCAGCTGTCATCTTTGATGCCTGGGAGGCGGCCAGGGCACGCAACATCGATGTCCTGCTCGCGGACACTGCTGGTCGTCTGCAGAATCAGCAAGGCCTGATGGACGAGCTGACGAAAGTCCGACGCGTCATTGCACGACGGGACGAAACCGCACCACACGAGATCATGCTCGTGCTCGATGCGAGCCAGGGGCAGAACGCGCTGGTCCAGGCGGAGAAATTCCACGAAGCGCTTGGCCTGACGGGAATTACCGTAACCAAGCTCGATGGCAGCGCGAAAGGCGGTATCCTGCTCGCTATCGCCAACCAGTTGCAGGTGCCAGTGCGCTTCATCGGAATTGGCGAGTCCGCTGAGGATATGCAGGCGTTTTCGGCGAGCGAGTTTGCCGATGCGTTGCTTGCGAGTGGCCGGTCATGATGATTCAGCTCGATGACGTAACGAAACGTTACCCTGGCGGGCAGGAGGCTTTGTCAGGCCTGACGTTGTCTGTCGACAAGGGCGAGATGCTTTTCATCACCGGACATTCGGGTGCAGGGAAAAGTACCTTGCTGCGCCTTATCGCACTGATCGAGCGACCAACGAGCGGACAGGTCATAGTTGACGGAAAGAACACGCGACGTGTTAAGCGACGCAAGATTCCGGCGTATCGACGACAGATAGGCATGGTGTTTCAGGACCACAAGCTGCTCTACGATCGGCCGGTATCCGACAACGTCGCTTTGCCGCTTGTTATCGCAGGCGTCGGCCATCGTGATGCCAGCCGGCGCGTTCGCGCAGCGCTGGACCAGGTTGGACTATTGCACAAGGAAAAACAGAATCCGGAAACCTTGTCGGCCGGCGAGCAACAACGTGTCGGCATTGCGCGCGCGATCGTCACGCGACCCAAACTGCTTATCGCCGATGAGCCGACCGGAAATCTCGACCCCGATTTGTCGCTCGAGGTCATGCGAATTTTCCGTCGCTTCAATGAAGTTGGTGTGACGCTGCTGATCGCGAGCCACGATATCGCACTGATCGATCGCATAGGTTGTTCACGGATCGAGCTCGATGCCGGCAAGCTCGTTGAGCACGACGAAGAGGAGGATCCCGCATGGCAGTGACCCGACACTCCGATGCTGTCGCGCCTGTGCGTTCTTCAGGACCGATATCGATCTGGTTCTTGCGCCATATCAGCACGTCGATTGGTTCGCTCGGGCGCCTGTTTCGGCAGCCGTTCGCAAGCCTGATGATCATCCTCGTGATCGCGGTTACGCTCGCGATACCTGCTGCGCTCAATCTCGTCGTCAAGAATGCCCGTGCGGTCAGTGAGGGCTGGGACAATGCACTCGATTTTTCGGTCTACCTCAAACGCGCAACTTCTGAGAGCGAAGCAGAGGGTCTGGCGCGGCTGATACAGCAACGTGCCGATGTCGATACCGTGCAACTCATCACGGCGAGCGAAGCGCTTGAGGACTTCAAGGAGCAATCCGGATTCGGTGAGGCCCTTGATCAGCTGTCGGACAACCCATTGCCGCACACGCTTGTCGTGCGCCCCGGCCCGGCGAACACAAGCCAGTCGATGATCCTGCTGCAGGAAGAACTTGCCAACCTGCCCGAGTCCGATTTTGTGCAGGTCGATACCGAGTGGGTGCAACGTTTCCATGCGATCCTCGACATGTTCAGGCAGGCGATCGTCATTGGTGCGTCACTGCTCGGCGTCGCCATTGTCGTCATTATCGGCAATACGATTCGGCTCGATATCCAGAATCGCCGCGAGGAAATAGAGGTCACGAAGCTGATCGGCGCGAGTAATGCTTTCGTGCGCAGGCCGTTTCTATGGTCTGGTTTCTGGTACGGCCTGTTCGGCGGGGGGTTGGCGCTGGGGCTCGTGCAATACGGTTTGTTCCTGCTCGAACAACCAGCGGCGCGGCTGGCCGGCCTCTACAAGAGTGGCATCTCGGTCCTCGCGCTGACGCTGGACGAAAGCCTGGCCATACTCGGAATCGGCGTCCTGCTGGGCCTTGTCGGGTCGTGGTTTGCGGCCGCACGACATATGCGACGTATCGAGCCGCGCTAGCCCGATTAAACATAATCCGCAGAACGACACCGGCCATAAGTTATTGTTTTCATTGAAATACGGCCACTACTCTCTATGGAACTTCTGCTTCTGTTAGCACTCTAACCGGACGAGTGCTAAAATTGGCACTCGCAAATGGGAGGTCATCAATGACGACAGCAGTTACAGCAATGAATCACGAGCTAATGATCGCCGGCCCGGTCGGCAGTCTGGATGCGTACATCCATGCGGTCGGCTCCATTTCGGTACTCAGCAAGGAAGACGAGCAGTCGCTCGCCAACCAATTTCGGGATGCGGAAGATCTCGATGCTGCGCGCGAGCTTGTCATGGCACACCTGCGTTTCGTCGTTCACATTGCCAAGGGTTACATGGGCTACGGACTGCCGCTTGGCGATCTGATCCAGGAAGGCAACGTCGGTCTCATGAAGGCCGTCAAGCGATTCGACCCCGACTACGGCGTACGGCTCGTATCATTTGCGGTTCACTGGATTCGCGCCGAGATTCACGAGTTCGTGCTGAAGAACTGGCGCATCGTTAAGGTCGCGACGACCAAGGCGCAACGCAAACTGTTTTTTAACCTGCGCAAGAACAAGAAGAGCCTTGCCTGGCTGTCGCACGCCGAAACCCAGGCTGTCGCGAAGGACCTCGGCGTCACACCGAAAGAAGTGACCGAGATGGAACGGCGCCTGAGTGCCCGTGATGCAATTTTCGACCCCGCACCCGACGCCGACGACGAGCGCGCGTTTACACCGGCAGCTTACCTGCCGAGCCCGAACGCCGATCCCGCGGTTCAGGTTGAGAAAACCGACTTTCATGACGATGCAACTCAGCGCATGGCTGAAGCCATGACCACGCTCGATGAACGCAGCCGACACATTCTCGAAAGCCGCTGGCTGACAGAGGATAAACAGACGCTGCACAAACTCGCCGGTGAATACGGTGTGTCCGCAGAGCGCATTCGCCAGATCGAAGTCAACGCAATCAAGAAACTGCGCACCGCAATGGCGGTTTGATTACTGGTACGTCTTGCGACGCTAGCCGCTGGTCAACGGGACCATTGTTATCTCTACGCGACGATTCGCCTGGCGGCCTTCGGTCGTGCCGTTGTCGGCAACCGGTCGAGACTCGCCCATTCCGATAGTCAGCAAGCGCTGCGACGCAATATTCCGCGATGCAAAGTAGCTTGCAACCGAGCTGGCGCGGCGATCAGACAATGCCTCGTTGTACGCATCGGACCCGGTGTTGTCGGTGTGGCCCGCGACTTCCAC
>Ga0255049_10000358_pt1 | contig 28222 bp, 22 predicted proteins | sample JV7_2_3_MG_FD_183615 | JGI IMG/M metagenome (GOLD analysis project Ga0255049, IMG submission 183615) | Seawater microbial communities from Jervis Inlet, British Columbia, Canada - JV7_2_3 | ecosystem: Environmental > Aquatic > Marine > Inlet | place: Canada: British Columbia | collected 2016-10-06 | reverse complement strand
CGTTTCATGGCGTCGTGTCTACTGTACTCCAGCCAGATAGCGCTCTGCATCCAGGGCCGCCATACACCCCGCTCCTGCTGAGGTAACCGCCTGCCGATAGACCGGATCGGCTACATCGCCCGCTGCGAAAACACCCTCGACACTGGTCCCGGTGGCATAGTCATGGCCGTTCTGATTGACGACGATATAGCCGCCGTCCATCTCCAGTTTGCCCTCGAAGATGCCGGTGTTGGGAGTGTGGCCGATAGCGATAAATACGCCCTGTACCGGTATCTCCTGCGTGCCGTCACCATGGGCGTCCTTGATTCGGATTGCCGTGACGCCATTGTCGTCACCGAGTACCTCGTCCAGCACGCTATCCCATTGGATGGTCACGTTGCCGTCGTTGGCCTTATCCAGCAGCCTGCTACTCAATATCTTTTCGGAACGAAACTCATCTCGGCGATGAACCACGGTAACCTCGGAGGCGATGTTGGAGAGATACAATGCCTCTTCAACCGCGGTGTTGCCGCCGCCTATCACTGCGACCGGCTGCTGTTTAAAGAAGAAGCCATCGCAGGTGGCGCATGCCGAGACACCGCGTCCCTTAAAGGCCTCTTCCGACGGCAAGCCGAGGTATTTCGCCGAGGCGCCCGTGCCGATAATGAGTGCGTCGCAGGTGTACTCGTCGCTGTCGCCAATGAGACGAATCGGTCGCTGGCCCAGTTCCACGGCGTTGATCTGGTCATAGATCAGACGTGTGCCGAATTTCTCCGCGTGACGCTTCATGCGCTCCATCAGATCCGGCCCCTGGACGCCGTCGTCGTCGCCCGGCCAGTTGTCGACGTCCGTCGTCGTGGTCATCTGGCCGCCGACTTCAATACCGGTGATGATGACGGGTTCCAGCGCTGCGCGGGCCGCATAAACGGCCGCCGTATATCCCGCTGGACCGGACCCAAGAATAATCAGTCGATGATGTTCAGTAGTCATAATTTCTCCTCGCGCCGGTATGGTAGTGGAGCAAGGCCTCGAAGTCAGGCGCGAGTTGCGTAGGATCATCAATTTGGGCAAGCTTCCCTTTTTTCAATGGGCGCTGCCCGGTAGACTCTCCGCCCAGTCGCATCCCCCCAGGAGCCCCAGACAATGGCAAGCAGTTATCTCTTTACCTCGGAGTCCGTTTCCGAGGGACACCCGGACAAGATGTGTGACCAGATCTCCGATGCGGTGCTCGATGCTGCTATCAAGGACGATCCGTCGGCTCGAGTCGCCTGTGAGACGCTCACCAAGACGGGTTTGGTCATGGTGGCTGGAGAGATCACGACGACCTCAGAGATGGATGTCGAGAAGCTCGTGCGCCAGGTCGTGGTGGATATTGGCTACGACAACCCGGACGTCGGTTTTGACGGCGGTTCTTGTAGAGTCATTAATGAACTGGGAGAACAGTCGTCGGATATCGCGCAGGGCGTGGATCGTGTCGCGCCGGAGGAGCAGGGCGCCGGCGATCAGGGCTTGATGTTCGGCTACGCGTCGAATGAGACCGAGGAGCTGATGCCGGCACCGATCATGTTCGCGCATCGCCTCGTGGCGCGGCAGGCACAAGTAAGGAAGTCGGGTGAACTTGCGTGGCTGCGCCCGGACGCTAAAAGCCAGGTAACGTTTCGCTACGAAGACGAGCGACCCGTGTCGATCGACGCCGTCGTGTTGTCTACTCAACACGATCCGGAAATATCCCAGAATGACCTGCAAGAAGCGGTCATGGAGAGCATCATCAAGCCGGTGCTGCCCGAGAAATGGTTGAGCGCCGATACGAAATATCACATCAACCCGACCGGACGTTTCGTGATCGGCGGCCCCGTCGGAGACTGCGGATTGACGGGACGAAAGATCATCGTTGATACCTATGGTGGTATGGCGCGGCACGGCGGCGGCGCATTTTCCGGAAAGGATCCCTCTAAAGTCGATCGCTCTGCGGCCTACGCTGCCCGCTATGTCGCCAAGAATGTTGTTGCAGCCGGGTTGGCGGATCGTTGCGAGATACAGGTGTCCTACGCGATCGGCGTCGCGGAGCCGACCTCGGTTATGGTCCAGACATTCGGTACGCACAAGGTCTCGGAGGACCGGATCAGTGCACTTATCCGAGAACATTTCGATCTTCGACCGTACGGAATACTGCAGATGCTCGATCTGCTCCACCCTATCTATCAACAGACGGCGGCTTACGGGCACTTCGGTCGCAGCGAGGCCGGGTTCACATGGGAAAGCACTGAGAAGGCAGAATCGTTAAGAATCGACGCCGCCGCGTAAATTTCCCCTACTCCTCCAGCAAGGATTTGTAATGTCTGCCCTGATTTGTGGCTCGATCGCCTATGACAATATTATGGTGTTCGAGGATTCGTTCAAGAACCATATTCTGCCGGATCAGATTCATATCCTGAACGTCGCATTTCTGGTTCCCGAGATGCGTCGCGAGTTCGGCGGCTGTGCGACCAATATTGCGTATAACCTGAAACTTCTCGGTGACGATCCCTTGCCGATGGCGACAGCCGGCGCCGACTTCGGGCCGTACCGTGAGCGGATGGAGAGTCAGGGTATTCGTCAGGATCATATTCGCGTTGTCGAAGACGTCTTCACGGCCCAGGCGTTTATCACGACGGATCTGGATGACAACCAGATTACGGCGTTTCACCCGGGCGCCATGAACCACTCGCATCTGAATCGTGTTGGCGATGCGCGGAATGTCAGCATCGGTATCGTGTCTCCCGATGGGCGTGACGGGATGTTGGCGCATGCAACGCAGTTCGCGGCGGCGGGGATACCGTTTATTTTCGATCCGGGGCAAGGGTTGCCCATGTTCGACGGTGAGGAGTTGCGACAATTTGTCGAACAAGCAGCCTGGGTCACCGTTAACGACTACGAGTGGCAGTTATTGAAGGACCGCACGGGTTGGGATGTCGCCGATCTTACACAGCGCGTAAAGGGCCTGATCGTGACTCGTGGCGCGGAAGGGTCCGTGATCTATACCCCGGAAGCGGAATTCAACATTCCAGCCGCGAAGCCCTCGAGAATCAGTGATCCGACGGGTTGCGGTGACGCATACCGGGCCGGGCTGCTGCACGGACTCATGGCGGGCTACGATTGGTTAACCGTGGGCCGTGTCGCAAGTCTGATGGGCGCGATTAAGATAGAATGCCACGGAACACAGAACCACCGCTTCACTCGGGAAGAGTTTCAGGAGCGATTTCAGGCCAACTTTGGCGAGCCTCTAACGGAGTAAGAGATCATGACCGATCAGGCAGTAGCCATCGATACGGCAAGCAAGGATTACGTAGTCGCCGATATCGGCTTGGCCGACTTCGGCCGCAGAGAGATCGCGCTCGCAGAGCACGAGATGCCGGGATTGATGGCGACACGTGAGGAGTTCGGGGCAAGTCAGCCGCTGAAAGGCGCGCGTATTACCGGTTCCTTGCACATGACGATCCAGACCGCAGTGCTGATCGAAACGCTCGAGGCTTTGGGTGCCGAGGTGCGATGGGCGAGCTGCAATATCTTTTCGACCCAGGACCACGCCGCGGCGGCGATCGCCAAGAACGGCACGCCCGTATTCGCCGTGAAGGGCGAGTCGCTGGAGGAATACTGGGACTACGTCGACCGAATCTTCGACTGGCCGGGCGTCGATGGCCCGAACATTATTCTCGACGATGGCGGCGACGCGACCATGTTTGTTCATCTCGGTTACCGCGCCGAGGATGACGCGTCGGTACTGGACAAGACGCCGGAGACGGAAGAAGAAGGCGTGTTGCTCGCGCAGCTAAAGAAGTCATTGCAGCGTGACCCGCAACGTTTTCATCGGATGGTCAAAGATATCCGCGGCGTAACGGAAGAGACGACGACGGGCGTCCATCGGCTCTATCAGATGCTGGAACGAGACGAATTATTGTTCCCGGCGATCAATGTTAACGACTCGGTGACTAAGTCCAAGTTCGATAACCTCTATGGTTGCCGTCACTCGCTCGTTGACGGAATCATGCGAGCGACGGACGTCATGCTCGCGGGTAAGATTGCCGTCGTGGCCGGTTACGGCGATGTCGGTAAGGGCTGCTGTCAGTCGTTAAAAGCTCAAGCCGCGCGTGTCATTGTTACGGAGATCGACCCGATCTGCGCTTTGCAGGCGGCCATGGAAGGTTATGAGGTCATGACGATGGTTGAGGCCGCTGAGCTGGGCGATGTCTTCGTCACGACGACCGGTTGTGTTGACGTGATCACCGTAGAGCACATGAAGCAGATGAAGCACAATGCGATCGTCTGCAATATTGGCCACTTCGATAACGAGATCGAGGTTGACAAGACCCGTCAGTACGAATGGGAGGAGATCAAGCCTCAAGTGCACAAGATTACGTTCCCGGACGGTAAGAGCATCGTGCTCCTGGCCGAAGGGCGGCTTGTGAACCTGGGTTGCGCGACAGGACATCCCAGTTTCGTGATGTCGAATAGCTTTACGAATCAGACGCTCGCGCAGATCGAGTTATTCAATCACCCGGAAAATTATCCGTTGGGCGTGTACACGTTGCCGAAATATCTGGACGAGAAAGTCGCGCGACTACACCTCGATAAGCTCGGTGTGCGGCTGGAGGAGCTGTCGGAACGACAGGCCGATTACCTGGGAGTTTCGATAGACGGTCCCTACAAGGCGGATCACTACCGCTACTAAGAGGTTCCTTGCGGTCGGGTGGCCGCTCCCACAAGATCTCGACAGAGTTCCTGTGGGAGCGACGGCCTCGTCGCGATTCTTCGCTGACGTTACCGCTTGGCGGTGGCGATTAATTTCTCCAGCGCCGTATCGGCATGCAGCTGCGCTTTCGGGTCGGCGAGCAGCCGGTTCGCAAAGTTGAAACTCAGGCCGATGCCGTGGAACTCGAATGCAAATTGCCGCGTGTCGAGTCCTTCGCGAAAGTTTCCTTCAACAACGGCCTTCTGGCACATTCGCCGAATACGATCGATCCAGATCTCCTGATGATCGACGAGAAAATCGCGTAGCTCGCCCGGTCGGTCGGAGAGCTCGACGGAAGCGGAGATGAGTGGACAGCCTCCAGGACGTTCATCTGTGCCAATCCAGTCGAGCCAGCGCTGAAATAAATTTCGTAATTTCGCCTCACCCGTCGATTCTCGTTGTGCAGGGTCGAGCACGCTGCGGGCCAGCTCGGCGGCGGCGGTCTCCAGCACGGCTCGTTGCAGCGCATCCTTGGAGCCGAAGTGGCCGAACAGGCCGCTCTTCGACATCCCGGTCACGATGGCCAGGCGGCCGATACTCATGCCGTCGAGCCCATCTACGCCGGCCATGGCGATGGCTTGGTCGAGGATGGTGGCTCGGGTCTGTGCGCCTTTGTTCATCTGGGGCTCATGCGAACGTTCGTGCGATTTTAGCACAGTTATATTACATAATCTCCCTTCCCATTCTAACGATGCCTAGTGGGAGCGGCCGCCTGTGGGAGCGACGGCCTCGTCGCGATTCGGCCTATCTGCAAATGGCGGTCGCAATAGTCCATTGCTCTGAGTCTTCCGACCCGGGTAAGCTCCACGCTCATCGGCACCTAATCTAATTAAGAAGAAGCTGTGCGCCTATTAATCCTATTTGGCGGGCCGGCACTGGCCGCCGCGCTAGGCCTCGGCCTGGTTTCCGCCGGGCAGTCGGCGGCCGTTGGCTGGACCGCGGGCGTCACCTTGCTGTGTGCGATCTGGTGGGTCGCGGAAACGATACCGATACCGATTACTGCCATGCTGCCGCTGGCGGTGTTCCCGCTGGTCGGCGTCCTGACCCCCAATCAGGTGGGCCAGGCGTACGGCAACCCGTTGATCCTGTTGTACGTGGGCGGCTTCATGCTCTCCATGGGCATGGAGAAGAGCGGTGCTCATCGTCGACTCGCGCTCGGTATGGTGAATTTCTTCGGCGGCGGTGGCCGCGGCCTGGTCTTCGGCTTCATGGCGGCCGCGGCCACGCTGAGTATGTGGATCTCCAATACGGCAACGAGCCTGATGCTGTTACCGATTGCTATCGCGACGCTCGAGAACACCAAAGATGAACGACTGAAAATTGCGCTGCTGTTGGGTGTCGCGTTTGCCTGCAATGTGGGCGGTATCGGTACGCCCGTCGGCACTCCGCCCAACCTGATATTCATGCAGGTCTACCAGGAGACGACGGGAACGGCGCTCGGATTCGTCGACTGGATGCGCTGGGGTATACCGGTCGTGATCCTGTTCGTGCCGTTGATCGGCATCTGGCTGACGCGGCACTTACGGGCAGGCGAGATCCTTGAGCTGCCCGCCGTGGGCGAGTGGCGCACGGAGGAGCGGCGCACGCTGATGGTATTCGGTGCGACGGCCGCGGCGTGGATCACGCGCAACGACCCCTTCGGTGGCTGGAGTACCTGGCTGAATCTTCCGCAGGCCAATGACGCGAGTGTTGCGTTGCTTGCCGTCGTCGCCATGTTTCTCGTGCCCAACGGCAAGGGAGAACGCCTCTTGGACTGGGAGAGCGCAGTCCGTATTCCGTGGGGAATTTTGATTCTTTTCGGTGGTGGCATCTGTATCGCGAGCGCCTTCGTCAGCTCGGGTATCAGCCAGATCATCGGCGAGGCGCTGGCAGCGCTCAGTACCGTTCACATCCTTATTCTTCTCGGGACCATTTGCCTAAGCGTGACGTTCCTCACCGAGATCACGAGTAACACGGCGACGACCGCGCTGCTCATGCCCGTCCTCGCGGCGGCCGGTGTGGGCGCGGCGATAGATCCGCGATTGTTGATGGTGCCCGCGGCGATGAGTGCGAGCTGCGCTTTTATGCTGCCGGTCGCGACGGGGCCGAATGCCGTGATCTTCTCGTCCGGTCTCGTGCCGATAAAAGCCATGGTCCGGGAGGGCTTCGGCCTGAATCTGATGGGCGCGGCCGTCATCACCGCAGTCTGTTACTTCATTCTGTAGCTTCAGTCCGCCGCAGCGCTCAGAACCGCCAAAAGAGATCGAGTTTGATCGTTTCCAGGCTCGCGTCTTCAGTCGAACTGCTGGTATCCAGCTCCAGCAGACCGTAGCTGCCGCGCAGCGTCATGCCATTCCTGAGATCCCAGCGTAAGCCGACTGCTCCTGCGTAGGAGGTTCTGGTGTCCGAGTAGGTACTCCAGAAATTCTGGCAGATATAGCCCCACCAAGGATCCCACCAGCAGCCGGTCGTCGGCGGACCGTCGGCAATGTTCGAGTCGACATACGTCCAACCAAGACCGGCTTCGATGAACGGTGCCAGGGCACCCTCCGTGAAATAGAAAACGCCCTTGGCGTGCAGCGTGTTGACGTTGAGCGTCGCGCTGATCGTAGCGGGCTCGCCGGTATCCTCAACGATAAAGGTCGCGTCGTAGCTCGGCTTGCTCCACGACCAATCGCCCAGTATCGCGAACCGATTCGTGAAGTTGTAGCCGCCCGAGAGTCCCCAGCCGGTCTGGCTACCTACGCTGATCCCCGATCCTTCCTCCCCGCTGAGCGTCTCGGAGGAAGTGTCGACGACCTGAAGTCCGACCTCCCAGGTGCGGGCCCTATCGCGGACCGCTTGGGCGGAGGCGAACGAGGACAGCAGGAGCAGGGTGATCGCGAAACTAGTAAGGCGCATGATTGGGTTCTCCGATAACGCGTGCGATAGGTGGATTTGAAGCATCGTAACCTCATCCGGTCCTGATTACTTGCCCCAATGCGCCACGCATTCCTAGCGACGCTTTCTCTGCTGCATGGTCGTCCATGAGTTGCCAGTGCTTGCGGCCGAATGGGCCGTCGTTTCGAAGTACACAGTCGTGGTCGGTGTGGTTAGAATGACTCGTGTTGAATTATTTTTGGGGGCTTTCGATGTCTCGTTTGGGTCTGCTCTCCCTCCTCTTGCTGTCGGCTGTCATGCAGCCCGGCCTCGCTCAAGATCAAGCGTTCGTCAAACCGCTCTTCGCTGCTGACTCGACACTGGAACTAGTCATCGAAGGACCGTTTGAGCGACTGACTCGTGAACGTCATGAGAAACCCGAATTGGACGGTGTCGTGCGTTACACCGACTCTGAGGGGCAGGAAGTCGTCTTGGACGTCGGGCTCGCGCCGCGAGGAAATTCGCGCCTGGACATTTGCAGCTTTCCGCCGTTCTGGCTGAATTTCAAACGCAGCCAAGTCCCAGACACGGTATTCGAAGGGCAGAATCGACTCAAGCTGGTCACGCTCTGCCGAGGCAGCAATGCATACCGCGACTACTTGGCTCAGGAGTATCAGGTCTACCGTGCCTACAACGCTTTGACCGAGCGTTCATTCAGAGTCCGATGGGTCAATATCGAATATGTCGAAACGGAGGGTGAAGACTCTGAGTCGACCACCGCATCGGCGTTTCTAATCGAGAGAGACTCGGAAGTCGCTGAGCGTGCCGGCATGGAGGCAGTCAATGTCGTCTCGCTGAGTATCGGGCAACTCGACTCCGCCGGGGCTGCGCTTGTATCGCTATTCCAGTACATGATCGGCAATACGGACTGGTCACCGATCGCCGCGCCGCCTGGTGAGAACTGTTGCCACAACACCAAACTCATCGGGCCGAAAGACAACGATGCCGATCGTCTTGTCTTGCCCTACGATTTTGATCAGGTCGGGCTCATCAACGCGAGCTATGCCAGGCCTTCAAGTGCCGTACCGATCCGGTCGGTCACGCAGCGCCTCTATCGTGGTTACTGCGCGCTGAACGACGATCTCGAGGCTGCCGTTCAGCTACTGAATGAGCGGCGGAGCGATGTAGAGGCCGCATTCGAATCGGGCGATGTACGCGAACGAGCCCGCAGACGGACGCTCTCTTACCTTGAAGACTCATACGAGCGTATCAACGATCCGCGACGCTTCGAGCGAGATCTCATCGATCGCTGCCGGGGTTGAAATCGGCCAGCGGAATGTCGACCGATAGGCCGGTGGTTACTGTGCCTGCGCCAGCCTTTCGCGCTTTTTTTCCTGCTTGGCGTCCTCGACTGGATTCGCACCGTAGTTGAGGTGCCACAGTATTACCGCGGCGAAACAAAAGAAGATGGTCATCACGAAACCGACGCCCAAATAGCCGACCCCCGACGCAAGGCCCACACAGATCGCGGCGAAGATGTGAATACCATCCAGCGCGTCGTTGAGGTTAACCCTGAAACGAACGGCCGCGACCAGCGCGGCCAGGCCGAACGCGAGTGCGAGACTGTCCTGGATCAGCAACACGATACTGGTGGCACAGATCGGCAGCAGGATCAGGGCGGCGACAAATGTCTTGCGGTAGCCTTGCGCGACTTTCGTGCTCATGTATACCCAGGTAATCGGAATCATCAGAACAATGGTTCCTGCGAGGCTGATCGCCAGCACGAGTGCGGCCGCGAGTCGGCCGGTCCAGTCGGCGGAGCCGCCTTCCTGCCCGATTTCGATCAGATCGAGCAACTCTTCTGCCGAGCCGGGGACATCCACTTCATTGCCGCCGAAAGGCAGAATATCGGCCCCCCACGGCGCGAAGATCAGCAGGCTGCCAAACAAGCCGATTGCGCAGGCGAAATAGACGACGAGTCGTGCCGCCAGCCGACCCGGTGTCATGGTGGTAACGTCCACGATTATTCCTTCTGCGCCAATGGCCTATCCGATCAAGAAAAGTAGTTTACCATTGTCACTCGAGACGCCGAGGGTACTTCGATGAGATTGAGCCGAGGACTGTCACTGCTGCTGGGACTAAGCGTCGCCAGCGTGTTCTGCGGTCGGAATGTTTCAGCGGCTCCGGAGTGGCAATTCTCCGGCGCCGATCGAGTGGTCGCGGTAGCCGATATTCACGGCGCCTACGACGCGTTTGCGCGCATCTTGCGGCAGAGCGATGTGATCGATGACGAACTCCGCTGGACCGGTGGCGCGACGAATCTCGTCATTGTCGGCGACGTACTCGACCGCGGGCCGGATTCCCGTCTGGCGATGGACCTCATTATGCGCCTGCAGGCCGAAGCTTCGACTGCGGGCGGCAGAGTCCATCTCGCCCTCGGTAATCACGAACTCATGGTTCTGACCGGCGACCTGCGCTATGTGTCCGCAGGCGAATACGCAGCCTTCGCTGATGAAGAACCGATGACGATCAGGGAAGCGGCATACGAGCATTTCCTAAGTGAGTCTGCCGAGCCCGTGGATGGGGCCGCCGTCCGGGCCAATTTCGACGAACAATTTCCTTTGGGTTTCTTCGCCTTCCGCGCCGCGTATGCTGCCGACGGTATCTATGGCGCCTGGCTACTCGAGCAGCCGCTTCTCGTGGCCATCGACGAGACGGCTTTCGTGCACGGCGGCTTCTCGGGGATTGTGGCCGAACTCGGCGGCGAGCGGTTGAACTCCCAGCTCTGGCAGCAGTTACGCGACTATGTCGACGACCTGGCTGAGTTGACCGAGAATGGCGTGCTGCATCGGACTGACGGCTTCTACGATCATCCCGCGAGGATCACAGCGTTCGCCGAGCAGGTCGGGCTCGGCGCGGCTCAGTGGGCGGACGGGGTCGAAGCAACCGCGACGCGGCTAGCTGAGCTGAATCGAAGCCTGATTTTTACGCCCAGTAGCCCACTCTGGTACCGCGGAACCGTTGGTTGCAGCCCGCTCATAGAGCGAGATCGATTACGCGCGGAATTCGCAAGCCTCGGTGTGGAGCGCGTCGTCATCGGTCACACGCCGACGCCAAATTCAAACGTCCTGAGCCGCATGGACGAGACCGTGTTCAGGATCGACAACGGCATGCTCAATGAGTACTACGGTGGTCGCGCTGCGGCGTTGATTATTGAAGGCGGCGACGTGTCGGTGAGCTACGAGGGTAGCGATGAGGTGGTGAGCGCGACGCAGCAGCCGCGACGCGTCGGGCTCAGGCCGGCGGGCTTAACCGCCGGAGAGCTGGAGACGTTGCTCTTGGAGGCCGAGATCGTCAGCGAGGCGAGTGATGCGACCCGCACTCCGAGCTCCTCCCCGGGCTCGCGGATACCGGTCGCCAACAGCAACCAGGTCTTCGTCACGCTTCGGAGCGGGGACATCGAGATCGAAGCCGTCTTCGTACGCGCAGCTCGGCGCGGCTTTATTCCTGAAGTCGCCGCCTATCGCCTCGACAGGCTTCTGGGTCTGGAGATGGTTCCGGCGACCGTCGCGCGTGAGGTCAACGGGAGACTCGGTTCGCTACAGTTTGCTCCTGCCCGTGTCATTACGGAGACAGAGCGCCAGGAACAAGGCGCCGGTGGCGGTGCCTGGTGCCCGTTGCGGGATCAGTTTCAAGCGATGTACGTCTTCGACAGCCTGATATACAACGAGGCTCGATCTCCCGAGCGCATTCGCTACAGCGTCGACAACTTCCAGCTGATACTTGTCGGGCATGACGACGCCCTCTCTACCGGGCGAGGCCGCCCCCCGATCCTGCGCGATGTCCAGCTCGATATCACCGCCAGCTGGACTGAAGCGTTGGCGTCGCTGGATGAAGATCGGCTAATCGAAACACTCGGAGACGTGATGGATGAACGCCGCATTCGTGCGTTGCTGCGGCGCCGGGACGAACTTCTGGAGCAGAATTGAATACGAACAACATTTCGGTAAGTGCGGCCGGGATCGTCCTGATCGCGACGACGGTCATGTTGTTAGACGCCTGCAGCACGACGACGATCGTCGAGCCGTTCTATCGGCCCGAGGGTGCGCGAGTCGAGCAGGCTTATATCAGCCCCGACGCAGATTTCAGTGTTTACTCCAAGCTGCTGGCGCAGCCCTTGGAGATTTACTATCCGACGGATGCCCCGGCACCTAGTGAGGATGAATTGAGCCGCTTGCGGCAGATTTTTAGAGATGCTTTTCTTGGCGAACTCGCTGACGACTATGAGATCGTCGCAGAGCCTGGTCCGGATGTGCTTACCGTACTGGCGCAAATCGTCGATCTCAAGGTCACGGGCCCGCTGGGAACTTTCGAATCGACGGGCCGATTAAGACAGCTCGTTACTAAAGGGCAATTGACCTTCTTAATGGAAGTCCGCGACTCTCTGACCGACCGTGTCCTGGCGCGCGCCGGAGAGACAGAGGAGGGCGAGGCGACCTCGTTGACCGAGGAGGAGGCGAGCTGGGCGGAGGTCGAAGTGGCAGCGCAACGCTGGGCCGGGCTGTTCCGCAGTTGGTTGGACGAAAATCTCGGCGTGCCGGGCGCTAGCTAGCTACTGGCCGCCTCTTGAACGGAGAAAATAATGAACATTTTGTTTGAATCGGCGCTGGCTCGCGGCTGTGGGATCCTCGCGCTCATCCCGGCTATCTACCTGATCACTGCATGTAGCGAAGAGGTCGTCGAACAGGCCGAAGTCGTCCGGCCGATCAATATTCTCACCGTCGGTGGTCTGACGGGCGGAGCGGTTCTCAAGTATCCGGCAGAGATCAGGCCGATCCAGAATGCCGAGCTCGCGTTCGAAGTCCAGGGACGACTGATCGAGTTGCCGGTCGTCGAGGGGGAAGAGGTTCAGGCGGGACAGCAGCTCGCCAGCCTCGATCCGGCAGATTTTCAATCGGTCGTTAATGAGGCCCAGGCCGCTTTCAACTCGGCCGAGTCGACCTACGGTCGATATCTGGATCTCTTCGATACGGGTGCTGTCTCCGCGCAGGCATTCGATCTGGCCGAGCGGAACGTCGAAGTCGCCGCTGCCCAACTCGAGACCGCGATGAAGGGCTTGAACGACACGCGATTGATCGCGCCTTTCTCGGGGCGGGTCAGCCGAACTTACGTCGATAACTTCTCCAATGTACAGGCGAAGCAAGCAGTGATTCTGCTGCAGGATACCTCCAGTCTGGAGGCTCTGGTCAATGTGCCGGAGCAGGATTGGCAGCGCGCTAGACCGGGTATCACGCTGGCTCAACGCAGCGAACTCGTGCGTCCGCGCGTCAGTATCGCGTCGATACCGGGCCGCGACATCCCGGCTGTTCTCACGGAGTTTTCCACTGCCGCCGATCCGGTGACCCGCACATTCGGAGCGCGTCTGAGGTTCGACCCGCCGGACGATCTTGCCCTGTTGCCGGGGATGACAGCAGAGGTCACGATCGATATTCCAGCAGAGGCATTGGGTGCGTCAGCGGCTGTTTGGATTCCGTCCGTCGCCGTGCTGGCGGATGATGTGGGAAGCGCTACGGTCTGGACGGTCGATTCGACGACGATGCAGGTGCACCGTACCGGCGTGGAGGTCGGCGCATTGTCCGGTGCCGACATCCGTATCCTGAGCGGCCTGGCCGTCGGCGATCGCGTTGCCGTTTCCGGGGTGCACAACTTGCGCGAAGGGATGGAAGTCCGCGAGCTTGGTCAGTAAGGCCTCGCCGACACGATGAAAATTACCGAATTCTGTCTTGAGAATCGCGTCACGACGTTATTTCTCACCGGCGTGGCGATCGTGGGCGGACTCGCTTCCTATGCCTCGATGGGGCGACTCGAGGACCCCGAATTCACGATCAAGGACGCGTTAATCATAACGCCCTATCCGGGCGCATCCGCCGCCGAGGTAGAAGAAGAAGTCACCGACGAGATAGAAATCGCGTCACAACAGCTCGGTCAGCTCAAGGAAGTGACCTCGCGCTCCGCACGCGGCCTGTCAACGGTTACTGTGTCGATGCGGGACAACTACGACAAGAGCACTCTGCCGCAAGTCTGGGATGAGCTGCGGCGGAAAGTAAGCGACGCGCAGGTCAACCTGCCTCCTGGTGCCGGGCCGTCGTTCGTCATCGACGACTTCGGCGATGTCTTCGGGGTCTTCTTCGCAATCTATGGCGACGAATACGGTTACGACGAGCTTTGGGACGTTGCGAAATTTCTACGCCGGGAGTTGTTGCTCGTGCCGGATGTCGCGAAGATCGACATCTTCGGCGATCGGCCCGAAGTGGTCTATGTCGAGCTGGATCGAAATCGCATGGCGCAGCTCGGGATCGCGCCGGCCGTCATTATCAACGAATTGCAACGTAAGAATCTCGTCTCGAACTCCGGTCGCGTCAACGTCGGTGCGGGCTTCGTAACGATCGATCCGACCGGCCTGGTCAATACGGTCGAGGACCTCGGCGATATTCTTTTAAGCGGCGGGCCCGGCGCGGCACAGATCTATTTGCGCGACGTGGCCGAGATTCGGCGGGATTTTCAAGATCCCCCCGATCGATTGCTGCTATTCGACGGAAGCGCCGCGATCGGTGTCGGGATCGCGACCGTCGCAGGCGGTAACGTCGTCACGATGGGGAGCGCGCTCGAGGCGCGGATGATCGAGTTGGCCGACCAGATTCCTCTGGGGATTAATTTTGGCATTATCTCGCTGCAGTCCGAGAGCGTCGAGATCGCGGTACAGAGCTTTGTCGTCAGCCTGCTTCAGGCGATCGCTATTGTCGTTGTCGTGCTGCTGTTGTTCATGGGCCTGCGCGCCGGACTCCTCATCGGTTTCGTTCTGTTTCTAACGATCGCTGCGAGTTTTATCTTCATGTCTGCAGCGGGCGTCATACTCGAACGCATCTCTCTCGGCGCGCTGATCATCGCGCTCGGAATGCTGGTAGACAACGCGATCGTCGTAGTCGACGGAGTCCTGACTCGACTGCAGCAGGGGATGGAACGGACGAAGGCGGCTATCGCCGTCGTTCAGCAGACGGCCTGGCCGCTATTGGCCGCGACAGTGATCGCTGTACTTGCCTTTGCCGCGATCGGCACGTCGCAGGACAGTACCGGTGAGTTCACGCGTTCACTTTACACGGTCATCCTGATTTCGCTGCTCTTGAGTTGGGTAACGGCCGTCACGATCACGCCGCTGCTGAGCGTCATGTTCTTGACGGCACCGAAGTCGACGGGAGAGGCCGGCGACACCCATGGCGGTGGGTTCTATCGACGGTTCCAAGCGTTCCTGGCAGGCTGTATTCGTTTGCGCTGGCTCACGATTTCAGTCGTGGTAGGTGTCTTCGTCGTGGCTTTAATGGGTTTCGGCCGCTTGGAGCAGAGCTTTTTCCCGAACTCCACGCGCCCCCAATTCATGATCGACTACTGGCTGCCGCAGGGAACGGCCATCGAACAGACGGCGAGCGATGCTCAGAAGATCGACCAATATCTGCGCAACCTCGATCATGTGACGCACGTTAGTTCCCTGATCGGGCAGGGAGCTCTTCGGTTTATGTTGACCTACACGCCGGAGAAGCAAAACAGCGCCTACGCTCAGTTTCTCGTGGACGTGGATGACTATCGGCTCATCGACGGCATGATGAACGCGATCCAGGCGGATCTGGAACTCGACTATCCTGACAGCATTCCTCAGGTCAGGAAATTTATTCTCGGACCGGGTGAGCCGGGCAAGATCCAGGCACGCTTCATCGGCCCGGATGCAAACGTACTCCGGTCTGCTGCGAGCCAGGCTGAGAGCATCCTTCACGAACAGCCCAACGCGTTCGGCGTCCGTAACGATTGGCGCGAGCGGGTACTCGCCGTTCGCCCCGTCATCGCCGAGACGCAAGCCAACCAGAATCAGATTACGCGTGACGCGGTGAGCGGCGCGCTACTCGAGGGGTTCCAGGGAATTACGGTCGGTGTATTCCGCGACGGGGACGAACTCTTGCCGATTGTACTGCGCTCTCCCGGTACGGCGCGCCTGGATGTCGGGAGTATTCAAAACCTGCAGATCTGGAGTCCCGCGGCGCAAAGAATGATTCCGTTGCGCCAGGTCGTACTCGGGTTTGAAACCGTGTTCGAGGACGAGCTTATCTACCGGTTGAATCGGCAGCGGGCGATTACCGTACTTGCCGATCCGCGCGTGGGAGAGGCGAATCCGCTTCTTGAGACGGTACGCGAGCGTATCGAGGATATCGAGTTGCCATCCGGCTACTCGTTGGAGTGGTGGGGCGAGCTTAAATCGAGCGGCGATGCGCAGGCTGCGCTGGCCGGCAGCCTGCCGCTGTTTCTCCTCGCCATGGTCGTCCTCACGGTCGCGCTGTTTAATTCTTTGAAGCAGACAGCCGTGATCTGGTTGACGGTGCCGCTTGCGGTTATCGGTGTCACGTTCGGGCTCGGTGTAACGGGCCAACCGTTCGGTTTCATGGCGTTGTTGGGCTTCCTGAGCCTGACGGGCATGTTGATCAAGAACGCGATCGTATTGATCGACGAGATCAATCTGCAATCGAGCGGCGAGAAGTCGGCCCTGGACGCAGTCGTCGACTCCGCGGTGAGCAGGTTACGACCCGTCGCGCTGGCCGCGGCTACGACGATACTCGGCATGGCGCCGCTCTTTCCCGACGCGTTCTTCGTCTCGATGGCCGTCACGGTCGCGTTCGGGCTTGGTTTCGCCACAATCCTGACGATGATCGTAGTGCCCGTGCTCTACTCGATCTTCTTCCGCGTTCGCAGCGCCTGAAGAATCGCGACGAGGCCGTCGCTTCCACAGTAGCGGCGCAGCTCAGTTCGTCGTAGTCAGCGTATGAAACCGTCTCGCGTGAGCTGCATCGAAATGGAGCCGGTGGAGCCATCGATCAATCCGTAGACGCTCGCTTTGTCGAGTGACACGGAGTCGGCGCTCCAGACCCTGGTCTCATCGGCGACGCCAAAAAGATCGGTTGTCAGCGACACGGTATTCACTGTAGAGCTGGTCACCGGGTCCTGGTACTCCACGTAGTCGTAGCGAAAGAAATCAGCCAAAGGAATATCGCCTCTGCGTTGAGGATCAACAGCCGTCCGGCCTCCTTGGGTGGACGTGTTGGATTCGGCGTTCAGCAGGCGAGTGATGAGGACAGCATCGGAGCCGGTCTCCCGTGCGGCGGCGAGCAATGACTCGCGCTCGACAGGTTCGTCGGCACCCATGACGGATAGGCTCGAAACCGCCACCGTGTTGTCCGGGTTGATTGCCGTAACAAGTGAGTCCTCGAAGCGTCGTCGAATGCCGTTGTCCGCGGACACGCCGACGATCAGAATCTTCGCAAACGGGCCCCCGTCGAATGCGGAATCTTGATAAGTCCGGACGATCCGATCTGAACTCGCGCATGCCCACAGCAGACTGATAACCGTGAGGAGCAATAATCGAAAGTAGCGAGACCGTCCGCCGCTGGCGTGAACAGATAAGTTTGGACTGGTCATTCGATGTTCCTTCCTCTCGCCATGCCCTGTGCCGGAGAAGAACCGGAGAAGGTCGGCAAGTCGACCAAAACCCGTTAGCAGTTTCCGCGCAGTCATTAATCAAGCATAACCGAGATTATTAATATTTTCGCGCGCTTGCTCCCGTCTGCAACCTCGGGTAGCTTGTGAACCACCGAATAACACACCGGGAAAGATCATGCGACAACTGAACAGCAGCTACCTTTGTCTTATTGCGATCGGTTTTGGGCTCGGCGGTTGCGCGAGCGGGCCGACAATCCACACGAATCAGAACCCGCAGGTCGACTTCACGAGTTTTAGAACCTATAGCTATGTCGAGCAGATGGGCACGGACGCACCCGGCGGTCCGACCTCGTTGTTAACGCAATTTCTACAGGCCGCGGTCGATCGAGAAATGACCGGACGCGGCTACGAGCTAAGTGGTGGCGACACCGATCTCCAGATTAACTTCTATGTAGAAACGCAGGAGAAAATTCAGTCACGCCAGGTTCCGTCGGCCCCGGTGTACGGTGCCGGCTACTATGGTTACCGCGGTGGTTACTACGGAACTTGGGGCGGCTATACCCAGACCACCGAGATTACGCAATACACAGAGGGTACGCTGAGTATCGACGTCATCGATAGCGTGCGTAACGAGTTGGTCTGGGAGGCAGTCGTCGTCGGGCGAATCCGTGAGTCGACAATGGCGAATCTGGAAGAACGGGTGAATGAGGCCGTACCGCAGATTATGGCCGATTACCCCTATCGCGTGCCCCCGCCGCCAGCGGAGTAGATAACTCTACGCCGATCTCTAACGAGTCCCACGCCTGGGGGCGCCGCCGAGGCGGTCAGCCGTGCCGGTCACGCCCGTCTGTTGCGACGCTGCAGATCTTCGTTTATTTCAGCGGTAGAGTGTCTTGTCGAACTCAGATCTGAGTTGCGCGCGTTAGGAGTTAGCCATGTCTCACCTCAATCTCGGTCGGCTCGCGCTGATCTCCTGCTTTGCTCTTTCGCTGGATGCGATCAGCCAGGAGGCCGATTCGACAACGGCAGCCTCGACGCTGCCGCGCCCGACTATCGGCCTGGCCCTATCCGGCGGTGGCGCGCGGGGCGGCGCTCATCTCGGCGTGTTGCGGGCGTTGGAAGAGCTCGAGGTGCCCGTGGACGTTATTGCCGGGACGAGCATCGGCGCCATCATCGGCGGTCTCTACGCGTCGGGAATGACTGTCGATCAGATCGAACAGGTCATCACGACGACCGATTGGGACGCCGCCTTTCTGGAGGACACGCCGCGCGAGTTGAAGTCCTTCCGCCGCAAACGAGACGACGATCTGTTTCTTGTCGACCAGAAGCCCGGACTGAATGACGGCCAGATCGAATTGCCGCTCGGTGTCGTGCACGGCCAGGTTATCGATTTGATTCTGACCGCGCAGACGCTCCCGGTCGCGCACATCGAAGATTTTGACGAACTACCCATTCCATTTCGCGCAATCGCGACCGACATCACGACGGGTGATGCGGTTGTTCTGGGTACGGGGAGTCTGGCTGCGGCGATTCGCGCGAGCATGTCGGTGCCGGCCGTAATCTCACCCATCAATATCGACGGCCAGCTGCTCGTCGACGGCGGCGTCGCGATGAACCTGCCGATCGAAATCGCCAGGCAGATGGGCGCCGACGTGGTCATCGCGGTCGATATCAGCGCGCCTCTGCTCTCACAAGACGAGCTCACGTCGGTGCTGTCTGTAACAGAACAGCTGACGAACATTCTCATGCGCCGAAGCGTCGACGAGCAGATCGAGACAATGGGTTCGGACGATCTGCTCATCGTCCCGGAGTTCGGCGGCGAGTTCGGGTCGGCGAGTTTCAACCGTATGGCTGAGACAGTAATTATCGGCTACGACGCGACGATGGAACATGCGCAGGCATTGCAGGCGAACGCCGTCAGTACGGCGGATCCTCTTGCTAGGCAATCCCTGGTCGCAGGTCCGCCGCAGTCCGATCCGCCGACGATCGACTTCCTGCGCCTGACGAATAACTCGAACATTTCAGACGCCGTGATCGAACGGCACTTACGCGGCGTCGAGATCGGACAACCGATGGATCTTGCGGTGGTCGAAGAGGCTGTTAGCAAGATCTATGGAATGGAGCTATACCAGAATGTCCGTTACGAAGTGATCACGGACGGCGAGCAGACGGGTCTCGAGTTTCGCCTCGACGAACGAGGCTGGGGGCCGAATTATCTTCAAGCGGGTCTCGAGCTCAGCGCTTCCGGTGACGAGGATGTGCTGTTTGGACTTTCGGCGAGTTACCTGCGAACCCGAATCAACGAACTCAATGGGGAGTGGCGTGCGACGGTCGCCATCGGCGATGAGCCGGCGCTGCTCGCGAATCTGCACCAACCCTTCGGGCGCGAAGGAATGTTCTTTGTCGCGCCGTCCTTCAGCCTGGAATCGGAGGTCGTCAACGTTTTTGAAAATGGCGATCGGCTAGCGCAGCTGCAGTTGCGTGAGACGGGGTTGGAAATTGCAGCCGGCCGGGAACTGGACATCTGGGGTGAGATTCGTGCGGGCGTTCGCCGCTCCACGGGTGAGATCAAGCTCGAGGTCGGTGATCCGGGTTTCGTGCCGGCCGATGACTTCGACCATGGTGAGTTTTTCGCGAGGTTCGCCATCGATACGCTCGATGATCTCGCGTTTCCGCGCTCTGGAACGATCGCGAGCCTCGAGTGGCGGGGATCACGGCCGGACGCGCTTGGCGCCGAGGTCGAGTTCGATCAGGTGTCGTTTGCGGCCGCATATGCGAAAACCTGGGATCGCTACACGTTGTTGAGCCGGTTTCGTTACGACGTGACCTCGGACGGTGTCGCGCCGGTGAACGGCCTGTATCGCCTCGGCGGGTTCCTGGACCTTTCCGGGCTCAATCAGAACGAGCTGTCGGGTCAGAACGCCGCCCGTGTCGGCGCGGTCTTCTATCGACGCATTAACAATCTCGCGTTCCTGCCGGCGTTTGCCGGGGTCTCCCTGGAGTTCGGCAATGTTTGGGACAATCGCAGCGACATCAGCGCCCGTGACAGCATCCTCGGCGGCTCCATCTGGGTAGGCGTGGAAACGCCGGTGGGCCCGGTCTATGTGGCCTATGGGCGAGCTGAAGGCGACGCCAGCGCGGTCTACGTGTTCCTCGGTCAAACGTTCTGACGGCTACGGTCGCCTGGGGCGCCGCAGGTCAGGGTGTCGTGCCTGTGACTTCGTCCAGGATGCTTTGCGCGACGCTATCGGCCGGCGACAGCGTCAACAGGCGATTCGCGTATAGCGCCGCCTGCCCCATCTCGCCGCCATCGCGGTGAATCGTCGCAAGCGCCAACAGCGTATCCCGATGTCCCGGGAAACGATCGTGTACCTGCGTCAATGTCTCGAGCGCCCGGTCTCGCTCGCCGCTCGAGTTCAAAGCAATACCGATGACGTACTGATAGTAGGGCGAATTCGGTGCGACCTCGGCCGCGAGTTCGAGTTCGGCGAAGGCGTCATCGGGGGCATCAGCGCGCACCAGTGACAAGCCGAGTGCGAAATGGGCGCTGGGGTCCTGCGGATTGTTAGCAATAGCTTGCTCCAACAGCGCCCGAGCCGTTTCTTCGTCGCCTGAGAGCCGGTATAGATCAGCTAGATTGATGTAAGCGGCGGTGAAGACCGGTGCACGGTCGATCGCGTCTCGAAATTGCGCTTCGGCCTCGTCCGGGCGCCCTAACTGGACGAGCGTACTGCCCCAGTTGAACAGCCCCTCGGCGCGGTCGCCATTAAAAAATTGCGCCTCGCGGTATTCAGCTAGTGCCTCGTCCAGATCCATCGCCCGCCGCTCGCTCAACTCGGCTCGCGCCGGCAGCAGTATGCGTGCAGCGGTCATGCGCAAGGCGCGCAACGAGTGAGTCAGGAAACGCTGCGCGGGCTGAATCCGCAATTCGGGCGGCACGCTTTCCAGTGCATCGAGTGCGGCCAACTGGAGCAGTGGCTCATCGCCCTGAAGTGCCCGGTCGAAAGCATTCAGCGCGAGGTCGTCGACCTGTTGCCCGAGAAGACTGACGGCCGTCGCACGAACGATGGCGGGCATGGCAGAATCGGTTGCAAGATCGCTCAATAAAACGCTTCGATCGGCCGCCCAGGCGCGGCCCGCGTGCAGTGCTTGCCCATAGTGAAAGGTCTGCTGACGACCCCCGGGATACCAGTCCGCGACGGTCGCCGCGGCCCACTCCGTACTCTCGTCTTCATGGCAGCCGTTACAGGCATTCGGTGTGCCGAGACTGGCCGATAGATCAGGACGCGGGACGCGAAAACTGTGGTCGCGCCGCGGATCGACGACCATATAGGTCGTCGCCGGCATGTGGCAATCTACGCAGAACGAGCCGGGCGTCTCACGTTGATGCTGGTGGTGCTCGGTTAGGTCGTAGCTGCTCGCGAGGTGGCACTGGCCGCACAGCGCGTTGCCCTGGACTCGTACTTCGGTACTGTGCGGGTCGTGGCAGTCGCTGCAGGTAACGCCCGCTGCATGCATCTTGCTCTGCAGAAACGAGCCATAGACATAAACCTCGTCCTGGATCTGGCCGTCCGCATGATAGAGATTCTCGTCGAGCAGCGATGGGCGAAATCCGTCGAGATAGGGATCGCCAGGCGTGAAGTCGTCGGTGAATTGACTGCGTCGTGAGTGGCACTGCGCACAGGTCTCGACTTCCTGGTGCGCCGTAAGCGCCGGCGTACGTTGCGCAATGGTCGTGCCATCGACAAAAAGCCAGCGGGCCTCAGTATCGCGCACGAGATTCAATGCAATCCGTTCAGGTGCTGCCACGTGCAGGGAACCCGGGCCGTGGCATGCCTCACAGTCAACGTTGACGCTCGAGAAGGTCGTGCGATAACTGTTCGTCGCTGCTGAGTAATTCTTCTGCAGATTCGTCGAGTGACATTCTGCGCAGGTGCTATTCCAGCTCTGAAAGATGCCGGTCCAGTGAAGCGGGTCGGAATTGTCGACTCCGTCGTCGGGATAGAGAGTGAACCAGCGCTGGCCGCCGGCCTCGGCGGGCCGCGAGTCCCAGGCAATACTGAGAGCCTGCACCTGCCCGGCGGTCAGCTCAACGAGATATTGCTGCAGCGGGTCCAGTCCGAAAGCATGCGTTATCCGGTACTCGTTGAGTTCTCCGTCCGGACCGTCTGTGCGAACCCAGTATTCAGCTTCGCGCCGGAAGAACAGGGACGTCACGCCGTTATAACTGAACTCGGCATCGCCGAAGTCGCCCAGTATCGTGCTGGGCACGGCTGCCTGCATCGCTAGATCGTGATGAGAGCCGAGCCAGGCATTCGCTTCGTCGCTGTGACACGTCGCGCACTGTTGGCCGCCAACGAATTCAGCCGTCGCAATCGGGGCGACCGGGAAAGCTGACTGTGGCGACTCGACTGATTGGTCACAGCCGGCCAGGCCGATGGTCAAACCGACGGCTATTGCTCGCGCTGGTATTTTGAAGCTCATAACGTAAAGCTTAACTTGTGGCGTTGAAGACGGATCGATGGTCCCTGGATATCAGGACTTCGGTCCCTGCTGCCGCTGGTAGAAATCGTAGACGAATAGGATGACTCCGACCGCGGCAATTCCGGTTCCTAAGCTGAACTCGGAGCCAATACCGAGACTGAAATCGGAGCCGATGAGAAAGATCTCCATCAGAACACCGATCACGATGGCTGAAATACTGATGACTTTTCGGGACAAAGTGGGCGCTTTTGTTCTTCTCTTCCTCCCGGGTTTCTAACAGAGCAGCGCCGGGAGAGCAATGGGAGCGGGCCTGATCGGCGCTCTCCGCCACCTGATAGTGTGACGGCGATTCGCCCAAAAAGCGGGATTTTTAGCTACCGTTAGGCGTCGATTTGTGAGCGAAAACTACGCATGAATGCCCCACAGCCCCTGCCGCTAGCCGCCTTGCTCGTATTCGCCTGCAGCGTTGTCCCTGCAGCTCAGGCCGAAGTCCGTACGTTTCGCAGCCCGAGTTTCGAGGGTTACCGGTTGGACTACTGCAAGTCCTCGGGATCGGAGTGTGGTGAGCGCGTCGCGACCGAATGGTGCGTGACGCAAGGTTATGAATACGCGAGCGACTGGGGCCTCGAACGGGACATCGGCGGGTTGCAGGCGACAATCAGCGTGGACAAAAGCCGCGTTTGCCAAGGCGATCAGTGTGATGGCTTTACTGCGATTACCTGCGGCCGCGAGGAGCGCGTGTTTCGCGTGCCGTCGCTGGGGGGCAATACGCGCGGGACAGTCTTTATGCCTGATCGGCGTCAAGCTGCAACGGCTGTGACGCGGACAGAAATGCAGATCGTCGTCCCGGGCTGCAGTCAGTTCGAGCCCGGTGTTCTGCTTTGCCAATCCGTGCCTGAATATCAGCACTGTCGAAGCCTGTTGCAGGACGGTTATGTCCTGGCGTGCCGTGTCGGACTTGGTCTTGACGGTGCAATTGCCGATCTGCGTGAAGCGACGGCAGATAGCTATGAGCTCTCGCTTCGCGCGAGAGCCTCCGTCACGATAGATCAAGGCGGACGAGGCGACGGTCGAGTCAGAGGGGAGACCCGTTATAACGTGACATTCGCGATACCGGAGCACACCGAAGCGACGGAAAGCTGCCTGCAGCGCGATCGCTACGAGTACTATCAGACCGGACCGAGTGGTGGGTCGTCGAAGATTTATGAGTCGGCCGACTGCGATGAGTCTATCGAAGGCAGTTTCACGCCTCACGAGGATGAGATCCTGCGCGCATACGACCTCTGCGAGTCGCACCGTGCGTGGGGCACCAAGATCGAGGCGATTACCGAACGGATCGTCGCCGGAATTTTTCACTTCTCGACTGTTACCGCGTCGTCGGCTAGTGATGGTGCGGCATCCTCCCGCTCGGTTGGGACTTATCTCGCGATTGCAGCTCCGCTCGAGGTCACCTGCCGCGACTAGCAGACAATTTCAACAGCCTGCTGTACGCTTCTCTATTCGGCGGATCATTACCGCACGGGGGGAGGGAGCTCCCAAAAGACCTTGAGTTAAGAAGAAGCTCCATCAACTGGAGTCATGAGGCGCTATGCGGGCCAAACTCTACATCATGCTCGGTGCGCTGCTGTTCTCGACGGGCGGCGTCGCGATCAAGGCATCGACCCTGACCGGCTGGCAACTATCGTGCTTCCGGAGCTTAGCCGCAGGTTTCGCGCTGTTGATCCTGTTGCCGGCGGCGCGACGTGGCTGGAGTTGGCGCTCCTTTGTCGTCGCCGTTCCTTTTGCCGCAACCTTCACGTTGTTTACGTTGGCGAACAAGTATACGACGGCCGCCAACGCGATATTTCTTCAGGATACTGCGCCGCTCTATATTCTCCTGCTGAGCCCGTTCCTACTCGGGGAGCGTATACGTCAGCGAGATTTGTTTCTCATGGCCGCGCTGCTGATCGGGCTTGGTCTGATCTTTGCTTCTACGCGTGAGGCGACACTCAGTGCGTCCGACCCGCGACTGGGCGACGTACTAGCCCTGGTATCCGGATTGACATGGGCGTTCACGGTACTGGGTCTGCGATGGATCGCCGTTCGTGCAGAGCGCCACGAAGAGGAGCCATCGACAGTTGTCGTCGCTGGTTGTTTCCTCGCCTCTGTGTTCGCGATGTTGTTCGCTTTCCCGGTGGAGAATGCGAGTACGGGTAACTGGCTCATCATCGGCTATCTGGGGATATTTCAGATCGGAATAGCCTATGTATTTATCGCCGAGGGCGTTCGCCGAGTTCGTGCGCTGGAACTCTCGTTACTGCTCCTCGTCGAGCCCGTGTTCTCGCCGGTCTGGGTATGGGTCTTTCTCGGCGAATCGCCGGCTGGCCTGGCCATCGCCGGTGGCGCGGTTGTGATTGGTGCGACGGCCTTACACGCGGTTCGTCAGGACGACCCACTGATCGTGTAGGAGCGGCCGCCTGGCCGCGATCTTGCGTGGCGTTTCGGTCTTTATCATGCCGCTCGGCAATGTTTCCGGTATCATCCCCGGCCACGCGGTGTTGTTGGAGAAAGCCCATGGGCTTCAGCACGAAACAAATTCACGCCGGCGTAACCCCCGACCCCCAGACCGGGTCGATACTTACGCCTATTTATCAGAGCACGACATTCGTCCAGGACTCTGTGGACGAATATCTCGCCAAAGGCTATTCCTATTCGAGAAGCGGTAACCCGACCGTTCGGGCGCTCGAGGAAAAACTCACGATTCTCGAGGATGGTTTCGACTGCACTTGTTACTCGACGGGCATGGCGGCTATTCAGGCGGTCATCCAGGCGACGTTAAGCGCCGGCGATCATGCCGTGGTGTCGGACGTTGCCTACGGCGGCACCTATCGACTCTGCACGAAAATCTATCAGCGTTATGGAGTGGAATTCTCGTTCGTCAATACGGCCAGTCCGGAAGCCGTCGAAGTGGCGATCAAGGACAACACGAGGCTTATCTTGACCGAAACTCCCGCGAATCCGACCTTGAAACTCACCGATATCGAGGCGGTTTCGGCGATCTCCCAGTCGCGAGGAATCCCCCACGCGGTCGACAACACGTTTCTGACGCCGTTCTATCAGCGTCCGTTGGAGCTGGGAGCCGATATCTCGATTCATAGCACGACGAAGTATTTCGACGGACACAATGCGACCGTTGGTGGAGCGGTCATCGCGAAGACCCAACCGCTCGATGAGTCGATCCGCTTCGTGCAGAACGCAAGTGGCGTCATCATGTCACCGTGGGTTGCCTGGCTCACGTTGCAGGGAACGAAGACGCTGTCGGTCAGACTGGAACGCCAGACGGCTAACGCCCAGGCCGTTGCCGAGTTCCTGGAAGCCCACTCGAAGGTGACGCGGGTCTCGTACCTCGGGCTACCGTCTTTTGAACAGCACGCGCTCGCAAAGTCACAGGCTAGCGGTTTTGGCGCGATGCTCTGGTTCGAGGTGGAAGGTGGTCTTGCGGCCGGCAAGCGGCTAATGGATTCCGTTAAGCTGTGTGCGCTCGCGGAGAATCTGGGCTCTGTCGAAACACTGATCACGCACCCGGTTACCATGACCCATGCGGATGTGGAAGAAGCCGAACGCCAGCGCGTTGGAATTACCGACGGGCTCGTACGCCTATCGGTCGGCCTGGAAGACGTAGAGGATCTGATCGAAGATCTTGGGCAAGCGCTGGACACTCTTTGAGACTGGCAACTGAGATCGTTAAGAGCCTGCGAAGATGAAAAAAGAGACGCGAGTAACACACCAGCCGAAGATCGATCTGCCGGAGGGGAACGAGGCTTTAGTCGAACCGGTCTATCGCACGGTAAAATTTACCTACCCGACAATCGATGCGGCGATGACGACCGAGGCGCGTCGCGAGGGGTTCGACTACACCCGCGATTCCAACCCGACAACTCGCCAACTCGAGCGGCTGTCGGCAGAGCTTCAGAGTAGAGACGACGGGATCTGCGTCGCCTCGGGTATGGCGGCGGTATGGCTTTCAGTCGTGGCGAATATAAGCGCCGGCGACCGCATCGTTTTCTTCGTCGAGGGCTATCGGCCTATACGGACGATGGCGCGCGAGCGGCTCAAGCGTTTTGGCGTTGAGTTCTCGATGTTGAGCGTGCACGACCATGCGGCTATCGAGAAGACGTTTGCCGCCGACGAGACGAAATTAGTGATTTTCGAAGCACCGACGAATCCAATGCTGCAGGTGCCCGACATCGAAGCCATCGTGGCGCTGGCGGCACAGCATGACGTCACGACTGTTCTCGATAACACCTTCGGCGGTCTTCATAATCATGGCCAGTACGACATTGACTACTTCGTCCATAGCCTGACGAAGTATGCGAGCGGCCACGGTGATGTAATGGGCGGCGTGGTGATAACGGCAGAAGAGAATATCGCCAAAGTTAAGCCCTGGTCGATCAACATGGGCGCCACGATGGATCCGGGAGCGGCGTTCTTAATATTACGGGGCCTGCGGACTTACTACCTTCGCTACCGCCGTCACTCCGAGACGGCGCTGGTGATTGCCAAGTCGCTGCAGGCTAACGCCCGCGTGAAGCGCGTTTTCTATCCCGGACTTCCGGACGATCCGGGATACGCGCTGGCGCAGCAGCAGATGGACGACTGCGGCGGTGTCTTGAGCTTCGATCTGGATGCGGACAAGGATCGGACGCGGGCCTTCATCGATGCGCTGGAGTTGTTCTCGACGACCTCCAGTGTGGGTTCGACCGAGTCCCTCGTCGCACCGGTGAAGCTCTATTTCGCCGGGGATCTTAGCGCAGAGGATGCCGCCCTCGCGGGGATCAATGACGGTACGGTCCGGCTATCCGTCGGTCTCGAGCATCCGGACGATCTCATCGCCGACCTCGAGCAGGCGTTCGCTAAGGCGTTCGGGTAACCGCTAGCGCCGGCATCTCCGGCTCGCCCTCCGGGGGCGAAAATCCGTCCTGAAGTGCTGTCAGGGGCAACATTTCGTCCTTTTTTTGTTAAACTGGCCTGCGTCCGGTGAGCGCCGTCACAACAATAACAACAGCGCTGATGTCGAATTCTGAATTTTCCGTCTATAAGTCAGCTACCGAGCCCGTTATGGTGGTCGGCCGGGATGGTGTGATCGTCTTCGCTAACGGGCCTGTTGAGGATCTCCTCGATTATTCTCCCGGGACGCTCGCCGGCCTGTCCGTCGAGGCCTTAGTCCCCGAACGGTACCGCAAGCGTCACGTGGACCTGCGTAAGATGTTCCACAGCGACGCGTTGATGAGACCGATGGGGCTGGGTCGAGAGATCGTGGCTTTGTCACAGGCGGGACGCGAGATTCCAATTGAGATTAATCTCTTGCCTGCGACGGACAGCGAGAATGTCGTCGCGATCATTCGCGACCTCACCGTGATCCTCCATGCTCGCCAGCAACTCGAATCCAGTGCGCAGCGATTTCGCGCCGTAGCTGTCTCATCAAACGATATTTTGACCGAGACGGATATCGAAACGGGCGTGATCACCTGGCACGGCGACGTCGACGGCGCGTTGGGCTACGACGCTGGTGAGTTTCCACGCGAACGGTATCAGTGGCTCGAGAAGATTCACCCGGACGACGCCGTGGAGACCCGG
>Ga0255049_10000357_pt1 | contig 28255 bp, 18 predicted proteins | sample JV7_2_3_MG_FD_183615 | JGI IMG/M metagenome (GOLD analysis project Ga0255049, IMG submission 183615) | Seawater microbial communities from Jervis Inlet, British Columbia, Canada - JV7_2_3 | ecosystem: Environmental > Aquatic > Marine > Inlet | place: Canada: British Columbia | collected 2016-10-06 | reverse complement strand
CGAAGCGCGGTCGCGACCCGCGTCCGAAGAACCACCTGAACATACCCGCGATGTCCCTGAAATCCTGCCAGTTTGGCACCAGCGAATCCGGACCAAACCACTTGAATGTTCGCCAGTCCCGACCAATGCTGTAGGCGAGATACGCAAGATGTCCGAAGAACACGAGCATGAACATCACTGCGCCAACACGGTGCAGGATCGCGGCTGATTTCGGTCCGCCAAGCAGCGTGATAACGGTCGGTGCCCAGAAGCTGTCTGCGTACAGCACGACCGTGCCCGTAAACACAAGCAACATGATGGAGAGTGCACCCATAAGATGTGCGAGTCGCCACAGGCCCGTAAATCGCCTGAAATACTTTGTATTCCCCTCGGGCAGCGCATCCATCTGCACATGCTGCTTGTGCTTGCCCTCCTTGCGGTCTTTATACTCCCGGTAAAACCACAGCGCGGCGTGTGTCCAGAAGAAAATGAACACGCCGGCCAGCAAGGCGATCATGGATTTCGACGCGATCCACATGCGGGGGTAACGATCGTAATCGTTGGTCGTGCCGTGCGGCTGGAACGACACATAGCCCTGGGTCGCATCTGCATGGCACTTCGTACAGGTGTCAAGACGGTTGTCCGGGTGCATGTGCGATGTTTCGTCCGCCACTCTCTTGACGTCATGAAAACCGTGACACTCGTAGCATTTCGCCGTATGTGTATACCCGAGAGTGCTCACCTGCCCGTGATAGGTACCGAGATAGGATTCCAGTTCTTCGGCGTGGCAGGTGCCGCAATTTTGCGTAATCGCCAGCCGCGTCGTGGGATCGCTCGGAGATTCGATATCGTGGGTGGTATGGCAGTCAATACATACGGCAGCATCCGCATTGCCGTTCACTGAGACTTCCTGTCCGTGCACCGACCCAAAATAAGTCTCCGCTATCGCCGCATGGCACTGCCCACAGATTTGTGGAATATTCAGTCGGCCCTGCGCACCGATTTGACTATCGATGGGCTGTATGTAATGAGCATCATGACAGTTGTAGCAGGTTGCGTTCGTTCGCGACTGATCTTCCTTGTTGGGTCGTGCGTGAATCGATTGCATATAGCTCTCGATTTGCTCCACCACCACACCCAGCCGGGCTAATTCTTCAGTTTTGTTCTCCTCCTGAGCGGCCTGCCAGAGATCCTCATGACACTGTACACAACCGACTTTTCGGTCTGCCCCTTTGCGGTGAGGAATTTGCGCGATGTCTTTGTGGCACTCTACACAAGAGCGATTGCCATGCACGCTCTGTTCAAAGTCGTCGGGCGACACATGTAGCTGACGCATGTCGCCATTGGCCATCGGAACGGAAAGGCTTTCAATCCGGTGACACCCAAGGCAGGTTGCGTTGGCTGCACCATTTTCCTGTGCCGCCGCGGTAGTTGCGAACAGGACCTCCAGCGCTGCCAGTATTAATAAGCCGATGGCAGCCCTCGCAAGTGACTTCCGCATGAGACTCCTTGGTCGTCTTGCATCTGGCGTCATTGCGTCACACGAGACCTTGCTAACAACGGGAGTGAACGCACCGGCAACGATACGTGCTTAAGGCGTCTCGCGATAACTGGCGTAATAATTCAGAATTGCTTCCGTCTGCTCCGGCGTCAGAGCGTCGATCATCGCCTGCATGGCTGGTTGCTGTTCCCGCTTGCCCGTTGCATATTGCTGAATGGCGGCGCGCAGGTACGCGATCCTCTGACCGTGTAGGATACTCGACGCGGGATCGTCAGGCGCATGCATGCCATGGCACATCCCGCAGCTGTTTTCGTGGGCCTCCTCGCCCTCGGCGGCCAGCGCGGCATCGAAGTCCTCTCCCGCCGGCTTGAACGGTAACGCCGCGAAGTGCGCGGAGAGCCCGACGATATCATCGTCGGTGAGCGAGGCTGCGATCTGGCACATCAAGCCGGGTGGCCAGCATTCGTTGCCCCCGTCGCGATACGCGAACAGTGCGTCTTCCTGAACCAGCGCATCAATTCCCGCGATGATCGGAACGTCGGGCATCGGGCTGCTGGCGCCATCGGCACCGTGACAGCCCGCGCAAATTGGTATTTGTGTGGCAGCGTCGCCGAGTACCGGACCACTGAAGGCGATCAAACCGAAGAGGCTAGCCATCGAAATCATTTTGTACATTTCTCACTCTCCTTATAGCGCAGCCGCAGCCGCCCACAAACTCATGTTCATCATAGGATTCGCCCCGCCCGTCACAATAAGTAGAACCCACTAGTCGCATTGCATCGCGCCTGAACTCATTCGTCGTTAGCCGCTGCGCAGGGTAGCTCGACGTACAGTATCGATTTGCGTTTTTGTGCAGCATAGTGCGCTGCCAGACCCGCGATATCCGATGGTCGCAATGGCTGTGACATCGCGCTCATTATTGAGTTATCGCGACCGCCATCAGCGTAAGTCTCGATCACTCGCGCGAGGTAAGCCTCGTTTTGGCTTGCCAACGAAGGATTGCGTGGGTTGGTGCTGTTGCCGCCGATGCCGTGGCATCGATCACAGCGCTCGATCCATTCAGCGATCGTCGGTGGCTGGTGGACCTTACGCGTGATCGGCTCTTGCTGCGCGTAGAAGGAAGCAAGGGCTTCGACATCGGCGTCACTCAGATCGGCCGTTGCCGTCACCATCGGCGCATGATCGCGCTTGCCTTCAGCGTACGCTTGCAACGACGAAGCCAGATAAACGGCGTCCTGGCCCGCAAGCGTCGGCGTGTCGGCCGACGTTATGTTGCCGTCGGCGCCGTGACAGGTCGAGCACGCCTGTGCCGCCGCACGCCCGGCGTCGACATCACCACTACCGCCTGCGGCGCTGCGCTGCGGCTTCTGCAGGGCGTAGTAAAGTGCCATGTTCTGTACGGCCTCTTCATTCACCGAGGCCGCAAACGAACTCATCATGCTGCCCTGCCGCCCACCTTGTTGATACGCACGCATGGCGGCAACAAAGTACTCCGGAGATTGGGCAGTCAGGCTGGGCATACCGGCCATTTGGCTGTTGCCGCTTGCACCGTGACATCCCCCACATCCGGCGGCGGCGGCCATTCCCAGTTGCACGGGGTCACTCGCAGCAACATCGGCGACGGCACCATCCGAGCTTGCCGCGGGCGCAGCAGGTTCGGGCGGTGACAGGTTGGCGTAATACGACGAGACCTTGCGCAGCGCGTCGTCGCTGAGGAACGCGAGAGCGCTGCTCATTGATTCAGCTTCCCGGCGACCATCCTTGTACGCCAGCAGCTCAGTGTATAGGTAAACAGCGTGCTGCCCTGCCAGATGCGGTAGGGCCGGGTCCGCGGCGACACCATCACTGCTGTGACACGCGCCACAAGCATCCGTGGCCAGCGTCTCGCCCGCCGCGATATCCGCGTTCGATGGAAACAATAAAGATCGATCCAGTTCCTGAAGAGATTGCGCGTTTGCAGTTGACGGAGTAACTGCACCTGCGACAAGAATTGGGGCAATGACGGCAAAAGCCCAAAGGAAGGTTTTCATATCTATCCGAGTTCCTTGCGTCGGCGACCGGCTTCGATAAAGGACCGGCGCATTGTACGTGTTTGCCCGCATTGCAACATGTCGGATAATGCCTAGTCTTGAATGCGTCTGCGACAGCCGTACGGTGAACATGATGCGAATACAAATCATAACTTTTGCGCTTTTGTCAGTCATGCTTCTTTGCAATTGCCAACGCAGCGAGCCCGTAGCGAGTTACGCTGCTGATGTTCAGCCTATCCTGCAACAGCATTGCCTCGATTGCCACGTATCCGGGGGCGCCGGTCACGAAGCCAGCGGTTTGAGTATGGCGAGCTACAAGGATTTGATGATTGGTACGCGATACGGCCCCGTGGTGTTGCCCGGCGACGATTTGAGCAGCGTTCTCGTGATGCTCATCGAGGGCCGCGCTGACCCGTCGATCAACATGCCGCACGGTGATCGACCGCCTCTCACGCAAGCCGATATCGATACGATCAAACGCTGGGTCGCCCAGGGAGCGCAAAACAACTAAATTCACTTTAGGAAGTTGAAGATGAAGCATACGATTCCACGAACTGTGTTCTACTATGTGGTTCTCGCAACCATCTTGCTTTCGGGCGCCGCTTCTGGCAACGACTGTATCAACTGCCACAGTGATCCCGATTTCTACGTACAGGACAGAAAACTCCATACGTATTACCAAGACTACATTACATCACCACACAAGGCGGCTGGTCTGACCTGCGACTTCTGTCATGGTGGTGATCCTGCTGCCACTGACAAGGAGACCGCCCACGAAAGCATCCTGAAGATTACCGATCCTGCAAGCAAACTGCATTACAAGAAGCTACCCGAGACTTGCGGTCTCTGCCACTCGGACAAGCTCGCAGAATTCAAACAAAGTAAGCATTTCAACGCGTTGATGCATGATGAATCGGCACCCAGCTGCACGACATGCCACAGTGCCATGCGCCCCAGGCCACACTATCGCGATATTGTCGATCAGAGCTGCAGGACTTGTCATTTCGAGCAAAATCCTCGGAACCTTCCGCTGGTTGCAGATCGCGCCGACGAGTTCCTGCACCGCCTCAGTATTGCCAAGGTCTATCTGGCCTGGACCAGCGTTTTCTATAAGGAGCAGGGCTGGCCGCTAAATACGGAACAGGAAATCGAGGGTATCAACTGCAAGTACGATGAAGCGGTAACTCGGGTGCACCGTTTCGATCTCGTCACGATGGACGAGAGCTCTGCTGAAATCCTGGCTGAACTGGAAGAGATGTTTAAGAAAGCCTGGGACGAGAAACCAATAGCCGAGTGAGGAATTCGCCCACTATGCCTGGGTGACAGGGCTCATTGCCAGATCGGTTTCTTGTATTTCAGCTCACCCAGTTCGACAGCAATGACCGTCTTGGCCAGCAAGGTAAACACCAGCATGCCGAAGGCCCAGATGCCCACAGCAATGCTGAGTTCCGTCGAGGTCGGCGAGTACTCAAAAACCTCACCCAGCGTTGTGGGAATAAACCCCGGCACCACCAGTCCCATGCCTTTCTCTATCCAGATGCCGACGAAAGTAAGCACGCAGGCAGTATTGAGCCACTTCATATTCCGCCGTAATGGGTGGATCATGAGAATTGTGACTGCGATGAGATTCATTATGAGTGCAGACCAGATCCACGGGCGTAGCTTGCCCAGCCCTTCGAGTCCCAGGAAAAGGTAACGCATGGATGCCCCGTGCTGACCTTCATTGTAGAAATCCGTAAACATTTCCACGCCGACAAAAAACAGGCTGATTTGCAGGGCAATCGTCATAATCAAGGCCAGGGTGTGGATCGCTGTCTTGCTGATCTGGTACCGAGTGGCGCTGTGGATGACGCCCAGCGTAATAATGATCAGGGCAGGGCCTGATGCGAATGCTGAGGAGATGAACCTCGGTCCGAGCAGAGAGGTATGCCACATAGCCCGTGATGGGTTTGAAGAAAACATGAACGCCGTGACCGTATGGATAGATATCGCCCAGAACATGCCGATCACGACGAAAACTACGTACAGCCTCGATTCTGGTTCCCGATCCCGGTAATGAAGAAACAGCACGTAGAACATGATTGCGAGGTTCAGTAAAAAGTACCCGCTCAGCACAATTGTGTCCCAGGCCAGGATGGAGTCCGGGAAATTCATCCGTCCCAAATAGGGGATAACGTGCCAGATACGCTCCGGCCTGCCGAGATCGGTCAGCACAAACATTAACGCAACTACTACCGCGGCAACCGCCATGCCCTCGCCGAGCAATACCACGTGCTTGATGTCCTTACGATGAAATATGTATGCCGGTACCACCAGCAAAACGGCGGCTGCAGCAATGCCCACGAAAAACGCGAAATTTGAAATGTAAAAGCCCCACGAAACCTGGTCGCTCATGCCCGTAACGACGAGACCGGTTTGCATCTGGTGCGTGTAAGAAAACAACCCTTGGGTGAACAACACCGCAAGAAGGAAAATCCAGCCCCAGTAGCGCCGGGAGCCACGAAACATTTCCCGTATCACGTCTATTAGGAACCGGAACAACGCCATCACAACACCTTTCAGTCGGAGAAATACCACATTTTTGGCTCAGTTCCGAGCTCTTCTTTTAGCCTGAATACATCTTTGTTTTCCAGCACATAACGTATTTCACTATTGGGATCGAGCAAGTTGCCAAAGATGCGGGCACCGTTCGGACAGGCCTCGGCACACGCGGGCAAGCGGCCTTTACGCGTTCTCTGGATGCAGAAATGACACTTTTCGGTCACACCCCTCATCCTTGGCCGATTACCCAGGTAGTGGGTGGCCGGGTTGACTACCTCAGTGGGCAACTCAGGTTCCGTCCAGTTGAAATGACGCGCCCAGTAAGGGCATGCGCTCATGCACATGCGGCACCCGATACACCAGTTATAGTCGATCACCACGATGCCGTCCGGCTCCTTCCAGGTCGCCTCGACCGGGCAGGCTTTGACACAGGGCGGGTTTTCACACTGCATGCATTGAACCGGCATGTAGTACTTGCCCTCCTGGGGAACCGTCTCCGGATCGTAATAGTGATCGGCTTTTTCCATGTTGCGAGTGCCTTGCTCCATTTCCAGCACACGGATGTACTGCATTTGTGAATCTCTGCCGAGATTGTTTTCTTCGACGCAGGCATAGACGCAGTCACGGTAACCCTTGCATTTGGAGATATTAATGGCGTAACCAAACACTACGCCGGGAATGGGTGGTGTGTTTTCACACTTGATGTCCACCCCGGTCTTGCGGTTGCCGTTGCGCTCGATGCGGGCCAGTGCCTGCTCGATTTCCTCAGGCGTCATTTTCTTATAATGATCCTGAAAGAAATCGCCGAAGGCGTCTTGCATTGTTTTGCCGCCCCAGGAAGCCGCACTCGCCGTGGTTGCGGCTGCCGCGGTTACGGAACCGATCGCGCCTATGCCCTTGACAAATGTCCTCCTGGAAATGCCGGTTTCCCTGTCGACCGACCGTGCCTTTTTTTTCTTGGTGTTACTCATGGTCCCGTTTCTCCAGGCTTTCCCATACCGACAGGTATGTTTCACGGACATTCTCAGGGCGTTCCAGCCCTTTACGGACCGGCGGAGGCGGTTTGGGAGCACGAGCCTCGATCAGGGGATTGTGTGGATCATGACAATGGGGGCAACTGTAAATGACCCGCTCGCCCTGCCAGTTAGCTGCCCTCTTACCATGTCCTCCGAACATCCAGTCGTTGTGCCGCTGCATGTGGCAACTGGCGCAGACTTCGGGTGCGTTGTCAAAATCAACATTCTCACCAAGTAAATTCGTCAGGTAATCCCGGTCGTTAATCTTGTGGCAGGTCAGACACCAAATCCTCTGATCTCCATGATCGAGGGTGGACGGGTGGGGTGAAAAAAGTTTCCGGACTTCAGGATTTGGCGCCAGGAATTGGTGGCACTGGGTACACGGGTAATAGGTCAGTTCCGGTTTGCGCGGAAAAATCGAAAACTCAACCGCTGTAGGGTTTACGATTATTCCGGGTTCTGTGACCTCTTGTCTTGCCTGGGCAAAACCGGCCGGTACATAGGCGAATAACGCCAGGATCAGGAATGCGGCGAGCAGTACCAGAAGTCGAACGATATGCGCAGGCATCCGGATGCACCTTTGTTGCTAATCGTTGCCGGCGCATCCCACGCAGTACCGGAACTCGTTACTGCTCTTCGCGCTGATTACGCAGACATTGGGAAAATCATATCGACGGCCGACGCTCAACGGCATCGTGGAAAACCACAGTCTTTTACATTACATGTCGGCGATTACCCGGCCAAAATCATCGACTCTTGTCCAATCCGTAAACTCGACCACGGCCTGGGGATCGGTCGGACCCCTGGTCATCCACATGATGAATCTGATGACCTGGCGATCCCGGAAGGTGTATATCGGATAGTCGATCTTTCCGGCAAAAACCGCTGCGGCCTGCGGTCTCCAGGATAATTGCCTGAGAAATTTTTTCAGATAAGGATTGGTTTCAGGTGAGTTTTTTTCCGCTTTGCGGGCAACCACGTTTACCGAGAAAAAGGCATTCGGTTTGTTGTCGAGGACGTGCCGATTCTTCCTGATGAACTCGTAAACCTGCGGGCGATGCTTGCCGTAACGAATACTTGCCCCGATCACGATTTTGTCGAAGCGATCGAGATTGATATCCGGCTCGTCATGGATGAACGCCAGAGTGACCTCATGGGCCCGCTCTTCGATTACCTGCTTCATTCGCTCACAGATCTTCTTCGCGTGCCCGTCTGTCGTCGAATAAGCGATGAGGATATTTGCCATTCCTGATCCTTTCATTTCACTATTTATCTATTGCCCGTCAGTAGCAGCCATTGCAGGTTTCCATGACGGCGATACGGCAGAATGCCAAAAAAACGACTGAGCAAAATGCTTCATATTTATCGCTTGTTTTCGAATCCGCCGATGTAAGGGATTTACGCATGCTTTGGTGCACCGTCAACACTCTCGCTCTGTAGTCCGCTAAATAAATAGCTCTATAAAAACAAATACTTAAGTAATCCTTCTGGATTGCTGTCGGGCGTTCCATGCGGCGGCAGAAAAAATTTACCAGTCGATACGTAGTTCCCGATATTAGAACGAAATATCCCATTTGCTAAAAGGGTTACGCGGCGCAAATCGAGTTTCTCATCGGCGTTGCAAAGTGACATCGATTCACAATAATTAACAAGCATGGTGAACGAAATGTGTAGTAGAACTTTCAAACTCTCGACAATTATTCTTTTTGTGCTGATGGCTTGGGGCTGCGAAGGCGACAACGGTAAGGATGGCACTACAGGCACGGCCGGGCCACCAGGACCTGCGGGACCACCGGGACCGGCGGCACCACCCGCGGATCTGGTTGCGGAGGCCGTTGAACTGGCCCAAGCCGAATCCTGCGTCGTTTGTCACGATGGCATCGGTGAGGAGGGACACCAGTCGGTTTACGACAAGTATGTGGATGGAAGCACTCTCGCAATAACGTTTACTGACGTCAGCAGTACCCTGATCGGCCCGGGCGACTATACCGTCGCGCTGGAGTTCAGCATTACGAAGAATGGCCTGCCGTTTGTCGACGCGGCCGGGCTACCCTCAATGGATCAGAAGAGGTTTTATGCGGTCCAGTATGACAGCGTGGCGAAGCAGTACCTGAACGGCAACACAAGGCTGCGAGAGACCAACGTCGCACCTGTGGCTGGACAGCCTGGTGATTACCTATTGACGCAGACTGGCGTTCCATTTGCGCCCGAGGGGCCCACTTGGGTGGCGCCCTTCGACGGGGCTCAGGTCTATGGCTACATCGCCCAAGGTGCGCTGCTCACGCATGAGGGCGGAGGAGGAGGCGAGCTTCCGGAGGGGTCTCACGTGCATCTGTACGACGACGTGTCAAACACGGCCATGGCCTTTGGCACCGCCGTTAATGGTGTCGCTGGCGCCTATGATTCTGCCGCCAATGTTTCAGGCTGCGAAAACTGCCATGGCACGCCTTACATGAAGCACGGCTACCGCGATCCGATCGTGGCCGGTCTGCCCGACTTTGGCTCGTGCAAGTCCTGCCACTACGACGATCGTACCGGCGGTCATGAAGAATGGCAGTACATGGTCGATGATCCGAGTAACTGGGGGACCGCAGGTCTCCCGACGGCGGAAGTCGAGGCCAAGTACGCCTACAAGGCCAGACTCATGAACGACGTACACATGGCGCACGCCATGGAATTTCCGTATCCGCGATCCATGGCCAACTGCTCGACGTGTCACGAAGGCAAGCTCGATCGAATCCTGACCGACGCCAATTTCACGCCGGAAACCTGCAAGAGCTGTCACCCGGTAGATGGAAACGATACGTGGCCGCAGACATTTGACGAGGCAGGCAATGAAATCCTGGACAGCCGAGGCCGCAGGGTCCCGGAAATTTACGCCCAGGTAGAACGGGCCCCGGCACTGGAGTACCTGTGGGACACGAATGAAACCAACCCCATATTCCATACTTCGATCATTAACGACCCAGCGTCTTCGCCCACAGATTGCAACGCAGCGTGCCATAGGGCGGGGGGTATCGCCCCTCAGTTCAATGAACTGCACACGGGCTACGACGTTCGCATCGACAACGCCGCGGGCGCGGCGTATGCCGACCTCTTTAGCGCCTCGATCGATGACGTAGCCGTGGATCTGGTTGCCAATACAATGACGATTAGCTACCGCGCGGACGCTTCGGCCATCGCCAATGCGGTCCCCGTCTCGCCGCTGAACGTCCACGTATACGTCTCCTTCTTTGGCTGGGACAGCAAGCACTTCATCGTGCCGTCTCATACCCGGGATGCCAACCGCCTCAGGTACGAGTTCGCGCCTGCCGACACCAATGTGTTGTTCCCGACCTTTACGGAAGTCGCGCCCGGCAGCTACGAGCTCATGGTCGACATGGCGGCCTGGGTGGGCGGCCAGCCCGGCGCCATCCCGGACCTGATTGCCGACGGCACCATTAAGAAGGCGATGATTACCCTGGCGCCGAGGCTCGACGTGGACATCGGCAGGAGTTACAGAAACGCAGCGGGCACTACCGTCGCGGCCAATCTCAATGCCGTCACTCAGGCCGTCGACCTGGCCACCGGTGCGCTTGTCGACAATTACTTCAGCGGTAGCACTGCGACCGTTGACGTCGAAAACGGCTGTAACGATTGCCACGATCAGCTGGCCGTCACCTGGCACACCGGTTCGGGTCGCGGCGGCGATATCAATGCCTGCAAGAACTGCCACAATCCGACCTATCCCGGCAGCCACGTGGAAATGGCGTCGCGCTCCGTCGAGAATTACGTCCATGCGATCCACTCATTCCAGGACTTCGACGTCGACGACGTGTTCCACGACGACGCCGAGCCGGGTGACCCTGCGCATGGCGAGGATTTCGATCCGGTGCTCTCGAAGCGTTATGACCAGCACATCAAACACACTTTCCCGAACTTCACGATCAGGAACTGTGAGGCCTGCCACGTCGAGGGCACGTTCGATGTGCCGGATCAGAGCAAGTCGATGCCTGGCCTGCTGTCGGCAGCGCAGACAGTCGATAACTGGTACGAGATGATTGATACGCCCGACGGCAGCATCCCGGATACGATCGCGGTCCTGATCGACGAGAGGAATATCGGCACGATTCCGGAGACTGTGGTTGGTCCCGCCTCGAGGGCCTGCGGCGGCTGTCACCGCGCCGACCTGATCAATGCGGACGATGCGGGCGGCCTCGCTGCCTGGAATGCGCATACCGAGGCGTTTGGTACCTTTGTCGAGAACGAGGAAATCGACGACGTGGAGGATCAGATTCTCTTCGGCATCATCGACAAGATCATGAGCATGTTCCAGTAGACGATCAACAAGAGGTGGGCCTTCGGGTCCACCTCGACCTGTCGAGAGGATGCATGCAATAATTCATCACTGGCCGGGAGAGCGATCCCCCGGCCATTTTTGCGGGGACGACTATCATGTACTCTTGGCGAGCTGAAAGAACCTTATCCGAGTCTGAATGGTGACGGATCATGCTTATCCATAGGGACTGCTCGGCGTGCATTGCAGCCGTGGTGCTTTTCAGCCTCTTGTTTGCCGGTTGCGACGCCGGTAATCGCGTTGCTACCGGTCCTCCCGGCCCGGCTGGACCAGGCGGACCTCCGGGGCCTCCCTCCGGCGCTATTGTTCCCGTGACTTTCGCCGACCGTATCAATGTCACCGTTACGAGCGTGTCGGTACCGGCCGACGGCGGCGCCCCCAACGTGAGTTTTTATTTGCTCGACGAGCGGGACCGCCGCCTCGCAGGCCTGCCTGCGGCGAACATCCGTTTCGTCATCGCGCAGCTGACGCCTGGCTCCGCCGGCGGCTCTAGCGGGTGGCAGTCCTACGTCACGCGAGACGACGGCGGCGTCGCAAACGCGCAGGCAACTACGGAGACCGCGACCGCCGGGATCTACGTCGACAACGACGACGGCACTTACGAATACACGTTCTCGACCGCGTTGACGCAGTACCCGGCCGGGCCGACCTTCGACGCGAACAAGACGCACCGACTCGGCATCGAGATCCGCACGAGCTCGAACGGCTTCTGGCCCGAGAACATCCCGGCGAATAATGCGCCGTTCGATTTTGTGCCAACCGGCGCGGCGCCCCAGTTCACACGCCTGATCGTCGACAACGACACCTGCAATGCCTGCCATGACAATCTGGAAGCGCACGGTGAAGCGCGCTTCGATGTCGAGTATTGCGTGCAGTGTCACAACCCGTCGTCCATCGACGGCAATACGGGCAACAGCGTCGACATGAAGCGCCTGATACACAATATTCACTCGGCACGCAGCGACTATCAGATCGTCGGCTTTGGCGGCCAGCTGCACGATTGGTCAGACCTGGTTTGGACGCAAGACATCAGAAACTGTCAGACCTGCCACGATGAAAGCGACGCGAATACGCCCCAGGCGAGCAACTGGCGCCGGGTGCCGAGTCGTGCGGCCTGTGGCACCTGCCATTATGACGACGGCGATACCATTAACGGTCAGCATGATTTTGCGATTGAAGACGGCATCCACCCTGTCGGTTTGGAGTTCGTCGACGATAATCAGTGTGTCGATTGTCACGGCGAGACGGCGATCGTCTTGAACGACGACGGACAGCTTGTGCGCATTGACGAGGTACACCGTATTCCGGGGCTCGAAGCCGGCGAAAACTTTGTCTTCAACGTCCTGGCGGCCAGAAATGTCGTCGCCGGCGGCGCGGCGCTGGAAGTCGACTACTCGGTCACCGATGCAGGTGGCGTGCCCTACGATCTCGATAACGACCCCGAGTTCACCACCTGCGCAGACGGCACCAGTCGCCTCGCGATCGACATCGGCTGGACAACCGATGATTTCACCAACCGCGATGCGGGCACGTCTAATGCGGCACCAATCGGCATTAATGCACTCGGTGCTGGCTGCGGCGGCGCTGGTACAGACGTTGATGGCGACGGTGTCTACACAGCGGTCGCATCCAGCGGCCTGCCGGCAGGACTGACGGGCTCAATCGCGGTTGCCCTCGAAGGTCACCCGGGCTCGGATCTCGATGGCGACGACACGATAGGCGGTCGCAACGACCGAGTTGCCGTGACCAGCGCAATCGAGTATTTCGGCGTCGACGGGGCGGCGACAACGCCGAGACGCAATGCTGTGTCGATCGAAAAATGCGACGACTGTCACAAACAGCTTTCGATGCATGGCAATAACCGCACCGACAAGCCCGAAGTCTGCGCCATCTGCCACAACCCCAATGCCACAGACGTCAACCGCCGCGTTGCTGGCAGCGACTGTGTCAACGAGCTGGGCGCAGATGATCAGGCCCTAGACCTCAAAAACATGATCCATGGTATCCACTCCGGCAATGTCGGTCTCTGCGGCTTCGGCAATTCGGCGCATCCCTACTTCGATGTCGTGTACCCGGGCCGCCTGAACAATTGCGAAGGCTGTCACACGCCGGGCGGCTACTACCCCGTGTTGCCGGGTGCGCTGCTAGGCACGACCGTCGATGCAAACGATCCGGCGACACCGACCGACGACGTCGTCGTGTCGCCGAATACGTCAGTCTGTTCCGGCTGCCACACGAGTTCGACCGCTGTGGATCACATGATCGGCAACGGTGGCGACTTTGCGGCGGGCAAGGCCGCAGACAGCTCGTTGATTTCGTCGGGCGTCGAAACCTGTGCGGGCTGCCATGGACCGGGGCAGGTTCTCGATGTCGAGGAGGTCCACGGCGTTGGCACTTTTCTCTTTAATTGATGTGACGAGCGGATGGTTTAGATGAAATTGCTTATACAGGCTGTATCTTTTGCCGCTCTCTTAGGTCTGGCGGCGCTGTCGGCGAACGGTCAGGAAGTAGAGTACAGCCGCAAAGGTGCGGACACCTGCATTGCATGTCATGGGGATGCCGAGATCCTGAGCTTGTTTCACACCAAGCATGGCGCACCGTCGAACTCGAACGGGCCTTTCGGTGACGGCCAGTTGCAGTGTGAAGCCTGCCATGGACCCGGAGGGCCGCATACGGGCCGCATCCGGCGCGGACAGGAGCGACCGTCAGTGATCAGATTCGGCCCGGACTCCGCAGCGCCGATAGCAGAACAAAATGGCATGTGCCTGACCTGCCATAACAATAACGTCGGCTTCAGCTGGCACACGGGCGCTCACCCCAGCGACGAGGTGGCATGCGTCGACTGTCACGATCTCCATACATCTACGGATGCCGTCCGGCAGACGTCTACGCAGCCCGACGTCTGTTTCGGCTGCCATCAGATGCAGCGCACTGAAACGCAGAAAGCCTTTTCGCACCCGATATTCGAAGGAAAGATGGACTGCATGGGCTGCCACAACATGCACGGCGACACCGTCGCGACGCAGCTGGCACGATTGAACGTTAACGACACCTGTCACCAATGCCACGCCGAAAAACGCGGACCTTATTTGTGGGAGCACGCTCCGGTCAGCGAGGATTGCACTCTCTGCCATGCGCCGCACGGCTCGAACCACCCGGGCATGCTGACCAAGCGCGTGCCGCTCTTATGCCAGGGTTGTCACTCGCAGTCCGGGCATCCGAGTGTCGCATACGATGCGGGCGGCCTCGCGAGCGACACGCCGTCCCGGTTCCTGCTTGGGCAGAGTTGTGCGAACTGTCACACACAGGTGCACGGGTCTAATCATCCTTCCGGCTCGAAGCTGATGCGATAAGGGGTGACGATGATGAAGCGGAACTTGATTTTCACTCTGGTCATCGGCGCCACCGCCCTTGCTGGCGCAGCGCACGCACAAGCTGTGGACACCAGCGCGTGGGCCTGCGAATTTTGCCCGTTCGAAGACGGTCATCGTGCCGACTACGAGATAGGCGCAACGAGCGTCGATGAGGACTCGGCCTATTTTGGCGATGCCACGGGCTACGACGAGGACGGTGTTTACGCCAACGTCGATGGCACCGGGTCTTACGCGAGCAAAGACTTCAGGCTGCGCTGGAAAGGGGAAGATCTGGGGCTCGATTCACGAGTTGTAGAGCTTCAGGGCGGCAAGCCTGGAATCTTCGACTTAAATCTTGGCTATCGCGAGTTGCCGCGGAGGCAGTTCAACACTACCGCCACAATTTTTGAACAAAGTGGCGGCGATGCTTTAGCACTCCCTTCAGGTTGGGTACCCGCGGGATTGACCAGCGGCATGACGCAGCTGAATTCGAGCCTGGTACCGCGCAACATCGAAAGCGATCGCAATGTATTTGACCTCGGAGCTAGCTTCGCGGCATCTGATCACTGGCGCATTTCGGCAGACTATCGCAGACAGGAGCGCGATGGTTCGAAGATCAGCGGCGGCTCGTCGTTCACGCAAGCAAGCCTGCTGCCGATGCCATTCGATTACGTCACCGATGAAGTCGATCTCGGTGTCCGCTATGGCGCCGACAATAGTTTTGTGGCGCTCGGTTGGTACCTGTCCGACTTCAGCAACGACAATGCGGCGCTTACGTGGGAACAGCCGTATACGTTCGATCCGCTGATCGGCAATGACACTTTCTCGCGCGCGCAGGCGCCCGATAGCCGTTTTCAGCAGGTGTCACTACAGGCCGGGTATTCGTTCCCGGAACAAAAAACTGTATTGAGTTTCTCAGCTGCAATCGGCGAGATCGAGCAGGACAGCTCCTTCCTGCCCTATACGGTCACGAGCAGTATCGGCGCAGGCCCACTACCCCGTGCCAGCCTTGACGGCAGTGTCGACACGAGCAACTACGCGCTGGCCGTCAACTCGAGAATCATCGACAAGGCGCGCATCAAGTTCAGCTATCGTTACGACGAGCGCGATAACAAGACCGTGCAGGACCTGTGGAACCGGGTCATCGTCGACACGTTTGCCAGCGCCGAACTCGAGGCGAACGTCCCCTACAGTTTTGAGCGCGCGACCTTGAGGATAAGTGCCGACTACGATCTGTTCGACACCGTGCGTGTATCAGCTGGCTACGAACGCAAGGACATCGACCGCGACTTCCAGGAGATTGGCGAGCAAACTGAGGACACGGGTTGGGGCCGCTTACGCTGGCAGCCGCGACAAACGTTGGAAATTGATGTGCGCGGTGGCGCTTCGGAACGTGACATTGACAATTATGACGAGGCGTTTGCGACCACGCTCGAACAGAACCCGTTGCTGCGCAAGTATCATCTTGCGTACCGCTATCGCAGATTCGGCGAACTGTCGCTGACCTACTCGCCCGAGAACATTCCGATATCGATCACACTCGACAGTCTGTACGCGGATGACAACTACAACTTGTCAGAACTCGGCATCATAGGCGGTGAGGAATTGCGCTTCACGGCCGATTTTAGCTGGTCAATTTCGGAGAATGCATCTGCTTATCTCACGGCTGGCTTCGAAGACATAGAGGCTGAGCAGGCCGGCAGCGAATTTTTCGCGGCACCCGACTGGCGCGCAACTCACGATGATGATTTCACGACCATTGGTTTGGGTTTTCGGGTCCGTAATATTGCAGACAAAGTCGACCTTCAGCTTGATTACATGCGTTCTGATGGCGCTTCTGAAATTATCGTCGACTCGGCGAGCGGCGGCCCAAGCGAATTCCCTGAACTGAGTTCCGAGCTCGACTACCTACGGTTCAAGCTCGCCTACCAGTACTCTGCGCGGCTGGAGATGAATCTTAACCTGCGCTATCAGCGCTTCGAAGCCGAAGACTGGGCGCTCGACGGCGTGGAGCCTGCCACGGCCCCGCTTCTTCTGTCACTCGGCGCACAGCCCTACGATGATGATGTCTTGATGGTGGGTATCGGTGTTCGCTACCTTATCGGCGGTCGGCAGGATCGCTAGCTACCTGATACCGACTAACTGAGCGTTTGCAAATTTCTCCCCCGCCAGAGCACGAACATCGCCGGGATGACAATTAGTGTCAGTATCGTCGCGCTGACCATGCCACCCACCATCGGCGCGGCTATACGACGCATGACCTCCGAGCCCGTGCCGCCGCCCAACATAATCGGCAACAGGCCGGCAATGATCGCCGCAACCGTCATCATGATCGGCCGTACGCGAAGCACCGCGCCGTCGATCACGGCCTTACGCACATCGTCGATCGATAACGAACGGCCCTCCGCCTTGGCGGTTGCTTTGTGCTGCCGAATCGCCTGGTTGAGATACACCAGCATCACCACACCGATTTCGACCGCAACACCGGCCAATGCGATAAATCCGACACCAACGCCAACAGAAAGATCGTAATCGAGCCAGTACAGCAGCCAGAGCCCGCCAATCAATGCCATTGGCAGAGTTCCGATGATGATAGCGACCTCGGCGAAACGGCGAAAATTGAGATACAGCAGCAACACGATAATCGCGAAGGTCACGGGCCCGACAACCGTCAACCGCTGTTTGGCACGCACCATGTACTCGTACTGGCCGGACCACGCCAACGAATACCCTGCAGGAAGTTCAATGCGATCAGCGACGACTTGCTGTGCATCGACGACGTATGAACCCAGGTCACGACCGACGATGTCGATGTAGGTCCAGCCATTGAGCCGCGCGTTTTCACTCTTGATCGCGGGCGGACCATCGACGATTTTCACATCGGCGACGTCTGCCAGGGCGATTCGAGCTCCTTGCGGTGTGATAATCGGCAGCAGCTTCAGTTGCTCGATCGAATCCCTGAAGCGCTGCGGATAACGGATGTTCACCGGGTAACGTTCCAGGCCCTCGACTGTTTGCGTGACATTCATGCCACCGACGGCAGAGCGAACGACATCCTGCACATCGTTAATATTCAGCCCGAATCGCGACGCGCGTTTGCGGTCGATGTCCACGTCTACATAGCGACCGCCGGCAACGCGTTCCGAATAGACGGACGCAGTGCCGTCAACATTTGCGAGTACCCGCTCGAGATCACGGCCGATCTGCTCGATGACCTTGAGGTCCGGCCCGGCGACTTTGATACCGACCGGCGTCTTGATCCCGGTAGCCAGCATGTCGATGCGTGTCTTGATCGGCATGACCCAGGCGTTGGTAAGGCCGGGGTACTGAAGGACACGATCGAGTTCGGCGCGCAAATCCTCAGGCGTCATACCGTCCCGCCACTCCTCGCGAGGATGGAACTGGATGATCGTTTCAATCATGGTCAATGGCGCAGGATCGGTCGCCGTTTCCGCGCGTCCGATCTTGCCGAATACGCGCTTAACCTCGGGCACGGTGAGGATCAATCTGTCGGTGTGCTGCAGAATCTCACGCGCTTTGTCGACTGACAGTCCGGGATAGGTTGTTGGCATATACATCAGGTCGCCCTCATCCAGAGGCGGCATGAATTCGGAGCCGAGTTTCGTTGCGGGCCACATGCCTATGAGCAAAACGATTGCTGCCAGCGCCAGCGTCCCTTTTGGAAATCGAATGACCGCATTGATGACTGGCCGGTACGCAGCAATTAGAGCGATATTGATCGGATTCTTATACTCGGGCGTCACCTTGCCACGAATGAAATAACCCATGAGCACGGGCACCAGGGTAATCGACAGCCCTGCGGCCGCAGCCATTGCATAGGTCTTCGTGAACGCGAGCGGCGCGAACAAGCGGCCCTCTTGCGCCTCCAGCGTAAACACCGGCAGGAAGCTCAAAGTAATGATCAATAGCGAGAAGAACAATGGCGGCCCCACTTCCGTCGCTGCGTCAGCCACAATGCGCCAGCGATTTTCATCAGTGAGCGGTTCCTTCTCGATGTGCTTGTGCACATTTTCGATCATCACGATGGCCGCATCGACCATCGCACCGATTGCGATAGCAATGCCGCCCAGGGACATGATGTTGGCGTTGATGCCCTGCAGCTTCATGATCATGAAGGCCACGAGTATGCCAACCGGCAAACTCAGGATAATGACGATCGACGACCGCAGGTGAAAAAGAAACACGGCGCATACCAGCGCCACGACTACGAATTCCTCCACGAGTTTGCCTTGCAGCGTTTCGACCGCGCGATCGATAAGATCGGAGCGGTCATAGGTCGTAACAATTTCCACGCCGTCGGGCAGACTCCGTTTCAGCTCGGACAGGCGGTCTTTGACGGCACTGATAGTCTTCGAAGCGTTCTCTCCCCAGCGCATGACAATCACGCCGCCAACCACCTCACCCTCGCCGTCGAGATCCGCAATACCGCGGCGCATTTGCGGCCCTACTCTTATCTCAGCCACGTCCGACAACAGCAGCGGCGTGCCCTGCGCGTTGACACCCAGCGGTATATCGCGCAAGTCATCGAGGTTCTGTAAGTAACCCGTTGCCCGCACCATGTATTCGGCCTCGCCCATCTCGATGACGGAGCCGCCAGTCTCCTGGTTTCCTTGTTGAATCGCAGACTTGAGTTTTGCCAGTGGAATACCGAATGCGCGTAGCTTGTCGGGGTCCACAACCACCTGATATTGCCGCACCATGCCACCGATCGTGGCAACCTCGGCAACGCCCGGCACGGTTTGCAATTCGTACTTGAGAAACCAGTCCTGCAGACTGCGCAGCTGGGCCAGATCATGCTGGCCAGTGCGATCAACTAACGCGTACTCATAAACCCAACCGACGCCGGTCGCGTCCGGGCCGAGCGCCGGTTTGGCGTTATTCGGCAGTTGCCCCGATACCTGGCTCAGGTATTCGAGCACTCGCGAACGTGCCCAATAGAGATCGGTACCATCCTCGAAAATGATGTACACGTAGGAATCGCCGAAAAAGGAGTAGCCACGTACGTTGACCGCCTTCGGCACGGACAGCATCGCCGTGGTCAACGGATAGGTCACCTGATCTTCAACAACCTGTGGTGCCTGACCCGGAAACGAGGTCTTGATGATGACCTGAACATCGGATAGATCCGGCAAGGCATCAACGGGTGTTTGACTGACAGCATACGTTCCGCCGACCGCCAGCATTGCTGTCATTATCAAGACGAGTACGCGGTTCCGAATTGACCAGTGAATGAGTGCGGTAATCATTCCGCGCCGCTCATGCGGGACAACGCCGCGTCAATGTTCGACTCCGAGTCAATCAGGAACTGTCCTGAAACAACAATGCGGTCGCCGGCGGATATTCCTTCGCGAATAGCGACGCGATCGCCCGATTCGATCCCGACCTCGACCGGCCGCGAAACAAAACGGCCCGCACCGAGGTCAACAACGACGCGGTCGACAGAGCCGCCACGAATCAACGCTTCGCGCGGCACATGCACAACGTCGCCGGTGCTCTCCCCCTCGATTGCGACCCGTGCGAACATATTGGGCCGCAGCGCTTTCGTCTCATTGCCGAAGCGGAGCCGGACTTTGAGAGTGCGGGTCGTCGGATCGAGTTCCGGGTACACATAGTCCACTACGCCATTCCAGGTTTGGCCCGGCAGGTAATCGAGCTCAACGATGGCGTCTTGACCAGGCTCAACCCACGCCGATTGCCGTTCGAAAATTTCTGCAAGAATCCAGACGCGATCGAGATTGGCGACAGACATAACCTCCGTCGCCGGTGTTACGAAGATGCCCTCACGAACACCAAGATGTGCGATGACACCATCCGCTTCCGCGTAGAAGCGAATTCTCTGATTGACGGTCCGTTCCTTATCAAGGCGGACTATCTCGCCGCCGGTTACTCCGAGAGCAGTCAGACGGTCCTTTGACGCGTTCAACAAGGCCGTGTTGCCACTGCGCAGTGCAGCGAGATACTCCTGCTCGGCGTTAACGAGCGTTGGCGAATACAGCTCGAACAGAAGCTGTCCTTTTTTGACCTGATCCCCGGTCGACTTGGTTGCCAGTCGTTCGATCCAACCGTCAACGCGTGTGTGCACATGCTGCAACGTATCTTCGTCGTAGCCGACATAGCCAACCGTTTCGATGCGTCGCGATAGCGCGCCGCGCTCGGCCGCTGCGGTGCGTACGCCGAGATTGTTCACAATGGTCGACTCAATCGAAACGACGCCTGGTTGACTATCGACCTGGTCGGCATACACCGGCTTGAGGTCCATACCCATTGGCGACTTGCCGGGTTCATCGCGCCGAAATTTCGGGTCCATAGGCGCGACCCAATACAAGACTTCGCGCTCATTACCATTCGTGTTTGCCTCAATTCCGGCAGGTGACGACGTCCAGGCACGCCCCAGCACGATGCCTATGATGACGGCGACGGCGATGGCGGTGGCAATTGTGATTGTGTTCTTCATCGTGGAATCCCTCCAAGGCTGGCAAGCGCAGCATAAGTTTGCGCACGCTCGACCCGCAGGCGAATATGATCAATACGTGTGTTGAGATCGTCGACATAGGCACGCATGACATCTGCGAAATCGCCCCGGTCGCTCTGGTAGGCGAGCAAGGATGCCTCAGCGTGGTCCTTTGCCAGGCCGAGAATGCGCGTCTCGTACAGCGCAAGCCGGCGTGTCAGATCACGCCAATCTGTGTACTCGGCGTCCAGCTGGCTTTGTAACTCACGCATTACCTGCTGTCTCGATTCTTCTGCCGCCGTGCGTTCATGCAACGCGGCTGACAAATTGCTGTCGACCGATTGCTTGCGAAAGAATGGCAGGCCAACCGTGACATTGAGACTGATGAAGTCGGAGCGTGGCTCGCCGGGCGACAGCGCTCCCTCGCGATAGCTGTAGTCGACTGCTACGGACCAATCCGGCCTGGAGCGCTGTTCGGCCAGAGCAATGCCGGCATCGCGAGCAGCAATCTGAGTATCCGATGCTTTGAGCGCCGGATGCTGTTGCAGCGCCAGCCGGAGTTCTTCGTGTCGCGGAACGCTGTCCCAGATCGGGAATCTCTCGGCTATGGGCCGCACCGCGTCCAACCCGATCCATTCACTCAAGGCCGCCTGCGCACTCGAACGTTGGCGTTCTATTTCAATCAGGCGGTCGTCCAGTCTGCTTAGCTCGAGTTCCGCGCGCAGCACATCCTGCTGGCTGTTGCGACCGACCGCGTACAGCGATCGCGTAACGATCGCGAGGTCATCGAAGTAGGGCCGCGAATCCGAAACCAGCCTGTGCGCCTGATTCCAGTAATAGATCTCCAGCCAGACATTGCGCACCGTACTCAGCACGTTCCGATTGCGTGCAACTACGTTTTCGTTCAGTTCGCTGGCAAGCAGACTGAACCGCTTTGCACTGATCGAACGAGTCTTGCCGGCCGGGAATACCTGTCGAACGCCGACTGCGGCGTTGGTCATCCCTTCGGTGGAAAACCCGCCCGATTCAATCGGAAAGTTATTCAGGCCAAGCTGTAGCGTCGGCACCGGAAGCTGGCCTGCCGCTACTGCACGAGCATTTAGCGCTGCTGCTCTTGCTTGCAGGGCCTGCTGCCCCGGCTCGGATGCGAGCGCGAGGTCCTCGGTTTCCGCGAGGGTCAGCGGGATGGTCGATTGCGCATGCGCAGCAACGTTAAGAAACGACATCAGCGCAAGCGCTAACAGACAGCGTGCGGGCTTTAGCCCGTTTATGAGAATCACTAGTCAAACTCCTGAGTAGAAAACCTAAGGATCAATCGGTTCAATACACGGGTTTAACTAATCCAGATAGACGCAATTCAGGGCATGCAGACGCGGCGAACCACTGACGAGGTCCGGCGGAGCGGAGGGACTCCAGTAGCGACGCGCAGTGGGCGTCCACAAATCATCAAATAGCGATGCGACCACGAACTCGGTCTTGTCGCTATCCTGTTTCTCGAATTTCTGACTTCTGTCGTCGAAGTTGACCTGGCCAAGATCACAACAATCAGGCTGAATCGTCGCGCAAGCGGGACTATTCAACGCATCGCCATCGCCGTGCGAGTGGTGCGAAGTCATCGCCTGCTCGTGTCCGGGCGGACACGCAGGACAATCGGACTCTTTCTCGAACGCCATCGCACAGGGCAGCATTGCCAGGTTGAACCACACCAGCAACAGGACGCTGAAGGCGCGCCTGCTACCCGCTACCGGGAAACGACCGGATATGGTTCGACTAATCATCTTTGTCTTTTTAGACCTTTCGGGCGGTCGGCGCAAGGAACGACACCTAGGTACAAGCCGAAACTCTTACCCACTGGTCGGGTCCACCATTGCCATGGCAGTATGCCCAAGGCCACATAACGACAAATTTACTGGGGAACAAGTATGCGACCATGGCATCTTGCCGCGATAGCGGCGCTGGGTTTATGCGCCTGTAATCAGGCTTCGACGCCCGCCGACGGCAGACAGACGATTGCCCGCGCGGACAGACCTGGCCTGACGCAACACTATGCGGAATTTCGTGCGACCCAGGTCGAAAATGTTCGCTACGAACTCGCCGCACAACTCGATCCATCACTCACCTACTTTGCCGGCGAAAACCGAATTTTTTTCGACCTGCCTGAAAACTCGTCCGATCTGACGATAGATTTCTCGGGCGGAGACGTGCTGGGCGTAAGCGCCAACGGCGCTGGCATCGAGGTGGGCTACAACGACTCATATATAAGTGTGCCCACAACCGCATTACAGCCTGGGCACAACGAGGTCATCGTCAGCTTCCGTCACGACTGGAGCGACAACGGTTCCGGACTCTATCGATACGACGATCCGGGTGACGGCAAGACCTATCTTTATAGCGACTTCGAGCCCTACGATGCGAATCTCGCGTTCCCGTTATTTGACCAGCCAGACATCAAGGGACGATTCACGCTGTCGATCACGGCACCCAACGACTGGCAGGTGATCTCGACCAGCAGGGAAACATCCATCGAACAGGCTACCGATTCGACTCGAACCTGGCATTTCCCGGAAACATTACGACTTCCGACCTATGTCATATCCCTGCATGCCGGGCCGTACGCCGTATGGGAAGACGACGACTTCCGCATCCCGATACGGGTGTTTGCACGCCAATCGATGGCAGATCTTGTCGAGCCGGATATCAGCAAGTGGTTTGAATACACACGCGTCGGCTTCGACTTTTTCGAAGCTTATTACGGCGTCGACTACCCGTACGGTAAGTACGATCACATAATCGTTCCCGATTTTAATTCCGGCGCGATGGAAAATGCCGCTGCGGTCACCTACACCGAGCGGTCATTCATTCAGCGTGATGGCTGGAGCTACAAAGAGAAAAAGAGGCATGTCGAAGTCATATTGCATGAGATGGCACACATGTGGTTCGGCGACCTGGTAACGATGAAATGGTGGAATGGCCTCTGGCTGAACGAGACTTTCGCCGAGTTCATGGGCTATCACGCTGCGGCCGCCAAATTTGGCATCGACGATGCCTGGGAAGGTTTCTTTCTCGATCGCAAATATCGCGCTTACTGGCTCGATCAGCGCAGCACGACGCATCCCGTCGAAACGCCGGTCGCAGACACCGATTCGATCGGTGCCAATTTCGACATGATCTCCTATGCAAAGGGTGCCGCCGTTTTGCGGCAAATCGAATACCGCTTGGGTGAAGATGCATTCCAAAAGGGAATCAACACCTACCTGGAGCGACATGCAGAAGGTAATTCGGAACTGGAAGACTTCGTCGGCGCACTCGCCGCGGCAGCGGACATCGATCTTGCTGGCTGGGCGCAGGAATGGCTGTATTCGGCCGGCGCCAATACCATCGAGGCACAATTCAGTTGTGCCGACGGTCTGGTCACTGATTTCGCACTGTCCCAGACTGCGCCGGCCGACCATCCGATCCTGCGCACACAAAAGATCCAGGTGGGCTTCTTCCGCGACGTCGACGGTGTCGTTGTCACCGACGCGGTTTTGCCGGTTACCTATGCGGGCGAATCGACCGACGTACCCGCAGCAAGCGGCACGCCCTGCCCGGATCTCGTCTATCCAAACTATCAGGACTACGGCTACCTGCTGGTCAAACTCGATCCGCGTACGCGTGAAAACCTCGGTGCCATGATCGGCCGCATTGACGATTCATTTCAGCGCGTCATGTTCTGGCAGACACTGTGGGACAACGTACGTTTTGCACAAATCCCCGTCACCGATTATCTCGACGCCGTTTTAGCATCAGCAGCGACGGAAGACGATTTAAACAACGTGGATCAGATTTACTACTTTGCGGGCTTCGCGATCAATTACCTGCGTAATATGCGGGACACGGGTGCGGACGCACTCGAGAAATATCGCCCGCAAGTAGAAGCAGTGACCTGGGCCAATATCGAGCGCACGCGAGACGATCTGCAGACGATGTACCTGGACCGCTACCTGGCCTTTGTTTCAGGATATGACGGACTCGAAAAGCTGGTCGACATTCTATCCGGTGAGCTCGAGATCCCGGGTCGCGAAGTTGACCAGGACAGGCGCTGGGCGATGCTGCAAGCGCTGAGTGCCGAGGGCCACGAGCTGGTCGATGACCTACTTGAGATCGAAAAGCAACGTGATCCGTCTGATGACGGCCGACGCAGGGTGTTGGCCGTCGAGGCCGCGAGGCCCGACCTTGCGATCAAACGCGCGATCATCGCCGATGTGATGAACGTCGAGTCGGAAAACCCGTATGCGCTGCAACGTATCTCGATGCGCGCGATGTTTCCGCCGGGTCAGGAGCAGCTTCACGAAGTGCTCGCCGATGACATTCTGGCGCAAATCCTGGAGAACGAGAAAGATCCGGACCCGGCGTTCAGCGCGCGTGCGAACGGATTCGCCGCTTACCTGACGCCTGCCGACTGCACTACGGCCAGCGTCGAACGGCTCCAATCTACTATCACGGCACATGAGTTCAGCCGATCGCGGATACAGCGATACATCATCGAGAAGTATGAGGATGACGCGCTTTGTGTCCGGAGGGCCGCACTACTCGATTGAAATGCAACTATGACTGATTTCTCGTAGCATGTGCGGAATATGCTAAGTATCAAACCCGCACAATCCACACGCCTCGCATCACTCCTGGTCGGCTTACTGCTCGCTACGGGCAGCATTGCTCAGGATACCGACGGCGCGACTCCGGAATCACCGGATTTGAGTTCGCTACAAACCACGTGGTGGTCATTTTTTGAGGGCCCCAAGGCTAATGTTGAGCCCAGGGTCGAGACATTTTTTGACGCGGTCGAAGTACAGCTTGCCGAGCTGGCAACGCAGAACGAGGAAATCGCCAGCACTTTGCTGGTTGCAGTGCACGATAACGTCTCCGCCTACCTCGCCCTGATGGATGACCCCGAGCTGGAATTACAAGAGCTGAGACCGGCGGCGATCGAATACTCGATCGCCGACCTGCTGCGACTCGCTGCCAGCGCGCGTGATGCTCAGTCCAATGCAAGAGACGAGCAGCTGGAGGTCGAGCGTGAAGAACGCATATACAGCGGTGCCGGCAGACGTCGCGATACGGCGTTTGATGACTACGTGGGCGCCACCGCCGGGGATGAACGCTGGCTGGCCGCCCTGCGCTTGATGCAAGCTCGCTCGGCGCAGGCGATTTCCGCTCGCCGGCTGGAGCTATTGACGCAAAGATTCGAGCGCACCAGCGCCTACTCTGAAGCAACCGCCGAGCGTGTGGCGCTGGCCAGGGAGAGATTGGCCACCACGGCGGAAACTGCGGAGCTTGACGAACTGGTAGCGCGTGTCGACGCAAACAGGGATAGCGTCGAAGAAGCCGCTGAAAATTTGCGCGCGGCGCAGCTGGCCGCGAGTGGGCTTGATCTGGACACTGCAGAAGGTCGTTCACAGCAACGGCTGGAGCAGCAACGCTTACTGCGTGCCGAGATTCGTCTCGCTTTGGCCGAAACCACACTTGCACAATCAGATGCACAGCAATGGTGGACAGAACTCAAACTCGATACCGGCCCGGACACGAGTGCCCTTGCCAATCAGATGCTCGACTGGAACGAATTTCTTCGCGGCATCGATGACCGGGTAGCAGAATGGCAGCGCGCTACAGAGGACGAATTACTTGCCGTGCAAAGCGCCAATCGGGACGACCTGAATCGCGCGTCACGCCGGCTACTGGATCAGCGACTCGGAACCGCCCAGGAGACTCTCACACAAGCCGGTGAACTGAAAACGGCGGTCGCCGACCTCGAATTAATGGTGCTGGTCACAGACAGTGCCGCAGCCGAATACACCGGTGCTTTCGGATCATTGCTGGCGAACATCAAGCTTGGCGTCAAGACTGCTTACCTTCGGGTTACCGGTCTCGCCGACGTAACGCTTTTCTCGATCGGCGAAGCGCCGGTTACAGGCGGCGACATTCTGCGTGTCCTGCTCATTATGGTATTTGCGATGCTCCTGTCCCGTGGCATACGGGCTGCCATACGACGTGTCGGCGACTCTGAGTCCAGCGGCACCCAGGCATCACTGTATACAGTGGGCAGGCTCACTCATTACGTCATTATCATTTTCGCTGTTTTTATCGCGCTATCGTCGATCGGACTAACCTTCGGCAATCTTGCACTGGTTGCCGGTGCACTCAGTGTTGGCATCGGATTCGGTTTGCAGTCCATCGTCAACAATTTCGTTTCCGGTTTGATCATCCTGTTCGAACACTCCCTGCGGGTTGGCGATTACATCGAACTCGATACCGGGCTCACGGGTACGGTCAAGTCGATCAACGTGCGCAGTACGCTCATCAATACGAATGACAATATCGACATCGTTGTGCCGAACTCCGAGTTTGTAACCGCCCGGCTAACAAATTGGACGCTCGGCGAACGAATTTTGCGGGTGCGCATCCCGTTCGGCGTGGCCTATGGCAGCGATAAGGAGCTGGTTAGACAGGCTGCGCTTGAGGCAGCGGCAGAAGTGCCATACACGTTGACCAATATGAAGGGCCGTGAGCCGGATGCGTGGCTTACCGAGTTCGGCGACAACAGTCTGAACTTCCTGCTGCTGGTTTGGGTCAATCGTCAGGGTGCGCGGCGCCCAACACGTACCCGGTCTGCCTATCTTTGGGCGCTGGAGTCCAAGCTGAGCGAGTACGGCATCGAAATACCGTTCCCGCAGCGCGATTTGCATTTGCGCTCTGGTTGGCCGGAAACACCACAACCAAAACGCTCGCGGAAAAAAGAGAGTCCTATAGACGATGAATAACTACAACATTGCCGTCATTCCTGGAGACGGCGTAGGCACCGAGGTGTCTGCAGAAGCGACCCGGATGTTGCAGGCCGCAGCGGACAAATTTTCCTTCAAGGCCGAGTTTGAGACGTTTGACTGGGGCTGCGATTACTACCTCGAGCACGGTCAAATGGGACCGGACAATCTGCTCGAGGTGCTAAAGGACTACGACGCTATATTTCTTGGCTGTATCGGCGACGCCG
>Ga0255049_10000355_pt1 | contig 28278 bp, 19 predicted proteins | sample JV7_2_3_MG_FD_183615 | JGI IMG/M metagenome (GOLD analysis project Ga0255049, IMG submission 183615) | Seawater microbial communities from Jervis Inlet, British Columbia, Canada - JV7_2_3 | ecosystem: Environmental > Aquatic > Marine > Inlet | place: Canada: British Columbia | collected 2016-10-06 | reverse complement strand
TATAAAAATCTTAGCGCGAGGATCATTGGCCTGGTTGGCTACATAATACAGGGCGTTGCTTTTTTCGGGATACCGGTCTACGTTTTTTTTTAGGTGGATCATTGTGGTGGATAATTGCCTTCGTCCCCCTGGGCATTGCCGGTATGATCCCACTAAATATAATGAAGTCGATGCTCAAATCAAAAGGCAATGGTGACAACTAGCCGTTACGAATACCAAAGACCCTAAATGCCTGATTATGTGTGACATATTTCCTGCAACGAAATTTTATCCAGTGGTATAGTCAGACGTAATGCATTGATTTGGTACCCGGTAGTGAGAACGAATTTCTACAAGATTTCCGGTCGCGAAATGACCCTTGATTGTCATATAAAAGAGGTAGTTAGCGACACTTGTTATTGTAAACCCTTCACTATTTTAGTGCCTGGCGGTGGTAATGTTTCTTTCTAAGTTATTCGATAAAGGGGCTAATTCACCGGATTCAAAAAAAGCCGGAAAGGCGCATGCGATACCCGAAAGATCGTCTGATACGAGATGGCGGGCGGTTGAAATACAACCGGGGTTAATGTGTTGTGAAAGTGCCTCGAATATAGCTAACGAGATTTTTCTGGCCAGTGAAGCACCGGCTTTCCCGCTTGATAATTGTTCCCAGAAGGTGTGTCGTTGCAAATACAAATTCCACGAAGATCGACGAAGCGGCGAAGATCGTCGGGACGAATCCATCACGCTAAGTTCAGTTACCCAGGGTTACGAGGAGGACAGGCGTCATCTGATAGGGCGGCGTGCTTCCGATTTCGAGGATTAAAATACGCTTTGTTCAATATTTGCGCCCGGGAAGCTGCAGTAGTGAATACGGGGACCCAGACCAGGCCAGATCGACGTTTTGTGAAGTAGAGCACATTATAATAAAACCAATTATGTAGGCTCAACAGAGCTTAATGGTAATTATTTAGACATGTTTCACTCGAAAGACATCACCGAAGATATCACCGAGGACACCCCGGTCGCACCGATTCCCGATGGTGACGAAGATCAGATATTGTTCCTCGATGGAAGCCAGCGCCGCGGAGATTTTAATTACAATATTAAGGCCCAGGAAAAATCTCGAAGAAATCCCAGGGGCTCTATTGTTCACTATATTAAAGGTTTGTTCAGGTAGTTTTTCTCTGCGGCTGATTAAAGCCCGATAAATCTCCATTGCCGGACCGCATCAGCGATTGGATGGCTCAACAACACTAAACCACTCTCTTCACAGCATTCGTGCCCCGGTTCCTGTTCTGTTGGTAGGCCTGAATATCCTGGTAAAACGCCCTGAGGTAATAATTATGGTATCCCGGAATGTTTTAATGGATACAATAGTTAATCCCCCCGGTGCAAGCTAGTACCCATGAAAAAAGAATTGGAGTAATTCTATGCAAAGCGAGTATTTGCTACGTCTGGAAAAGGCCCGGCAAGTAGCGTGTTCGGCCGGCGCGTTGGCCCTGGACTACTATGAAAAACGCGACGAACTTGCCATAGACAGCAAGGGCTTGCAGGACCGCGTGACCCAGGCTGATCAGGAAGTTGAGCGACACATTTTTCATAAGATAACTGAAGCCTATCCCGATGACGGATTTTTAGGCGAAGAAATGGCTTCGGGTGAACCGTTTAAGCTGGTTGAAGAAGGGACATGGGTGGTCGACCCGATTGACGGTACCGACTGTTTTATCTATGGCATCCCGTGCTGGTGTATTTCAATTGCGTGGATCCAGGAAGGCGAAGGTAAAATTGGAGTTATTTATGATCCTATACATGATGAAATGTATTCGGCTGCAGCCGGGCAAGGCGCGGAACTGAATGGCAAACAATTGCAAATCTCCGATGCCACCGAGCTGTCAGACGGAATTACCGGCATGGGATACTCAACCCGGGTCGAGCCGATAGCTTCTATCGAAGCTTTGCAACGACTGATGGCAGCCGGGGGCATGTTCAATCGATGTGGCTCTGGTGCCCTGTCCCTGGCCTGGGTCGCTGCCGGGCGGTTGATTGGATATTATGAGCCCCACATTAATTCATGGGATTGTTTGGCTGGTATAGTATTGGTGCGCGAGGCAGGGGGCTGGGTGAATGATTTTTTGGCTGAGGATGGCCTGACACGGGGCAACCCGATTATCGCCGCCGCTCCGGGCATGGTCAGGAAAATTCAAATGGTCAGTGGCTACAGGTCTTAACAGGTGTGACCAATTTAAACTAGTCATAAGCACCGATTATGGTCTGGTCAAAATCAATAACCGATCCAGTCATCACACCCGAATCTGCGCTGATTAAAAACAAAACCGCATTGGCTACATCTTCGGTACTGAGCAACCGACCAAAAGGCTGTTTGGCTTCGGCCAGTTCGAGCCAGTTTTCAGGCTGTCCTTCTTCGAGCTGTACCGCGTGCTCGTTCGGGGTGTTGGCCCAGCCGATATTCAACCCGTTGACCCGGATACGGTCTTCTAATAATCCGTAAGCAACGTTTTTAGTCAGCGTAACCAATGCGCCTTTCGATGCCGAGTAGGGCACCAGCTTGGGTTGGCCGCCGTGACTCGACATGGTGATAATATTGACGATCGTGCCCCCACGGCCCTCGCGTCTCATCATTCTGGCAGCCCCCTGCATTAACAAAAACGGTGCGCGAGTGTTTACCGCGAAAATCCGATCCCAAAGTTCTGGCGTGGTGTCAAAAATGGTGCCTCGTTCGGTAACACCAGCGGCATTCACCAACCCATCGAGGCGGCTGAATTTTTTATCACAGGATTCAACCAGGGCAATGCATTCACCGGCATTTTCAAGCTCGGTTTTGACAAATAGTGATTGGCAATCAGAATTTTGTAATATCGAGGCTACCTGTTGGCCGCGTTCCACATTACGACCGCAAATAACGATACCCGCGGCTCCATTGACTGCCAGTTTTTTTGCAATGGCTTCGCCAATTCCCTGGGTAGCCCCGGTAACCAGAAAAACCTGCCCATTCAGTTTTTGTTGCGTCATCATATGGTCCATTGGTTAATATAAATACCAGGCATGCTCTGATTAAACTCCTGAGAATGGCATAATACAAGAAACCGTCTAGAGAGAAACGACAATGGAAAAGCTAATTTATTTGTTTGGGCAAGGCCAATGAGTGAAGTGCGAGACAGCATGGCTACCGCAATCGCCGGGCTTGCTAATCAGATTCGATTTGCGTTGGCAGATACCACTCTACCGGAAAAACTGGATCAGTCGTTTGATTCGATAGAAGTAGCAGCTATGGGAGGTTCCGCGCTGGCCTGGGATGTTTTAAATGAAACGATGGGACACAGGTTGGACGGAGCGTTGAGAATTCATCGTGATTACCGCGTTACACAAGTGTCGCCTGCTGCCCTCGGCATCGCCTGTTCGGTTTCCGGGAACACGGAGGAAACGCTCGCCGCCTACGAAATGATGCGCGAACGATGTAGATGCGTGATAGCCATTACCGCAGGGGGGGAACTGGCAAGACGGGCCAAAAACGATTCAGTCGAACTCATTCGTGTGCCACTGGAGAATGAACCGGGTGACTTCCAACCGCGTAATTCGGTTGGTTATTTACTCACCTACGGCGTTCGCTTGCTGCAGGCCGCTGGCTTTGGTGATGATTTGCTAAGCGAGATAGAAACGGCCGTGATCGACTACGACAATAATTGTGACGGTATTGAGGATTGTGCCAAGCAGACGGCGGAGTGGATCAACGGTAATATTCCGATTGTCTACTCGACGGCCAGCCTGTTTAATTCATTGGCTAGAACCATGAAGATAAAGTTTAACGAAAATGCAAAATACGCCGCATTCGCTGGAGCGCTACCCGAAATCAATCATAACGAAATGATCGGATTCGAATCGGATATTGGTACGGGTTTTCGCATCATTTACCTTTCCGATCCGAGTGACTCGGATGCGGTGATTAATCGATTTTCCACCATGAGCAGGCTCTTCGAGGAACGGAATTTTTCCCATGTTCAGACGCGAAAGATTGACCTGATCGGCGATACAAGGCTGGGCCGTGTTTTGGGGGGTATAAGTTTCGGCGACTGGTGCAGTTATCACCTGGCGATGCTTCGTGGCGTCGATCCAACCCCGGTAGATTTTATCGAAGACTTCAAAGCTGAACTGGCAAAAACTGGCAATATCACGCGAGACTGATAGAGCATGATAAAAACTCTGGTGTTTGATCTCGGTGGTGTGCTGATCGACTGGAACCCAAGGTATTTGTACCGCAAGCTGATCGACGACGAGAATGACATCGATTCCTTCCTTTCGGAGGTCTGTAACCCGGAATGGAACGTGAAACAGGATGCCGGACGGGCTTTGGCCGAGGCTACTGCGGAGCGGATCGCGCTGTACCCCGAGAAAAAACCCCTGATCGAGGCCTTCTATGATCGTTGGGAAGAGATGCTGGGTGGAGAAATTGGTGAATCCGTTGAGATACTGCGAGAACTGAAAAACAAAGGTGAATCACTCTACGCGCTGACAAACTGGTCGGGTGAAACTTATCCGATTGCCGAGGAGCGGTTCGCTTTTTTGCAATGGTTCGATGGAACGCTGGTTTCAGGTGTTGAAAAAATGGCCAAACCAGATCCGGCAATATTCCATCTGCTGTTGAATCGTTATGAACTACAGGCGCAAGACTGTATATTCATAGACGATTCGATGATTAATATCGAAGCGGCAGCCAGGATTGGATTTGAAACCCATCACTTCGAATCGGCGGCCGGACTGCGACAGAAATTAATTGCTGCCAACTTACTCTAACTAATTGTTTAAATTTAGAAGCTATTTTTGAATTAAAAATAAACTAGAATAAATGTCACCTATCTTTCGTCTCGTGATATATTCGCAGGGCAGTATATAAATTAATGAGTTGATGAGCCAGATCTCAAAGAGCTTACAATGAGTTGGCGTGATACTTTAATATAAAAGTGCGCGTTTAATGACAAAGGAGAAACAAACCATGATATTGAAAAAACTATTGTTACCGATGGTCCTCGGAACCGTCACCTTAATGGCTCTCGGAGCTGGAGACGCCGTAGCCGCGAAACTTAACTATTATTGCAGTGCCCAGGAAGACTGGTGCCAGTTGATGGCCAAGGGTTTTACCAAGGCAACCGGCATCAAGGTCAACATGAGCCGGGCAAGTTCCGGTGAGACATTCGCCAAGGTCAAGGCTGAATCAAAAAATCCGAAAGGAGATGTCTGGTGGGGAGGAACCGGCGACCCACATTTGCAGGCAGCTGAAGAAGGGTTGACAATTCCTTATGATTCGCCCATGCGTTCAAAACTCCAGGACTGGTCAATCCGTCAGTCCAAAGCTGCTAGTAACAAGACTATCGGCATTTATTCTGGTGCATTGGGCTACGGCTATAACGAAGAGGTTCTGAAAAAGAACAATCTTCCGGTGCCCGCCTGCTGGAAAGATTTGCTCAAGCCTGTCTACAAGGGTCATGTGCAGATGGCTAACCCGAATTCATCGGGTACCGCATACACCACGCTGGCAACAATGGTCCAGTTATTTGGTGAGAAAGAAGGCTTCGAGTTTATGAAGAAACTTCACAAGAACATCAATCAATATACCAAGTCAGGATCGGCGCCGATCAAGGCGGCAGCCCGTGGTGAAAACACAATCGGCATCGTGTTCATCCATGACGCGGTCAAGCAGGCCGTAAAGGGTTTCCCAATCAAATCGGTTGCCCCCTGTGAAGGTACCGGGTATGAGATTGGTTCAATGAGCCTGATCAAGGGTGCGCGTAACCTGGAAGAGGCCAAGATGTTCTATGACTGGGCATTATCGGCTGATGTTCAATCGCGCGCCATTGAAGTGAAAGCTTTCCAGGTTCCTTCAAACATGAAAGCTGCGGTTTCACCCAAGGCGCCCAAGTTGTCGAGCATCAAGTTGATTGATTATAACTTCACCAAGTATGGTAGCTCGGCCGAACGCAAGCGTTTGCTGAAGAAGTGGGATGACGAAGTAAAGTCGTTACCGCAATAATATAATTGCTAGATCGGGCCACCGCTCATCAACAGGTATATTGCACTCTGGTTAGCGGTTGGCCTGGTTGGCTATTTCTTCCTTCCCTGGTATGTCATCGAAGATGGCTTCTGGGGGCTGGACTGGATTTTCGACGGATATCCGTTTGATACTGATTACGCGCCCGCAATAATCCAGATATTTGAAGGGGAGAAGGTGTGGCTTGCACCTCTCCTCTTTTTTTTGGTGTTGCCATCAGCGACCTGGGGGCGGATTAAATCTGATCCATTTTACAGTAATGTCCTGATTTTTTCAGGCCTTGGCGGGCTTGCCTATTTGCTGACACAGGGATTTGCAATTGGCATTTCCGGTTGGGAATTTGAGGTTTTTGAGTCAGTTTTTGGCCCTATGGATGACCGACAGTTTGGTCTCGGGTACGGGGCATTGTTTGTTTCTGCATCTTTCCTGTTTGCCCTGACCCAGGGCATAGCGGCCCGTGGCGCCATCAATGGCGATGTTTTTGTTGTCAGCTCAATTGGGCTGGTAGTTGCTGTCGTTGCGGCTTTTGTTTTTTTTCCGGTCCTGCAAATTCTCACTAGTGCGCTTCGGGATAATGAAGGTGTTTATTCCCTCGGAATATTTCTGACCAAGTTCAGCAGCCCTAAAATATGGGGGCTGGGTTGTCTGTCTGCCAATGTAAGTTGCGGGGCGGCATGGAACTCGCTTTTTATGGCAACTCTGGTCGGGGCTGGTACTACATCCCTGGGGATGGCGTTTGCGCTGGTCGCGACACGTTCGGGCTGGAAGTATCGGCGCTTGCTCAGGGCATTGACGGTTCTACCGATTATCACGCCCCCGTTTGTTATTGGCCTCGCGATCATCCTCCTGTTCGGCCTTTCCGGTGTCGTAACAACCTTTGTTGGCGACCTTCTCGGGGTTACCCCGACGCGCTGGGTTTACGGGCTGCCAGGGATTATGATTGCACAAATGCTGGCCTACACGCCGATTGCCTTTCTGGTATTGATCGGCGTGGTCGAAGGCATTAGCCCTTCGATGGAAGAGGCGGCGCAAACACTACGCGCCGATAACTGGAAAACTTTTACCACGGTTTCCTTACCTTTGATGCGCCCGGGACTGGCCAACGCTTTTTTGTTAGGATTTATCGAAAGCATGGCTGATTTTGGTAATCCATTAGTGCTGGGTGGAAACTTTGACGTCCTTTCGACCGAAATATTCTTTGCCATTGTCGGGGCGCAAAATGATCAGGGCCAGGCTGCTGTACTGGCCATTGTTTTGTTATCTTTTACGCTAAGCGCATTCTTCCTGCAGCGTAAATGGCTGGGACGCAAAACCTACACCACGGTAACCGGTAAAGGTGATTCCGGTGTTCCGGCGGTTTTACCACGGCGGGTACGCTATCCTGTATTTTCGATTACACTGGGATGGACAGCGATGACGCTGGTGATTTACTTCATGATCCTGTTTGGGGGATTTGTTGAAATCTGGGGGCTAGATCATACGCTGACTTTCAAACACTACATCACTGCTTTCTCGATCAGTTTTACTGAAGATGGATTTTTATGGACAGGCGCCGCGTGGAACTCTTTCTGGACAACCATAACGATTGCACTGACAGCTGCACCTCTAACCGCAATGGTTGGATTGTTGACCGCTTATTTGCTGGTTCGGCAGGTGTTCACCGGCAAGCAGGTGTTTGAGTTTGGCACCATGCTCAGTTTCGCGATCCCGGGAACCGTTATCGGCGTTAGCTACATCATTGCCTTTAACGTGCCTCCGTTTGAACTAACCGGTACGGCTGTTATTTTAGTTATATGTTTTGTGTTTAGAAATATGCCGGTGGGAGTTCGCGCCGGAATTGCAGCCATGTCGCAGCTCGACAAGAGCCTGGATGAGGCATCGCTGACGCTGGGGGCTAATAGCTGGTACACCATGCGTAAGGTGGCATTGCCGTTGTTGCGCCCTGCGATTGTTGCGGCACTGGTATATAGTTTTGTGCGAGCGATGACCGCGATCAGTGCGGTGATTTTCCTGGTCAGTGCAGAACACAATATGGCCACGGCCTATATTATTGGCCGGGTTGAAAACAACGACTACGGATTGGCGATTGCCTATAGCACAGTGCTCATTTTTGTTATGCTCACTGCCGTCGTTACATTCCAGCTGATAGTCGGTGAACGAAAACTGGGACGCCGGGTTGAGCGTGGTGAGGCCGAATCAGTCATCAAACAGGGGGAACCTGCATGAGCATTAAGAGCAATGCGGCGACGGTAAAATTTGACAAGGTGAGCAAGATTTATGGTGGCAGTGTGGTTGCCGTCGACGAGGTATCGTTTAAAATTGAAGCCGCGAAACTGGTCACCCTTCTTGGGCCTTCGGGGTGTGGTAAGACCACGACGCTGAGGATGATCGCCGGGTTGGATATGGCAACAAAAGGTCGTGTTTTTATTGGCGATGTCGACGTTACCAAACTGCCGGCTACAGATCGCGATGTGTCGATGGTGTTTCAGTCCTACGCGCTGTTTCCACATATGACCGTGGGTGAGAATATCGGCTATGGCCTCAAGGTCAGTGGTATGGATAAGTCAGAAATTAATGACCGCTCCGAAGATGGTCTGAAACTGGTCGGTCTTACAGGATATGGAACTCGCCTGCCGAGTGAATTGTCGGGTGGTCAACAGCAACGCGTCGCGGTAGCAAGGGCCCTTGTTCTGGAGCCCCAGGTACTGTTGTTTGACGAGCCGCTTTCAAATCTGGATGCCAAGTTGCGCCGCCAGGTACGAGAAGAAATCCGTGACATTCAGACTAATCTCGGACTCACCGTGGTTTATGTTACCCACGACCAGGAAGAAGCCCTGGCAGTTTCCGACCGCATAATAGTGATGAAAAATGCGGAGATCGCACAGGAAGGAACGCCGCGTGAATTATACGAAGAGCCGGCTGATCTGTTTGTCGCCGACTTTATTGGCGATGCCAACGTGGTGACTGCGGAAATACGCTCAATCGAAGGAGAATGGGCAAATGTCTGGGTCGGTCATGCCGAAACTAGATTACCCAGCCGGGGAATGAAGCCGGGCAGTACCCAGGTTGCCATTCGTCCTGAGTCTCTGCAGATCAGTGACAAAGATGCACCTGACTCGATTGAGGCCAAGGTAGTTAAGGCGACCTATCTCGGTAGCCACATGGAATATACACTCGATACCGCGGTAGGAGAGCTTTTTGTTGTTGAGCCTGATATCAGCCATGCAATTTCGATTGGTTCAACCATCTCGGTTCGCCTGCGTAATCACGGAATTGCACTGGTCGAATAAGCCCATATTAAATTGAAGGGGTACTTGTTCCTTCTCCCAAATTTGGGAGAGGGCCAGGGTGAGGGTTAAAAAGGTAGTGTAAAAGTAAGATATCAAAGTTACTTCGTTGCACACCCCTCATCCTAACCTTCTCCCCAAAGGGGAGAAGGGATAGAGGTAGTGGCCTAATAAATACGTACCACTTCGTAGCTGATAATAAATATCAACCTAGAAGAGGTCAAACAAATGTCGAGTAGGAAGCTTTCGCCGGAATTTAAACATCTAACCACTGGCCTGACAGGGCGGATCGGTCGATGGCATCGATTACTTTCTCGATTCTAATACCGTCCTCGAAGTTGGGCCACGCCGGTTTACCGGTAGTAATGGCAACCAGTAAGCTATTTAGTTCACAGACCTTAACATCGATAAAACCAAGTGTGTGTCCGGCATTCGGCAGAAATGCCTCATAGGGTTGATGGTAGGGACCGGACAAAATGGTCTTGAATCCCTGTTGGCGGGGATCTTTATCACGACTGTATAGTTTGATCTCATTGAGACGTTCCTGGTCGTGACAGATCATGCCCTCTGAACCGTGGACCTCCCAGTGTAACCCGCATTTGCGACCCCAGGCCACGCGGCTGACACGCAAAGTGCCCTTGATGCCGTTGGCGAATTGAGCCAATGCGGTGCAGACATCGTCATTGTCAACGGCAAGTGTCTGCCCCGGATTTTTAGGATCGTCACGTTGATTGTGTACCGTATCGTAGTCACCAACCAGGCGCGAGATTTCACTGCCTGTCATAAAATGGGCAATACTCACCAGGTGACACATGATATCTGCATTGGCGCCAGACCCGGATAGTTTGCGGCTCATTCTCCAACTGTGAGGCCGGGCCGAATCGGCCTCGTTATCGACATCGTAAATCCCATGAAAGCCGATGACACGACCTATGGCACCTTCCTCGATCAGCTGGCGCGCGCTTTGCACCAGGGGGTTTTGGGTGTAATTGTAACCGAGAATAGTCTGGCAATCAGACGCACGCGCCGCGATAAGCATTTCCTCGGCTTCAGTCATATTGGTCGCCATCGGTTTTTCACACCAGACATGCTTACCGGCGTTAAGCGCCGCTACGGCAATATCCTTATGGGCGGCGTTGGGTACGCATATCGAAATCAGCTCCACTTTCGGGTCGTTTATCACGTCCATATAGTCGGTGGTGGATCGTGCAAATCCCATTTCTACCTGTTTGACCCTGGCCCTCCCTAAATTGATATCGCACAGCATTTCCAGTCGCGGTCGCAGACCACCGCCAAATGCAGTGCCCGCGGCCGCGTAAGCGATTGAATGGGCCTTACCCATAAATGCTGTGCCGATGACTCCAACACCTATTTCTTTCATATAACTATCTCTTGCAATTTCGGAAATTGATTCCTCGAATGGGATTTCAAAGGCTTGTCGAATTAGGATGAATCACCGGCATATAATATAGTATTCAGGGCTGTGCTCAAATTCACCTTAGCTAAAATGTACCTGGGTCCACCCCGGCACGCGCCGTAGATAAAAAATGCAAATTTTTTAGAATAATTATTTGAGAATTAACAGGATAATGAAAAAAAATTCCCTGGATCTAATCTGCATCGGCCGTGCCGGTGTAGACTTTTATGGCGAACAGGTGGGTGGGCGCCTGGAGGATATGGGCAGCTTCGCCAAATATGTTGGTGGTAGCCCGGCCAATACTGCAATTGGTACCGCTCGCCTGGGCTTGAAATCGGCCATGCTGACGCGTGTCGGTAATGAACACATGGGGCGATTTATCCGTGAGACCCTGAGCGGCGAGGGCGTCGATACCCGGCAGGTTATCACCGATCCTGATCGTCTAACTGCCCTGGTGATACTGGGAATTCAGGACCAGGATCATTTCCCGCTTATCTTCTATCGTGAGAATTGTGCCGATATGGCACTGTGCGAAGACGATGTGGACTCGGACTTTATCGCCCGCGCAGGCGCGGTACTGGTGTCCGGAACCCACTTGAGCACAGCCAGTGTGGCCGCAGCCAGCCACAAGGCGATGAAACTGGCGCGCTCGCAGGGATCTAAAGTGGTGCTGGATATCGACTATCGACCCAACCTCTGGAACCTGGCGGGTCATGGCGACGGTGAATCGCGGTTTATCGCCGACCAGGGCGTGAGCCAGCATTTGCAAAAATATCTTGCCGACTGTGATCTGATAGTCGGTACCGAGGAAGAATTTCATATTGCCGGTGGCACCGACGATACTTTATCGGCGCTGTCCAGGGTGCGCGAGCTAAGTGATGCGGTGCTGGTATGCAAACGTGGCGCCATGGGGTGCAGAGTTTTTGAATCGGTGGTCGATGGCTGGGATTCAGCTGTCTCTGGATCGGGGTTTAAGGTCGAGGTTTTCAATGTATTGGGTGCCGGCGATGCCTTCATGGCGGGATTGCTGCGCGGCTGGTTACGGGGGGAAGACTGGCCCACTAGCTGTTCTTATGCCAATGCCTGTGGCGCCTTTGCCGTATCGCGCCATGGCTGCTCACCGGCTTATCCATCGGAATCGGAATTGCAGGATTTCATCAAAAATGGCAGTGAGTATGAGGCCCTGCGGTTAGATCCGCGCCTCAACCACCTTCACCGGACTACTAACCGGCGAAAAGATTACACGCGCATCGTCGCTTTCGCCTTTGATCATCGACACCAGTTTGACACCTGGGCCCGCGAGCATGGGCGCGATGCTGAGGACGTCGACCAATTTAAGATACTGATCTGGAAAGCAGCCGAGGAAGAGGCGGGCAGTGATTCCGGTTTCGGTGTACTGGTTGATGACCGGTTGGGCCGCTCTGCCTTACAGGCTGCGACTTCATTCGGAGCCTGGGTAGGTCGTCCGATCGAAGTTTCCGGTCAGTTCCCGCTGGCTTTCGAGGCTGAAGGTGAAATCAGCGAACACCTGGCCGACTGGCCTGTTACGCAAACAGTCAAGGTTTTGTGTCCGTATCGCCTGGATGATGACCCGGTAATTCGTGCTCATCATGAACTGATGATACAAAATCTGGACCGCGCCTGTCGGCACACCGGGCACGAATGGCTTCTTGAGATTATTACCGCGCGAAACGGCAGCGATTCCGAATTCGACAGCGTCGCGTCTATCATGGCACACTTCTACGATCTGGGTGTCAGACCCGACTGGTGGAAGCTGGAACCGGGAATAGATGAAACCTACTGGCATTCGGTAGGGCAGGTGATCGATAAATATGATCCCTGGTGCCAGGGTATTATTGTATTAGGCCTGGGTGGTTCTAATGAAGCGATTAGTGAGTCTTTCAGAGTTGCGGCCTCTCAGCCCCGGGTTAAAGGGTTTGCGGTGGGTCGGACCCTGTTTGCACAGGCAGCCAAAAACTGGTTCGTGGGAAACATCGATGACGCCACCGCGGTAGCAACAATGCGCACCAATTACCGCGGCATGATTGACGCCTGGGATGCTGCATGCGCACAATCCTGCCGACAAAAATTATCAGAGGCTCCTGAGGAGTAGATCGGAATGAAAACAATTCGTCTTACAACGGCCCAGGCCCTGGTACGCTTTTTAACCCGTCAATTCGTACGCCTCGACGATGGCGCTGAACTACCTTTATTCGCCGGGGTCTGGGCGATCTTTGGCCACGGAAACGTGGCGGGTATCGGTGAGGCATTATTCCAGGTAAAAGATCATTTACCAACCTACCGTGGGCATAATGAACAGGGCATGGCGCATATTGCAATTGCCTTTTCAAAGGCGCGTCGGCGTCAACAGGTTATGGTGGCTACTTCATCAATCGGCCCCGGGGCAACCAATATGGTTACCGCGGCAGCCCTGGCCCATGTCAACCGGATCCCGCTACTGCTGATTCCCGGGGATGTATTCGCTTCGGGTCTGCCAGACCCGGTATTGCAGCAGGTTGAAGATTTCAACGACGGCACTGTCTCGGTAAACGATGCGTTTCGACCGGTGAGCCGGTATTTCGATCGCATTACCCGGCCCGAACAGTTAATTCAGGCGCTGCCAAAGGCGATGGTGGCGCTGACCGATCCCGCATTGTGCGGCCCCGCCACGATCAGCGTCTGTCAGGACGTACAGTCGCAGGCTTTCGATTATCCACAGGTGCTGTTTGAAAAAAGGGTTTGGGGATTGCGTCGACAGGCACCCGACAGCCACGAACTGGCGCAAACGCTGGCAGCTATCAAGGGCGCAGACAGGCCCGTTATTGTTGCCGGTGGCGGGGTACGCTATTCACGCGCAGAGGCTGAATTGCAGGCTTTTGCCACCGCACACCTGATACCGGTAGTCGAGACCCAGGCCGGCAAGTCCTCCCTGCAGGCGCATCACCCGCTTAATTTCGGAGCGGTTGGCGTTACCGGTGTCGCTTGCGCTAATCTACTGGCACGGAAAGCTGATCTGGTACTCGCGGTTGGTACCCGCTTACAGGATTTCACTACCGGTTCCAATAGCCTGTTCAAATGCCCTGTAATACAGCTTAACGTGCAAGCCATGGATACCGGAAAATACCGGGCCATGCCTTGTGTTGCAGATGCGAAGCTGGGGTTACAGACACTGTCTGCGAATCTGGACGACTATCAATCGAGTGCCGACTGGATAACGCGGGCTAACGATGCCAGATCGCAGTGGCTCGAAACCCAGCAGGATATTATCTCGGCCGCCGATGATACCAGTATTCCAAGTGACGCCCAGGTGGTCGCGGCAGTCAATCAAAGCGTGGCCGACAATGCCGTGGTGGTAGCGGCTGCCGGCAGTTTGCCTGCCGAACTACACAAGCACTGGAACAGTAGCGCAGTTGGTGGATACCACCTGGAGTATGGCTATTCGTGTATGGGATACGAGATTGCCGCTGGTGTCGGTGTGAAGATGGCCGAACCCGATCGTGAGGTCGTGGTGATGGTTGGCGACGGTTCCTACCTGATGATGAATTCCGATATTGCGACAGCGGTGAGCCTGGGATTGAAAATTACCATTGTGGTTCTGGACAATCGTGGTTATAGCTGTATCAATCGTTTACAGCTGGCTACCGGCGGCGCCAGCTTTAACAACCTGCTGCGCGATACTCACAATGAGGGGCTGGCCGATATTGATTTTGCCGGGCATGCCCGGTCGCTGGGCTCCGATGCCATAAAAGTGGCCAATATTGGAGAACTCAAGGCGGCTGTTAGTGCGGCTTCAGATCGTACCGGTGTTAGCGTCGTGGTGATTGATACCGATCCGATGCACAGCTCTCCCGGTGACTGCTGGTGGGAGGTGGAAGTCCCCGAAGTATCGGTACGCGACGAGGTACTGGAAAAACAGCAATCAGCGGCGGCCATTCGTAAGCAGGAGAGAGGGTACTGATGTGAGTCAATTACTGGTAAAACCCGTTAAAAAACAGCAGGTACATGCGATTACACCTGAAAGCGCTGGCTGGAAGTATGTCGGGTTTGGGCTGTATGACCTTCAGGCGGGGCAGGATCTGGAGCTACAACAGGCGGGACGTGAATTATGCCTGGTGGTGTTGTCAGGCACGACTAGTGTTCAGGTGGGTGAACAACACTGGACCGGCCTTGGTGGCCGCAGCTCTGTGTTCGATGAACAGGCACCGGGTGTTATTTACCTGCCCGCCGGAGAAAAGGCCGTGGTAGCGGCCGATACGGCAGTGGAACTGGCAGTGTGCAGTGCGCCGGGAGAGGGTGGTAGTGGCCCGACACGGATAATTGATGCAACCAGAATGTCGCAGGAAGTTCGTGGACGGGATACCAATACTCGTTACGTGCGTAACATCCTGCCTGAAACCGAACCGGCCGATAGCCTGTTGGTAGTCGAGGTAATCACACCTTCGGGCAACTGGTCTTCCTATCCCCCGCATAAGCACGACCGGGACGCCCTGCCCGAGGAAAGCAAACTCGAGGAAACCTATTACCACCGCCTCAAACCATCGAGCGGTTATGTGCATCAGCGGGTCTATACCGATGATCGAAGCCTGGACGAAACCCTGAGTGCGGAGGACAGGGATGTGGTGCTAGTTCCCGAAGGTTACCACCCGGTGGGGGTGCCGCATGGATATACCAGCTATTATCTTAACGTCATGGCCGGACCGATTCGCGAATGGCATTTTGCCAATGATCCGGCACATGAATGGATTCTAAAATAAGCCGAGTCAATCCCCGTGGAATTAAAATTAGGCATGTCCCCAATTTCGTGGACTAATGATGACCTGCCGCAACTCGGCGGGGATACCTCGCTCGAAACCTGTTTACGCGAAACCCGGTTGGCCGGGTATACAGGAACCGAGCTCGGGGGCAAGTTTCCCAAAGACAGGAATTCCCTGGGAAAGGTGCTCGCCGAATACGATCTTAAGCTGGTATCCGGTTGGTATTCGGGCCTGTTGTTGAACAATAACCTGAAAAACGAACTCGAGCGGGTCAAGCCCCAGCTCGAATTGTATGCCTCGCTGGATGCCCCGGTACTGGTATACGGCGAAACCTCGGGAACCGTGCAGAACCTTCGGAATCAACCACTGGTCAACAAGCCGGTTTTGCCGGAATCAGAATTTGCCGCCTACGGGGAGCGACTCACGGAGTTGGCGGAGTATTGTGCCAGCGAAGGAGTCGCACTGGCTTTCCATCACCATATGGGCACCGGCGTTGAAACCGAGCGAGAACTGGACCTGACGATGAGCAATACCGGTGATGCGGTGGGCTTGTTGATCGATACCGGACACCTGATGTTCGCGGGCGGTGACATTGTTGCCGTGATCGAACGCTACGGACACCGGGTCAACCATGTACATGCAAAAGATATTCGCCCACAGGTACTCGATAGTGTCGACAGGGCAAAAGACTCTTTTCTGGATTGTGTATTGAGGGGAGTCTTCACCGTACCCGGTGATGGCGTGATCGACTATCATATTGTGATGCAAGCCCTGGCCGACAAGAAATACGAGGGTTGGGTCATCGTCGAGGCAGAGCAGGACCCTGCCGAGGCCGATCCCTATGAATACGCCTGCATCGGATATGCAGCACTTGAACAGGCCGCATTGGCTGCCGGTTATACCATCGTCGCATAGGAGTATTGATGATTAAATTTGCCTTATTTGGTGCCGGCCGAATCGGTTCGATTCACGCTGGCAACCTGGTCCGAAATTCGAATGCGCAGTTGGTGGCACTGCACGATCCGTTGCAGGATAATGCCGACCGACTCACCGGTGAACTTGGTTGTATGCAGATGACTCCGGATAAGATCTTTGCCAGTGATGACATTGATGCGGTGCTGATCTGTTCTGCTACCGACACCCATGCCGATTTGATTGAGGCGGCTGTTGCTGCGGGGAAGCATGTATTCTGCGAAAAACCGATAGACCTGTCGCTGCATCGAGTGCAGCAGTGCCTGCAGCGAATATCACAAAGCGACTGTAAAACCATGATCGGATTTAACCGCCGTTTCGATCCCCACTTTCAGGCTCTGCAACAGCAGGTTGAGGCCGGTGGCGTCGGTGCAGTGGAACTGGTGAGTATCATTTCCAAGGATCCAGCGCCCCCGCCGCTTGATTACATCAGGGTGTCAGGGGGGCTGTTCCGTGACATGACAATTCACGATTTCGATATGGCTCGATTCCTGTTAGCCGAGGAAGCGGTCAGTGTCAGTGCCAGGGCTTCGTGCCTGGTAGATGCGGCGATTGGCGAGGCGGGTGATGTGGATACTGCCGTGATTACGATGGCTACCGCGAGTGGAAAACTGGCACAGATTTCAAACAGTCGTCGTGCCAGTTTTGGTTACGACCAACGTATCGAGGTGCATGGTTCCGAGGGCATGCTGGTTGCGCAAAATGTCAATGAAAATACAGTCCTGGCCTATAAGCAGGCCGGTGTCAGCAGTGCCAGGCCCCTGCATTTCTTCCTCGAACGTTACAAAGCGGCCTACCGCATAGAATTGGACAGTTTTATACAAAGCCTCCTGGGTAAAGCGATAAATCTACCGACCCTGGACGATGGCCTGCAGGCATTGAAGCTTGCAGAAGCTGCGCTGTTGTCGTTGCAGCAGGGGCGCAATGTAGAGTTGTCAGAACTGGAATGACCAGGTAGTTCCCTGATCGATCAACCGGGAGTCGAAATTCCGTGGCATCAGGCCGGCCAGTAATGTTGCCACAATTACAATTAGTAACGAATGCATGAATGGTCCTAATTTTGCTCCTGCCGAAACTCTTGGATGACAGGATTGCACGTGTGGGGTCAATAGGCGAAGTTAGTTGCAATTAAACGGCTGAACCAGAAAACAGGTATCGGCTCCCTTACGTGAATCGTATTTGTGAGCCAAGTGTCGATATCACTACAATTTCACATTCTATTGCAACCTAAATTGTTTTCATTGGGGTCTTAATCAAGTGCGGCGTCAGGGTTTAACCACATACATCTTATGTTATACAATAACAGTCAACAACAAAAAAACCGGGGAAGGTTAATGGCCAAAATTCTAATCGTCGAAGACAACCCAAAAAATCGGGATATGTTATCGCGTCGGTTGATCAAACGCGGTTATGAGATCGTCATGGCCGAAGACGGTCAGGAAGGTGTCGATATGACGACCTCCGAAATGCCGGATCTCATACTACTGGATATGAGCCTGCCGGTAATGGACGGCTGGGATGTGGCCAAACATCTGAAAGGCGATGATGCAACGAAAAACATCCCAATTATCGCATTGACTGCGCACGCCATGGCAGGGGATCGCGAAAAAACTCTCGAAGCAGGATGCGACGAATACGAAACCAAGCCCATACGCCTTGCCGAACTTCTAGCGAAAATGGAGGCACTGCTAAATTCCTGATCTTTTCCCGCCTTTTTATAGCCTGACGATATGAACGACGACGCAAGTGCATCGCAATCATTTCAACACCTCCTGTCTGATCTGCGCCATGATCTTAAAAACCCGGTTGGGCAAATCATGGGATACGCGGAAATGCTCGAGGAAGATGCGGACGCCGATAAAGACAGGGAATTCGTCAAGGATCTGAAAAGTGTCTCCGAAGCCGGGGAACGGTTGTTAGCAATTGTTGACGACCTTCTTGGTCCGAGCAAAGCTTCTGCCGATGAAATTGATGCGCAGTCAGTACAATTTCGTACCCGCATCGAGTTGGATCATATTGAAGGTTATATTGAGATTCTGCGAGAATTCGCAGAAGAAAATGAAGCCTTCGCCGATACCATTGATGATCTGAATACTATTGAAGAATCGGCAGGAGAATTCCTCTCCATTCTGATAGGCAGAATGCCCGTTATTCTCAGCGGCGGCGTCTCCCAATCAGAAATCACTGATCCGGCGGCGGTAGACATTGAGGCTCCGTCAGAAGCCGATTTCCTGGCCGCCAGTAGCTGGTTGGGGGCGGGTGGTGAAATTCTTGCGATCGATGATGAAAAAGCCAATCGGGAATTACTTCGTCGCCGGCTGGAACGGCAGGGATACACGGTTCATACAGGTGATAGCGGCAAACAGTGCCTAAAGCTCGTATCCAAAACCAGGTTCGATCTGATCCTTCTGGACCTGGGGATGCCGGGGATGGATGGCATTGAAGTCCTACAGAAACTGAAACAGGATCCGGTTCATCGTTCGATCCCGGTGATCATGATTTCGGGCTCCGATGACACGGAAAAAATCGTCAAATGCATATTACTGGGCGCGGAAGATTATATCTTCAAACCGTTCAATCCAGTGCTGCTGAAAGCACGCATAGGCACCTCTCTCGAAAAATCAAGGCTACGCAGGCAACAAGCCCCTCGCCTGCGCGTCTTTGTCTCCTCCCCCGGTGACGTCATCCCGGAACGCAAGGTCGTCAAAAGCATCATCGATTATCTGAACGAAGAATTCAGCGGTTCAGTACTTCTGATCCCAATATTCTGGGAAGAAGAACCACTGTTGGCGACCGAGACATTCCAGTCGCAGATTATTTCACCCCGGGACACCGATATATACGTGGGAATCTTCTGGTCGAGGCTGGGATCAATATTGCCAGATCATATTCGCAGACCCGATGGGTCGCGTTATATGTCTGGGTCGGAATTTGAATTCGAAGACGCTTTTTACGGATCAAAAGAAACCGGAAAACCCGATATACTTGTCTATCAAAAGATGGGAGATCCGACGATTCCATTGTCAGATCGCGCTTCCGTGATGGACCGTTTTGATCAAAAAGAACGCCTGGCGGGATTTGTAGAACAATGGTTTAAATCCGAAGACGGCGACAGTTTTATCGCCGCCTTCCACGGATTCGGATCAACCGAGCAATTCGAGGAGATGCTGACGGGTCATCTACGAAAACTGGTCAGCAAACAACTGGCCGACCTTAAGGCAGAGAAATAATCGCTCAGAGCTTACCCAACAAGTAGTTTATCAATTTCCTTAACCAGCTCGTCAACGCTGGTTTCTTCCTTGAGGAAAATTTCCTCTACGTTGCCGTTCAATTCCTTACGTTCCTTTTTCGTCAAATCCTTCGCGGTCAATACGACTACCGGTACCGAACGTCCTTTCTTCGTCTTGCGTAGTTCGCGGATAAATCCGAAACCGTCCATAACCGGCATCATGATGTCGAGAATGATCAGATCATAAATACCGTTGTCGAACATATCAATCCCGATAGCACCGTTTTTCGCCTCCACCGATGTCCAGCCGACTGATTCCAGGGAGCGTGCAACAACTTCCCGTACCGAATCGTCATCCTCAACAACCAGGGCGCGTCCTTTTTTGGAGTAACGCTTCACCAGGGCTTTCAGCTTATTACGGTCTACCGGTTTGCTCAGATGGTCAACCGCGCCCAATGCGCGGCCCATTTTTTTATCATTGATCATTGAAATCATGATTATCGGAATTTCACGAAGTTCGGAATCCTCTTTCAGTTCTTGCAAGACCGACCACCCGTCCCGACCAGGCATAATGATATCCAGTGTAATCAATGAAGGCTGTATACGACGTGCTAACTCAATACCTTCATCACCACCCTCGGCCACGGTTACACTGTGGCCTTCCGCTTCCAGGCTCCTTTTAATCAGGTCCCTGGCCTTAGGGTCATCATCGATAACCAGAATACCGCCTTTTGCAGAGGCCGGGTCGGGCTTGCCGGGGTCAGATTTTGAAAAGTCTTCGTCTTTTTCGACAGTCTCCGCCTTTTCCATATCGATGACTACTGCGGGCAATTCCAGAATGAATGAAGAACCTTTACCCTCGGTACTTTCTACCCAGATATCGCCACCCATCATATGGCAAAATCTCTTAACAAGCGCCAGGCCCAGACCGGTACCGCCAAAATTCTTGGTGGTCGTATCATCTGCCTGGGAGAATTCTTCAAAAATATGATCGAGTTTGTCTTTTGGAATTCCGATGCCGTCATCCGAAACCCCCAGGCGGATAGTATCGCCATTTTCTCCTGTTCGCCTTTCACCAAACAGCGTAATTTTGCCGTTCGATGTAAACTTCGCCGCGTTCGACATCAGGTTGAACAAAATCTGGCGAACCTTGGTCACGTCGGCATGCATTTCACCCATGTCATCGGCGATCGAAACGGCCATCTTATTTTTGTTTTTATCGACCAGGGCTTTGGTGGTAGTGGCGACTTCATCGATCATCTTCGTCAAATCAAATGTTTCGAGATAGAGGTCCATGCGACCCGCTTCAACTTTCGAGATGTCGAGGACGTCGTTAAGCAGGGATAACAAGTGCTCACCGGCAGTCGAGATTTCCTTGATATCAGCAAGCTGATCGTCGTTTCCCTCTTCTTCCGCGTCCTCAGCGAGCATTTCCGCATAACCCAGAATGGCATTCATCGGGGTTCTGAGCTCATGGCTCATATTAGCCAGAAATGCGCTCTTGGTCCGGCTCGCTTCATCGGCCGCATCCTTGGCGACACTTAATTCGTCGGCGGTGCGTTTGCGCTCCAGTACCTGGCCCACCTGGATGCCAACCGTCGCCATCGTTTCCATCAGGCGTTCGTCGACCTCAACAACTTCCTCGGTAAAAAATTCGAGCACGGCAACAACTTCTTCACGGACCTCAATCGGGAATCCGAACGCACTATGGATATTGAGTTGCTTGCAGATATCCTTTCTGGGAAAATTGGGGTCTAAAGTGACATCAGGTATCCATACCGGCTCGCCGGCTTGCCAGATTCTCCCGGGTAGACCCTCGCCCATCTGGAACACGGATTTCTCAGACACGGACTTAAAGTCGGCATGTTTGTTTGTGTTTGCAATTCTCCAGATTGATGCGGACACCAGCTCCGGGGGATCATTTTCAACTGGTAGATAAACATGCCCTATAGGCCAGCCTGTGAGTTCACATACAAGATCGATACATTTTTGCAAAGACTCATCAAAGGCATCACTCTCAGCAGCCAACTGGGTTGCACGGTGCAGCAAACTGGCTTCCATCGCGCGGCGTCTTATGGTTTCTTCCGATTTTTTTCGATCGGAGATGTCGATCAACAATCCAACCATGCCGCCGGGACTGCCGTCTGCCCGATTGAATGTCCTACGCCAATACATAACGTCGTATGTTTTTCCATCGGCAAATACACGAGTAGCCTCCTCGCGTCTGAAATCACCCGTCTGTATCAGGTTTAAATCGTCTTCATGAATATGAATTCGTTCCTCCTCGGTTAAAATATCCATCTCTAAAAGCGTCTTCCCGACTATGTCTTCGGGTTTATCACCAAAGGCTTCTTTGTAAGCCTCGTTGCAAGTCAAATAAATAGCCTCGGGGTCTTTCACAAAAATCGGCATCGGAATCGCGTCCAATAGCGACTCGGTAAATGCCAGTTGGTCAGCGACCTGCTTTTCGACCTGTTTTCGCTTGGTGATATCAAGATCGATCCCTGCCACGGCAATTGTGTTACCTTCAAGGTCGGAGATCGGAAACTTGATGACAGAAAAGAATACAGTGCCTTCTTCTGTTTCATGATCTTCTTCAGTGAAAACCAACCTTCCGCCACTGATAACCTCTTTGTCTTTCAGACCAAAAGTATCCGCATAACCCGGTAATGTTTCAGGCAGAGTCTTGCCAGCAAGGTCTTCATTTTTAACCTTGTAGAATGTTTCATAGGCGTGGTTGATGTATCTGAACCGACCTTCGGCATCTCTGACGAAAACATTCATCGGCATTTGATCGAATATCTGATAAACCTCGTGCATGGCCTGTTCGGCCTTTTTGCGTTCCGTAATGTCGCGAATTATCCCGACAAATAACGAATCCTGCCCGGAGCCGATTTGGGAAAGGGATAATTCCATAGGAAATGTCTCCCCCGACTTATTACATCCCCGTACTTCGACGGCGCCCTTGCCCATAATTTTAGGTTCATTTCCCGAAACAACGAGCTCCAGAGCCTTGTGATGTCGATCTTCCAAATCATCTGGAATCAGCTTTTTAACGTTAATCCCGGTCATCTCTTCGGCGGAATAGCCGAAAAGGTTTTGCATGGAATGGTTGACCATAATAATGATCCCTTCGGCATCGATGACACAAATACCATCGGGGCTTGCTTGCAAAATAGAGTCAATGCGCTCTTTGTTGGCAATTGCCGCCTTATTAACTTCCTCAAGTTCCACGGTGCGCTCGAGTACCCTTTCTTCAAGTTCGTTTTTCTGTTGCTCTACCTCGGCAAATGTCTTTTTCAGCGCTACCCGCATGGTTTCGAAACTCAGCGCAAGATCGCCAATCTCATCATTGGAACTGCGTTTGATCGACTCATCAAGCCGTCCCTCTGATAACGCGTGTGCAGATGCTTCCAGAAACCGAAGTGGCCGGGTCAGGTTGAGCGAGAAGAAATAAGAGATATAGATGGTAAGCGCCAGTAGAATGGATGCCAGCATGATCATGCGGTCACGCAGCTTGTCGAAAGGCTGAAACGCCTCAGCCTCATCAATTTCGCTCATGATCACCCAATTCAAGCCTTGTAAGTCTAAAGGTCGAAATGAAGACAGAACCGAAACTTCCCGATAGTCGGGGAATATCCTGGTATTTGACTCACCGGTCAGGGCGGCGCGCGTGCCCTCGGTATCGACAAGCTGCAGGCCTATGGTGCTGTTCAGGTTCTGGATCTTCTGGACTGTTTCCTCAGGCGTTCCGAGGTCGCGTATTGCTTCCAGGTAATTTTCGCGATCCTCAATCAAAAACCGGGATTGATTGCGTAACAGCTGATCCGCGCCGACCAGGTAGGTTTCACCAGACAGCCCCAGTCCAACATCCTTCCATGCCTGCCTGGACGTCATGATGTCGTTAATCTGATCAACGGGCATTTGAAACGCCAGAACACCAATGATAATGCCGTTGTCAATGATCGGCGAAGCCATGAATGCAGCGGGTGCACTATAGGATGGGGTATAAGGTTCAAAGTCGGCGACAGCTACAAAATCAGGATCGGTAGAAACCCGGGCGGCATTAAAAGCACGCGCCAGATTTGAATCACGAAAGGGCCCGGTAAGCAGCGAGGTGCCAAAATCAATTTCCTTAAATACTGAATAGATGATCCGGCCATTTTCATTGTCGATCAAAAAAATGTCGTAAAAACCGAACTTCCGCAGATACTGATTAAAGAATGGGTGCAGCGTGTTATGTTGGGAGTTGTAGTAGTTGATATCCGTTGCACGCACAAATTCGTTTTTCTGCCCGATGGGATGTTCATTTTCGGCGATATAGGCGGACTGCAGATATTGTGCGATATCATCAATATTTATCAGCTCTTGAAATTTGTTATCGGCTACGGCGTCGCCGGAATTCTTGTCATACTCCTGACTGAATGTATTCAGGAGAAAACTATGAAGCCTCTTCTTGCGTCCTTCATCCATATGAATCCACGGTGACAGGTTTCTGATACTGGTTTTGAAAATTTTCATCCCCTCAATTGCATTCTTGCTCTGAGACAGGGAACGTATCTGCTGGGCAATATTTCCGAAGTACTCCTCGATCTGTTGGCCTTTCATTTCCCGGACGGCAGTCAGTTTATTAAACGCCTCCGTTTTAAACGCATCATGCGTACTGAAGTCAGAAATAATCCCAATGGCACCGATGATCGTTATCGATATCAGTACCGTAACGATCAGGATTTTAGTGCCTATTTTCAGACGACCAAACATGTCTATTGCTCCGGGTTTCGCCAGTGTGTGAATTCACACGGTTGACAGATTTTGCTCAATCCGTTTGATTTCGGCATTTGAAATTATCGTCCCATCAGCCGACAGTCCGACACCTGGCGGCAGATGAACCGCTTCCATGTCCTCAACTTCGCCATGTTCGCTCAGGTTCAGTCCAATATCCTCGTGGTCCGCCGACACGCGCAGACGATGAAAGTTATTTACCAGTTTTAAAATTATATAGGTCAGGCCAAAAGCCCATACTGCTGCAACACCGATTCCGAGCAATTGAACGGCGATCTGCTCAATCCGTGTCAGGCCCGTCCCCAGTATCTCCAGATCACCATACAGCCCGACGGCAAGTGTTCCCCAAATCCCGGCCCCCAGGTGGACTGGAATCGCGCCAACCGCATCGTCGATTTGCATATGCTCCAGAAATTCCTCAACGCCTATAGCAATCATGCCGCCGACCAGGCCAATCAATGCGGCTACCGGTGTCGTAACGGCAAAGCAATTCGCTGTAATGGCAACCAGTCCAGCCAGGCACCCATTCATAAACTGGGTGACGTTGAGCCTGTTTTGAACCGCGTAGCCCAGTAAACCCGCTGAAATCGCCCCGATTGATCCGGCGATAAGGGTATTGACGACTATGAGTGGTACCTGGGTATTAAATGCCAATGTACTACCGCCGTTGAACCCTAACCAGCCAATAAACAGAAACATGGCCCCAAGTGTAGCCAGAGGTAAGTTTGAGGGGCGAATGCGCCGCGGATTCCCTTGCGCGTCAAAACGACCCCGTCGCGGGCCAATTATCAGTAACAGTGCCAGCGAAACCCAACCGCCGACGCTGTGCACCACAGTAGATCCGGCAAAGTCAACAAAACCCAGGCTGTTGAGAAAACCGTTGGCATCACCGGTATCCAGTCCAGCCCAGGACCAGTGACCAACCACTGGGTAAATGACCGCGGAGACGACGAATGTAGCGATCAGGTACGAGCTGAATCTCATTCGCTCTGCGGCCGCACCCGACATGATCGTCACCGCTGCGCCACAGAACATCACCTGGAATATGAAAAAAGAACCAAAATAAGGATCAATATCTAGAAAGTCGAGTGAAAATGCACTGATGCCGACCCAGCCGTGCCAGCTGGCCCCAAACATAAGGCCAAATGCAAATAACCAGAAAACGACTGTAGTCAAACAAAAATCGGCCAGGTTCTTAACCGCCACATTGATACTGTTTTTACGCCGTGTCAGTCCGCTTTCGAGGCATAAAAAACCGGCCTGCATAACAAAAACCAGTGCCGAGCAGAGCATAATCCAGAGAACATCGACCGAATTTTCCAACCCTATTCCCTCCCAGCCGACATATGAGCTTCCGATTCGACCTCGTCAGGTTTAACCTGACGATAAAGACCCGCCAGACAACAGAAAATCAGTGAAAGGCCGATTGCTGCAATGGAGAGCTGCATTTTGTCCCTGGCATCCACTAACGCCGTTGCCAGGGCGGACCCGGTTTCGCTGTCGATACGTATCTGAAAGAGACGGATTGGTTCCATGATCTGTCCTTTGGCCTGGTGGTAGTCATCGCTAAACAGGATTCGGACGGCCTCAGGCGAATTACCAGTTTCCACTAGCGAAAATGCCCTGCGCTCCAGATCGACAAGCCGGTCACTGCGCGATTTGGACTTCGCCAGTAAATCAACCATGTAAGCATCCATGCCGGATTCCCTCAGGCGGGTCAACAGGGGTACCCCTTCTGAATATTCGATATCCTTGAGCAATTCGATTTGTTCGAGATCCCAATACACATGCTCATACCCTTGCGGCCGGTCAGCCTTTCCTTCACGTATATCAAGAACAGTCTGATATCGGTTTTTAAACTCGCCATCGTCTGTCGCTGCGTAAGTGCGAGCAAAACGAGTTAAATCATCGCTGGACTGGCGTAACTCCCCGGACAACGATATCAAAGAGGTCCGGGCATATGTCTTTTGCTCAATCGTATCGAACAGGTTATAGAGCATGAGTACCGCGATGAGTGCAGCCATTAGCCCCAACACAGAAGCCAGCCAGAATACAAAATTTGTACGATTAAACATGGTTTTCACCTAATTATTCGATGGTGGCGTAAAAGTTATGATATCTAACACGATGCTCAGACAACAAACAGGCAACCTGAAAGCATCTTGCTAGTCGCAAATTCTTCGCCGTATAAACCCCTCAATCATCGATAGTCATACTTTACTGTTTTTTATATGATTATACCTATTATTTAACCAGCCACCGGTGGTTCATGTTCGCGGTGATAACGATTAATAATCCAGAGGAAGTTTTCGAGGATCGATGTTTGTCCAAGCCGGGCAATAAGGCGCTTTTTAAATTCCACACGACTGGAACTCTGGAGCATGCGGTTAGTAGAAGCAAAATTATCCGATTGATTGCGGTACTGCCACATCAATTCCTTGACCGCCATCTTGCTTTGATACACTTCCCATACCCCCAGCCAGAACGGCAACAGTCCCATCAGGAAAATAAGCAGGGTTTTGAGCGACAGATGATCGGTTAATGCAATACCCAATAAAAATTTCTTGATAAATACCAAAGTGAGGGTAGCAGCAATCAACCCCCAGATTACCCACTTTTTTATCCTTTCCAGCTTCTGATGGTGCAAGTGTAATTGATGGGTTTTTCGCTCGAAGTAGTCGGCCTGATCCTCGATCCAGAGCCGATGCACTAAACCAATGCGATCTTCGACTGTAACTGTTGCCATACTGGATAAGTCGGAAACAGGGTTGGTTGTCTGCAGGATTTGACGAATCCAACTGAAGCCACGAAATTTGTTAATACCGGTTGCTTCCAACAATCCGTGGATATTGGCACTACCCCGTGCTCCGGCGAGATCGAGGAAAAAACGTATACGGATGGTTTCAGCCAGACACCGGTAAACCAGGTGCCGCGTAAACCATTGATGCTTGCCACCCCGCTGGTGAATGAAAACTCCAGCAAAAAACAAGGCGAGATAACCAATCAAGAGTATTTGAACCGCTGCCAGTTTAGCGTAAACCAGAAACAGCAATCCCATCAGGGCAGTCATCAATGAAAACCATTTAAACAAACGATCGGACCTTGCCTGGAAATACAGTGCCAGGCTGTCCGCCATGACATAGGCTTGATCACTTTCCTTTAACTGGTGAGCCTCTTCCTTGAGGGTATCAGAGCAACCGTCCAGCAGGTTACCGTAGGATATCAGGGAATCGCTTTGGCTCAGCTCCAGATACTGCTGGTTGAATCGATCAAATTCGGTCAACTCCTGGCTAAAATCTTCTGGCAGATCGGGCCAGTGTCGGAACTGATCGCCGCAAGCGGCAAGCCAGCAGGGCTTTCGCTCGACGGCGCTGGCCGAATTACTATTTTTCGATGAGATTCTGCGCGTCGGTATCCAGTAGACTAATGGTTCTCCACCCAGTAGTGCGTCATCGGCACTTATTAATTCAATCCCTGCATTGTTTTGGCCGGCAAATGCACCAAGATATTTTACAACCGTATCGTCGGTCCCACCGGTCAGATTTTTGAATTTGCCATCCCAGAGAGCAACCAGCAAATTTGACCGGCGTCGGAGGTCATCCGAGAGATTGGCGTATAGCGTGTTTCTAGCACCTTCGGGCCAGGTTTGATCATCAGATTCAAGTCCCGGGGTCAATGGCAGTTCGATGCACTCCACCTGTTCTGCATCCAGAATGCGCTCCAGATCAGCCAGGGAAGTTTGGTCAAAATCTCTTTTATAATATATTAATGGCATTGGCAGCACGGCTTCTACC
>Ga0255049_10000354_pt1 | contig 28296 bp, 41 predicted proteins | sample JV7_2_3_MG_FD_183615 | JGI IMG/M metagenome (GOLD analysis project Ga0255049, IMG submission 183615) | Seawater microbial communities from Jervis Inlet, British Columbia, Canada - JV7_2_3 | ecosystem: Environmental > Aquatic > Marine > Inlet | place: Canada: British Columbia | collected 2016-10-06 | reverse complement strand
CTCCCAGTCCGCCCAGCCCCCCCCATGCTGCAGCGGCGGGCGCTGCGCGAGCTGCACGCTGGCCCCACGTCGCCCCCTTGGCCGCGTTGCCGAGGGGCAGGGCTGCTGTGCCAGCGACGCCGAGAGCCATCCCCGACCCGTAGGCCGTGCCGTGCTGTTCCTCCGCCGCGTCATCCTCGCCCTGGTAGCGCGACTGCTCCGCTCTGTAGTCGGACTGGATCTCGGGCGTCGCCGAAAACCCTGCTGCGCCGCGCGGTACGCGAGCTTTTTCGAAGTCCTCTCGCCCCCTGAAATCGGCGTCCTGCCCCGCGAGCCAGCCGCCAAAGCCGGCCGCCTCGTCGCCGAAGCCCATCGATGCGCCGCTTCCTGCCCCGCGTCCAAACGCCTCCCCTGCGCCGATCTGTGGCGGCGGGCTGGCTGCCGTGGAGGGCGCTGGCGCGTCTGCCGGCGGCGGCTGGTAGGCAGGATCCCTCTCCCACGTAGCACCGTCGTCGTCGGATCGGAGCCAGTGTTGCTCCCCGGACGCCTTGTGTTTGCGCTGCTGGTAGATTGGATCGGGCATTACTCGTACTCATCCTCGATGTCGGAGGCCGAGAGTTTTCCGCCATCGTCGTGCTCGTAGCCTAATGTGCTCAGCTTCCGCTTAGCCTTTTCGCGCGCGATGCCCACCGTGGCCTGATAGGCGCGGCCCTGTTTCATGACGCCACCGACGCTATCGACGTGTGGGAACGCCTCCGCGAGCAGCTCAAGCTCATACTTCTGCGGCACGCCCCAAACGTTCAGCTGACGGATCGCAGAATCCAGATCCAGCTGACGGATCCTGGCTTCTGCGATTAGCGCGCTAACCTCAGGCTCGAATACGTCGGCGATCGGACCTAGGAGGCCACTAGCGCCCAGCTTGTCCTGGATCTCTGCGAGCGCCGCCGCCTGCGCCTCGATCTCTCCGATTTGATCGATGATGCCTCGTGCTTGCTGCCCCTGTTTCTGCGACACCCTCCGGCCGCCGATCTTCCTATACCCCTCAATTTCCGTCTCCTCCGCCAGCCTCCCCGACGCTCGATCCTCGCGCTCCGCGGACACTTCGTCCGCCGCTCCCATGCGCTGGATGTCGTATTGCAGGCCGACGCGGCCAGTGGCTCCTGCACGAGCGCCCGCGATCTGCGCCTGCGAGCGCGCAGTTTCCGGGGTGCGATTTATCTCAAGCTCCGGGTTGATCGTGCTTCCGCGCAGAGCTTTCATCTGGTCGTAATTGAGCGAGTCAAGAGAGCCCTCGGGGAAACCCTGCTGGTAGAGGTGCGCGCGAAAGTTCTGCGCCGTTTCGTGCTCGGGGTCATACAGCATTTCGTTGACCCTCTGCCTACGCGACTCTGCCTCGATCAACCTCGACTCGGCGGGCGAGGATTGGCCGCGAGTCGACGCCTGCGCCTGAAGGTCAGCGATCCGGGCTTGCTTTAGCTCGCGATCTAGCGGATCTGGCTGCGCTTGCTGGATCTTGGCCTGCTTGAGCGCGTCATCGAGCGGCTGTTGCCGCCGTTGCTGCCTCCGATCGCTCCAGCCCTGCGCGTCAAATTTGCGTCCGCTCAGGCCGGAGCCCAAAGCGTCCAAAAACGACCCGAAATTGCGCGCGCTGCCGACTTTTGCGGGCTGTGGAGTGTTTTGCCCGCCTTGCGCAGCCAGTTGCGCAGCAATCCCGCCCCGTGGCTCCACTCGCTGGGTCGGCGGGGTGATTTGAGCCCGCTGGTAGGGGTTTGGTGGGGGGGGTGCTGCTGTTGGGGCCGCCCGGGCCGCCGGCATGGGCCCTGCTGGCGACAACTGCAACGGGGCAGGGCCGCCCCGCAGTGTGGGGGAGAGCGCTTGCGGGCCCTGCTGGCCGCGTAGCCAGGCATGAAACAGCTCGTCCTGGGGCTCGATCGCCATTACTATTTCTTCTCTTCCTCGTCGTCGTCACCGAGGCCGTACCACTGCGAGACGTCACTCAGGAGCCCGGCCGCGGTGTCCCGCGTCGCGACCGCGTCGCCCTTGCCGCCCTGGAGGGTCGCGGCCAGCCCGGATTTTGCGTTGGCCACCATGCCCTGTTTTTGCAGCTCGTCGAGCTGTCGCTGTCTCAGATCCTCGTACAGTTGCCGCTCAGCCTCGCCTCCCGGCCGGTTGAACAGCGTGAATTCATTGTCCTGCTTGATGTTCGCGTCGTCGACGACCTGGTCACGCGTGGCGTTGAACGTCTGGCCTTCCATGTCCCAGTCGCCTTCGGTCTCCTGCGCTGTCAACCACCGATCCCAGTCTGCGTTTGTGAAAGCGTCGGCCCCCGCCGCTTGGTCCCCAGTGAAAGCGTCGGCGCCGGTCGCGGTATCAACGGCGAACCGATCCTCCCCGGTAAGCTGGGCAATCGTGTACTCGTCAACGCCCGCTGCCCTCAGCGCATCCGCGTCGAGTTGACCACGGCCCATCCGCTCCGCGATGTCCGCTCGGCTCCCTGCTGCCGAGTCGCGGCGCTGTTGTGCGAAGGCATTCGTGTCGAGCCCGGCCTGGTAGACGTCGCCTACCATCGCCTGCTGGTTGCTCAACTCGGCAAGCATCTGGCTCCCCATGCCGCCCTGGCCGCTCATGTCGAGCTGAGCAAGTGCGGCCTCGGTGTTCGCCCGCCGGAGCTGCTCGGCTTGCTGCTGCCGGCGAGCATACTCCGCCTCGGCCTGCGCATCGGTGCCGCTCTGCATGACGTCGCCAAAATATCCGGACGACTGGCCCATTGCCGCCAGCGCCTCCGGGTCGAACTGCACCCCCTCGTACGCGCTTGGCCCGGCGGTTGCGAAGGCGCTTGGCCCGAGTTGGCTAAACGCGCTCTCCTGGCCCGCCCATGCGCTCTCTCCCGGGCCCAGCGAAGCTGGCCGCGGGTCGTCAAACACCCCAGGCGTCAGCGCGGGACCGAAGTCTCCAGCAGGCTGCCCCATGGCCGTCGTGTTCGTTCGCGCCCCCTCGGCGGGCATCATGTCCGAGGCTTCGCCTTGCCGAGTGCCAGGAGCGCCGTAGTTGATCTTCGGCGGGGCGATTCGCGTGCCGCTTTCGTATTGCTTGATCGTGTTCGGGTCGATGTAGGGGATCTCAGGGACACCCTTTTGGAGTTGGACGCCTGCAATTGCCCCCGCGCCCGCCTGCTGCGCTGCAACAGCGTCCCGCTGCGCCTGCGCGCCGGGGTTGAAGACAGTTTCGAACGCGCTCCCAGAGCCAAATAGAGACTCGCCGAGCTCCTCCGCGCCTGTGGTATGAGTGGCCCCCGGCCCTGCTCCGGTGTTTAGGTCGGCGCGTAGGGTCGCGTCCTGATCCTCGGGGGACAGTGCTTCGAACTCCGCCCATTGGCGCTCGGCCTCCTCGTCGGAGATGGGGCGCCCGCGGCCCTGCGAAAACCGCTGCCACTCACTTGGCCCCTGCTCCGAGGACAGCGATTGCATCCAGATGATCTGGGCGTCAAACGACCACAGTTCCGCGTCGAACGGCGGAAGATCGGGATGCGTCTTTTTCAGCTCGTTATAGTGTGCCCTGCGCGCCGCGGGGCTCATGAGTTCACCTGCCCGACGATCATAAGAGTTACAGCGATCTCGTTGCCTGCCGTACCTGCCGCAGCCGTCACACCATCGATTGCGTCCACACGGATCCCTGGCTGCAAAGTGTCATCCGACTCTGCCCACGAGACGCCGCTTGCTGCGATGCCGCCGCCGCCGTCAACGCGGTAGGCCCTGACGCACGTGACTCCCGCAACATCGTCGATCTCAGTGTCGACATAGATCGGGTAGTGACCGACCGTCGAAAACGTCTTGAGCTCGATCTCCGGCACGCGGAGCATGTATGTGATCACCTCGCTAGCGAAGCGATACAGCCGCTCTGCAAGGCTCGCGACGTCCAATGCGCTGCCCGGCTCTGGCTCCCTGGGGATCTCGATCACTTCGACACCCGCGCACTGATCACGTCGGACCAGACGGTCATACCGCCGATCCGGTACCTCGAGTCGGCCTGTTCTGCTTCGACGGTCACGTACAGCTGAGCGTTCTTAGCCACGCTGCGGTCTGTCAGGTGCCGCGTCTCGTCGCGCGACGCGGCCCGCGCATAGGCGCGCGTTGCGGAGCGCGTGAGAGGCGCGGCGGCGCTCGGCTGGCCGCTAAACTCAACCGACCAGGCTGAGCTACCGAACGTCTCGTCCCACTCGATCGACGCAGACTGATAGCGCTTGATCGTGCTGCTTGCTCCGCCTGTTTTCGGCACCCAGGTGATGCGCGTGGTGTAGGCCTCGTATCCGGTGCACGCTGCAGCGGTCAGGCTAGAGGCGTCGTCGACATCTACCACTCCAGTGGGCGAGCTGCTGATTACGTTGGTTACCCTTGCCCAGCTGCCACTCTGCAGGATCATGGAGCCTTCGCCGTACGGGTATGCGCCGGTGAAGGTGACCTCATTCCCATCCAGCGATGCGATGGTCACGGCCACATCGCGATCTGCGTGCGTTACGGCGCTGCCTGGCGCGCGCTCGACGCGCGACTCTCCGCTATCATCGCGCCCGAAGTGGAGCAGCCGCGTGCTCGGATCGTAGGCTCCAGCGCAATAGGCAGACGCGTCCTCAAACCACTGCGACCAAACCCCTCGCTCGATGTTGTAGACGAGCACTTGGGCAACCGGCTCGCTGGCGTCCAGATTGTCGATGTCCGGAAGCCCGAAGATCACTTCGCCGTCCTTGAGATTCGCGACTGCGAACGCGTAGTTGTCCTGCTCATGATCTAGCAGTGTCTCGAGCGTGCGCGTGAGATTCTCGATCTGTGGACCAATCGGGGTGACCCCCGCGTCGCTGATCTTCACCGGCCCGTCGCTCGTCCACGCATAGACAGCGTCGCCATAAGCGACGGCTAGGTTGGGGTGTAGCAAATACGTCGACGCGTCGGCCTCATCAACGCGCCATCCCGTGCGCTCGGACGCGCCGGTCAAGCGGTGGATCCCCCCGCCCTTGCCCATTAGTAGCCACAGCGCCGTGCGCGTGGGGATGGCCCTCAGTAGGTCGGTCTTGTCCGCCCCGAGCAGTCTGCTCCCACCGAGCATGAAATGCTCCGGCTGATCCTTCTTGCTCCACGCGATCCCGTTTGGGTAAGCGTCCTGCGCAGAGTCCTCGCCGTTCGCCTGGGTTGGCTCAGGCAGCTCCGGCTCGTATTCGGCGCCGTGCGTCGCGAAGATCTCGAATGCTAGGGAGTCCGGGTCTGCCCCGGAGACCACCAGAGATCTGCGGTTTCCTATAACCGGCGACAACCCCTCCCAGACAGACCCCGTCCCCAGCAGTCTGGCCGTGTAGTACGCGCTGCCGGACGCCGTGGGGCGCATGGCGGCAGAAACTGGCTGCCCGCCGACTGATATAGCCAACATAACCGCGAACCGCGCTGGGAAGTATAGGTCTTCATTCACGTTCTTGATCCGTACCGAATCACTAAACGTAATCGTCGTGGAATCGGTGGGGTCGTCCCACGTCTCGGAAACGGTGATCGAGCCCCCATTGATCGCCGTGATCCGAATGTTTTCGGTGCCAGACCATCCGTCATCTTCAAACGAAACCATCCCGACTTTGAGCCCTGTAGTGTCAGAAAACGCCGTGATCACGTCGCTGCCCTGGGTGCGGGTGCCCGTGCCGTACCGGTACCCTATTCCCCCGTCTGAGCCGGAGAGATCACCCCCCTCTGTGTACAAAAACCGCAGCGCATGCGGGTAGGTGATGTTGGCCGCAAATAGGCTCCCACGGAAAAGCGCCAAGTCCTTTGCCGCCGGAGGCATGGTGTTGGCTCGCTCGATCCCCTCGCGACCGCCGTTTGTGTACAGCGCTTGGCCTAGGTCGGCTTCGGGGACGAAGTCCGGATCATCCGTGTACCCGGCCGATAGGTCCGCCGCCGTGATTTCTCGCTCAAAGGCCAGATATAGCTCGTCCGGCGGCGTCACGGCAGCAGGCACTGCGCGCGATCGATAGACCTCTAGCGTGTCGCCGACTGCGCCAGCGAAATCGAAGTACATGCCTATGGCAGGGTACACCGAAAAGCCACGATCGTTGATCACCACAGCCCGCGCAGACGGCGCGCTGCGCACGATTAGACCATTTGCGTCAGTGCGCCGCAGCACCACACGGTAAGCGACGCTATAGCCGTCGGCTAGCGTTGATCCTGCAATCCACGAATTGCCAAAGGCGTTCGGCGACAGCACCCCTGCCCTGGACGCGACGTCGTCCGTGCTGCTAGTGAGCTTTCGCATTGCGTCTGTCGTAGACAGGTAGAGATTTTTGCGTGCCTCGGCTGCGTGCACGTTCCCCCGATCAACGTCGAACTGCAGATCGGCCGCGTCGTCATCGGTGATGTTGGTGCTAGGCGGCCAGTTGGCGACGTCTGAGGCCTCTCCGAACCCGGACACGTGCATCATGGCGCCGTCGTATGGGATCAGCGCAGTGATCGAGTAGGACTCAGAGAATTCCTCGCCGGCTGCAAACCCCGGCCTTGGCTCTGCCATGCCCGTGCGGCGCAGCACGATGTTGTTGGCTTCGAGAAGCGCACCGTCTGGCGCCTTGTCTCGTGGGTTGGGCGACGTCCACAGTCCATGGACGCCGTGCCGAGTCGGCTTCACGCCGCACCCCGGCGCGGAAGCAGTGAGCACGCACGCGGTGGCCAATGAGAGGATTGCGGCATTCACCAACGCCCCCCGCCAATGATGGCTCGTAGCGGGGAGTTGCTTGCTCGGACCACAGGGACCTCTGCGCGGCTGCGCGGCTTCGGGGATACTGCTTTGAGCAGGCGGACGTGCTCGCGCTCCAAAGAGTCCGCCTCTGCATTCTCGCCGTTGGCCCGCAGGCACCCGATCACCACCGCGCGCACAAGCGCCGCATGCAGGCCGTTGGGCAACTGCACCAGCGGGGTAGTGTTCACTGGGGCAACCCAGTCGCCGGCCTCGGTGAGAGCGTTGACCGCGTCGGTCATCGTGAGCGTGTCAGTCGCTATGGACGCGATCGTCTTTTCGTAGCTCAACCCGTGAAACGCATTGCCTTGGCCGATGACATCGACATCATCGCCGCCGCTGAACAGAGTTCCATCTCCGACGACGATCTCAGTCGTGGACGTAAAGGTGACGATCGCCGAGCACGTGGCCACCAGAGCAAGCGCGCTCGGCTGCCGCGGGTACTTGATGCGTAGGGTCGTGCCGTCCGTGCTCGACGGCGTCGGGAACAGCGCGATAAAATCGCCCTCGAAGCTGTGGCTGTAGCCACTGACTGCGCCGCTGCCGCCGCCCTGAGTGTACCCGCGCTCAGCACGCTTGTACGCCTCGACCTTGTCGATGCTGGTCTCGTCGCCGTCAGCGCTCACCAGGACCACGTCGGAGATCGGCCCCATGCTTCGCTTAGGCAGCCTGTAGAGGCGCTGGGCCGCAGTGATCGCGTAGTCCAGGGCGGAGAGGTAGTAGTCCTCGCCGTCCCCCGAGCTGAACAGCTGCGGGTAGAACTCGCCCTCGATCAGCTCGTCGGCTACCTGCAGGATCTCGGCATAGGACAGCGGCGCGTTGCCATCGCCAGTCGGCCAATGGCAACCCCGGAGCACCCTGGACACCAGGCTGTCTGCTGTAGTCGCCACACTGCCTCACTCATCCCTTGGGGTTGTAGCCGAAACTCAGGCCGTCTACTTCGTCTCCCGCGCCATCCTCTAGCACCGCTGCCCCGAGAACAAAGCCGCTCCCGGTCTCCGCCATGGTGATCAGGTTGCCGATCGGTCCAGGGTGGATCGAGTACACCGTGACCGTGTCAACGCCGTCGCTGACGGCATACACGAGCTTGCTGATCGTCGAGTGAGCGTTGATCGCCGCCACAAGGTTGGCCGCGAACTCGATGTCCGTCGAGCCCAGAGCCATGTCGTCTTCGGTCGCCGGAGTGGTGGCGACAGAGATCGTCCCGCCTACCGTCCCGCCGATCGTGATGTCGTCCGTGTCGAGCACGGCCGCGCTCTGGTCGCACGCGACAGTAGTGCTCGCGGTGACCGAGTGGAGGGTCTCATAGATGTAACCTCTTCGGGCCATGCTCGCGACCGAGTTGATTTCCGTGATCGCTCGCCTGACGGCCTCCTCGCGCTGGTGCCCGTCGAGTTCGTTCCGGAGCGAGTCGATCGTCCGGTCCTGTAGTGCCGCTACCACCGTGAGATATGCTGTCATGCTTGCCTCTTGTGCCACCGCCTCGGGGGGAGGGGGGTCCCCCCGAGGCCATCAAGGAGAGTCTCAGGTGAAGATGACACACTGCCTCGGCGCGGGAAGATAGAATTGCTGATCCGAGAAGCTGCGATACTCAACCGAGTTTTTGTTCTCCCGCATCTTGAACATTCTCCCGGCCTCGGCGCCGGGGTAGGTGGTGGTGATGTCCGTAGAGCCCATGCGGCGCGCCGTGACAAAGGATTCTGCCGAATCCGATGGATCCGGGTAGACAAGGACGTCGCCGTCGTTGATGTAGCGGGATGCATAGATCTTGCAGTGCCCGGTGATAGCGTTGTACGAGATACCGTCTACCGCGCGCCCGTTTTCTGCCTTGCTCACCTGATAGCTGGAGTCGAAGGTCCGTAGCGCGTCCAGGCTAGAATTCAGATCCGACCACACGTGGTTGGGGACCTCGACGCACACGTCGCCTTCGAGCCCGCGGTCCGCCGCCTGCTCAAGCCCCGTCTGCAACAGTCGCCAGCTGAACTCCGTCCCGCCTGAATTGTAGCTCGGGGACCAGCTGACCTGCGAGCCGCTCCATACGTCCGGGTAATCCGTGGAGGTGATCCCCAGGTATGAGCCGCTCGAGAGGTTGGCCACACCTCGCAGCCCGACGCCGTCATTGCCGTACCACCCTTTGTAGTAGAGGTTTACGCCGCTTCCGTTCGTCCCGATTGCCAAAATCGCCGTGATGTCGTCGGCGTTGCCAGTCATCACCACCGTCCGGGTCGAGGTGCTCGTAGCTACACCGATCGTTTCGACCTTGAGATCCGCTCGGGTGTTGAGCTGGGTCGCGCTGTCGTAGGCGTCGACTGACATGTTTTTCGACCCGATCCACGGGCCTGCACACCAGCTGTCGCGCGTGATGATCGCCGTCAGCGTGGTGGTGACCGCTGTGCTCGCGGCCATGGTGGCCAATGGCTGGCCTCCGTTGCGCGTGGTCCATTCGAGCCGCTTGTTGAAGCTGTTTCGTTGGTTGCGCAGCAGGCTCTCAACCGCGGGCTCCATGGCCTTGACGCCGCGATCCGCGACGCGAGACATCGTCTCGATCGTGACAGCCGAGCGCATGTGGATCGCATTTGGCTGCAGCACCGTGGGCTGGGATTCCGCGGTTTCCGGCTCGTTCAGCGTGATTTCCGCACTGCCAGTGCCGCCGGCCGTGAAACCATGCTCGCCGGTGAGCCAGACCATTTCGCTAAACTGGAGGCCAACCTCGTTGTCCCGGTCGTATTTGACCATGTTCAACAGCTTCAGTCCCACAGGCGGGACCAAGTCGTTGACACCGCCGTACACAGTCTTGGCCGCCCCGTTCATTGTGTCGAGGGTTGCGGCCGGGTTGTTGCTGCTCATCGCGATTGCTCCGTTATTGCGTGCGATCTCGCACGTTTACGGGCTCTCTCGCGTTGGCCGCGCTCGGTCTGCAAGCAGGGGAGCCGGCCTGTGATAGCCGCCTTCCGCCTCGACTCTGCACCGGACTGCCGATCAGGCCAGGTCAGGGTTAGGTGTCACTCCACAGTATCCGCGTGCGCCACGGATGTCAAACGGCTGCAGGCGTCATCCAAGCGCCGTCCTGTCGGGGCCGATGATCGCCGCGGCCCATTGCTTCTGGAACACCGCCAGGTCGGCGTTGGCCCATCGGCGCTCGCCGTGCCACTCGCCGTGCTCGACCTCCCCCCCTAGGCTCAGCTCGGCCTGCCACTCGAACCGGCCAGGGTCGGCTTGAGAGGGGCGCTTGTGCAGTGAGATCGTGATCGACTCGACGCCCTGCGAGGACTCGGGCGTCGCGCGCTGTGGGTACTTCTGGTGCTTTGCCATATTCATCTCACCCTAGGTTGACGCCGAGCCCGCGCTTGTAGTTGGTCACGCTTCCAGATCTACGCTTCTCGCCGTTTGCCGAGCTTGGTTCGGCGGCTCGCTGCTGTTGCCGGCTTTCCTTGCGCTCTGCCTTGACCGCTGCCAACTCCAGCTCGCGCAACAGCTGTCGCCGCTTGTCGCCTAGCAGCTTGAGCAGCGCGGGTCCCTGATGCGAGTCGACCACTCCCAGTGCGTGCTTGTGCAGCGCCTCACTCGTGTAGGCCGCGAGATCCCTCGGCGACAGCTCCCGGGCGTCCATGCCCGCTTGCGTGAGCTTCGCAAATTCCTGCTGTAGCAGATGCTCCGTGACCGAATTCCACGGCACCCCTGCATCGCGGAACGCGCTCTGCAGCTCGCCCTTGCGCTTGCCCGACGACTCGCGTTGCTGTTGCTGCTGTCGTTGCTGCTGCTCTGCATGCTGGCGCATCGCGTTCTCTCGCCGGAGCGTCGCCTCCTGCTGTTGGCGCATGAGGGCTGCCGCTTGCGTGGGGTTGGTCTGCAGGAGCTCGGCAACCTCTGCGTCGCGCTTGTAGATCTCGCGCGCTCGATCGTAGATCCACGCATCGACGCCAGTCTTTTTCATGCCGCCGGGCCCTGAGTCCGAGCTCTCGTACTTGTCAAGACCAAGGTGCCCAGCGAAAAACTCCAGCGGGTTTTGCTTGCCGTACTCAATCTGTTGCTGGTGCTCGGTGAGCCGCTCTTTGTACTGCTGCATCATACCGAGATAGCCCTCGCGCTGTTGCAGCGCCCGCTGGACGTCTGGCCGCGTCACCCGCACCTTCTTCGCGCGCTCGCCCTCGCCCCAGCTGAATTCATCCTCGTAATCGTCCGACAGCATGGCCGCCAGCTCGTCGCCGGACGCCTCGCGCTCTTCCTGGCCTCGGCGGTATTTGTAGCGCGCCGGGCTGCCAGTCAGTGCGGCCGGCTGCTGCTCTGCGCCCTGCCCGCCTTGCGGCTCTTGCGGCTCTTGCGGCGAGTCGCCGCCGCCTGGATCAACCACGGCCTCCCCGCCGCCGCCCATGTCTCCGCCGCCCATGCCGTCGTTCGGCGCTTGTAGCAGTGCTCTCATCGTCATGTTCTTCTCTCCTTGTCTAGAGCGTTGGCTCAGGTAACTGTGCGGGTCCAGGCGGCTGCTCACGCTCGCCCGTGGACGGGTTGACGGGCATTTGCGGGAGGCTCACTGCCAGGGTGCCCGGGGGAGTGGCCGGCCGCTCTGGCATCGCTGGCTTCGGTGGCTGTGCCCCAGCGCCTGGCCCCCGCTTCGGACCCTGGCCGCCCTCTCCGCCAGGCATGCCCGGCTCGAACAGGCCCGTCGTCGGGTCAATGTGACCGAGTGGCTTCTGCTGCGTCGCGAGCAGAAGCTGATCCCCCGCATAGCCCGGGCTGCCCATTGTCAGCGCGTTCATGTGCGCCAGCATGTGCTGAGCAAAGCGATGGTGCAGAGCGGGGTTCACCCGGACCTCGTAGCTCTGCGAGCACAGGTTGTGATCCTCGATGTGCACCAGGTGGGGGTCGCCAGGCATCACGTTGGGCACCGGGTCCTCGACACTGCGCAGCGCCTTGTTCTCGCGCTCCCGAGAGATCCTGCTGTGCTCCACGTCCTGGATCTGCGTCTCGATCCTCCCCGTGGTCACCAGGCTGGTTAGGCGCTCATGCTGGTCCTCGGGTGTCGCCGCAAGCAGCTGAGCAAAGTCCATCCGTCCGGCGAACGTGTTCAGCGCGGCCTGTGGCCTCTCGACTAGCACTCTAGTGATGTTCGCCAGATCTCGCGGCGCAATGAATTCCTCGGCGGCATAAGTGTTGCTCGTGCCGGCTAGTCGAGTCATGCGCTCAAGGGAAGCATGACGTCGCAGCGACGAAATGATGAACGAGAACAGCTCTTCGTCCGAGCGCAGCACGGCCTGCACTCCGCCCGAGCTTACGTTCTGCGCGCTCGCCAGGAGCAGAGCATCCTTCGCTCCGCTGTTCCCCTTCGTGGCCTCGGGATCTCCGCGCAGCGTCGGAGATCCTCCTTGGGCGATATCCATCTCGCTGCCCACCATTTCCGCGCCGCGGAAAAGCTCGGGCGACGTCTGAGAGCCTTGCAGCATGTGCGGCTCTCGGATTTCCCGCCCCGTCGCCGCGTCGTATGAGCGGTAATCGAGGAATCCGAGGTTCTTCGAGAGCTGCCGCGGCTCAACGTTGCCTTCGATCGGCGTGACAATTCGCGTCATCCCGAACGCGTCCAGGTTGCTCAAAATCATCGACATGTGCCCCGAATGGGCCTGCTGCAGGCCGAGTGCGTGAAAGTTGTTAGTGTGCCCCTCCGGCCTCATGATCACTTCGCTCGGAGAGCAGCGGAACAGGCCTATCCGTTCCTCCGCTAGCGGGCCGTCAAGCAGCACGATCTTGTCGCTGACCACTAGAGCCTTGCGGCCGTTGGGCAGCGCGCGGCTGCGCTCTGCATAGACCCAGTACGCCGGGATCGTGTCGTCGTGCGGGTAGGCCGCCTCAAGGTCGAAGTCCCACTCGCTCAGACGCGCGCTCCACGACTGCGCGTTCAAGATCGCACGCTCGACCTCACGTCCATCCGCGCCGAACTGAGCGATCAGATCGAAGCGATTGGCCGGCTCCATGACGATGGCCCACCTGGGTCTGCGCTTGTCCGGGGACGTCGGATCGGTCGCGACCTCGTACGGCGATCTGACCGAAAACACAAAGTCGCCCTCGTGCACGACGTCATCGCCCTCGACCGCCGGGGCGCGCTTCTCCTCTCCCAGATCCGGATCCCACCGTGCGTGCGCGTAGCTCTCGCCAAACACAGCGGCCACCTCGGCCCTCTCCACTCGCATGTCCTCGAGATGACCGACGCGGCGGTACCAATCGAGCACGCCGCGGCACAGCATGCTCTGCGCCTCGCTCTCCGGGTCTGAGTTGATCGCCATGGGCGTTGGCTCAGGTGGCGTCTGCATGACCAGCGCGAGATAGTCCTGGATGTTGCGTCTGTACCTGCTGCTGTGTATTACCAGGATCTCTTGGTCGCTGCCCGCCGTGTTGATCTCCGTGTCGTCACACGCGCCGCCCGCGCCGTACTTGTAGTACATCTGCCAAGAGCGCAGCATCCTGCTGTGTCGCTTGCTCGTGCGCAGGCGCTCTTCGTGCGCGCGGAAGCGATCGAGCGCCGCAGATGCAAAGGCCTCTGAGTAATCCGTCAGGCCTAGCCAGTTGGTGCCAGTTGTAGTGCGTTCCATCTATCTATCTCCTGTTCCATTTGGTCACGAACGCACGGTCCTTTGCGCTCAGTGCGTTGTCGGCCCGGTAGACGTCCCACGTCGTGTCGATGCGCGTCTCCACGCGCGGCGGCGGGACCGGGTTGTGCGCCCAGTCTACGCCGCGCACCGCATAGATGCCCGCTGGCAGGCAGTCATAGTGCGTGCCGTCCGGTGCCTCGGCGAGCTTCGTCCGCTGCTTGTTCCACAACGCGTGCTCCCAGTGCTCGATCGCAGTGGTGCACCGCTCGTGGATCTCGATCCGTGGCTTCCACGCAGCGCCGTCGCCGCTCCCCTGGACGGCCAGGCGGAAGCGATTGACGCTCGTGTCGACACCGTCTTTCTCCGCGGCGCGAAAGGCAAGACCGTGCTCTCGACTCAGGTCGGCAATCAGGCGCAGCTCGATGTCTGTGATCCTCGCGTACGGCGCGTGTACCACGCCGAGACGGTCACCGCGAAAGCTCCCGACGGGTCGCTCCGGCGGCGGCGGCAGCCCGGGATAGAACAGCCCCTTGACCATTTCGATCTCGATGGACCAAGCGTCATCCGTCATGCACTCGGGCTTGCGCGGCGCGTAGCCCCAGAGCTGCCACTCGCGTGCGTAGATCAGCCGCGCTATCTCCCTGGTGTTCTGGCCCCGCCTTGCGAAGTCGCCCTCGACGACGATCTTGCTCTCAGCGAAGTCGACGTACAAGAATAGCGCCCCAGTGGCGTGCGCGAATCCAGGGTCGATCACCGTGTACGTGTCGCAGTACTGCGGCCGACTGTAGTGCGAGATCACGATGCGCGGCTTCATTCGCTGCATTTCTGGGATCACGGTGAGCGTGGTCTCGATGACGTGCTCGCAGAAGAGCTCGCGGGCGGCCATCGTCGCCCCCGCCTGCTTGAGCTCGTCCACTATCCCGTCGACGAACCCGCGCTTGGTCTCGGCGTCCCACGAGCGATCGAATGACGTGACCCTGGCCGCGATCGGATCGGGGGCTGCGTGCTCCTGCATGATCGTGCGCACCTGCGCAGAGGTGAACCGTGGGCAATCGGTGATGATAGAGCGGCTGTACATGCCCCGAGACTTGGCCCTCGGGATGTAGTAGCCCGTCCAGGGATGCGCAGGGGTCACCGGCGGGGTCGAGCCCATGACGCCGAAGCCAGAGGGCTGCGTGAGCATCTGGGGCAACAGCACGCCGGACATGAGATCGGTGATGTTGCTCACAAATGCGCACTCCGTGAAAAGAAACGCAAGCGTCGCCGGGCCCCGGAGCCGGTTCGGGTGCAGGTCGACTCCGATCAGCACGACCCGAGCGCCCCACGCGAATGTCAGGCCATTGGCCGACTTGACGAATGTCCCCTTGGCCACCTCCCGAGGCAACAGCTCGGGCGGGCAGTCTTCGAGGATCGCTTCGAGCGTCGGCACGAGGAGTTCCTTGACCTCATCCCGCGTCGGCGCAGCGTAGACCACCCGGCAGCGCTTGCGATTTCGCAAACACGTCTCGAGCGCCAAGACTCCCATGAGAAAATCCTTGCCGACCTGGCGGGCCATGTCGAGGCAGTAGTAGCGATTGATCGACGCGTCGGTTGTGGCGTGCGAGGCGCGGATTGAGTCGTAGATCCCCTGCTGATTTGGGTCGAGCTTGAATCGCAGCTCTCCCGCGCCCCAGCACACACGCAGCGCGGCCCGGCGCTCCAGGGAGCACTGATCCCACGGGATCGTGGGGCTCGTCCATATGTCGCCGTCGTAAGGCACACCTCGGCTACAGCCAGGCCGCGAGCTCCCCCTCCCCGGCCGGTAGTTGTGGTTTCATACTGTCACCTCCTTCTATCCCGCACCTACACCGGGCCTCGACACACGACACGATTCCATGATACTTTAATACCTCAACAGTCCTGCCTCTCGCCGCGGCCTGCATTTCGAGCCCCTTGCTTCTCCGGCCTGCGCCTGCATTGACTGATCCTGTGCGTCGACCGCCTGCGGTTCTCCATGGGCGTCGATCATCGGAGCTCCTTGTTTCCCGTGGCTCGGCGGCCGTCCTGGCCCGTGAGCAGGGTCTCAGCGTCCACTCCCAGTGCGCGCGCCAGCAGGATCGCTAGGTGAGCTGACAGCCGGGCATTCCGTGCGCCGCGCTCCCAGTGACAGATCGTGAGCTGGTGGCACCCGACGACATCTGCGAGCGCTTGCTGTGTGAGCCCAGATCGGAGCCGCTGGGCCTTGAGCCTGTCTCCGAATCCCGCGAAAAGTCCATCTTCGGCCACAATTCAGCATGGCACGCGAGAAAAGTTAGCGCAAGGGGAAATAAGTCCTTGCGCTAAGTTAGCGCGTGGGCTACATTATAGACATGGCCAAGGCAGCAAAGACCCAGCCCCCCCGACGCACCCAGGGGATGAACTTCGTTCGGCAGTCTACCCGCCTCGCAATCTACCTCCGCGACGGCCTGGCCTGCGGCTACTGCGGGCACTCAGTCGAGGATGGAGCCAATCTCACTCTCGACCACCTCCAACCCTACAGCGCCGGCGGGACCAACCTCCCGAGCAACCTGGTCACCTGCTGCAGCAGGTGCAACAGCAGCCGAGGCACTCGCCCGGTTGCCACGTTCGCCCGCGCAGTCGCGGGGTACGTCAATCACGGAGCGACGGCCGCCGAGATTGTCGCGCACGTCCGAGCGACCGTCCGCCGCACTCTGCCCCGGGCAGCTGCCCTCGAGATGATTGCACGCCGCGGGTCTGTTGCCCGCGTGCTCAAGACACTCTGACACACCACACCACCCCCACACATGAGAAGAAGATGGGTGCCCAATGACTGATCGAGACCGACCGCGAATCGACGCCGAGGCGCACGCAGCAGCATGCCGGGAGGGCAAAGAGGCGGGCACGGGGATGCCGAAGTACACCGGAGCGGACCTCGTCGGAGCAAACCTCCGCGGCGCAGACCTCCGCGGCATGCAGTACTACGATGTAGACCTCAGCCGCGCGGACCTCAGCGGCGCGAACCTCAGCGGCGCGATACTGCGCTACGCTGACGCGAGCGGCGTAGTACTGGACGGCGCGATCCTCAGCGGGGCGGATCTCAGCTGGTCGAACCTCAGCTGGGCGTACCTCCGCGGAGCGAACCTCAGCGAGGCGGACATGATCGGGTCGAACCTCAGCGAGGCGCGCCTCCAAGGCGCGAACCTAGGCTGGGCGACCCTCCGCGGAGCGAACCTCCGCGACGCGGACATGATCGGGTCGAACCTCGTCCGGGTGGACTTCCGCGACGCGGATCTCCGAGACTCGACCCTCCGCGGGTCGCGTGTTTTCGGCTGCGCCTGGAAGGGCGCTCGAATAAACGGTGCAAATTTTTGCGGCGCGGACATGGACGCCCGGGAGCCCAAGGCACTTGCCGAGGCGACTCCATGATGCGCTCGGCAATCCTAGAGCGCGTCGCCGAGGGCCGCAGTTGTCGCGGGTTCGCCTTGTTTGGAGCCGCTCTCCGCGGAGCGAAGCTCACCGGCGCGGACCTACGCGAGTCTGGCCTCGCCGGCGCGGATCTAAGCAGGGCAGACCTGCGCGAGGCCGCACTACGCGCAGCGTGCTTGCACGCAGTGGATCTCCGCGAGGCGGATCTCAGCCGCGCGGACCTACGCGGGGCGGATCTCAGCTGCGCGGACCTACGCGGGGCGATCTTTAGCTCCGCGGACCTACGCGGGGCGACCTTCCGCGGGGCGCAAATAAGCAATGCCACCTTTCGCGGAGCGCACCGGACAGGTGCGCTCGGGGTGGTAGAGCTACCCTCCGCCGACCCGCGGGGCTATCGGCTGTATGCGATACAGCCGCCGTCCAGCAGCGAGCCACTCACCGAGGGTGAGTGGCTCCTGACCGCTGGCTGTCATGGGCCGTGGACGACCGCGCAAGCACGCGCGCACTGGGGATCGACGGAGTACGTGGGTGAGACGCACATCGCGCAGAACTACCTCCACGCTCTGGAATGGTGGGAGATGCGTGGGGCAGATCAGAGAGATGCGGTGGCATCATGAGCGAAACACGAACGGAGAGGAAGAGAGCTAATGATTCAGCAAAACGATAGATCGCTCGTTCAACGTGGCGATCGGATGAGGCCCCGATATCGTGTAGTCGATACCGGCGAAAACCGCTGCGTCCTCCACGTGCGCGGCGCCGAGACAGAATTTTGGTGCCCCGCAGGAGGCGGGTACGTGCACATTGTCACTAGGACCCAGCCCGGAACTTTGGGCCAGCAGGTGTGCGACGGCCTGCGAAGTCTTGGCAGTACGCTGCGATTCACCCCGGCCGCGGACCGACGCCTTGCCCATCTGATCCGCCGCCACGCGCGAAAGGCCTTCGCTCCCGACCGCGACGGCTACGCATGGGGCGAGCATAATTTCGGGGGGGCATCATGAGCAAATTGAACGAGCCCGTCACGACACACTGCGCGCTCACCGGTCTGGCAGCGATCGAGCACGCCGCCCATCACGGTCTGCCGCTAAACAAATACGCTGATCCCACCGAGGATGCACGCGAGGGGTTGATGGTCGACGAGGCCAAGGAGATTGCACGCGAAGACGCGTCGCTGATCTGGATCGACATCGAGGCGCAGTCATGAGTCCGGTCAAGTCGGCCAGCCCCGCCGCTCTGGCCCTCGCATACGAGTCTGGGCGGCTTGACCGCAGCGACCCGACACTGTCGGCCGCGCTGGAAAGGCGCTACCGCGCCATGGAGGGCCTCGTCAGCACCGACTCGACCAAGCCCGACCTAACGCGTGCCTGGCACGCGGGCAGTGAGCATCCGCACCCAGTGCGCCCGGGGGTAGCGCAGCTCTTGGCGTCTATGGCATGGGCCGAGGTCGACGGTGGGCTAGACGTGGTCGCTCGCCGGATGGTCCACGCGGAGCGGATGACGCTATCCGCCGCGCTGTCGACAGGCGACAAGACCCGCGGCATTCGAGCGTACCACGATGCCATGCGGGTGCTCGCTGAGTGGGGCATCCCTATCCACGTCGACAGCGTCTACCATGTCGGCGTGCTGCCAGGGACGGCAGAGGCGGCTGCAAGCGCCTGCATCCCGAGAGGCGGCGGCAGCGTGCTGGCGACAATTGAGCGGTACGACGACGAGCACGACCTACTCGTCGTCGAGATGCCGGCCGGAGGTTGCGAGCCATTCGAGGCGGCTATGGAGGACGACGCGAACGTAGTCTCATACGTGATCAGGCCGAATTCAGTGAACTTCGCCAACGTCCGGGCGCTCTAGCACCTGCGCAGCGACGCGCAGGACAGTTTCGTAATCGGTTTTCGAAACCGACATCCCCGGGCTCCTGACTGCTCGGTCAGCAGTCTCCTCGGCTGCCGCGGCGAAACGCAGGAGCTCTTTTGCTGCCTGCAGTCTGGCGGCGGCGTTGCGAGGCATGTCGCCTAGGTCACAGGTCATGAGCTCGACCAAGGCCCCTACAGCGTCCGGCGCGTGGAGGGATGCGCAGGATCGAGCTCGCTCGATCAACAGCTCTGCAGCTCCTTCCCCCGCAGCTTCCCTTGCGGCGTCCCACGTAGCCTTTCGGGGGCACGTCTCGAGCCGGTGACCGGTCATTGCGCAGACTGAGCACCTGTGCACGTGCGGTGGGGAGGGGGCGCTCATCGCGCGGCCATCCTGATGTGAGAGAACGCAGAGGAGTCCGTAGAGAACATGGCATCGGACGCCGCGACGAACAAGCGCTTGCGGCAGCTGTCGCCCGAGCAGACCGCTCGAATGGGTTGGTTGCCATCGCGTGCTCGCAAGGCCCACCCGAGCTCTACCCACAAGCCTGTGGTACGTACGTCCGGCTGCGGCACGAGCGCCCAGAAGATGTCAGATTCACGGATCGCAGCGAAATCCTCGAATGCACGCGCGCGCTGTTGGACCTGCAGCAAATCAGCGTCCTGCTTGCCTGCTTCTCGGTCGGCCTGGACCTGCGCTGTCCAGTCGTGCGCGAGAGTGAGCTCTGGCGCCTCCCGGACCCAGCCCATCGCCCTGCGTGCGCGCTGCAGCTGCGCGGAGGCTCCGGCTACGTAGACTCGCGTGGGTTGCCTGCTCATCGCTCACCTCCGGGCACGTAGGTGCTATCTGCATCGCGCTCATCGCGCGTGATACCGTGGATTCTGACAGCCGAGTGCGGCTTCGTCTGCGAACCGCCGAGTACGGCATTGCCGCACGTGACCAACCCTTCCTCCTCGTCAATCGACGGGATAAACACCAACACGTCAAACCCCTCCGCGCGTAGGTCGGCCTCGACGGTCGAGTATGGCTTGAAGCTGTCGTATCCATCAGCCGTTGCAATGCCGTTATCCCGGCACGCGTCGTTGTTGTGGATGGGGGTGAGTTTTACCATGAATTTGTCTGTGTCGAACAGGCTCTTCAGCCGCCCAGCATCCACCGCGAAGCTATCGGCGAGCGCGAAGTTGAGACAATATTTTCGGCTCACGGGAGTTGGCATCGTGCGTGCGAACCTCGCGAAGTCTACCAGGTGCATCTGCTGATCCGCGAACATCTCAGTGCGCTGGCCTTCGTCGGTGCTGTTGATGCTGAACTGTAGGCCAGCCTGACCAAAGTACGTTTCGTTCTTGATGCGGCACCACTCGATAATGCGCTCGCGAAACGCGCCGAACTTGCGTGGCATCGATGTAGTCAGCACCGGGTGGAGCGTCTCTACGCGCAAGCCTGTGTCGCGCCGCAACTCGCGGCCCTTGCGCTCGTGTAACCATCGCGAGAACGAGAATACGGCGGGGTTGAATATCGGCTCGCCCATGCGCGCAAAGTGGATATTGAGGCGCTCTGTGTATTGGCACTCCGGGAACATCGCAATCGCGGAGTACAGCTGTCTGCGCAAGTCCTCCTCGGTCGCGTTGCCTCGCCACGGCACTTTTGGCACGTCGCAAAAGCTGCACTTCATCCGACAGCCATACTGTGTGCTCAACGTGACCACCCACTTCTCGCTAAGCGGCATGCACGGCATGTTCGGCACGCCTTCAATGTCGCGGTCGTAGCCAAGAAAAGCTGCCTTGACGTTGTGGCGCTTCCCGTAGTCGCCAATGGTGAGCGTCTCGAGGGGCCCTTTGCTGTAGTAATCAGTGAATAGGTAGCCCGTTGGGATCGGGTACTTGGTTGGCGCTGGCTTCACTGCGGCCGGCTGCCTGCTCATCGCTCGACACCGATCACGTGGGCCAGCTGGACGAACGCGACGCCAGGGGGATAGTACGACGGCGCGTAGCCTCCGCTGACGCCGCCCAGCACGATGCGATCGCCGACGCGCACGTCGACAGGGACCCACGTAGAGCCGTGGTAGTACCCTGGATCTGCGGCAACTGCGACGACCTGGTAGTGCACGTTGTGGGCCCCCGCGTGCTCCTGGACGCGCCCTCCCTTGCGCACGTCCAGCGTGGAGCGTGCACTGGTGGGCACGATGATCGCGCCAGTCTGTTCTACCGCTAACTCCTTGACGATCGCGATGCCTGTCGCTGGCGCAACTCGGCGCCCTGCGCTCAGCAGCACCTCTCGCCCATTGATCGTGCGGAGCTTGTACTCGGTCTTGGCTTTCTCGAATGGAATTTCTGCGATGTCGTTCATGTCTTCTCCCTGGTTCTCTCCACGCGCGCGCGTGCGCATAGCGATGATAGATCTCGATTGTGTAGCCGCAATGTGAGCTCGTGTGCAGCGTGCGCTCTAGCTCCAGCCATGTGCTCCGCGCGCAGCTCGGCGAGCTGCCGTTCGTGTTCCGCCGCGGTCTTGCGCGCGCGCCTCGCATCCATCACAAGCCAGCACAGGATCGCCCCTTGGCAGCACCCCAGCGCTAGGCCCAGAATGGCCACGAGCGGGGTCACCACCCCTCCTGACAGATTCGCACCAACACATAGATTGCTGCCGCCGAGGCAAGAGCGACCGCTGCTTTCGCGATGTTGATCACCATTGTCCTCTTCCTTTCCTTCGCCGAATATGCGTCATGCTTTACCTCCTTGCGATTGCTTCCCACCAGACCCCCGGCGGCTCCCATAGCGATGCGTCTGCGTGCTCGCTGTCCGACGACCCGAGCGCACACCACGCAAGCGCGTGCACCCACTCGTGTATCGCGCTATCGCTGCGCAGCGAGGCATCTACGTCCGATGCGATGTAGATGATCGGCTCTGTGTCGACGCCGGGCATTGGCGCCAGGAAGCACCCCACCACGATGCCTGGCTCGGCAGTCGGGCAGACGCTTGCGAGCTCACCCGTGGTGAGCTCGGCAACGATCACCAGGTCGCTGATATTGTGACAGCGCACCGGCAGCGGCCCGCGCAGAGCTTCCCAGGCCTCCGACGCGGCGCGGGCGTCATCGCCGTAGTCGAGCGTGCGACTGGCATCGTGGCCCGGCGTACAACAATGTAGCGCGGCGCTGAAGATCATCACCAACATGAATCCTTGGAGCTTCATACGCACGCCATTATTGTTCCGCTCCCCTTGAGGGCTGCGATAAAATCGAACCGCTGACATGAATTTAGGTGCAGCCCTACGAGCATGGTGGGCCACATGCTGGCGTTGTTAGCTTTGGGCTTGCCCGTGGATGGGCTGATCTCGGGACACGGGTCCGCGTGCTTAACGCGCACCCCCCAGAAACAAACAACCGGGCGCGTGGCAAACAGGTCCCGCGCCCATCGAGTCTCTGTATATGCGGGCCCCCAATACAGCGTTGGAGCTCGCTCCTCGAGCGCCTTGTCGACCCATTGCTGATGGTGACGCCAATCGGTATTGACATACACGGCCTCGTCCGGGGCCAGCATGTCGGTCCATGGCAGCCTTAGCCCATCCTGGTCTGGCAGTGTATAGGAGTGCCTGGCGTCCACAACGCTGGTTGGGTTACTGCACGGGTCAAGCCCGATCCGAATGAAGCTCTTGACCGCGGCGACCACCTCGATGGGCGTGTTTCGGTGCTCGCTCATTCCTTGATCCCCCTCATTGCTAGCATCTGGTTGATCGTGCCTGGGCACCATACTGGGACCATGTTGTCCGGCAGTATGTCGTGCACGGGGCTGCGCCAGTGCATCGCCCGCGGGCAAGGGTCGGGGATCTCGCCAGCGACCAGGCGCACAGCATGCTCTCTCAGTCTGTGCCACCGTGCGTTGCGATGCTCCGGCCAGCCCGGCACATCACCCCATGGCATGCGCTGGATGGCCAGAGCTCGCGCGCTACGGCGCTCGTACAGCCGGGTATACGCGAGCAGCACGCGATGCCAGCCCCACCCACGCAGAGCTGGCATCGCGCGTTCTCTCTTGCGCGCTATGTGATAGATACACGTGGTGTCGCGCAACCTGCCGTCAGACTCCAGCCAGCCTGCGCGCGCTACGTCTAGCTCTTTTCCACGGGTTCCTTGGCGGGCGGGTTCTCCAGCTCCTTTGCAATCCCTCTCAGCCATTCTCCAAGGGCGTCCTCCCCCGCAGCGTATCGCTTCGCCGCGTACCTTCGGAGCGCCTTTGCCATGCCCTCGAGAATTTCTGCTTCGGATCTCCTCTTCCTTGGCGACTTGATGTCCATTCCCTATCCCTCTCTCACCAGCTGTGCGTGTACCGCTCTCACGGTCGCCACAAAAATAATGTCCTTGGCCTGTTGTTCCTCGGGTAGGTTTGCGAACGGCACTAGGCACGGGTGAGTTTTCTTCTCCGCGTCCCTTGTGTCGCCGTAAGACCACCCGTCCTCCAGCTTCTCCCTCACCCAGCTGTTGTGCGCAGCTTCTGGTCCTGCTGTCGGGTTTGCCAAGATGAACCGCACCCTGACGTGGCACAACAGCTGTTGCCAATTCGTCGCGAACTCCCAGGAGTTCTGCGTCGAGTCTCCCAGATGCCTGCACAGCTCCGCGTTCATTTCGTGAGCTGCCTTCGCGCAACAGGTCTCCATTGCCGCGTTGAGCGCGGGCTCCGGCCTCGTCCAGCACGCTTTTGCGGCCGCTCTCATCGATAGTCGATTGGTTGCCAGCTCTGAATCCTTCCCGTCGTCTGTCATGCCTCTCCTCCGCTCCAGTGTCATCTCGGTCATCGCCTATCTCCTCAGCCGCGACAGCGGCGTTGTACTGTCCCCCTGCATCGTCCACGCAGACCCATAGCCACGCGCAGCATAGCGCGATGAGCACGATGGGCGCGATGCGTTCGACGATTTGATCAGTCCTCATGGGTTTACCTCGATCCTGACTGCATACTCTCGCACGCCCCCCTTGGTCTGCTCGCCATACTCCCACGAGACCAGGGCAGACCCATCATCCACCCCGAGCCACGTTGCCACTTCGTCACGCACGGCCTTTAGTGCAATCACGTAGTTATCGTCATCGAGTTTGCGTGGCGCGATGCGGGACAGTCTCACTGTGCACGGCGTCTGCCTGCGTTGGTAGCACTGCAGCACATTTGCCACTGCTGCGCGCTGCCGTTTTGCTCTCTTGGCCTTAGCCGCCCAATGCTCGCGCTTGTTCGGTTCGCTCTCAGTGCGCACCCATACTGTCAGGTCCAGCGTCACTTCGCCTACTCCTGTGGCTTGCGGCGCTTGCCGTAGTGGACGGATCGGACGCAAGGGCATAGCCACTGCGAGTCGTGCGGGAGCCCAGTGCCATGGCACAGGGCACAACTGGGGTCAGCCGCACATGGTCTACTTAGCGGGAGAGCGATCATGGTGCGTGCCTGCAGCATCGTGGCCAGAGCAGCACCTAGCGCTTTTTCGATCTCGGTCATCGGCCACCGTCCTTAGCGTCGACGCACAACGACGCAGGCACGCAGCTGCCGCAGCAGAGGTTGGTAAGCGTCACTCGCCGGCTCCTGTAGCGCCCAGCGCTTGCTCCTGCTGTTCGGCGAGCCACCGCCTGCAGTCTGCGGCGTCTACCAGTACCGGGTAGGTGCGCCCTGTGTATGCAGCCTCGGCCCTGCTAGCGACATAGCGCCGATGGTCCATGTCGCTCATCTTCTTCCTCGTGCAGTACTTGCACGCAACGGGCCCGCTGTTTTCGGCCCATCGAGCGCGCTCAACGTGTACGTGCTGTGGGTTTCTTCGGGCAGCGCTGCACTCGCACCAGCACACCACGTAGATACCCCCCTTTTTTCCCTTGGACGAGTATCGCCGCATCGTGCCTATTGCCGTGAGAGCACTTCCCGGCCGCGTTGAGGGCAGGCCTCCAAGCGGCTCCAGCTTTTTTGCCTGCCTCACAATTCCACCCTCGCTAGCTTTTCTGCAGACGACGCAATGAGCTCTGCGAGACTGCTTAGATCAGCTGGGGCAAGCGGTCCCTTCAATCTCACGCTGTAGCGCCCAGCCTCTGTGCCAACCTTGTCCCCCGTGTCGGAGTCAACGTTGCGAACAAACACCTCTGCCTCTGCGACTACTCTCATCTGGCTCCCCCGTCTTTTCTCGCTTGATCCATCATGATTATGTCGTGCACGATCACCCCCTTGCCCTTCGCTTCGAGCAATGCCCTCGTGTCGGCTATTGCCTGCGCGTACCCACGCTCGAATGCCGCGTTCTCAACCAAGCTCGTGACCGCAGCGCGCGCGGTGTTGTCGGGGCAGTCCCTGAGATCTCTCACGCTAGCCTCCTGCGGCGGCGGCCTGCGACCATGACGGGCGACCCAGTCACCTCCCCTTGGAGCCAGCGATAGATCGTGCACGGTGCAATCCGTGCCCGGGCTGCGATTTGCTTGACCCCTGAGCCGGCTTGATAGGCTGCGACGGCACCTTCCACCGTGCTCGCCGGGTACGGGTTTCCTCTTCCTCGCTGGTTCCCCATAGCTCTCTCCTCATTTGGGTTTTTTCCTCTTCCCCGATCCACGGCTTTTCCTCTGTGCCCGTGGTCGGCCTGCCCTCCATCCACCCGCACCAAGTGCACTCGCTACGCTGGGATTTCCGACCGTCGACATCGCGAAAGCACCGGGCTAGTAGGCCCTCGCACTCCGGGCAGTGGGTTGGTCCCGTGCGCTTCACGTGGCCGCCTCTGGCGGCCGCGTGCGCATGTCTTGGCCCGTGCACACGACCCACGCGACGCGCGCCATGCGCGACGCGATGCGCGCGTCCGGGTACCGCAGCGCCCACGCATCGCGCGACAGATTCGTCGTCACGATCGTGCGCAGGCCTTGCCGGCGCTCGAGTAGTTCGCGTAGCGCCGCTCCCATGCCCTCGGCGTGCTGGCGGATCTCTGTGCCGACGTCGTCGAGCACGAGCGCCCCGCACTGACACAGCCACTCGCGATCCTCGGACGCCCGGACCGAGCTGGAGGACCATGCAGTGGCGATCGCTGTGGCTCCGCGCACGTGCCCGCCGCCCGAGCGGTTGGCGATCCACCAGCACGCCGCTGTGGACTTGCCGACCCCCGCGCCGCCCTGCAGCCCCAGCACCGGGTACGCGGCTCCGCGGGTCCCGAGCCACGCGAGCACAGTGCGTCCGGCCTTCGCGCGGCCCGGGTCGTACTGCGCCGCGGTGATCGCGCGCCACATGTCGGGGTCTAGCGCGGCCTGCGCTCGGCGGAGCCTGTGCTCGCGCGCGGCCGCGTCAACGGCCCGCTGTTCCTCCCCCGCCCTGTCATCTGCTCCCTGCCATTCCGATCGGGCGGTAGCGTGCTGGCATCGGGCGAGGATGTCCTTGAGCGGCTCGATCACGCGGACCCCCTGGCTGCGCCAGCGAACGGATCTTCGGCCTGTGCCGCCTCGGCCTCGTGCTCCGCGTGGCTGCTAGCGACGTTCGTGTGCGACGTCGCGTGCCATCTGCCCGGATCGCTGGCCCACAGGCGGTACTCCCAGGCCCGAAAAGCTCCCTCGGGCAGGGAGTACGCGGCAAAGTGCTCCAACGACCTCCTGAGGGCCGCTAGGGGGTCGGACGGGTGATCGGCAATTGCCCACTCGATAGCGAGTCCGGTGATCTCCTGCTCTGTGTGCTGTATCCGGTAGCTGCCCTGCCGGTGAGCGCGGCGGATCTCAGACCAGATCCGTGCGACGTCGCTGCTGTCGAGCGGGGTGGCAGGGGAAAGGGGGAAAGGGGGTTTCTCTGCTTCTGCTTCTGCTTCTGCTTCTGCTTCTGCTTCTGCTTCTGAGTGTGTCACCTGCGTCATTTTCGCCAACGCGGCGTTACGCGGCGTAACGGTGGCGTTAGCGGCTTGGCGGGCCCGGTACCGCCTTTGCCTCGCGGCGGACTTCGCGGCCGACTCGGCCTTTGTCGCTCGATCCCGGTATTTCTCGTAATTTACGAGGCGCCAACCGCCGTCCCACTCCTCGATCCTCCTGCCTCCGTGTTCCTTGGACCGGCTGTCAGGATCGGGCGCTAAAAACAGCGCCAGCGCGCTCTCGCAGTCCTCCCGGGTGACGCCAGCGCGCTTGGCTAGCCCCGGCACAGCGGCCTCGACAACCCCATCCTGATCGGCCATCGCGAGCATGGTGATCCACACCACGCGGACCGTCGCTGGGGTCGCCCAAACGGTGGAATCTAGGATCGAGCCAAAAAGTTTCGTGTAGCCACTCATGTGCGTCCTCCGCAACGCGTTACGTTGACAGCGTAACGCGTTGCGGTCAACCGTTTTCGATCACGGCGTCCACAGTCATCCCTAGCGCGGCCGCGACCGCCACCAGGCCCTCGGCGGACGGGCGAGCTCGCCCGGTTTCCCATTTTTCGAGGGTGTCTATTTTCAGGCCGGCAGCGACCGCCAGATCCTGCCTGGACATCCCTAGGGAGTCGCGCGCGCACCTCATTCGGCGCCCGATATCAGAATTTGCCATGCCCCCAGTATGGCGCGTACGAATATGGTGTCAAGTGGCTTGACGCGGCCAGTATGGCGCGTATAATAAGAGTATGACCACTGCAGATATAGACCGGGCGCTGCTCCAACTCGAGGTCGAGTACGAGTGTGAGATTGAGATTGAGATGCGAGCAGGAGCAGATAAACTAGGCCCCTACTACGCCGTTCGCCTACTTGACGGCGACCAGCTGGCGCGGGCCGAGGATGCAGAGGAGGCCCTTGGGGAGGCCTCGGAGGCCCTTGCAGGGCGTCGCGAGTCTGACATGGATCTCGACGGCGACATGTACGCGAGGCAGGCATGATTGCTGGACGCACCATTTTGCTCAGCGCGGGCGCGTCACGCCGCGTCGTCCGCGACCGCTTCCCGGGCCGCCCCGACGTGCTGGTGACCGAGTGTGTAGGCGACTACCACTGGTCAGCCGGGCCGCTGGCCGACCGACCATGCGCAGACACGGTGAGCGACGAGCTGTATGCCGAGGCCGTGGCATGGGTGGTAGAGGCGGCAGCGGATATCGCTGGGGAGGTCGGTGTCTCCAATGACTGAGCGACCACAGGTGCGTATCGACGCCGAGGCGCACGCAGCTGCATGCCGGGAGGCCAAAGAGGCGGGCACGGGGATGCCGAAGTACGCCGGAGCGGACCTCGTCGGAGCAAACCTCGCCGGAACGGACCTCAGCGGGGCGGCCCTCACAGGCGCGGACCTCAGATGGGCGAACCTCGCCGGAACGGACCTCAGCGGAGCGGATCTCACCGGGTGCAAGCGATGAGAAAATCTATCGACATCCCTGTGACCGTGGACGCGATCATGGCTCTGGAGCCATGCGAGGACTGGCCACGGGAGCGCGTGGAAGAGAACGCTGAAAGCTGGCCGGAGAACTGCACGCTGCTGTGGATCGTACAGCACGGCACTGCGCCAGCCGCCGACCGCGTCTGGCTCGCTATGCAGCTGCTCACTCGACACGATCGCGCTGCTTCGACGCGTGTGCTGCGCAGCATGCTTTGCCGCCTCGACGCACAGCCGTGCATCACGGCTGTGATCGAACTGCAGAGCCGCTCGATCAACGGCGACGAGCCAACACAGGCGGAGTGGGAGACTGCGAGGGTGGCGTCTGCGGTGGAGTGGGCGGCGGAGTGGGCGGCTGCGGCGGAGTGGGCGGCTGCGACAGAGCGTGCGGCTGCGAGGGCTGCGGCGGAGTGGGCGGCTGCGACAGAGAGTGCGGCT
>Ga0255049_10000348_pt1 | contig 28480 bp, 20 predicted proteins | sample JV7_2_3_MG_FD_183615 | JGI IMG/M metagenome (GOLD analysis project Ga0255049, IMG submission 183615) | Seawater microbial communities from Jervis Inlet, British Columbia, Canada - JV7_2_3 | ecosystem: Environmental > Aquatic > Marine > Inlet | place: Canada: British Columbia | collected 2016-10-06 | reverse complement strand
CGTGCGATCGTCAATATCCTGCGCGACTTACCGGTACAGATAAGCTGGGTAGACAGCCGGGCTGATCAGTTTCCGTTGGATATTCCCGACAATGTCGAATCTATCTGTAGCGATATTCCAGAGGCCGAAGTAGACGCTGCGCCAGTCGGCAGTTATTTTTTGGTGATGACACACGATCACGCGCTCGACCAGTGCCTCGCCGAGCAAATTCTCAAACGTGATGATTTTACTTATTTCGGCCTGATCGGCTCAGCGTCAAAACGGCGCATGTTTGAAACACGCATGCACCGGCGCGGCATAGCGAAGCACCGATTTGTGCACATGATTTGTCCGATCGGTGTCGATGGAATCGATAACAAGGCGCCGGCTGCAATTGCTATTTCAGTTGCCGCTGAATTGATGCAGGTATACGATCAGCACCTTGCGGGTAATAATTACAATACGAAAGTGCGCAAAACACTGAGGAGAGCTACATGACATCCAGTACGGGTGCGGAAAGCGAGATCAGACTCGAACTCAATGGTATTACCAAGATTTATCCAGCGGTGATTGCCAACGAAGACGTCAACCTGAAAGTGCGGCGCGGTGAAATCCACGCGGTGCTGGGTGAAAACGGTGCGGGTAAAAGTACGCTGATGAAAATGATTTATGGCGTGACGAAGCCTGATGCCGGTGAGATGAAGTGGGAAGGTGAACTGGTCCATGTCGAAAGCCCGGCGCACGCACGAAGCCTCGGAATCGGTATGGTGTTTCAACACTTTTCACTGTTTGAAACGCTTAATGTGGTCGAAAATGTTGCGCTGGCGCTACCTGATAATCCTGATTTAAGAGAACTCTCGATTCAGATTTCCGAGGTGTCGCATAAATACGGACTGCCGGTAGACCCTCAACGACTGGTACACGCTCTTTCGGTAGGAGAGCGCCAACGCGTCGAGATTATTCGCTGCCTGTTGCAAAATCCAAAACTTTTAATCATGGACGAACCCACTTCGGTGCTGACGCCGCAGGCGGTACGTAAGTTATTCGATACCCTGCGTCAACTCGCCGATGAGGGTTGCAGCATACTTTATATCAGTCATAAGCTGGATGAAATTCAGGAACTGTGCCATGTCGCCACCGTGCTACGTAACGGCAAGGTCACCGGCGACTGCATCCCTTCCGAAGAGACGCCAAAATCGATGGCGAGCCTGATGATAGGCAAGGAGCTTCCGGTATGCCAACACGAAGCGCCGGCCGAACTCGGAGAAGTACGCTTGCTCCTGAACGATTTAACAGTTGAGTCTGACGATCCGTTTGGCACCACTTTAAAGAATATCGACCTGGAACTTAATTCGGGTGAAATTTTTGGCATTGCCGGTGTGTCCGGTAACGGACAACAGGAATTACTTTATGCCCTGTCCGGTGAAGAGCCGTTAAAACAGAATGAGTCGATTGTAATTTGCGGTGAGGCAGCTGGGCGGAAATCGCCCGATGCCCGGCGCGTTCTCGGTATGGGTTTTGTGCCCGAAGAGCGACTTGGACGAGGCGCGGTGCCGCGAATGTCGCTGGCAGAAAATGCCTTACTCACCGCACACGGTTCCGGCATGCTGAAAAAAGGCATGATCCAGTTCAAACAAATGAATGAGTTTGCGAAGCGCTGCATCGACAAATTCGATGTCAAGTGCGGTGGTGAAAAAGCCGCGGCTAACTCCCTGTCGGGCGGTAATTTACAAAAATTTATCATGGGCCGTGAAATATTGCAGACACCTAAATTACTCGTCGCATCGCAGCCAACCTGGGGCGTCGACGTCGGTGCCGCTGCCTTTATCCGCCAGGAGTTGATCGACCTGCGTAACGAGGGCGCGGCAATCCTGGTGATATCCGAGGAACTGGAAGAACTGTTCGAGATCTCGGACCGAATTGCAGTCATAGCCAATGGCAAAGTGTCCCCGGCAAAAAAACTCGCCGATACTAATATCGACGAAATCGGTGTATGGATGAGCGGTATGTGGCCCGGAGCCGAAAATGCAGGAGCGCAGGCAGTTGAGGGACAGGCCAATGCTTAGGCTCGAACGACGCGCCGAATCTTCGCAGTTGATGTCGTATGTGTCGCCGTTGCTGGCGATCATATTGATGCTGATCGGCGGCCTGATACTGTTTTCTGCGCTGGGTAAGGATCCTATCGAGGGTTTCCGCATCTTTTTTATCAGCCCACTGAGCGATATTTACGGAGTCTCGGAATTATTTTTGAAAGCCACGCCGTTGATGCTGGTGGCGGTTGGCCTGGCGGTTGGTTTTCGTGCCAACGTGTGGAATATCGGTGCCGAGGGACAATACATTATGGGCGGCGTTGCCGCCAGCGCGGTGGCTTTATATTTTTACGAATCCGAAGGCCCGCATATCCTGTTTTTGATGGTTGTTGCAGGTAGTATCGGCGGTATGATGTGGGCAACGATTCCGGCATTTTTAAAGACGCGTTTCAATACCAATGAAATCCTGGTTTCGTTGATGTTGGTATACGTTGCGCAGTTGATGGTTTCCTGGCTGGTACACGGGCCGATGATGGATCCCGACGGCTTCAATTTCCCGCAGTCGCGCATGTTTGAAGACTCGGCATTACTGCCGATGCTGATTGAGGGTACGCGACTCAATGCCGCCTTCCTGTTTGCGCTGTCCGCGCTGGTGGTGGGCTATATTTTCATGTACCGCAGTTTTTTCGGTTTCCAGATGCAGGTTGCCGGATTCGCAAAAAATGCAGCACGCTACGCCGGGTTTTCCGCCAAACGCATGGTCTGGATTGGTCTTTTGACCGGCGGCGGCATGGCAGGCCTGGCCGGGATGACAGAAGTAGCCGGGCCGATGGGCCAGATTACCGAGCATGTTTCCAACAACTATGGCTTCGCCGGGATTATCGTCGCCTTTGTCGCGCGCCTGAATCCAATCGGGATTTTCTTCGCCAGCCTGTTGATGGCGCTGCTTTACCTTGGCGGCGAGCAGGCGCAGCAATACATGAATCTGCCATCGTCGATATCGAATGTGTTCCAGGGCATGTTATTAATGTTTCTGCTGGGCTCGGATGTGTTCATTAATTACCGTTTGAAGTGGAAGAAAGGCTGATGAATATAGACATAATCGAATCGATGTTGTTTGCCACTATTGTGGCGGGTACACCATTGATCATCGTTGCGCTTGGCCAGCTCATCGCAGAAAAATCCGGGGTGCTGAATCTGGGTGCCGAAGGCATGATGGCAATGGGAGCGATCGCCGGATTCGCGGTTACCTTTCACACCGGAAATCCCTGGCTTGGGGTCCTGGCTGGTATGGCGGCTGGTGCGTTGATGTCATTACTGTTTGCAGTCGTGGTACTGACGTTGATGGGTAATCAGGTCGCTACCGGCCTGGCATTGTCGATATTTGGCGTTGGATTATCGGCATTCGTTGGCAAGCCTTATGAATCAGAAATCCTTGAAACAGTAGCAACGCTTCGCATACCACTGCTGGCCGACATCCCAATCATTGGTGGGCCCTTATTTAACCAGCAACCACTGGTTTATTTGTCCTGGGCGATATTTGGTGGAATCGCCTGGTTTCTATACAAAAGTCGTCCGGGCCTTCTGCTTCGGGCGGTGGGTGAGTCACCTTCGTCGGCACATTCGATTGGTTTTCACGTCATACGAATGCGTTATATGGCGACGCTGTTTGGCGGCGCAATGGCGGGTATCGGCGGGTCGTTTCTGTCAGTATTTTATACACCACTCTGGGTCGAAGGCATGGTGGCCGGTCGCGGCTGGATTGCGATTGCACTGGTGGTATTTGCGACCTGGCGCCCGTTTCGTGTAATGGTAGGGGCGTACTTATTCGGCGGCGTTATGGTTGCGCAATTATTTGTGCAAGGCTCTGGATTGGATATCAACATTCCCTCACAATTTTTATCGTCGCTGCCGTATCTGGCAACGATAATTGTATTGGTGATCATTTCTCGTGATCAAAATACCGTGCGCCTGAATGCGCCGGTTTCGTTGGGGCAGCCGTTTCGCCCAGACGCATAGAAGGATCGAAAAAACAAAAGTCGTCATTCCGGCTCGGAGGCCGGAATGACGGTTTAACTTTAATTGAAGTAGTTTAGCTAAATCGAAAAATCCGAGGAGGATTATTAAAATGGTTATAAAAAACAAATTCGTGAATAAACTGGCAACAACGGCCCTGGTGGTTTTGGCCGGTTTGTTTAGCGCAACATCGATGGCGGCTGAAACCGTCGGATTTGTCTATGTAAGCCCAATCGGCGACGCCGGCTGGACTTATCAGCACGATCTGGGCCGGCTGGAAATGGAAAGTAATACTGGTGTAACGACCAAGTATGTTGAAAATGTGCCCGAAGGCCCAGACGCCGAGCGCGTGATACGCGAGATGGCCAAACGTGGCGACAAGGTAATTTTTGCAACCAGTTTTGGTTATATGAATCCCATGCTGAAGGTTTCGAAGCAGTTTCCAAAAACTGCATTCGTCCATGCCACCGGCTACAAGATGGGCAAAAATATGGGTCTTTATAATGCGCGTTTTTACGAGGGTCGCTATCTGACCGGCGTTATAGCGGGTGAAATGAGCAAATCCAACGTACTGGGGTATGTCGCAGCGTTTCCGATTCCTGAAGTACTGCAGGGAATCAATGCCTTCATCCAGGGTGCCCGCAGTGTAAACCCGAAAGCCGAATTGCGCGTAATCTGGGTGAACTCATGGTTCGACCCGGGTAAAGAGCGTCAGGCTTCGATGACACTGATGTCACAAGGTGCGGATGTTATCACTCACCATACCGATTCCACCGCCGTGGTGCAGGCTGCCGAAGAAAAGGGCAATTATGCGTTTGGCTACCACTCCGACATGTCAAAATATGGCTCGAAAGCGCATCTCACAGCCACCACGCATCACTGGGGTAAATTTTACACCGAGGTAGTTAAGGCGGCACAGTCAGGTAACTGGAAACCAGGAAATGTCTGGGGTGGATACAAGGAAGGTATGATCAAACTTGCGCCTTTGAATCCTGCGATTCCGGAAGAACTGCGTAATCGTATCGCCAGCATGGAAAAGCAACTCACAGCTGGTAGCCTGCATCCGTTTGCTGGCCCGGTGGTCGATCAGGATGGCAAAACCCGTGTAGCCGCTGGAGAAACCATGAGTGATGCTGACTTGAGCGGTATGGACTATTACGTCCAGGGTGTGGTGAGCAAGTTGTAGAAGTAAAAATGCGCTTTTTACGAGATAGCCGCGCTGTATCTTCGAAGTGAATTTTTAATAATGGAAGCTTATCTCCTCGACTGGGCGAACTTGCTGATCCGCTGGTTACACCTGCTTACCGGTGTGGCCTGGATCGGCGCCTCTTTTTATTTCGTTATGCTCGACAACTCGTTATCTAAACCAGCCAAGGATGAAGATAGCAAGCGTGGTGTATCGGGAGAATTGTGGGCGGTACATGGGGGCGGCGTATACCAGAGCCAGAAGTTTCTCGCAGGACCGTTGGGAGAGCCGCTTTCCGAGCACCTGCACTGGTCGAAATGGGAAGCCTATACCACATGGCTTTCGGGCATGGCTTTGCTGGCCATTATTTACTGGTTTGGCGCTAATACCTACCTGATCGATGCGCAGGTGATGCCGTTAACACCGCTTGTTGCTATATCGATCAGTGTCGGATTTATCGTCGGTGGCTGGTTAGTCTATAACACGCTCTGCCAGGTATTGAAGGGCAAGGATACATTGCTTGCCGCGATCATTTTTATCTTCGTCATATTTTGTGACTGGTTGCTGTTCCAGTTATTCAGCGCGCGCGCGGCTTATCTGCACGTCGGTGCGATGATGGGTTCTATCATGGTCGCCAACGTATTCTTTCATATTATTCCCGGACAAAAGAGCATGGTCGCCGAGATCAGGGCGGGCCAGACACCTGACCCAAAATACGGTGTCATTGGCAAGCAACGCTCGGTGCACAATACCTATTTTACCCTGCCGGTTTTATTCATCATGATCAGCAACCATTACCCGATGACCTACAGCAATGAAAATGGCTGGATGGTACTGGGGTTCGTGATGATGGCCGGTGTATTGATCCGCCAATATTTCGTTTTGCGCCACAGTGGTAAAGCCAATATGGCGTTACCGGCCATTGGCATCGTTTTGTTATTGGCGATGGTTGTCTACCTGATGCCATCGAAGCCCGAGGGTAATCAATCGATCTCGATCAGCGATGCGCAGATTCAACAGGTGGTAAATGCTCGCTGTGTCGCCTGTCACGCCCAATCACCGACCCACCTCGGCTTTGTTAGCCCTCCGCTCGGTGTAATACTCGAGACCATCGAACAAATAGAGCAACACGCGGTAAAAATTGCGACTACCGTGCAGACACGCTATATGCCACTCGGTAACCTGACCCAAATGACCGATCAAGAGCGGGTGTTGATTGCCAGTTGGTACGCGCAAACTATAACTGCCCAGTAGCCCGGCAACGATGAACAGCCAAGCGAAAGCGCTGGACAACGACAGTTGCGACAAGGCCATCCGAGCCAGTTTCCTGCATTTTGTCGGTGACCCGGACGAGCTGGCAGATGCCTGTGAATATATTGAGGACGGACTGTTAATTCTGAAAGCGGGGAGGGTGACCGCGCTGGGCGAAGCTCGCGACTGGCTCGATTTTCTACCCGACGGTGCTGAATTACACGATTATTCCGGCAAGTTAGTCATGCCCGGGTTTTTTGATACTCATACCCACTACCCGCAAATCGATATGATTGCCAGTTACGGCGCGCAGTTGCTCGAGTGGCTGGAAAAATACACCTTTCCGACCGAGCGCCAGTTTGGCGATCGTAGCTTCGCCGATGGCGTTGCCGATTTTTTTTGCGACGAACTACTGCGCAATGGCACAACTACCAGTGCTGTTTTTGCCACCATACATCCTGAATCGGTCGATGCCATTTTTTGTGCCGCGCAAAAACGCGACATGTGCCTGATTGCCGGCAAGGTGATGATGGATCGCAATGCACCCGACTATATTTGCGACACGGCCGAGTCGAGTTATACACAAAGCGCCGAATTGATTGAGCGCTGGCACCGCAAGGGCCGCTCGCTGTATGCGGTAACACCAAGATTCGCACCAACCTCGAGTGAAAAACAACTCGAAGCGGCAGGACATTTATTAAAGCAGTTTCCCGGTCTGTACCTGCAATCGCATGTTGCGGAAAACCATGCCGAGGTAGCATGGGTTGCGAAATTATTTCCGGCGCGTCGCAGCTATCTCGATGTCTACGATCATTATGGTTTGCTGGGCGAACGCTCGATCTACGGGCATTGTATTCATCTGGATGATATCGACCGTCAGCGCATGGCGGAAACCGGTGCGGCGATGGCGTTTTGTCCGACTTCGAATTTATTTCTGGGTAGTGGTTTGTTTAGTATCGCCGATGCCCGGGACAAGGGTATTAGGGTCGGTGTGGCGACCGATGTTGGCGGTGGCACCAGCTTTAGCATGTTGCAAACCCTGAACGAAGCTTACAAGGTCAGTCAGATGGCCGGGCAGACCCTGACTTCGATGAAGGCGTTTTATCTGGCGACACTGGGTGGCGCGAAAGCGCTGTATCTGGATGCCCAACTGGGTAATTTCGCGGTCGGTAAGGAAGCCGATTTCGTCGTACTCGACCTGGCGGCGACACCGATCATGCAACGGCGCATGGCACAGGCTGATTCGATTAGCGATCAATTATTTGCATTGATGATGCTGGGTGATGATCGTGCGGTGCATGCGGCTCATGTCAAGGGCCGCCGCCAGTATCTGGTGGAACAAAAATGATGCTCAGGTCTCAATTGTTAGGTGTCGGAGTCGCGAGCGACTCCGACACCTTTGGATGCAGCAGGGGCTAGTACACTATGCCAGGCCTGCTAATTGAACATGTGGAAGTGCTGGTCACTATGGACAGCGATCGCCGTGAAATAACCGATGGCGCGATATTCACCGATGGCAGGCAGATTCAATGTATCGGCACATCCGGCGAAATCCGACAATGGCTGCTGGATAACAAGCGGCAAGCGGATAAGGTAATCGATGCCAGTGGCACTGTGATATTGCCCGGACTGGTCAACTGTCATCATCACCTGTATCAAACCCTGACCCGCAGCATCGGTACGGCGCAAGGCTTGTCACTGTTTGACTGGTTGACAACGCTTTATCCGATCTGGGGGCAGATGGATAGCGAGTCGGTTTATGTCAGCGCTAAACTTGGCCTGGTGGAATTGATGCTGTCGGGGGCTACCACGGTTGCCGATCACCTGTATCTGTTTCCGAACGATGCAAAACTGGACGACGAGATACGGGCTGCGGAAGAACTGGGGGTACGTTTTCATCCGACTCGCGGCAGTATGAGCCTGGGACAGAGCCAGGGTGGTTTGCCACCCGACGATGTTTGCGAAGACGAAGATGAAATCCTGGCCGATTGTAAGCGTGTGATCGAGACCTTTCACGATCCTGCGCCACTGTCGATGTTACGCATCGGCCTCGCGCCTTGCTCACCGTTTAGTGTCACCGCCGATTTGATGAAAAAAACCGCCGCGTTAGCGCGCCAGCATCCAGCTGTGAACTTGCATACCCATCTGGCTGAGACACAGGATGAAGATCGATTTTGCCAGCAGCAGTTCGGCATGCAGCCGCTGGAGTATATGCAAAGCCTGGGCTGGACTGGCGACGATGTCTGGTTTGCGCACATGGTGTGTGCGGACCGGGATGAAATAGCAACGCTGTCGGCGACGCGAACCGGCGTCTGCCATTGCCCGAGCAGCAACATGATTCTCGCCTCGGGCATTGCACCGATTCGCGAAATGCGCGACGCCGAAGTTCGAGTCGGACTCGGTGTCGATGGTTCGGCCAGCAACGATGGTAACCATTTGTTGGCTGAGGCGCGACAGGCGATGTTATTACAACGTGTGGGCTGGCCTGGGTTCGAATCGAAGGCCGATCGTTTTTCTGCACGCGAAGCGCTCGAGGTTGCCACCCTCGGCGGTGCGGCGGTATTGGGGCGTGATGACATCGGCAGCCTGGAGACAGGTAAGGCGGCCGATCTCGTTGCGTTTCGAGTTGACGACCTGCAACACGCTGGCGGTTTGAGTGACCCGGTTGCCGCGCTGCTGACCTGCGCGCCCGGCAGCGCCTGGTTGTCAGTGATAAATGGTACGGTGGTGCTGGAAAATGGCGAAATTCCCGGGCTGGACATCGATGCTTTAGTGACAAGGCATAACGAATTGTCACGGCAGCTGCTCGAAAAAGCGGGTGCATTATAAAACCTGAATCTGTGGATACGGGTACAACACAACATTTGAGGCATGAGAAATAAAATGAGTGACAACATTCCTGATTTTGTTAATGACTGGATTAATCTTGCGGAGCAGCGTCTGGGCGCCAGGCCTGTTTATTGTACCGACGATTTTTTTGCCGAGTGCAGCCGCATGCTGGAGCCGCAGGATCCGGTATTCATCGACGGTAAGTTTGACGATAATGGTAAGTGGATGGATGGCTGGGAAACGCGCCGACGCCGTAACGGCGGCTACGATCACGCCATCGTGCAACTGGGGCTTGCTGGAATAATCAAAGGCATCGATATCGACACCACCCATTTCACCGGAAACTATCCACCGGCAGCGTCGCTCGATGCCTGCGACAGCGCAGGTGACCCCGATGAAAAAACCACCTGGGTAAACCTGATCCCCTCGGTTAGCCTGAATGGCAACAGTCACCACTATTTCGAAATCGACGAAAGCCAGAGTTTCACCCATATTCGGCTGAATATTTACCCGGATGGTGGTGTCGCACGATTGCGGATTTATGGCCAGGTGCAATGCGACTGGAGCGGAAGGGATGCCAATGAAATCTATAACCTCGCTGCAACCGAGCAGGGCGCAAGGGCAATCGCCTGGAACGATGCCCACTTTGGATCAGCCGCGAACCTGCTGGCGCCGGGACGTGGCGTCAATATGGGCGACGGCTGGGAGACGCGCCGGCGCCGCGAACCGGGTAATGACTGGTGCATAATCGAACTCGGACATGTGGGCGTGATCGAAAAAGCGATAGTCGATACCGCGCATTTCAGGGGTAATTATCCGGACCGATGCTCATTACAGGCCGCATTGGTGGAAGGTGGCACCACCGATTCTATTATCACCCAAAGCATGTTCTGGCCCGAGCTTTTACCAGCCAGTAAACTTGAAATGGACAATATTCACGAGTTTGCCGAGACGGTCCAGGCGATCGGCCCGATCAGCCATGTGCGCTTAAACCTGTTTCCAGATGGGGGCGTTAGCCGCCTGCGCCTGTTTGGCAAAATTAGCTGAGGAACTGTTATGAGCACCGAGAAACTGGCAGTCATGCCACTCACGCAGCAAGCGTTTGCGCCTTACGGTGATGTGATAGAAAGCGAAGGCCGCGATTCATATTTTATCAACAACGGCATGGCCGAACGTTTTCATGCGCTTGCGAAAGTAGAGACAAAGGGCGACGACGCTCATACAGTAATAAGTCTGGTAAAAAGCAAAAAATTCGAGTTGCCTCGCAAGGTCGATCATGTTGAGCATCATCCGCTTGGCAGTCAGGCATTTCTCCCCATCGATAATACACCGTTTGTCGTGGTGGTCGCCAAATCCGGTGACGCACCGTCACCTGATGATCTACAGGCCTTCGTTACCAATGGTCGACAGGGTATCAATTATCATGCCGGTACCTGGCACCATGTACTGTTGACGCCCTACACGGCGATGGATTTTTTATGCGTCGATCGGGCCGGTGAAGGTAACAACTGTGTCGATCATTTTTTCAATGAGGACCAGCACCGGGAGCTGCTGATTCCGCAGGGTAGATAAGAAAGCTCTACCCCATATCGAGAATGGGCTCTACCTGATGTACACGAACGAACTTTGTGGTTCGCGCAGATACCGTTCGTCAAGCCATGCGGCAAAATCCAAATCATCCGAACTGGTGGAGCCGGGGACAATATGCAAAAATAGCGCGCTTTGGTCATTCCGCTCGCGTGGTATCGCATGGATAAAACATTTATAACAGCGCAGCAATTGCTGGAAGATTCTTTTCGCCTGGCGAACATGGTTTACCAGGACGATTTTAGACCGGAGTTTATCGTTGGTATCTGGCGTGGCGGCGCACCGGTGGGCATCGCGGTACAGGAATATTTCGAATACAAGGGCTCAAAAACCGATCATATCTCGGTGCGCACATCGTCGTACTACGGCATTAACAAACAGGCGAAAAAAATTCGCGTTCACGGATTGCACTACCTGATCGAAAACGCCAATGCGAACGATAAACTGCTGATCGTCGATGATGTATTCGATTCGGGTCGTAGCGTCGATGCACTGATCAAGGCGATTCGCAAGCAATCGAGACTCAACACGCCCGGTGATATTCGAGTTGCCTGTCCCTGGTATAAACCGAGTAAAAATATAGTCGATTTCGAACCCGATTACTTCCTGCACGAGAGTGAGGAATGGCTGGTATTTCCCCACGAACTGGAAGGACTCGAGATATCGGAGATAGCGGCCGGAAAAACTGATCTGGCGGATATTTTGGATTTATTTGACTAGGCTTACCAATTAAATCTAGCCCGAATTCGTTCAGGTACAAACTGTATTTTTTGTATTCTATTATATTCGTGTCTAATTATCTGATCTTGCAAGTATAATTTATCAGTCATTATCGCCGAGGGCCAAAAGCTACTATCAGTGTACTTTATATATCGGATTAGCCGCGATATCCAAATAGCTTTTTCTCAATGATTTGCTCGGCAATACCTTCCGGCAAGCTTGCTTCCCAGTCTCCCCGGCCGTTCGGCAACTGAGTTAATACCTCGCGGGAAAAAATATTAAACAGTTTGCGGTCGCTCGACTCGATGCCGAAGATAAAGTTATTTTCCAATATATGTTTATATAGATACCGTAAGTTATCCGGCAGGTCCACGTTGGTGAAATCCCTGAACTCACCTGATTGATCGATCTCCGGATACGCCAGCAATCGGGTATTGTCGGGGAACAGTTTACCGAATCCTTCCAGGATGCCGCCTTCAACGCCCCGGTATGAGTCTTCATCAAAGATTTCCCGAATGTTAACTATGCCAACGACAATTCCGATTTGCAGTTGGGTAAATTGTCTGAAGTATGCACGCAGCGAAAAATAACGGGCATAGTCGGAGATCAATACGCTATAACCCAAAGAATTTAATAAGCCTACCCGTGCAATCATGTCACTCTCCGACACCAATAAGTCCTTGCCGTGCAGGTCGGTGAGTGAAATTTCCGCCAGCGCCACGCTGTTTTTCCTGGTTACTTTCTCCATTGCAGTAAAAGCCTTGAGTCCCTGTTCGATCATATCGACATTTAAGCGGGTCACAGGCCTGAAAGTTCCCCTGATGGCGAGTACGTTTTTCCTGTAGAGCATTTCCGCCGGAATGGCCACCGTGCCATCGGATTTGAACATAATGGCACGGGTCTTCCAGCTGCGAATCAAGTGTAGATTAATTGCACGATTGTCTACTTCCTCAAAATAAGGGCCATAAAATTCAATTGAATCGATTTCGATACAACCCTGTTCGAGATTATCGCTCAATGACTCGATCATTGTCTCGGCGTTCTCAAAATAGTAATAAGCGGCATAAATCAAATTGACACCGAGGGTGCCGAGTGCTATCTGCTGTCTTTCTGCATTCGGGTCGCGCATGCGTATATGTACGATGATATCGGAGGGTTCAGCACCGGGATACATCTGAACACGAATACCACACCATGCATGGCACTCGTTTTCGACATTAAAACTTTTGGCTGCTACCGTCGCACCATAGGCAAAGAAGCGCGAGGCTTTGGGGCGAGATTTACCAACCCTGTCTACGACCAGGCTAAATTCCTTCTCCAGCATAGCCTGTACACGCGTCCTGCTCACATATCGGCCATCCTTCTGTACGCCATAGATGGCATCGGAGAATTGCATGTCATAGGCAGACATGGTTTTTGCGATGCTCCCCGCGGCGGCGCCAGCCTTGAAAAACTGCCTGGCCACCTCCTGGCCCGCGCCAATCTCGACGATCGTGCCGTATTTCTTTTCATCTAAATTAATACGTAAGGCTTTATCCAGGGTGGTGCGACTGCTGATTTGTTTGTCCATAGTATGCAAGAATTCCGAGTTATTATTGGCGAAGGCGGCATATGCCAATCTTATTAGGGTACATACTACATGACTCGAATCGATCTAGAAAATTATCTATATCCGTTTCTTCGCAAATATTGGCAAAATTGGGGTCGCTTCCAAGTAGCTGTCGTTTAACTTTACTACTGAAAATTAGTACCTTCGGTACATAGGAGTCATTTATGATTTAGCCGTAGATACGACTGAGTGTATTATTCGATAGTTCAATGGACGTGGCTCACTCCGGTAGTACTACCAGGAGTCTACATGCAAAACTATTTTCAAATAGTGCAATTTGGAAATTATTGAGTTGCTGCACTGCTAATTACCTGCCTGATCTGAACCATACGAAAGCCTATCAACATCAGAACCGTAATAAGTATTGCAACTCCAGCGAGGATTAAGGGTGCTGCAGGGTTTCCGGTGACGTCTCGAGCATAACCGGCAATCGCCGTGAATACTCCCATTCCCAAGTAATAAATGGTAAAGAATATTCCCATGCCGATAGCCCGATTTTGTTTTTTCAGTATTTGCGCTGGTAATGCCATGATTAGTCCACCAGCAGGTCCAAAAATAATACCAATCGCTGCAAACGTCACTAGGTAGAACGATGTAATAGGAATCATCCAGGTCAAAATCGCAATGGCTAGAAAAGTCACGACCATCGTAGATACAGGACGCCCTATTCGTTCTGCAAACCATGCGCCCAATGGTAACGCCGGTATGATTAGCCAGCTTGCCAAACTAACGATTGCACCTCCCAGCGTCATCATTGCCAGTCCTGTCAAGACCACTCGTTTATCGCCAAAACGTTTTCCAAGCCAGCCTCCCGGGATGGCAAATAGTGCTCCTGGCAGCAGGTAGATGCCGATTAGTGCACCGAGTTGGGTATGGGTGATTATTGAATCAGAGGTTAACAGGGGACCTACGGCTGCGACTGATTGAAATTGAAAACCCATAGTCGTTCTTGCCAGGGTAAGTACTGCTAATATTAGCCAAAGCCGCTGCATTCTTTTTCTGCTACCTATTGCTGGTTTAGCCGACCAAAACAATAACATAAATTAGCAATTTAGAATTTGACTAGCCCGTATATTGCACGAAGGCGGTAACGACTTATGATATTTATGATTAATTTCAAACCATTAGTCACGAAAATCATTAATAACGAAAAATACAGTTTGTACCTGAACGAAGCCAGGAAAAACCTGGCTTCCAATCTTGATCGATCCCCCTTAATCCATAGCTATTGCTATGCATCGGCGGGCGATCGACCAACCTTGTTTGCCATATTCCCCCTGACTTCGTTCCCTTCATGCAATATGCGGGCTAGAACTGTTGGGAAGTATCCAAAATCGGGGCCAAAGCCAAATTGTTGCTAATATTAGCGAAATTAAAACTCTGAACCAGATTTACAGTATTACCATCATTTCGACAACGCCAGGGGAGAGCGACTAAAACGTATCGCCGGGTATTCGGACCCAGCCTTCCATCAGCACCCGGGCGCTACGACTCATGATGACTTTATTCACAGCCCAGTCACCATGGCTCGGACTGGCTTCGGCGCCGACCCGTAAGGTACCCGACGGATGCCCGAAGCGTACATTTTGCCGCTCACCGCCACCGGCAGCGAGGTTCACTAAAGTGCCTGGAATTGCGGCAGCGGTAGCTATGGCTACAGCCGCAGTACCCATCATGGCATGATGCAGCTTACCCATCGACAGGGCGCGAACGTTCAGGTCGATATCCGAGGCCGTAATTTGCTTGCCGCTTGAGGCGATATAATCGCCGGGTTTGGCTACAAAGGCTACCTTTGGCGTGTGTTGTCGGTTTGCGGCTTGTTCGATAGTTTCAATTAAACCCATACGTACCGCTCCATAGGCACGAATAGTTTCAAACATCGCCAACGCTTTGTCGTCTGAGTTAATCGCTTCCTGCAGTTCCGTTCCCGTATAACCGATATCTTCTGCATTTAAGAAGATGGTCGGGATACCGGCATTGATCATGGTGACTTTAAGCGTACCAATGCCTGGCACTTCTAGCTCGTCCACCAGATTGCCAGTAGGAAACATCGCACCGTCGCCGTCTGCCGGGTCGATAAACTCGACCTGTACTTCCGCGGCAGGGAAAGTCACACCATCGAGTTCGAAGTCTCCGGTTTCCTGCACCGCACAGTCTGTCACGGCGATATGAGCAATGATAGTTTTTTTGATATTGGCCTGCCAGATGCGCACGGTCGCTATGCCATTATCTGGAATTCTATTAGCATCCACCAGGCCGTTACTGATCGCAAATGGGCCTACCGCTGCGGTCAGGTTGCCGCAGTTACCGCTCCAGTCGACGAATGGCTTGTCGATCGACACCTGGCCAAACAGGTAGTCGACATCGTGATCGGGTTGGCTGCTTTTCGACAGGATGACGGTTTTGCTGGTGCTTGAGGTAGCGCCGCCCATGCCGTCGGTCTGTTTGCCATAAGGGTCGGGGCTGCCGATTACACGTAGCAGCAGGGCATCGCGTACAGCGCCCGGCAGCTGGGCAGATTCAGGCAGATCCTGGAGGATGAAGAACACGCCTTTACTTGTACCGCCGCGGATATAGCTGGCAGGGATTTTGATCTGGGGTACGTGGGTCATGCTATGCTTCCCTCCATATCTGGCTTATTTAATTTGCCGCTGCTGTCGATTCGAGAAAGTCCTGAGCAAATCGCTGCAATACACCGCCAGCCACATATACAGATACTTCTTCGGCGGTGTCGAGACGGCAGGTTACCGGAACTTCTATGCGCTCACCGGTTTGACGTTTGATAACCACTGTTAACGCTGCACCTGGCATAATTTCTCCAGTGACATCGAAAGTTTCAGTGCCGTCGATCGCGTAGGTTTTGCGGTTTTCACCAGACTTGAACTCCAGCGGTAGAACGCCCATACCGACCAGGTTGGTACGATGAATACGTTCGAAGCCTTCGGCGACGATAGCTTCTACACCGGCCAGGCGTACGCCCTTGGCCGCCCAGTCGCGTGATGAACCCTGGCCATAGTCGGCGCCGGCCACAATGATCAGTGGCTGCTTGCGCTCCATATAGGTTTCGATCGCTTCCCACATACGCGTTACCTTGCCCTCGGGTTCGATACGGGCCAGCGAGCCCTGCCTGGTACTTGCTTTTCCGTCCGGGCCATTTTCCCTGACCATTTCGTTCAACAGTTTAGGGTTAGCGAAAGTCGCGCGCTGGGCGGTCAGGTGATCACCACGGTGCGTGGCGTAGGAGTTGAAGTCCACTTCCGGAAGTCCCATTTTGGCCAGGTATTCCCCTGCCGCGCTGGAAGCCAGGATCGCATTCGAAGGCGACAGGTGGTCGGTGGTAATATTGTCACCCAGTACCGCCAGCGGACGCATGCCTTTCAGCGTACGCTCACCCGCAAGGGCGCCTTCCCAGTAGGGAGGACGACGGATATAGGTGGTCTGTGGACGCCAGTCATACAATGGACTCACCGCTTCGTTGGCGTTATTGGATGCTTCGAACATCGGCAGGTAAACCTGATGGAACTGTTCAGGTTTCACGCTTTGTTTGACGATGGAGTCAATCTCTTCATCGCTCGGCCAGATGTCCTTCAGGGTGACCGGGTTACCCTTTTTGTCGGTACCAAGTACGTCTTTCTCGATATCGAATCGGATAGTGCCAGCGATGGCATAGGCGACTACCAGCGGCGGTGATGCCAGGAAGGCCTGTTTGGCGTAGGGGTGGATTCGACCATCGAAGTTACGGTTACCCGATAATACTGCAGTGGCGTACAGGTCGCGATCGACCACTTCTTGCTGGATTTTCGGATCCAGTGCACCACTCATACCATTGCAGGTAGTACAGGCAAAGCCGACGATACCAAAGCCCAGTTGCTCCAGTTCCGGTAGAAGTTTGGAGTCCTGCAGATAAAGCTGTACGGTCTTTGAGCCAGGGGCCAGAGAAGTTTTCACCCAGGGTTTGCGCACCAGCCCAAGTTCATTGGCCTTACGCGCCAGCAGACCGGCAGCAATAACGTTGTGGGGATTGCTGGTGTTGGTGCAGCTAGTGATCGCAGCTATGATCACAGCGCCATCTGGCATCAAACCTTCCTCGTTTTCCACCTTACCCGAGATACCGCGTACGGCTAGCTCAGAAGTTGGAATGCGCCGGTGCGGATTGGATGGTCCAGCGATGTTACGTACCACGGAGGACAGGTCGAAGCTCAGAACGCGCTCGTACTCGGCGTTCTTCAGGCTGTCGGCCCACAGGCCGGTTGCCCTGGCATAGATTTCTACCAGCTCAACCTGTTCGGCATCACGACCTGTGAGTTTGAGGTAGTCAATGGTCTGCCTGTCGATGTAGAACATTCCCGCAGAGGCGCCAAATTCCGGCGTCATGTTGGAGATGGTGGCGCGGTCACCCAGAGTGAGTACAGCCGCGCCTTCGCCAAAGAATTCAAGATAAGACGACACTACCTTCGCGTTGCGCAGGAATTCGGTCAGCGCCAGCACGATATCGGTAGCGGTGATGCCCGCCTGCTGCTTGCCGGTCAGTTCGACACCGATGATGTCTGGCAGGCGCATATAGGATGCCCGCCCGAGCATCACATTTTCAGCCTCCAGACCACCAACGCCGATGGCGAGTACGCCGAGTGCGTCGACGTGGGGTGTATGGCTGTCAGTACCTACCAGCGTATCGGGGAAAGCCACACCATCGAGTACCTGAACCACCGGCGACATCTTCTCGAGGTTGATCTGGTGCATAATTCCGTTGCCAGGTTGAATCACGTCAACGTTCTTGAAGGCTTTCTTCGTCCAGTTAATAAAGTGAAAACGGTCTTCGTTACGGCGGTCTTCGATGGCGCGGTTCTTTGCAAACGCATCCTTGTCGAAACCGGCGTGTTCAACCGCTAGTGAGTGGTCAACAATCAGCTGTGTAGGCACCACGGGGTTCACCTGTGAAGGATCACCACCCTGTTCGGCAATGGCATCTCGCAGACCGGCGAGGTCGACCAGCGCGGTCTGACCGAGAATGTCGTGGCACACCACACGTGCCGGGAACCAGGGGAAGTCCAGTTCACGCTTACACCCGATAATTTGTTTTAGCGAATCGGTGAGTACAGCTGGATCGCAGCGGCGCACCAGGTTTTCTGCCAGTACCCGGGACGTGTAGGGTAGACACTCATAAGCACGTGGCTGAACCGCTTCCACGGCGGCGCGGGTATCGAAAAAGTCAAGTTCGGTGCCCGGCAGAGGTTTGCGGTATGTCGTGTTCATTTTAATATTAACGTGCGTTAATCGGCATAAACTCCAGATTTTCGGGTCCAGTGTAATTGGCCGAAGGGCGGATGATCTTGCCGTCCTGTCGCTGCTCGACGATATGCGCGCCCCAACCCGATGTTCTCGCGATCACGAACAACGGGGTGAACATGTCGGTGGGCACGCCCATCTGGTTATAGGATACGGCCGAAAACCAGTCCAGGTTCGGGAACATTTTTTTAAGCTCCCACATCACGCTTTCGAGTCGCTCGGCAACGTCATACATTAAGGTATCGGCGTTTTCGTCGGAAAGCTGTTTGGCCAGACGTTTAATCACCTCGTTGCGCGGGTCGCTGACGGTATACACTGGATGGCCAAACCCGATCACAATTTCCTTATTGGCGACGCGTTCGCGTATGTCGGCTTCAGCTTCGTCGACCGAGCTATAACGCGATTGAATCTCGAACGCGGCCTCGTTGGCACCGCCGTGCTTGGGACCGCGTAAGGCGCCGATTGCGCCGGTCATGCCGGAATACATATCCGACCCGGTTCCGGCGATCACGCGCCCGGTAAAAGTCGATGCATTGAATTCGTGCTCGGCGTAGAGAATCAGCGAGATGTGCATCGCCCTGATCCATGACTCCGGTGCAGGTTTGCCATGCAGTAAATGCAGAAAATGCCCGCCGATCGAATCGTCATCGGTTACCAGTTCGATACGTTTGTTGTTGCGGCTGAAGTGGTACCAGTAAACCAGCATCGAGCCGAAGCAGGCCATCAGCCGATCGATAATATCGCGCGCGTCGTCGACATTGTGATCGGCAGCTTCCGGAGTCTGGCAACCGAGCGCGGAGCAGCCGGTGCGCATAACATCCATTGGATGTGCGCTCGCGGGCAGTTGCTCGAGCACTGTTTTGACAGTCGCGGGCAGGTCACGCATCGACTGCAGTTTTGTCTTGTATGCGTCGAGTTCGCCCTGATTCGGCAGTTTTTCATGTACGATCAGATAGGCGACTTCCTCGAATTCGCATGTTTCGGCGATATCGAGAATATCGTAGCCACGATAATGCAGATCGTTACCGGTGCGCCCTACGGTACAGATCGCGGTATTACCCGCTGTAGTGCCGGAGAGTGCGACCGACTTTTTCGGTTTAAAGGCGGGTGCTTGGCTCATGATGATTCCTCACTGAATAAATGGTCTAAAGTTTGTTCGTATTGGTGATAATCGAGATAGTCGTAAAGCTCCATGCGTGTCTGCATGGTATCGACGACGTTTTGCTGGCTGCCATCGGCCAGAATGTGTTGATAAACATTGAGTGCGGCGAGACTCATTGCGCGAAACGCACTCAGCGGGTAAAGCGACAACTTGATGCCGACCGATGCGAGTTGCTCGCTGGTGAATAACGGCGTGGCGCCGAACTCGGTAATATTTGCCAGCACTGGCACATTGACCGCCTGAACAAATTTGCGGTATTGATCGAGTTCGGTCATCGCCTCCGGAAATATCATGTCGGCACCGGCTTCTACACAGGCGACCGCGCGTTCAATGGCCGCATCGAGACCATCTACCGCAAGGGCATCGGTACGCGCCATGATGACAAATGTTTCATCACTACGCGCATCGACCGCGGCTTTAACGCGGTCAACCATTTCAGCCTGCGAAACGATTGCCTTATTGGGCCGATGCCCGCATCGCTTTTGCATCACCTGGTCTTCGATATGGACTCCGGCCACATTGGCGCGTTGCATTTCACGGATGCAGCGTGCGATATTAAAGGCGCCGCCCCAACCGGTGTCGATGTCGACCAGTAACGGTAACGAACTGGCATCAGTGATACGCGCGGCGTCTACGAGTACGTCTTTCAGGGTCGAGATACCAAGATCGGGTATGCCCAATGAGCAGGCGGCGACCCCGCCTCCCGACAGGTAGAGTGCCTTATGACCGCATTTTTGCGCCATGATCGCGCTATACGCGTTGACCGTGCCAACCACCTGGAGTGGATTATTCGCATCGACCGCCTGGCGTAGTTTGGCTCCGGGGGTTAGTTTGTTAGTCATTAGTTTGCCTCAAGAATTGTTTTTACGATTTTCCAGGCGCCGCTGATATGGCGGCGCATTAATATTTCGGCTAATTCCTCATCGCGTTGCTCGATTGCCGAGGCGATTTGCCGGTGTTGCGATAACGCCATAGCGGGTCGCGCTGGTGTCTGGCCCGACTGATGGCGGCCCATGCGGATTAACTGGTATAGCTCGCCATTGAGATTTTCCAGAATCCACTTATTTTGGCTCGCGAGCGCGATGCGGTAATGAAAATCGATATCGCCCTCGTGTTGAAAATAAGCCTTGCCATCGGTTCGCCCAATCGCCTCTTCGTGCGCGTCGAGCAATTCGTGTAAGGCGCGGATATCGTCATCCGACATATGCCTGACTGCAAGCCGTGCGGCCATGCCTTCGAGAGATTCTCGTGCGGTATAAATATCTTCCATCATTTTCCTGTCTAGCGTGACCACGCGTGAGCCGGCATGCGGTACGCGAACTACCAGCTTGATTCGCTCAAGGCGATGAATCGCCTCACGTAACGGGCCACGGCTAATGCCGTATTTCATTGCGAGGTCTGATTCGATGATCTTGCTGCCCTGTGCTAGCGAACCGACGATGATATCGGCCTTAATACTCTCGTAGGCCTGTCCGGCAAGCGTGCGAGACTCGAATGGCCTTTCATCTTGTTGTAAAATCGCTGAATTCATCTGATATTGTCGACAATTGTGGAATTAATTTATAAATAATCGCCAAAATATGCATAAATTAAAGTATATTGTCAACAATACAAATAGTTAATCGAAATATTAATAAGTAAAATCGGGCCAGGATCTTTATCTGACGCGCTTTACAATTATTAATCTTGACGATTGTATAATTTAATAATCCTAGGTAGGCTGAATATCACAATCAATAATGCGTTATATTGAATGCGAGATTGTGGATCAGGGGTCACCCCAGCCCAGATCCGGCTACTGATTAAAATTGTCAGGCAAAAAAAATTACAGCAAACGGCTTGGCGGTTAACTATCACTGGGGAATCGAAGAGGAAAGCCATGAGTACCGAAACCGTAACCATAATAGACGACGCGACCGGTAAAAAAGTGCAATTACCATTATTGTCACCGACCAGTGGACCTAAAACGATCGATATCGGCGCACTTTACAAAGAATTGGGTTATTTCACCTACGATCCCGGATTCGTATCTACCGCAAGTTGCGCCAGTGGCATTACCTTTCTTGATGGTGACAAAGGAGTATTGCAGTATCGTGGCTATCCAATCGAACAGTTGGCCGAACACAGCTCTTACCTGGAAGTGTGCTATTTGTTGATCCATGGCGATTTACCGAATCGACCGGAACTGGACGATTTTGTCAATGTGATTACCAACCACACGATGTTGCATGAAGCATTGAAGCGATTTTTCAGCGGTTTTCGGCGTGACGCGCATCCAATGGCAATTATGGTTGGCGTCGTCGGCGCATTGGCCGCGTTTTACCATGACCATATGGATATCGGTGATCCCGAGCATCGAATGATTACCGCAGAGCGTTTAATCGCGAAGATGCCGACTATTGCCGCCTGGAGTTATCGCTATGCGATGGGCAAGCCGTTTATCTACCCGGAAAACCATTTAAACTACACCGAAAACTTTCTGCACATGATGTTTTCGATGCCAACTGAGCCCTACGAACCCGACCCCCTGTTGGCCAAGGCGCTGGACCTTATTTTAATTTTGCACGCTGACCACGAGCAAAATGCCTCGACCTCAACCGTACGCCTGGCGGGTAGCTCGGATGCGAATCCATTTGCCGCGGTTGCTGCGGGTGTCGCCGCGCTTTGGGGGCCGGCGCATGGTGGTGCTAACGAGGCAGTGATACGCATGCTGATGGATATTAACGACTCGGGTAAATCGCTACAGTCGTTTGTCGATCGCGCCAAGGACAAGAACGACAGTTTCCGTTTGATGGGGTTTGGCCACCGCGTTTATAAAAACTATGATCCGCGTGCGAAGTTGATTCGTAAAATATGCCATCAGTTGTTAAATGACATGGAGTCTAGCGGCGAGCACAAAAAGCTGCTCGAAACTGCTATGGCATTGGAAAAAGTAGCGCTCGAAGACGACTACTTTGTGCAGAGGAATCTTTACCCTAATGTCGATTTTTATTCCGGCATTATCTTCCTGGCGATGGGCATACCGATGAACATGTTTACGGTAATCTTTGCCATGGCGCGTACCGTCGGCTGGATAACGCAGTGGAACGAGATGATTTCGGCAAAAAGCCACAAGATAGGGCGACCGCGCCAGCTATATACGGGGCCAATTGATCTGGAGTATGTACCAGTGGAAAAACGCAAATAAACCCTGGGCACCTCGAAAAATGCGCTTTTTCCGCGATAGCCGCGTCACCGATTTTTGCTCCTGCAAAATCGGCATACCGTACATCCTGTACATAAACTCCGTGCTCGAATCCTCATGTATTTCCGTATACACTGCGGTTCTGCGCGCGGTGCTTCCTCGCCTAAAGCGCCTACTTTTGGTGCTCTCGCGAAAAAATCACTATTTTTCGAGATACCCTTCATTAAAATGGGTTCTTCTTAACCAGAGTTGAGAGAGTAATTAAAATGTTACAGGCATACCGAGACCATATTGCGGAACGCGAAAAAGAAGGCATTCCACCCAAGCCATTGGAAGCGCAACAAGTTGCTGATCTGGTGGAATTAATCAAAAATCCACCGGCTGGCGAGGAGGAGTACCTCGTCGAATTACTGACCCAGCATGTACCTGCCGGTGTCGATGAGGCCGCTTATGTGAAAGCTGGTTTTCTTGCCGCTGTCGTCAAGGGTGAAGCCAATACGCCGTTGATCGATAAAGTGAAGGCGGTGGAAGTTCTCGGCACCATGCTCGGCGGATATAATATCCAGCCCCTGATCGCAAGCCTCGACGATGACGAAACTGCCCCCGCAGCGGTGAAGGCGCTATCGCACACTTTACTGGTATTTGATGCATTTCATGATATCTGCGATAAATCGGAAGCGGGTAATGTTTATGCCAGGCAGGTGCTCGAATCCTGGGCCAATGCCGAATGGTTTACTGTTAAGCCGCCGCTGGCGGATAAGATCACCGTCACCGTGTTCAAGGTGCCCGGTGAAACCAATACAGACGATTTATCACCGGCGCTTGATGCCTGGTCACGCCCCGACATTCCGCTGCACGCCAACGCGATGCTGATCAACCCGCGCGAAGGGGTTTCGGATAAACCATTGGAAAAAATACAGGAACTTAAAAAACTGGGTCACCCGGTTGCCTATGTCGGCGATGTTGTGGGTACCGGTTCATCGCGTAAGTCTGCAACCAATTCGGTTTTGTGGCATATGGGCGAGGATATTCCCTATATCCCGAATAAACGCAAAGGCGGCTATTGTTTTGGCAGCAAGATAGCACCGATATTTTTCAATACCATGGAAGATGCCGGTGCGTTGCCGATAGAAATGGATGTTTCAAAATTGAATACGGGTGATGTCATCGATGTTTATCCGCATGAAGGCAGGATCACCCGCCACGACAGCGACGCAGTACTATCGACCTTTGAGCTGAGTACTAATGTATTAAAAGATGAAGTGCAGGCCGATGGCCGCATCCCGTTGATAATCGGTCGGGGACTGACCGAACGCGCACGCAAGGCACTTGACCTCGGCGGATCCGATATTTTTGAGAAGCCTCAGGCTGCTGAAGAAAGCGACAAAGGTTATACGTTGGCACAAAAAATGGTTGGCAAAGCTTGCGGACTGGACGGTGTTCGATCCGGAATGTACTGCGAGCCGAAAATGACCACGGTTGGCTCGCAGGACACCACCGGGCCAATGACGCGTGACGAGTTAAAAGATCTGGCCTGTCTCGGATTTTCCGCCGACCTGGTGATGCAGTCGTTTTGTCATACGGCGCCTTATCCCAAGCCGGTGGATGTCGAAACCCATCACAGCCTGCCCGATTTCATGCAAAACCGTGGCGGTGTCTCGCTGCGTCCCGGAGACGGTATCATCCATTCCTGGATGAACCGAATGCTATTACCCGATACGGTCGGTACCGGCGGTGACTCGCATACGCGCTTCCCGATTGGAATTTCATTCCCGGCCGGTTCCGGTCTGGTCGCGTTTGCCGCGGCAACCGGCGTGATGCCACTGGATATGCCCGAATCGGTACTGATACGTTTCAACGGCGAGATGCAACCCGGTATCACCTTGCGTGATCTGGTCAATGCAATTCCCTACGTGGCAATCCAGAAGGGATTGTTGACGGTTGAAAAGAAGGGCAAGAAAAATGTTTTTTCCGGACGTGTGCTCGAAATCGAGGGTCTGCCACATTTAAAAATCGAACAGGCTTTCGAACTCTCCGATGCTTCAGCCGAGCGCTCCGCATCGGGTTGCACGGTCAAACTCGACAAGAAGCCCATTATTGAATACATCAATTCGAATATCATCATGTTCAAGTGGATGATCAGTGGAGGCTATGGTGATGTACGCACGATTACCCGGCGAATAGAAGAAATGGAAGCCTGGCTCGAAAACCCGGCATTGCTGGAAGCCGATGCGGACGCCGAATACGCCGAGATTATCGAAATCGATCTGAACCAGATTAAAGAACCCTTATTGGCCTGTCCGAATGACCCGGACGATATCAAACCCCTGTCCGAAGTGGCCGGCGACAAGGTCGACGAGGTATTTATCGGGTCTTGCATGACCAATATCGGTCACTTCCGTGCGGCGGGAAAATTACTCGACAAGCTCGATTCGCCGGTTTTGACACGGCTGTGGATCGCGCCGCCGACGAAGATGGACGAGGCGCAACTTACCACCGAGGGTTACTACGGAATATTTGGTCGCTCAGGTGCGCGCACAGAAATGCCAGGTTGCTCGTTATGCATGGGTAACCAGGCGCGGGTAGCCGAGAATAGTACGGTAGTATCTACTTCAACCCGCAACTTCCCGAACCGTCTCGGTAAGGGCGCGAATGTTTACCTCGCCTCGGCGGAGCTTGCGGCAGTGAGTGCTATCATGGGTAGAATTCCTACTATGGATGAATACATGGTATATGCCGAAGACATCAACACCATGGCCGATGACGTCTATCGGTACCTCAACTTTAACGAAATGGAAATTTACCAGTCAGCTGCAGATTCAGCTTTTCCGGTAAAAGTGGCTTAGAAATATATCTGGCTATATAGGTGAACAGTGGCTACTTCGTAGTCACTTTCGTCTCCCGCGTAGCCGCAGAGTACTCAAAGAATTGTTGAGATTAATAATGGTGCAGGACGCCTTGATTCTCGTATGGATCGCAGTATTGACGATACAATAACTTGTAACTCGCTTTAAAAATCCGAATGTCGGCAACCTATTGAACCTGACCGTCATCACTCACTCTTCTAATTAACCATTGATTTCCGGTGTGGCTGAATCTGGTCAACATGGATTTTGCACCCTTAATAGCGGATCTCTAATTTTTATTCTAAGACTTCTGGAGTCGGCACATTGCGGGCACCTCGGATGGCCCTTTAAGAACGCAGAATTCGGCACTCGATAGACATCTACCCCCCAGGGGTGAACCACCAAGGTCTGCCAATGTGACATGGTTCACGAAATTAAGCCGTGGTGTGCAGTGAAACTAGCCTATATATAACTGAGATATACGTAACTAGCAGAAAGGTAGCTCATGATATTCACTCAATCTGATTCGAAGGAGTCAAAAACCACGGAAGCCCTGGTTCCCATGGTAGATCTGTTCGCTGTGCTGGCGATCGTGTTCATGATTTATTCGAGTGATGAAATCACTGCTTCACAACAGTTAAGTCAGGAGAAGATAGATCAGGTTGTTTCAGATTACGAACAATTGGAAGATGAGATCGACGCATCCGAAAGGGCCAGGCAAAATCGCCGAGAATTCCTGGCAAATAAAGTAGAGAAGTCATTAGAGGAAATCGAGGCAGAGCGAGCGAAGAAAGCGCAAGATTTAATCGCACAATTTACCGAGATGTTAGCCGCGCAACAAGATCAGGCCGCATTGGAGTATGAAACTCTCGTAACCAGATTCGAATCTGAGCAGGCACAAGAAGTGGAAAGGGAAAAGACTGCGCTGCAGGCAGAAAAGCAATTGGAACTGAAAACGAAAGTAGCTGAACTGGAGCAAGAAAAGGAAGCAGAAGTATCGTTAGCCAAGGAAGTATTCGATCAAGCCATTACCGCCAAAGAAGTGCAACTTGATACTACCGTGCAGGCGCTTGTCGCAGTCGAGATGCAGCGGGTAGAAGAATTGTCCAGGCAGGAAGCAGAACTCGAAGAGCATAAACAACAGGAAGTCGCCAGGGTAGAACAACAACGGATTGAGCAGGAATCACAGGCAGAAAGGAAAGCCCAGAAGCAACAACTAGAATCAGAGCTGGCATTGGCAATGGCAGAACAAGAACGAACCGATGCTTTAGCCAGGCAAAGAGCAAAACTCGAAGCAAAAGCGGAAACGGAGAAGCAACAAGCAGTGGAGCAAGCAAATCAGGTAGCGCTAGCTTCGCTGGCCATACTTGAAGCAGAGACTGTTGAGCGCGTACAGACACAACAAGCCCAGGCAGAAGCAAAACTTGCACAGGAACTGGCGGAGGCAGAAGCAAATGCAAAGGCAGTGGCAGCGTCAGCGGCGGAAACAGCCAGGAAGCAGGCAGAAGCAGAAGCTGAACAGGCACTCGCGAACGAGTTAGCTACTCAGCAGGCAAAGGCTGATGCGCAACTCGCACAGGAACTGGCAGCGGCTGAAGCAGCGTCTGAAGCAGCGTCTGAAGCAGCAGCAGAAACAGCCAGGAAGCAGGCAGAAGCAGAAGCTGAACAGGCGCTCGCGAGCGAGTTAGCTACTCAGCAAGCCAAGTCTGATGAACAACTTGCACAGGAACTGGCAGCGGCCGCGGCAGCGTCTGAAGCAGCGTCTGAAGCAGCAGCAGAAACAGCCAGGAAGCAGGCAGAAGCAGAAGCTGAACAGGCGCTCGCGAACGAGTTAGCTACTCAGCAAGCCAAGTCTGATGAACAACTTGCACAGGAACTGGCGGCGGCGGCGGCGGCGGCAGAGGCAGCGGCTGAAGCAGCGGATAAGACAGCTGAAGAACGGGCAAAGGCAGTAGTTGCACAGGAACATGCCGACCAGCTAGCCCAGCTTCAAGCTGCGAAGGAAGAGGAGCTTCGGCCCTTTCGCGAGGCTGAGAAAGCCAGGCAACAGATCGTCGATCGGCTCAATGAAAACTTTAAGGATTTTGACGAAGGAGTCGTTAATATAGACGAAAAGACAGGAAAGGTCAGGATCAACTTCCAGGAGTCCTATTTTGTGCGGGGATCTTATGATCTTTCGGAAAACATGAAAGATTTACTCAGGGAAATGATTCCAAAGTATGCCAAAAGCATATACGAAAATAAAGATGCAGCCGTCCAGATTGAGTCTCTTAAGATTTCCGGGATGACATCACCCGTTCACAAAGGTGTATATATTGATATCGATGGTACATCTCCCGAAACGGAAGTGGCACGCGAATTCAATATGACGCTGAGTAACAATCGTGCGCTCACCATGTATAACTTCATATTTGATATAAATGAAATGGGTGATTATGAGTTTCGTGCCCGCTTGAAAGCAGATATGGGAATTGCAGCGCTGGGATTTCAGAATGCAGCCCCTGTTAGCAGTGAACTGGTCGGAAAACGGGCAACATGTATAGAGTACGATTGTAAACAGGAACAGGCGTCAATACTGGAATTCCGACTATACTCACAAAACTAATACGCTATTTTAATGACATATTTTAATCCGGGTTACGGATTAGGGAGCAACAATGTTTAAGTATATATTTTTAGCAATCCTGGGAGCGGTAGTATATTTCCTGTTCTATTTCGACATGCATCTCACCAACCAGACGATTGGAAATCTGTTTATCGGGTCTATATTGAGTTTGTTCGTAGTGTTTTTGATT
>Ga0255049_10000347_pt1 | contig 28559 bp, 16 predicted proteins | sample JV7_2_3_MG_FD_183615 | JGI IMG/M metagenome (GOLD analysis project Ga0255049, IMG submission 183615) | Seawater microbial communities from Jervis Inlet, British Columbia, Canada - JV7_2_3 | ecosystem: Environmental > Aquatic > Marine > Inlet | place: Canada: British Columbia | collected 2016-10-06 | reverse complement strand
TTCAGGGATATTCAGAGCTGTTATCCCATCCTGTTTACCAAAGATCCGAACACCGGTGGTTTTTTCGCCGCAGCTGTAATGGGGTTTGAAGCGGATCAGAATCTGTTTCTGCAGGAGAAGGGCTGGGATGCATCTTATGTTCCTGCCGCGATACAACGTCAGCCGTTTCTGATTGCCACAGGCGGAGAGGGTGACACTGCAACCCCGGTGGTTTCACTGGATCTCGATCACCCGCGAGTCAGCGAGGATGACGGAGAAGCGTTGTTTGACATTGAGGGTGATGCAACAGAGTTTCTTAATCAGAAGATTGCATTGCTGGATAAGCTGCATCGTGGACTGCAACACAGCAGCGGATTTATTGACGCCCTGCTTCAGCACGAACTGTTGGAGCAGATCACCCTGGACCTTACCTTTAATAATGGCGATAAGAAGAGTTTGCAGGGCTTTTACAGCATTGCAGAAGAACGACTTTATCAGCTAAAGGGAGACGTGCTGGAGTCGCTAAATCAGGCTGGCTACCTGCAACCTGTTTTCATGGCAGTAGCCTCATTGTCCCGGATGCGTGACATTATCGAAAGACGAAACCGGCTCCGAGTGTAGCGAGAGATCTGGGTGAACGTATGACCGGCCAGCATGTCCTGAATGAGATCAGTCAGACAATTGCAGAGACACATGACGTCACTGTCGCAGATCTCAGCGATGAACTATTGACGTCTGATCAGCCGCTGGTCATTCGAGGGTTGGCCGCGGACTGGCCCGCCGTCAAACATGGCCTCGAGTCAGCGGACCGGGTTATTGATTACCTGCAGGGATTTGACTCCAATAATGTGGTCACAGCGCTTTACGCGCCACCTGAAGCAGCTGGCCGGATCTTCTACAACGAGGATATGACCGCCTTCAATTTTGAGTATCGGCGGATGGCGCTCAAGGAAGCCATGCAGCAGGTCCGGTCTCATGTTGATCTGCCCTCGCCGCCATCATTGTATGTCGGCTCAACCAACGTGGATCACTGGCTGCCGGGATTCCGGGAACAGAACGATTTTCCGATTCAACATCTTGCACCGCTGGTCAGTATCTGGATCGGCAACCAGAGTCGGGTATCAGCCCACTATGATTTCCCCTCCAATATTGCCTGCGTGGTCGCGGGGCACCGGCGAGTCATTCTGTTTCCGCCGGAGCAGTTAGCAAATCTTTATGTTGGACCGCTGGACTTCACACCAGCAGGACAACCTATCAGTCTGGTGGACTTTCATGCGCCCGATTATGAGCGATTCCCAAAATTTCGGGAGGCACTCAAAACCGCTCAGATGTCAGTGCTGGAACCGGGGGATGCCATCATCGTTCCCAGTATGTGGTGGCATCACATGGAAGCGTTGGATGCCTTTAACGTGTTGGTGAATTACTGGTGGCGCACCTCACCATCCTACCTGGGGCCGCCTTTAAGTGTGTTGCAGCATGCGATACTGGGCCTTCGAGATCTGCCTGAAGCACAAAGAAAACAGTGGCGAGAGTTGTTTGATTTTTATGTGTTTGATCCTGAAGCGGACAACTTTGAACACATTCCGGAAGCTGCGCGTGGCGTGTTAAATCCTATTGATGAGCCGACCGCGCGGCAAATTCGTAAGATGTTAAGAGACAAACTGTTGTAAAGCGAAGGTCTTATGTCAGCTGCAAAAGTACAGAATGTTGTCATTGTGGGTGGAGGTACCGCAGGGTGGACTGCGGCAGCCTCTATTGCCAGGCTAATCGGAGCCAACCTGAATGTGGTGCTGGTGGAATCTGATGCCATCGGCACTATTGGGGTAGGTGAGGCGACCATACCTCCTTTTAGAACGCTGCATCGTCTGCTGAAGATTGATGAGGCAGATTTTCTGGCCAAGGTGCAGGGCACCTTCAAGCTGGCCATCCGTTTCGAAAACTGGCGGGCTATCGGACATGACTATATTCACTCTTTTGGCATCACCGGTCAGGGCTGCTGGGCGGCAGGCTTTCAGCACTTCTGGCTCAAAACCAGAGCGCTGGGTTTTGGCGAAGACTATGGTCGCTACGCCCCGGAGCTGATGGCCGCGAAAGCAGGCAGGTTTGGTCTGCTGCAAGAGAATGGGCTGAGTTATGCATATCATATTGATGCCACAAGTTATGCCAGGTACCTGCGTCAGCTTGCTGAACAGGATGGCGTAACCCGGGTCGAGGGCAAAATAGTTGAGGTGCATCAGACTGAATCTGGTGACATCTCTGAAGTGGTACTGGAATCAGGGCAGGCGGTGAAGGGGGATCTGTTTATCGACTGCAGCGGTTTTGTCAGCCTGCTGATGGGCAAGGCTCTTGGAACCGAATTTGAAGACTGGACTCACTGGCTTCCCTGCGATCGTGCCATAGCCCTGCAAACCAAGGCGGTCAGTGAGCCTATTCCTTATACACGCTCGATTGCCCGAGAGAGCGGCTGGCAGTGGCGCATTCCATTGCAGACTCGGGTTGGCAACGGGCTGGTCTATTGCAGTGAATTCATGAGTGATGATGAAGCCCGCTATACCCTGCTCGGTAATCTCGAAGGTGAGGTCATCACAGAACCCAGGGTGTTGCGCTTCCGCACCGGTCAGCGAGTGAAACACTGGAACCGAAACTGCGTTGCCCTGGGCCTGGCGGCAGGCTTTCTCGAGCCACTGGAATCCACCAGCATTCATCTGATCCAGCGAGGCGTGATCCGGCTGATGCAAATGTTTCCGCACGGCGGCATCGTTGAGTCGGACCAGGCGGAATTCAATCGCCAGATGGACACTGAGTTCCGCTTTGTCCGCGACTTCATCATCATGCACTACCATGTCACAGAGCGAACGGATTCCGAGTTCTGGCGTCGCTGTCGCGAAATGGATATTCCTGACACACTGAAGCACCGCCTGGATCTGTTCCGTGATACCGGTCGCGTGTTCGAAGCCGAGGGAGATATCTTTCGCGAGAACAGCTGGGCCCAGGTAATGCTGGGGCAAGGAATCGAACCGCAGAGCTATCACCCTATCGTGGACATGATGGATGAGCAGGAGCTTCGTCAGTTTATGCAAATCCAGCGTCAGAAGGTTGACGATGTGCTGAACCAGCTGCCCACACACCAGGAATTCATCGACCGTTACTGTCCAACCGCAATTGCCTAAGATCACCAGGGGCCATCTCATTAAGAAAGTTGTCTTCACATTTATTACAACCATTCTGGTCCCCCTGCTCTTCTTCGTTCTACTTGAGTTGGGCCTCACGGTTTTTGGCGTCGGAACGTCTTTCGACTATCTCCATGAAATTGACATCGACGGTCAGCCTCACTACCAGGAAAACCCCGATTTCGCTAACCAGTTCTTTCCGCCGTCGCTGAATATTGGCCCCTCGGAAAACACCTTCGCCGAGGAGCGTAGTCCTGACGTGATCAGAGTCTACGTTTTGGGGGGATCTGCCGCGCAGGGCGTCCCCCATAAGAACCACGGTGTTGACAGGCTCCTGGCGGCCCAGCTCAGAGCCGCGCTACCGTCGCGAAAAATCGAAATCATCAATACGGCCATGACGTCGGTCAATTCCCACGTGGTATACGAGGTTGCGAGGTCGATTCCGAAAGATTCCGCCGACTTTGCCGTTATCTTGATGGGTAACAACGAGGTTGTTGGCCCGTACGGGCCCGGCACCTTCAATCAGAACTTTCTGACGAACATTTCTCTAATCCGGGGAATCCAGGCATTAAAACGTACAAGGACATGGCAAGCCCTGGACAGCCTCATTCTGAAGATCAGTCCGACTGATGCAAAGCAGGATCTCGAGTGGGAAGGCATGCAGATGTTTACCGATCACGGTGTCTCGCACGATGACCCTCGCATGGAAAGTGTCTACGGTCACTATGAAGACAACCTTACAGACATTATTGAGATACTGCGTAACAAGGGGATTCAGGTATTACTGTCCTCAGTGCCTGTTAATCTTCGGAACTCCGCGCCTTTCCTATCCGTTCACAGTCCCGACCTGTCACAGAAACAGATAGACCAGTTGCGTGAATTGACGAGCAACGGATCTCAGAGCATCGACAATGAGAACTGGGGCGATGCCATCACCAGTCTTCAAGCTGCATTGGAGATTGATCCTGGTTATGCCGATACCCACTTCAGGCTCGCTACAGCGTATGAAAATCTCGCGAATTTTGAAGAGGCCAAAGCCCACTATCAGCGCGCTCTGGATCTGGACGCATTACGATTTCGCGCAGATACCAGGATAAACGAGATAATTCAGAATGTTGCCGCCGGGGTCGGGAATGACGCCTTCAGCTTTGTCGATAGCGCCGCTGCTTTTGAGCATGCCAGCCAACCGTTTCAACCCGGCTGGAACCTGCTGCTGGAGCACGTACATTACGGGTTCTCCGGAAGCCATATCCTGGCGGCAGAGATATCCCGTTCGATCGTGAGCCGCTTGACTGCAAGCGATGATTACGAACCCTTATCGAGCGTCGAAGTCGCCAGGAGGATTGGATTCCCGAATCACGACACGATCGACGAAATAAGGAGCCTGCGGGGCATGATTCAGAAGCCGCCATTTCCCGGGCAAAGTAATTACAGCGAGCTCAAGGACTTCGTTGACGACAAGTTAGCAAGTGTGACCACGGAAGTCGGGTCTCCGGCGGCCGTGGTTGAACGGCGCAAGGACGTCGTAAATTCAGGTCTTGCCGACTGGAAGATCTATTTTGAACTGGCAGTCCTGAACCAACGTCTGCGCAATCCGCCAGCGATGTATTCCCACCTGAATCAAATTTTTGAACTGTATCCACACAACCGTGAAAGCTACATGAAGATCGCCGATGCGATGAGCAAGGATGGAAGGTGGCACGAGGTGATACCGTATCTCGAGCAGTCCCTTTATTACACCCGGGGCGACGAAAAGAAAATTGGTGAAACCATTGGCTGGTTGGGCACAGCGTATTTCAGAACGGGGGAATATGAAAAGGCAACAGGTCTGTTACTGGAAGTGACAGAAAAATATTCGGATCAAATGGGCTTGACTCTCAGAGCTTATGGCAACCTGATCAAATACTCACGCGAGAAAGACAGGGTCGATGATCTTGATCGATATATCAACGATGTTCAACGATACGCCAGATCATTGATACGACAAGGGAAGGATAAGGAATACCCATTGCTCTATAAGAGGATGTCACAACTTATGGCCATGGGGGGCTACACTGCAGAAGCGCAGGAATGGGCAGAAGCACAGGGGCAGTAGTTACGAAAGCGACCAACATTCTCGGGATTTCGGCTTACTACCATGACAGTGCTGCCGCCTTGTTGAAAGACGGCGAGTTAGTAGCGGCTGCACAACAGGAACGTTTTAGTCGCAAAAAGCACGACGCCCGGTTTCCTGCTGAAGCGATCAGCTATTGCCTGGAAACGGAGACATTGCGGTTAACCGACGTCGATCGGATCGTCTTTTACGACAAGCCGCTCATCAAGTTCGAACGGTTGCTCGAGACGTACATGAGCTATGCGCCCAACGGCTTCCGATCCTTCGTTGCGGCGATGCCCGTCTGGCTCAAGGAGAAGCTCTATCTCAAGAGCGTTCTCAAAAAGGAGCTCGCACAACTCGGTGGGTGCAAACCTGCCGACCTTCCACCGCTACTCTTCGCCGAGCATCACCAATCGCACGCAGCGTCGGCGTTCTTCTTCAGCCCATTCGAGCGCGCGGCCGTACTCTGCCTCGACGGCGTCGGTGAATGGGCGACAACGTCGACATGGCTCGGTAACGGCGCAAGCCTCGAGCCGCTCTGGGAAATTGATTTCCCGCACTCGCTTGGACTGCTCTACTCGGCGTTTACGTACTTCACGGGCTTCAGGGTGAACTCCGGCGAGTACAAGCTAATGGGGCTCGCCCCCTACGGCCAGCCGAAGTATGTCGAACTGATCCTCGACAAGCTTCTCGATCTCAAGGAGGACGGCACATTTCGCCTGGACATGCAGTACTTCAATTACTGCACGGGCCTGACAATGACGAACAGCCGGTTCGACGAGATTTTTGGTGGGCCGCCTCGCAAACCGGAAAGCAGCCTCACGCAGCGTGAGATGGACATCGCCGCTTCCATTCAGGCTGTCACGGAAGAAGTGGTGCTGCGGCTTGCCAACACACTTCATAAAGAAACGGGCGAGAAGAACCTCTGTCTCGCTGGCGGCGTGGCCCTGAATTGCGTCGCAAATGGTCGTCTGCTACGAGAAGGGCCCTACGAGCATATTTGGATTCAGCCGGCCGCCGGCGATGCGGGCGGCGCTGCGGGAGCCGCCGCCGTTGTCTGGCACGGCTACGACAAACAGCCGCGCAAGCTGAACGGCAATAGCAGCCCTGCCGCCGACCGCATGCGCGGGTCGTACCTGGGGCCAGAGTATTCCTCTGAGCAGATTCGGGCGCAGCTTGACTCAATAGACGCGAAGTACTCGGTCCTCGACGACGAAACCCTGTTTAAGAGAACGGCGCAGCTGCTCGCCGAGGAAAACGTGATCGGCTGGTTTCAGGGCCGTATGGAGTTTGGGCCACGGGCCCTCGGCGGCCGCTCGATCATTGGTGACCCGCGCAGCGCGAAGATGCAGTCGGTCATGAACCTCAAGATCAAGTACCGCGAGTCGTTCCGCCCGTTCGCGCCCTCCGTCCTTTGGGAGCGTGTCTCTGACTATTTCGAGCTGAACGCTCCGAGCCCATATATGCTGTTCGTCGCGCCCCTGCACCAGGAGCTGAGGATAGCCCTCACTGACGAGCAAGAGCAGCTTTTCGGTATCGAGAAGCTCAAGCTCAAACGTTCGGCGCTGCCCGCGATTACGCATGTGGATTACTCGGCGCGGGTGCAGACCGTTCATGAGGACACGAACCCACGCTACTATGAACTGCTGAAGGCATTCGAGCAGCTCACCGGCTGCGGTGTCCTGGTGAATACGTCGTTCAACGTGCGCGGCGAGCCTATTGTCTGCACGCCCACCGATGCGTATCGGTGCTTTATGCGTACGGAGATGGACTATCTCGTCGTGGAAAATTTCTTTTTGGACAAGAAAGAACAGCCGGCCTGGGAAGATGACACATCCTGGCAAGACGAGTTCGAGCTCGACTGATGGCTATCGATCACAAGATTCCCGAGCTTGACCGGAAGGGCCTGCGCGAATTCGGCCTGACGACGGGTGCGGCCATCATCGCCATCTTTGGTCTGTTCTTCCCTTGGATGCTTGAGCTGGACTGGCCGGTCTGGCCGTGGGTCATCGCCGCACCGCTCTGGTCGCTGGCTCTGATCCATCCTAAGTGGCTGTGCTGGATTTATCGAGCATGGATGCGTTTCGGTCTGCTCGCGAGCCGGGTGATGACACCGCTCGTGCTCGGGATCGTCTTTTTCGTTATGATCTCGCCGATGGCAATGGTCAGGCGTCTCATGGGCAAAGACCCGATGCAGAGGGCGCTCGATCCGAATCAGAAGAGTTACCGGGTTCAGAGCATAAAGAGCCCAAAAGAAAAACTGGAGAAACCTTTCTAATGCTGGAATTCTTGGCAGACCTGTGGGCCTTCATGCGGGAGCGCAAGAAGTTTTGGCTTGCGCCGATCATCTTTGTGATGATCCTGCTAGGCGCTCTGATTGTATTCGCGCAGGGATCGTCGCTCGCCCCGTTCATCTACACGTTGTTCTAAAAAAAAATACCCGCAGCGAACTGCGGGTATTTTTTTCAGTAGCAGTAATCCTCGCTACCTTTGTAAAAGGTCGAACTCCCACCAACCGCCTCCGACGTCAATCCTGATAGTCAGGCTGCCACCAACCAGTTCCACCACTTCATAGGTGACTGTCTCGGGTGCATCGGCCGGCAATGCCAGCTCCGCGCCGTTCACGGCCTTGGCCAGGCCCAGGAAGGAGCCGAGGCCATTGATCGTCACGGTGCCGGCAACGTCATCATAGAGCCAGGCGCCAACGGTGCTGCCATCGTGAGGCGCAACCGGAACACCACAACTGTCTTCGGCAGCGCCCTGCCAGACTTCCAGCCAGGTGTCACCTTCCTGGAAGTTCTGGAACGAGCCGTCATCGGCAAAGTGGTAGACATCGTCAAACCAGCAGGCACGCGGCCCGTCAACTCCAGTGTCGGCAATGCTAAACCAGGTAGTGTCCCCGGCGGCCGGACCCACTCCAGCGAAATCAAGAGTCCAATTGCCGACGACGGGTGAGTTTGAAATGCGGCTCAGTCGGAACTCCCACCAGCCGCCTCCGACGTCAATCCTGATAGTCAGGCTGTCTCCAACCAGTTCCACCACTTCATAGGTGACGAACTCGGGTGCATCGGCCGGCAATGCCAGCTCCGCGCCGTTCACGGCCTTGGCCAGACCCAGGAAGGCTCCCTGGCCTGCCACCTGCAGGGTTGCCGCTGCTTCGTCGTACTTAAAGGCCGCATTATTGCTGCCATCGTGAGGCGCAACCGGCGCACCACAACTGTCCTCGACAGCACCCTGCCAGACTTCCAGCCAGGTGTCACCTTGCTGGACAGTTCTGAAAGAACCGTCACGACCCAATTCGTAGACATCGTCAAACCAGCAGGCTCGCGGTCCGTCAACACCAGTATCGGCAATGCTAAACCAGGTAGTGTCCCCGGCGGCCGGACCCACTCCAGCGAAATCAAGCTTCCAATTGCCGACGACGGGTAAGTTTGAAATGCGGCTCAGTTGAAACTCCCACCAGCCGCCTCCGACGTCAATCCTGATAGTCAGGCTGTCTCCAACCAGTTCCACCACTTCATAGGTGACTGTCTCAGGTGCATCGGCCGGCAATGCCAGCTCCGCGCCGTTCACGGCCTTGGCCAGGCCCAGGAAGGAGCCGAGGCCATTGATCGTCACGGTGCTGGCCACGTCATCATAGAGCCAGGCGCCTGCGGTGCTGCCATCGTGAGGCGCAACCGGTACACCACAACTGTCTTCGACAGCGCCCTGCCAGACTTCCAGCCAGGTGTCACCTTGCTGGAAGTTCTGGAACGAGCCGTCATCGCCAAAGTGGTAGACATCGTCAAACCAGCAGGCACGCGGTCCGTCAGCACCGGTGTCGGAAATGCTAAACCAGGTAGTGTCCCCGGCAGCCGGACCAACTCCAGCGAAATCAAGCTTCCAATTGCCGACGATGGGTAAGCTCGAAACGCGAGTCAGTTGGAACTCCCACCAGCCGCCTCCGACGTCAATCCTGATAGTCAGGCTGTCTCCAACCAGTTCGACAACTTCATAGGTGACGAACTCAGGTGCATCGGCCGGCAATGCCAGCTCCGCGCCGTTCACGGCCTTGGCCAGACCCAGGAAGGCTCCCTGGCCTGTCAGCTTCAGGGTTGCCGCTGCTTCGTCGTACTGGAAGACGGCATCATTGCTGCCATCGTGAGGCGCAACCGGCGCACCACAACTGTCCTCGACAGCACCCTGCCAGACTTCCAGCCAGGTTTCACCTTGCTGGGCAGTTCTGAAAGAACCATCACCGCCGAATTCGTAGAGATCGTCAAACCAGCAGGCGCGCGGTCCGTCAACACCAGTATCGGAAATGCTAAACCAGGTAGTGTCCCCGGCGGCCGGGCCAACTCCGGCGAAATTAAGTTTCCACTTTCCTTCGAGTGGACCGAGACCTTCTTCTGTCGGGCAATCCTCGCCACAATACTCCGCACCACTGCCGTTGGTGGTTGTAGTCACAGCCTCACCCAGCTCACCACTGATGTCCTGGTAGACAATCGAGAAGGTGATCTCACCGACCACATCGGCCTCGGTCATTTCACGGACAGCACGCCACTCGGTTATGTTGCCCGTCACCTCGGCCCGCACGCCGTTGATGCTGACGAGGGGAGTCATGAGCGCTTCAGTGGCGACCAAGTCAATCCGGACGGACCCACCCAGCTCGACAAAACCATCAGGCTGTATGGTGACGGTCGTCAGCGTAGGCGCTACGCCGTCCTTGCCGGGTTCAGCGAGATTGTTTTCCGTGACAGTGCTGCCACCGCCGTCACATGCGGACAACAGAAGCAGGCCTGTCATGGCCAGTAGAGCACTAAAGCGACTGGCAAAGTTGCCAAGTAGCCCGCGATGTGAATTCAAGATTTGCCGTTGCATTACGCCCCCTAAAAATAAGTCTTTTGGTGCCTGACCAAGGTGAAATTTAAATATTGACTGGGCCATTGGCAGTGAACTACCTCTGTCAGAAGAAGTTATAACGGAGCCCGAAGTCATATCGAGAACCACCCTGAACAGCCTGCAGCACCTGCGTTTTCGTCAGGCTGTAGACGTGTCTTGTTTCTTCAGTAAGATTCAACCCGGAGAAATAAAGCGTGAGGTTGTCATTGTAGTAATAGGTAATTCCCAGGTCCAACTGCCCGTAGGCTTCTACGTTGGTGGGATTGGTCAATGTACCCTGGCCCTGTCCAGCTCCAGCAAGGAAGTCGTCGCGCCAATTGTAGGCAAAACGAACCTGCAGGTCTTCACCGTCGTAGAAACCAATCAGGTTAGCCGAATCACTCAGACCATTCAGGACAAACTGGCCTTCCAGGGAGTTTAAGTTGTCATAAGCGACGTCAGCATCAACCAGGGTTGCGTTGACAATAAAACCAAATGCGGAGTCACCAAAGGTGTGCTGAAGGTTGATTTCAAACCCGTCCACGTTTGCCGTTCGCTGGTTTGCTGGGCGGCTCAGATCAAAGACGATCGATGGATCACCCGGTACGCTGACAATGGTATCACCAGACACTGCCGGGTCATCCTGGAAATTGTCCAGAATGTACTGACCTACATCGGTAAAATTGTCGGGATTCAGACCGCTTTCTGCAATGGCCTGGTCCCAGAGGGCGCCGCCGATGATGTTGGGAATCTCAAACAAGGTGCTTGACTCTCGACCGGTGCCAATAAAGTTATCGACTTCCTTCTCGAAGTAACCCACGGACAGGTAGCTGCCATCTTTGTAATACCACTCAAACGATAGATCAATGTTGAACGATTGAATAGGAACAAGATTCGGGTTACCCGACGATGCCTGCGGCCTCGTATTGCCGAAGAACTGGGTGCTGTCAGGTGATAAGCCACCTTTGATGTCTTGATAACTGGGACGGGTGATAGTTTCGCTGAATGACGCTCGCAGAACCACATCCTCCCAGGGCTCGATATCGAAATCGAGGTTGGGCAGCGTAACATCATAGTCACCCGTAATATTAGTGAAGCCTTGAACTACATTACCGTCGCCATCCAATGCTTCCGTAATGTTCAGCTCGTTGCCTGCGCCTACCCATGAAGACCCGTCATAAATCGTATTCAATGCAGCAGAAGTTACATCCGTCTCTTCGTAGCGAACTCCTAAACGCAGATTGGCGGGCATGTCACCGAAGCCCCCAGTCCAGTTGTACTGGAGATAAACGGCAGTGGTTTCTTCAGTGGTCCGAAGATCAGTCGCCCAGTCAGTAGACGCACAATAGCCGGTACCACAGTCACCCACGTCGGCATATTCAGCACCGCTGCCGGTGTAATAGGCCTGACCCCTGGCCTGAAGATCAGCGAGACTGGCTGTGAAGAACTCCGTCTGCAAATCCGGATGGTCATGACCGGACAGCTCGTCGAACTGTCCCGCAATGCTGGAACGGACAATGACGTCTGAGATGAAACCGGGCTCCGTAATACCACCCCAGTTATCCAGCTGCACATTGCTGGTCACCGAACGATTGGTGACCTCTGTCGTCTGCACGCCAAAATCAATACTGGAAGCTTCAAAGAAGTCGAAAGACCCGCTGATTTTCGCCTGCTCCAAATCCATCAGGGAGGCCTCGTTGCCGAACGCACTACCCGTTATGATCATGTCATTCTTATACAGAGGGCGATTTGCTTCTCCTCCGGAGTTCAGGTTGTTTGAAAAGATCGGCAGTTCATAACCAGTGATAAAACTCTGACCAACCTTGTTAAAGCTGGCCATGGTGATAAGCGAGCTCGTGCCGTTAGGACCGTTTGCCCCTGTTTCAGCAGACGAGTCATGGTAGTCGAAGTCAAGTGAGAGCCTATCGTTAAGCCACCACTCAAGATTGAAACCAATTGACTTATTCAGGTTTTTCGAGCCGTCCTGACCGGTACCCATGGCAAAGTCGTCAAAGTCATTGGTCTCTGTGTAGTAAATCGGGCTGGCGATAGGGCCATCGGTCCATGAACTGGATTGAGATAGGGCACCCGTATTGGAGAACCAGGCAGAAAGATCGCTGTAGGATCGTTCCAAATCAAATTCAGACCGGATGTAATCCACCGTTGCAGTAATGTTGTCGGTCGGCGCCCACTGCAGCACAAGCTGCGCGTTGGTCCTTTCACTTTCAAACTCGGCAATGTTGTATGCCATCGACTGCGGGAAGGAATAGTTCTCATCGGCTGTCGTTGGCCGGTTTATCTGGTTCGCATCATTTGGGAGTAAGCTGTCTACGGTACCGTCTGGCAGCACATCATCACCCGGCCTCGTGTACCAACCGTTCACGATTGCAGCGTTCACACCATTATCTCTGATCTGATGGCTTGCCGTGATGGCGATACCGAACTTGTCGTCCATGAAACGACCGGAGTAAATGCCAGAAATTTCCGGTGTGATCTCATCGCCGGTGCGAGTCGACGTGTCATATACAGTCTTCGCCGCGAGACTTGCGGTCGGTTCACTTTGAAGCGGCTTAGGCGTAGAAATATTGATTGTGGAACCTATGCCGCCGGAGGGTACATCAGCTCGACCAGTCTTATAGACCTGGACACCCGCTACCCCCTCTGAAGCCAGATCAGCGAAGTCAAAAGAGCGGCTGATATCGCTGTGAGTTGGCATCTGACGGCCATTGATGGTCACCAGGTTGTATTCCGGACCAAATCCGCGCACCGTCACCGTGCTGCCCGCACCGCGCTCTCGGTCGATGGACACACCGGTTATCCTTTGCAGGGACTCTGCCAGGTTCTGATCAGGAAACTTACCAATATCCTCCGCAGAAATTGCGTCCACAACGCCATTTTCATTGCGTTTGATGTCCGCGGCGCGATTCAAGCTGCCGCGGATACCCGTAGTCACAATTTCCTCGATGACTTCGTCGTCTTGCGCGACAGACACCGAAGGCGTCGCGAAGACTGCACCCAGCGCAATAGCTACGCCTGTGGCCAAAGGTGTCTTATGGAATGTAGATTTTGGCATGCTCAAGCCCCCTAGCTTGCTTTGATTTAATGACAGCGCTGTCAAATTGTGTATAATTATCGCGGTTAGCGCTACCTATGTAGTGGTTTATACTTATATTTGACAGCGCTGTCAAGAAACGAGTTAAGATCCAATAAGCCGATACAACACACGTAAGAATTAAGCGTATGCAATAAAAACCCATAGAAATTAGACATTTACGTGCTTGTTGGCGAGAGCAGGTATTTCGTGCGTTGGTTGCATTTATGTTCGTCGCCGCCTCGTCAGCCGTCGCAGACGACGCGCACGTTGTCGATCGCAGTCTGTATAAAGCATCGAAGGCCGCAGTTGCTCCATTGATAGACGGAATCGCAACGGAATCTGTCTGGAACCGGGCTGAATGGCAGGAGCTAAATCACCGATGGCTGGGACCCGAATATACCGCTGACGATTTCCATGGACGATTTAAAATCGTTTGGAACGGAACGAAGATTTACGTTCTTGCAGAAATCGTCGATGACACGCTGATTGATACGCACCGTGACCCGCTCACCCAGTACTGGGACGACGACTGTCTGGAAATTTTCATCGATGAAGACTTTTCGGGCGGCGATCATCAGTTTAATCACAACGCCTTCGCCTATCACATGTCGCTTGATAATCAGGCAATCGATATCGGCACTAACCAGCAGGCGCAAATTTACACGCATCACGTTAATAGCCGCTGGCAGCAACAGGGCAACAAAGTTATCTGGGAGCTGGCGATCGACATTTACACGGATGAATACGTGGATGGGTCGGACGAAAACAAGCCGGTGGCACTGTCGGCTGGCAAGTTGATGGGGCTGATGATCGCCTATTGCGATAACGATGGCAGTGAACTGCGAGAGAATTTTGTCGGCTCAGAATCGGTTCCTACCGGACCTAAGGACCGCGGTTGGATCGACGCCGGGTTGTTTGGTGCTCTGAGTCTCGAAGAATAATTGGGGAATAAAGACATTGATTACAAATCCCGTACAGGATGTCAGCGTCATGAAGAATGACGCGGTGTCCGGTGAGTTCATGGACTTGGCGGGCGAGCGATATTACGCCATTCGCAACGTCGACAGGATGGATCCGTTCTTTATTAGTGTGGTTTCTGATGTCGATCACTGGCTGTTCGTTTCATCAAACGGGGGCTTGACCGCTGGCCGGGTTTCTCCTGATACGGCCCTGTTCCCGTACATTACGGATGACAAGATTCACGACAGCGCTCTGCACACCGGCAGTAAGACAGTTTTGCGGGTCGAGCTTGACGGGCAGCAACACGTATGGGAACCGTTTAATACGGAGCACTGCGGACGCTACGAAATCACTCGAAATCTGTACAAGAGCTTGCTGGCGAACAAGCTGTGCTTTGAAGAGATCAATCACGACCTGCAACTGGCGTTTCGTTATACCTGGGCAACAAGCGAAGCTTATGGTTTTGTACGTCAATGTGAATTACAAAATCTGACTGGGCCAAAAGCAAACATCGACGTTGTTGATGGATTGCAGAACATACTGCCAGCCGGAACGCCTGCCTTTGCTCAGTCCAATTCCAGCAATCTCGTCGATGCCTACAAATGGTCGGAACTTGACGAAGCAACCGGACTCGCATTTCTTACGCTCTATTCCGGGATCACAGATCGGGCTGAACCTTCAGAGTCTCTCAAAGCAACGACCGTTTTTTGCCTTGGCCTCGACGATCGGAAAGTACTGGTTTCATCTGAGCAATTGAAAACCTTCCAATCCGGCGGTGCAGTAGAGCAAGAAGCTCTCAGACGCGGCGTTCGCGGAGCTTACCTTGTGAACAGCAGGTTTGAACTAGCGCCGGAAGCGTCGCAGCGTTGGCAGATTGTCGCGAATATCGAGCAAAGCCAGGCGGATGTGGTCGAATTGCGCCGCCAGCTTGCTGACCCAGCGGAGATTGGCAAAGCCATTACCCGGTCCATCGAATCAGGTACTCAAAAACTGGCGCGTATCATGGCCGATGGCGACGGATTTCAGGCCACGGCTGAGGAAAACGTCTCGGTCCACCATTACGCGAACGTGCTTTTCAATATTCTGCGGGGCGGCGTTTTTGACGACGAATACAACGTTTCAGCTCGTGACTTCGGGGTAACAATTCGAAACTTCAACCGGGATGTTTACGAGCGAAATCAGGGCCTGCTTACTGGTCTACCCGAAAGACTGACACTCGCTGAGCTGCTGTCACAGGTCGACAGCCAGGGAGACCCGCAGTTAGCGCGTCTCTCCTATGAGTATTTGCCAATTACCTTCGGTCGACGCCACGGCGACCCTAGTCGTCCCTGGAACGAGTTCGCAATTAACATCAAAGATGAACAGGGTAACAGGCTGCTTTCATACCAGGGCAATTGGCGGGATGTCTTCCAGAACTGGGAGGCCTTGATATTCAGCTACCCCGGGTTCGTCGAAAATGTCATAGCGAAGTTCGTAAATGCATCGACGATGGATGGTTACAACCCTTATCGAATCACCAAAGAAGGTATCGACTGGGAGGTTGAGGAAGCAGACAACCCCTGGAGTTATATTGGCTACTGGGGTGATCACCAGATAATTTACTTGCTGAAATTTCTTGAGCTCTCAACGAACTTTCATCCAAGTCGACTCCGCGGTCTGCTGCGTCAACCCATATTCTGCTATGCCAACGTTCCTTACCGAATCAGGCCGTTCGAGGCTTTACTTGAGAATCCCAAACAGACGGTCGACTTTGACGTAAGTCAGGCTGAACTCATCGAGCATCGCGTCGCCGCCATTGGTGCGGACGGAAAATTGGTGCTGGATGGCAATGGCGAAATTTATCAGGTCAATCTGCTCGAGAAGTTGCTCGTACCTCTGCTGGCGAAACTGGCCAACCTGGTCGTCGATGGTGGAATCTGGCTGAACACCCAACGCCCCGAGTGGAATGATGCGAATAACGCATTGGTCGGCCAGGGTTTATCGATGGTCACCTTGTACTACATGCGACGCTATATTCGTTTCCTGCAGCGGCTACTGGCGGAAGAGTCAGAAGCATTTCTCCTGTCGAGCGAAGTCAGCCAATGGCATGCAGAAACTCGCACCGCCCTCGCCAAACTGCGCCCGCTGTTGGGCGGCGACGCAATCAGCGCAACCGAGCGCTTCAAGTCGCTGGTGGAACTCGGTCAGGCGGCGAGTCGCTATCGGGAAAGTGTCTATCGGCAGGGATCGCTTTCAGGTGCGGTAGAACAACCCATGGACGAAATTCTGACCCTGCTCGACGACGCACTTCTGGCGGTCGATCACAGTATCCGCACTAACCGGCGAGAAGACGGTCTTTACCAAGCTTACAACCTGTTGGATCTGCAACAAGAAACTGCGACGGTCGATGATTTGTATCCAATGCTCGAAGGTCAGGTTGCAGCGTTGAGCGCAGGCTTGATTGCTCCTGCAGAAGCCGTGACGGTACTTGAGGCACTATTCAGTAGTGATATCTTTAGGTCCGATCAACACAGTTTCATGCTCTACCCTGATCGGCCGCTACCAGGGTTTCTCGCCAGGAACCGCATCAGCAAAGAGCAAGTTGAAGCAATTGGGTTGCTACAGCACATGCTGGCCGAAGGCGATGATCGTATCGTGGTTCGCGATATAGAGGGCAACTACCGCTTCAATGCCGACTTCACAAATGTCGGAGATCTGAATATCCGCTTAAGCGCGCTTACTGAAGCCTACGGTAATGAAATTGAGTCCGCACGCGGGCCTTTGCAAGAACTTTACGAGGCAGTGTTCAACCATAAAGTGTTTACGGGACGCTCCGGGACTATGTTCGGTTTCGAAGGCCTCGGCTCGATCTATTGGCACATGGTGTCCAAACTTATGCTCGCGGTACAGGAGAACTTCTTCGCGGCTCTGGATCAAGGTACTGATGAGGTTACCAGCCATCGATTAGGGCAGCTGTACTATCGCGTACGCGAAGGCATCGGTTTTAACAAAACTCCGGCCGAGTACGGTGCGTTTCCAACAGACCCCTACTCCCATACTCCGATGCATGCCGGTGCCCGCCAACCCGGAATGACCGGGCAGGTCAAGGAAGAAATTCTGTGTCGATTTGGTGAACTCGGCTTAAGAGTTGATAACGGCACCGTCCGCTTTCAGCCCAGTCTATTGCGAGCACGCGAGTTCATGGCTGAGTCCCGCGATACCGGCTACGTCGATGTCCACGGCAACTGGCAAACCATTACTGTTCCGGAAAACGGGCTGCTATTCACCTGGTGTCAGGTTCCGATTGTTTACACGCTATATAACGATGACGGCGCTGAAGCGGGCATCACTGTCATCTGCGATGACGCTACGGAACACACCTTTGCACAGATGGCGTTATCAACAGAATTGAGCGAAGAACTCTTTCAGCGCAACGGTCACATCCGCCAAATTAACGTATCTCTCAGGGCAAACTTGCTGTTTGCCGAATAATTTACCTGTTTGTTCTCAACTAGGACCCTTGATGTCAAATCTCTATCAAAGAACCCTGTCTTTGGCTGGAATCGATATTTCCAGCCTTTCCGTCGATGACCTGCGAGCGCTCGTACGCAAGATTCTCGAAGCGAAGATTCACGGAATTTCGTTCAGCCCCTATGTAGAAGGCCAGGGTCCGGGCACCCAGATTAGCGAGGCACAAATTCGTGAGCGGCTGGCTTTCATTCAACCGTATGTGAATTGGGTGCGTTCCTTTTCCTGCAAAGAAGGGAACGAGCAAATTCCCGCTATCGCTGCGGAAAATGGCCTTAAAAACATGGTCGGGGTCTGGCTGGATGATGATCGTGAGCAGAACGAAGTCGAGATCGCGAACGCCATCGAAATCGCCAAGGCCGGTCATGCGGACATCCTCGCTGTCGGTAATGAAGTACTCCTGCGTGGAGACATCAGCGAGGACGAACTGCTTGACTATATTCAACGTGTGAAAGCGGCCGCGCCGGATACTGAAGTCGGCTACGTCGATGCCTATTTCGAGTTTGTCGATCACCCTCGTGTCACGGAAGCCTGCGACGTGCTGCTCGCGAACTGCTATCCCTTTTGGGAAGGCTGCCCGGCGGAGCACGCATTGCTGTACATGAAAGAGATGTATCGCCGCGTGGTCAATGTTGCCAATGGCAAGAAAGTCATCATCAGCGAAACTGGCTGGCCGAATGTAGGTACGCCGACCAAGGGCTCGGTGCCCTCTTTCGAGAATGCCATCAAATACTTCATTGACACCTGTCAATGGGCAGAACAGGACGGCATAGAGATCTTCTATTTCTCGTCGTTCGACGAAACCTGGAAGGTGGATGCCGAAGGGGACGTCGGCGCGTACTGGGGCCTTTGGGACAAGGATGGAAACCCGAAGTATGTCTGAGATACCGCAAATCAAACACGGTAACGCGATTTGTTACTCCGGATACCGCGATGGACAAAGTCCTGGTAGCAAGATCTATCCCTCCTACGAAGAGATCAAAGAAGACCTGCTGATTCTGGCGAAAAACTGGACGTATTTGCGCCTGTACGACTGTAGTCCACACGCTGAATCCGTCCTCAACGTGATTGACCGCGAGAAACTGCGCTTCAAGGTCATGCTGGGTATCGATATAGCTGCAGAGATGAGCAATCCGCATTGCCCCTGGGGCGCGGATTTCAGCGATGCAACGCTCGATGCGAACAGGCGACACAACAACGATGAAATTGAACGAGCCATCGCCTTGTCGAACCGCTACGCTGATATCGTGTTCTCTTTGTCGGTCGGCAATGAAGCCAGCGTCGAATGGACGGACCATATGGTTCCGGTAGACCGCCTGGTAACGTATGTGAAGAAGATAAAACTCGCAATTCAGCAACCCGTAACGTTTTGCGATAACTACGACCCCTGGACGTACAAGCTGGAGCCACTGGCAGCCGTACTGGATTTTATATCAGTACACACGTATCCCGCCTGGGAATATCGAACGATGCAGGATGCACTCGAATATACCAAGCAAAATTACCACTCGGTAGTGAATCACTATCCGGGAAAACCGGTCGTGATTACCGAGGCTGGCTGGACTACCGCATCCAATGGACGTGGTATCGAGCCCTGGAATGCTTCCGAAGAATTGCAGGCAAGTTATTACGAACAGCTACTCGAATGGACGACAGAGGAAAAGGTCCTCACGTTTGTATTCGAGGCGTTTGACGAGCCGTGGAAAGGTTCACCCGACCCAGAGGAACCGGAAAAACACTGGGGGCTGTTCGATGTGAAGCGAAGACCCAAGTTAGTAATGCAGAAAACGTATGCCGACCTGGTACCCGATATCGAGGTTGAGAAGATGGCGGTCGGCGCTGATATTTAACAATTGACAGCGCTGTATCAAGTCTATATCAATAGCGCTGAAATTCTTGCTGAGACGATTCTGATGACGATGAGTAGAGCAACAATATTCGATGTCGCAAAGCTTGCGGGCGTCTCTATCAAGACCGTTTCTCGTGTGGTCAACAAGGAGCCGAACGTTCGCGCCAACACACGAGAACGCGTCGATAAGGCCGTCGAAGAGCTCAACTATCGCCCCGATCAGTCGGCACGAAATCTGGCGAGCCAACGATCCCGTCTTATTGCGCTTGTTTACGATGATCCCAGTGCCTACGAGATTCCGAGCGCAGGCTACGTCATCAGATTGCAGGCTGGTGCGCTCCGCGCTTGCCGGAGCGCTGACTGCGAGCTGGTGATTCATCCCTGCAACTATCAGGACGAGAATGTTTCCGGCGAGCTAAAAGCGCTGATCGAAAAAGTCCGTCCTGACGGCGTCGTTCTCGCGGCCCCGTTGTCAAACATGCCGAAAATCGTCAGTGCGATAAGCTCGACGGATACGCCTTTTGTTCCGGTGTCCTCAGGCAAGAAGAACAGTAAGGGATTTTCCGTTTCTATGAATGATCGCCAGAGCAGCGCCGAGATGACGCGTTATTTGGCGTCATTGGGTCACAAAGACATCGCCTTCCTGACAGGGCACCCTAAACATAAAGCGGTAGCGAACCGTTTCCTGGGGTACAAAGATGGTCTGGAACAGAGCGGCTTGACGTTTTCTGAGCATCTAATTGCGGCTGGCGACAATTCGATTCGCTCGGGCGAAGCCTGTGCGACGAAGCTGCTCGAACGCAAGAAACGGCCTACTGCAATATTTGCAGCAAATGACGATATGGCTGCGGGAGTAATTCGCGTTGCAGACCGCCTCGGCATAGATGTACCAGGCCAGCTGTCTGTCACAGGTTGCGACGATGTCGCACTTGCCCAGCAGATCTACCCTGCGCTTACGACTATCCGACAGCCACTCGCTGCTATGGCCGAGCGAGCCGCGTTGGCTCTGATCGACCACTCACGAGGGATTTCATCACTCCAGGGCTCGGAGGTATTACCCGCAGCTATGGTGATTCGCGAGTCGACGGGACCGGCGCCCGCTTAGGAAAAACCCAACACAAAAGGTCGCTCAGCGAATGAAACGAATGCTGTCGAGGTAAACAGTTACGGGCGTTGCTCGCCCTGTGAGAGTCACGACGAAACCCGTCTTGATACTGGACAGATCGACCTTTTTCAGCGCAACACCGTATCGCTGCCACTCCCGTGTCAGCACGATGTTATCGACTTTGGTCCTGGCCGAATCGGGGTTCACCGTATCCGTCCCGAGTAGTCCGACACCAATGCTTATCTTCTCGCCGCCATATTCTCCACGGGCCCAAAGCTCCAGTTCTGTAGCTCCTGTCAGGTCAAAGCCCCCTTCCATATCACCCCAGTTATTCGGGGGGTTCTGCCAGGCAACGCCGACCCAACCATACTTGCCTTCGAAACGCATCCTTATGCTGGCTGTACCCTGATGTGGGTTATCAGTAAAGCCGCCATCCAGCGTCAACGACTCAGTCGATCCCATCCATCCAGAGGGGGCCCAGGGCATCGCCTCGAAACTGTCTTCGTACACGGACACCGGCATCCGCGTGCGCACTTCGCCTTTTACCAGAAGAGGCAGGTTGGCCGTTGCTGCATTACCGGCCTCGTCGTAGGCATATAGAAACAGCCGATAGGGTCCGGGATCTGCGGGCATACGCAACAGTGCTCCATCCGAGCCTCCCTCAACAATCGCGCCCTCAATGTCTGGCAGGTTGGGCCGGAAATCACCACCGGTCGCATATTCGCTGGACTCAGGTCTAAGTATCCACCGCACACTCGTCGGGCCACCTTCCGGATCCGTAATGCTCGCGCGGACTCGCACCTTGTCGCCGGGATCAAGCTCCGGTGGGACATCGATAACTAATGGCTCGACGGTAGGCGCGAGATCCGCAGGCGGCGTACCGGACCAGAGTTCCGTCATTACGTCGACTGCGCCAAGACGCGAACCATCCGGCAGAAACATGCCAAACCAGGTTGCGGTTGCTTCCATCTTGAAGCCCCATGTAAAAGCATAGGATCCAAGTGCCAGGCCTTTTTGATCGATGACACCGCGCTCGTAACTGCGTCGATAAGACGCTGCCTTTTGCGTACTTGTCGGCTCAGCAGCTGCACCCCACGCATTTTTCGGGATTTCCCATGGTCCGGGCGGCCCGAACTCGGTCAGTACATAAGGTTTGGTCGCTCCGCCAGCACGAAAACGCTCGGCCAATGACGGCGCGCCACCGTAGGAATTGATGCCATGAATATCTATTGCGGGACTGTGCTTGTGCAGGCTTTCAATCCGTCCGCCACCGATCTCGGCAGTAACGGTCATCGTCGGGTGATCTGGATCGATCTCCTTTACCATTGCGGCGACGTCGTTCACGGCCTTCCATATGGCAGGACTATCGCCGGAGTCAAAGCCTTCCATCTCGTTGCCAATTCCCCAAAGCAGAACGGCAGGATGATCTTTGTAACGCAATACGGCCTGACGCGCCTTTTCGAGTTGCTCGGCGATCTGAGCCTTGTCGTTGTAATCAAAGCCGTGTCGTTCGTGGCCGAGCCAGATGCCGACCGTTACTGTCAATCCAAGGTCATGTGCCTCGTCAAGAAGATCATCGATGTTGTCGGCACCCCAGGTACGAATCGAATTCGCGCCGGCGTCCGCTAACTCTTGCAGCGAATGAGCCCCACCGGCACCTCGAATGAAATACGGCTCGCCATCGCGCAGCAGTTGCCAGCCGTTTTCTGTCTGGCGCAACTCCACCGGGATAGCTTCCGCCGCAGCCGCAAGCGGCAACAGCAACACGCAAGCGACGAGGCCAAAAATACTGCTAGCCGATTCTCGCATTCGCTTGCCCGTTGCTATACCTAAAACTCGGCTACAGACACCACGCCGTCGTCATAATTCGGTGGATTCGCTGCTTGGTAGGCATAGCCCCAGTCGAGCAGTACTTCCAGCACCAGAATAGGATCGCCGTCGACGAGTCGCCGGAACCCCGTTCGCTCTGTTCGAAATAGAGCGTCCGCTGTCAGCTCGTTAAGTGGTACTGCAAAGGCTACCGGCTCGCCGATTGGACTTGCACCCGGGCAACACTCGAACACCGTCACGGACCCAAAGAAATTATCCAGAAGTGACTGATGGGCTTTCAACGCCTGCTCGCGAACGAGTTCATCCTGCGATAGAACGTTGCTGTTGGCATCGAATAATTCATGCAATGCCATCGCAGTGTAGAACTGATTCTCTCCGCTAGGTCTTCTCGCCAATGCCGTCGCCCAGAAATAGAAGCGAGCTTTGGCACCCGTCGGTCCAGCCGGTATTGAATTGAACAGATCGAATTTGTTGGTGGCATCAGGATTATTGACGTCAAACTCGATGATAGCGGTGGTTACATACGGATTTTCGGGATCGCCGAGAACGCACTGCTCGTTGTTGATGCCGACGTTATCACAGGCCAGGTTAAGAACCACGTCTGTCGGCAGCTTGATCGCATTGACGATTGTCCCATCTGAATCACTCGGTGATTCGCAGCCACCGGCGGCCAGGATCCCGAAGCTAAACAACAACACCAAGCTTCTGCGCACTGCCAGACCTGTGTAGTTTCGATTTCTGTTACTCATAGTTTGAATTCCTTGGCCTTGCATTCTTGGTCCTTAAAACTGGTAGGTAAAATAGAGGACGGTCATCCATTGATAATCACCGATCAATTCCGGGTCCAGATCGATACTATTTTCGTCATACCCACGGTACAGCGCCCTGATTCCGATCTGCGTCGCATTGGTCTCATCCAGACCAGAACCGATGCCGCCTTGATTACCAAGTCGGATCGAGTAGTCGACATTGTATTGTTCGGGGTATACGGCGTTGAACTGACGGTGGAAATCGTATGGGCCCCAGGCATCCTTCTTGTAGTAGCCCGATATGATGTGTTTACCGCCGAATACGGCCTTTCCGTGTAGCTCGAAATAATCACGCGTACCACCTGTCGGGTTACCCGTCGATTGATTGAACCCCTTGGTCAGACTCGCTATGTAGGTTGCGCGTTGATTCGGGTTGAACACCATTCTGCTGCTAACCGTCCATACTTCTTCCGCTGGAAGCCCTTCGCCGAAGGACGCGTTGACACCCTCCTCCGCGAAGAAGAACAGGTTTGCGTCTGTAAACGTCGGGAACTCTGTGTAGGTACCACCAATATTGAAGGCAAACTTCGCATCTTCGCGCCATTCGTTATCCCAATCATAGAAAGGCGTCGCTCCCGTTGGGTCATACGTCAGGAATACCTCGCCTGAGCGGGCTTCTCTGTTATCCAGAACGGCGAATGGATCATTGTCGCGGTCACGCGGACTGATACCCGGGTTGAGAATGCCCCCTCCGATCGACGGTGGAATAAAGGGGTTTGCATGAACAAGATTATCTCGATACAGGATTCTCGGAGCGATCATTACGTTACCGAAGTGCATGATCATGCCCGCCTCGTACTCTTGCTTATTGCCCGTACCTGAATAGGGCAAACCAGTCGGGTCAGTCACGCCATAATCTTTGAGGGTGGCACCACCATCCGCGACAAGACCAGCGTGATGCGCAGAGACGTAGGATTTAGTACCAAACAGCGGAAAGCTCAGTTTCGCTTTGAAGCCGAGGGTATCTTCAAATTCAATCTGATCGACAATAATGTCACCCTTTGCTACCCGATCATAGATGTCATCAATCTTTTCGCTGGCCGACATTATGCCGCCGAGTTCGAGTTTGATGTTCTCAGTCAGATTGATACCCGCGTAGAGAGTCGTCTGACGAGACTGCCTCTCGGTCGCGCCCGTTGCAGAGGACGATTCACCCTGGCGCGCTACATCTTCGGAATGAATAAACGTCAGGTCGATTTTGCCGATATTAAAATCGTACTTGAACACGGCCTTCGGGTTGGCGCCCCAATAGACTTCCGGTCCTGCGACGAGCGTCAGGCCTTCCCATGCGTTCTTGCCGATGAACTCAATACCTTCCGGCGCTTTCGAGTTCCAGATATCCATGCCGGCAAGATCGGTGGTTTCCCGGATCAAGCCAAAAAAGTCGCCCTCATAGCCCCAGTGATAGCGTGGCGTATGATAGAAGGCGTTGATGTCGACATCCTTGCCGCGATAGCTCGCGTCAAAATCATAAATTTCGACGCGCTCGCGATCTGTAACGTCGGTGGTTGACTCGACCGGCTGGCCGGTTGAATCATCAACCGTCGTTACACTCTGTGGTAACCCGCGCCGGCCGTAGTTTATCTCCAGCGGTTCGGTGTCAGCCACATTGCCTAGTATATTGAGCGTGAACTGACCTTCGATACTGTCCGTAGGCTCAAAGCCGAAATCCAGAAAGAGCATTTGGCCATCCGAGAACTCCGTGCCATTTTCGCCGTTAAGGGTGACGTCGACCTCATTAGCCTTGAGTAGCATTTCGGCGGCAATTCGGCCGCCCGTGAAGCGCAGCTTTTTCTTCGTCTCCTGAGACTCGCTCTTCAACTGCCGGACCTCGCCCTTGAGGGCGTAGTAGTCCATATTGAAATTATCGATCGCCTGATTAAACGCGCTCTTCTTGAATAGATAAGGGTCCATGTGCCAGATCTCTGACAGCACGTCGTACGCCGCTCTGGGCCTTGCTGTATAAACACCGTCCGAATTGGGCATTCCGAGTGCGGTAATGCCGAACCACTCCTCATTCATGTTGTCTTTGCCTTCAGCCCAGTCGAACAAGTAGCCCTGATTTGACCAGGACGCATTATTGTCCTGCTGGTCGAGATTCTCGATCTGCAGGTATTTCCACCACTCATCGCGCCACTCGAAAACGAAGCCACCGATGGAGTTGCCTTCTTCACCATTGCCGGCAGCCTTGTTATACATCTCCTTCCATTGGTCTCTCAGGATAGTTGCCTGCGCGACCTGGTCTTCCTGGAATTCTCTGGCATTGAAGGCATCGCTGCCGAACTCGAAAAACAGTACTGGCACGTCCAGCTTCTGGTCGACATCTGCCCAAAGACCCGTGAAGCTCTTGCCGCGATAAGCATTGGTGCCTAGCAATTCGAGATCGGGCATTAACTCAGCGATCAGATCGATGTACTGGATATCGCCGTTAACGATAGTCAACGGCAGATTCGGGGCCATCTTTTTGCCGGCCGTCACGATTTCGTTGAACAAGCTGTACAGATAACGCGCCTTGGCTGTGTTCTGTTCGCCTTCCGGAAGATTCTCGATTTCAAAACTTGACCATGAAAGCCCATAGTTACTTTCATTGCCGAAAGCGAACATGAGAATTCCGGGGGTGTTCTTGTACTGGTTTACGTACTCCAACATATCGGTCTTGAGCGTTGATCGGGTAAGCTCGTCCGAGTAATCAACATTCGGAACCCACTCGCCGCCGATCGTGTATCCATAGCGGCCCATGAGCGGGTTGATTACGGTTCGGATACCGTGCTCTTTGAATATATAGGTGACCCACTCAGGAGGAATCATCGCGAAACTGCGAATGGTGTTAATCCCTGCTGCTTTCATCAGACCAAATTCGTAGTCAAGCACCTTGCGAATGAAATCGTCGGACTCGCCCCACAGGTTGTAGGTGTAGTTTTGATTTCTGGGCGAGTAGCTCCAGACAACGCCCTTGACGTAGTAATCCTCGCCGTTTACCTGCAGTTTCCAGCCATCCGCATCCTTGAAAGTCGTGACCACGTCTGCCGCCTGCGCCTGACCTGCCAACAGCCCGGAAACAAGCAGAATGATTGTCAAAATGCTGCACATTTTCTTCATGCACTGGAACAAATTTAAACGCGTCATAGCGAACACTCTTTATTTTCAATAATTAGTTTTGAACGATTTCTGCTCATCTTAAGGAGCAGTGAATGCGATGTTGTCGAAGTAGACAATGTTGTCCTGCGTTCGACCCGCAAGATCGAAGTCACCGAAAACAATGATCTGATCAATATTGATGGACTCAGCAAGGCCAATGTTACCGCTGAAGTCAAACGTCAGTTCTTCCCACTGGTCGATAACCGTGTTGGCAACCTTGATCTCGGTCTGAGCACCGCCGTTGGCGATCGCGAACTTCACGCCAACATCACTGATCACGGACTTGTAGACCATGATCTTGACCATGCTGTTGGTCGCATCCAGTGTCAGCGGCCCAATATCACCGTGTGCCGTTTCAACACCGGCCCACGGTTGACCACCGAGTCGGGCCGTGAACTTGGCTACTGTTGACGAGGGGTTAACGATGTTTGTGTTCGGGTTGGTAACAATCTCGAGCGCCGGGTTGTCGACGTTCTCGAACGTAGACCAGGTAAATCCAGCACCCGCTCCAGCGGCTTCGAAGTCGATGTCAGCGCTGCCGCTGCTACCTCCGCCGCCACCTGGGCAGCTGGCGACCTGCGTAATATCATCAAACTCGAACGTCCAGTTAGCAGGATCACCTGCGGCATCACCCACCACGCCCAGATCGAAGATCAGCGTGAGTGCGGTTGCCGCAGCACCACCGGTAGCTCCGCTAAAGTCAAAGCAAAGCTCTTCCCAGGTACCACTACCGCCGTGATCAACAGAGCGTTCCTGATTAAGTCCTTCCCACTTGAACAGCACCGGAACAACACGCGAGGATCGAACCTTCATGGTCCAGACTTCGCCGCCGCTCCAGTCAACGTCACCACCCATATCCAGCGTGGTGCCGCCCCAGACCTCCCCGGCAAACTTCTGCATCTGCCCAACCTTGGCGCTTGTATCAATACCCGAGACATCCGGGTTGTTGACAGCCGTCGCTATGCCACCGTCAAAGTCACTGAACGTGTACGGTCCACCGGCATCTTCAAAGTCCGTCAGGGCGCGAGCGCCGCTCGGACCACCGCCGCCACCACCTGCAACGACATCAATGTCGTCAAAGTAGTAGATCTTCTCACCGGCGACCGCGCCGGTAGTACCGAAGTTAAAGAAGATCGATACCTTGTTGTAAGTGTTCGCTTCATTGAATGCCGCTGTTCCCGCTGCCGGGTTCGCAAAATCAAACGTCAGCGTCTCCCAGGCGTTGACCATCGACGTTGTCGCCTCGGTCTCCACCGTTATCGTGTTGTTCGATGCATCTTCGACCTTCAGGCGAACCGGGATACCGGCATCCGGTGAGTACACCCGAACCGTCATCTGTGTGTTCGCCGCGTCCAGCGGAATAACCGGAATCGCTTCATTGGCTTCCGTCGAAATAGTCGTGCCCGCCCACAGCTCAGCCACGTTAGACTTAATCGACTGGGTGACCATGTTGGCACCACCAGCCGGATCGTTCGTAACAACCGAGGTATTACCACCAAAGTCGGTCAGCGTGTAAGTGATACCCGCATCGTCGAAGGTGATCGGTGCAAAGGCACCACCACCGCCACCGCCGCCACCCGGGCAGCTGGCCGCTTGCTCGATATCATCGAACTCGAAGGTCCAGTTAGCCGGATCGCCGACTGCATCACCCATCACACCATTATCAAAGATCAGCGTAATCGCTGTTGCCGGTGCGCCGCCGGTCGTGCCGGTAAAGTCAAAGCACAGCAACTCCCATCCGGTACCACCGTGGGTTGCAGTGCGTTCCTGGTTCAGACCTTCGAGCTTGAGCAGAACATCAACAACGCGTGAGGACCGCACCTTCATCGTGTAGACCTCGCCCGCGGACCAGTCCACGGCGCCACCCAGATCAAGCGTACTGCCACCCCAGGGTTGGCCGGCAAACTTCTGCATCTGCCCAACCGTGGCACTCGTATTAATGCCCGAGGCATCCGGGTTAGCGATAACGGTCGCCGCGCCACCGTCAAAGTCGCTAAAGGTAAACGGACCAGCACCTTCAAAGTCGGTCAGGACAGGAGCGCCGCTGCCGCCACCACCACCGCCAGTACCATCAGTGAATGCGATGTTGTCGAAGTAGACAATGTTGTCCTGCGTTCGACCCGCAAGATCGAAGTCACCGAAAACAATGATCTGATCAATATT
>Ga0255049_10000346_pt1 | contig 28624 bp, 24 predicted proteins | sample JV7_2_3_MG_FD_183615 | JGI IMG/M metagenome (GOLD analysis project Ga0255049, IMG submission 183615) | Seawater microbial communities from Jervis Inlet, British Columbia, Canada - JV7_2_3 | ecosystem: Environmental > Aquatic > Marine > Inlet | place: Canada: British Columbia | collected 2016-10-06 | reverse complement strand
GCGCGATTCCGGCAGCGCTGCGACAATCTCTGCCGCGACATCACGTGGCGGTCGGGAGAGTTTTTTCGCGATTCTTAGCGCGACATTACTGGTGAAATCCCCATGCTTCGGATCGCGAGTGCGCTCGAGCTGTGGTTCGAGATCGTCGGGCTGAATAGTACCGTGCTCGGCAATCAGTCGAGGCAGAGTATCTCTGAGCAGAAGATCGAGTTGAGCACGCAACGGAACAGGCCTATCGAGGAAGGCGCGATTCTACCGCCTGAGGTAATACCTCGACCAGTCGAGGCCTTGCAGGAGCGACGGCCTCGGCGCGATTTTTCGCCGCCAGCGACTAAAGTTCCGCCGGATCGACGTCGATACTCCAGCGAATCTTGCGGGCCTCGGGCCAGCCACGCGCGAGCTTTAGCAACTCCCGGGTGAGTTGGTGCAGCGGAGTCCGTTGCGCGCAGTGGAACAGCAGCTGTGCGCGATACATGCCGCCACGGCGCTCCATCGTTGCCGGTGCCGGGCCCAGCGTAGTGACAGACTCGACGTCGCGACGCGCCTGCTCAGCGACGCGCTGCAAGAACTGCGTTGCGGGCAAGCGCGTCTGTGCCTGCGCACGCCAGACGATCAGATGAGAGAATGGCGGCCAGCGTGTCTCGCGGCGTTCCGCGAGTGCAAGTTCAGCGAAAGCCGAATAATCCTGCTCGATCAGGCAGGTCAACAATGGGTGCGTCGGGTAATGCGTCTGAATATAGACTTCACCCGGCTGCTCTCGTCTCCCCGCTCTCCCGGCAACCTGCAACAGCGTTTGGGCGAGTCGCTCGTTGCTCCGAAAATCCGCGCCAAGCAGGCCCTGATCGGCGCTTAGAACGCCCACCAGGGTGACGCGTGGGAAGTCGTGCCCCTTCGTCAACATCTGCGTTCCGACCAGAATCTGAGTTTCGCCTTGTTCCACGTCGGCCAACACATCGGCGAGCACTCCCTTGCGACTTGCGACGTCTCGATCGAGTCGGGCAATTCGGGCCGTCGGGAATAAAGCCGTAAGCTCGTCGGTCACTCGTTGAGTGCCGGTGCCAACCGCAATACGCTCGGTGCCGCAGTGCGCACACAACCACATTAGAGGTTTCTGGGTGCCGCAGTGATGGCAGCGGAGTTCGCCGCGTGCTGCGTGTATGGTCATGCGGGAGTCGCAGCGCGCGCAGTCCTCGGCCGTGCGACACTCAACGCAGAACAGAACCGGCGCGAAACCCCTGCGATTGATAAAAAGTAATATCTGATTGCTCTCGGCGAGGTGGCGCTCTACCGCGGTGATCAATGGTGTCGACAGGCCGTGGCGAACGGCGTGGCGATTCAGATCGACGATGCGAATGGCAGGGGCGCCCGCTGCGCCGATCCGCTTCGGCATCGTCAGAGACTTGTAGCGCCCCTGTTGCGCGTTGTAGAAGCTCTCCAGAGAGGGCGTAGCCGAGGCCAGAAGCACGGGAACGTTCAGCTGCCGTGCCCTGAAAACAGCGAGGTCTCGCGCCGAATATTTAAATCCCTCTTGTTGCTTGAAGGAAGGATCGTGTTCTTCATCGACGATTATTAATCCTGGGCGCGGCAGTGGAGCGAAGATCGCGGAACGTGTGCCAACGATCAATTTAGCTTCCCCCGAGTACGCGTCACGCCACGCGCTGAGACGTTCGCCGTCGCTGAGGCCGGAGTGCATCAGCGCTAACCGGTCACCGAAGCGGCGCTCGAGTCTCGTTACGAGCTGCGGGGTCAGGCCGATCTCGGGAACCAGAAGCAGGCTTTGTCGATCTGCCTCAAGCTGTCCGGCAATCAGGCGTAGATAGATCTCGGTCTTGCCGCTGCCTGTCACCCCTTGCAGCAGGAATGGCTGGTAGCCGGGCTGACTGGCGTCGATCGTAGCGAGGACCGTCCTCTGATCCTCGGTCAGCTCGGGTATGGGCGCCGCATCGGTCGTGCTCGGACTCTGCTTCGAGGAGGTGTCGGCTGCGAGCGCAGCCGTTTGTATCCAACCCTTGTCTGCCAGCCGTGAGAGCACGTCACGGCCGACACCCAGTGCATGCAACGCCTGCGCGGAAACTGCGTTGCCGTCAGCTAGTGCTTCCAGTCCTTGTGCTTGTCGCGGAGCGCGGCGAGCGATGAGGTTGAGATCCTGCGTTCTACCGGCATCGGTCAGCCGCCAACCGAGTACGGGCTCCGCGATAGGACTGCGGCCGCGGCGCAGAAGCGTCGGTAGAGCCTGGCTTACCACTTCGCCGATGGGATGGTGGTAGTAGTCCGCACACCAGCGCAGGGCATCAAGGAGTTCCGGCCCCACAATCGGCGTGGTATCGAGAGCCTCAAGCAGCTCTTTGAGTTTCGCAGAGTCGATGTGGCTGCTCGAGACGTGCTCGAGCACGATGCCGATGCGCTCACTCTTACCCAGGGGCACGCGCACGCGGCAGCCGGGATCGGGCGGCGCGCCCGGGCCTGACCACAGGTAATCGAACCCGCCAGGGATCGGCACCGGGACGGCGACGCGTATCAGCGCTGCTTGGGTCGCCATCAGGGCGTGAATTCAGGCATAAAACTTATAGAAAACAATGAGCTATATTCAACGAGCTGGATCCGGCCTATTCTGCGTGCTGTCGCGCTATTATGTGAATAACATTTCTTTGGCGGTCAAGGGGTTATCTCAGAATCGCTTGTCAACCAGGCGGTTGTTGAGGCGTTGTCTTGAGCAACGAGTATGGAACGCTGTCGAGAAATTATGAACATTTTCCACAAAATCCGTTCAAGATGCTGCAGGGGATGCGACTGATGGCGCTCGTGGCGACACTCCAGGCACCGGCGTGCAGGCAGAGGGAGGACGGAATACTGGAATCGGGGACCAAGATGGAGGCGTTTCTCCGCGAGGTGGAGACCCGAGCCTTCCGGATTGCCGTAATTAGTACGCGTGACCGCGACGAGGCATTGGATATTGTCCAGGATGCGATGATCAGCCTGACCACTCGCTACGCTGACCGAACAGTCGATGAATGGCGCCCGCTTTTCTATCGGATCTTGAAGAACCGTGTACGTGACTGGCAGCGAAGACGAATTGTCAGAGGGCGAGTGATGAGCTTCTTCGGTGGGCAGGAAGGAGAGGAGTACGATCCCGTCGCTCAGGCTCCGGGACCAACTTCCGAGAATCCGACCGAGGCGCTGGCGAGAAGTGACGCGATGGATGCATTGGAGCAGGCGCTCCGGGACCTTCCGCGGCGCCAACGCGAGGCATTCATGCTGCGTAACTTCGAAGGATTGAATGTCGCGGAAACAGCCGCCGCTATGGGTTGTTCCGACGGCAGCGTAAAGACGCACTACTCTCGCGCCGTACATCGGCTGCGGGATATGCTTGGAGAGCATGTCTAATGGACAGTGAGAATGTGAGCAAGGACCGCGACTTCGAGGAGCGAACGAAGCTACTCTTCGAACAGAGTGTCGCGGCGTTGGATGGCCAGACGCGCTCTAAACTAACGCAGGCGCGTTATCGGGCGTTGGAAGAGCTGGCTGGGAAGCCGCAGGCGATCTGGAGCCGATCCTGGTTGCCCGCGGGCGCGGTCGCCGCGGTCGCGTTGATGAGCTTGATGCTCTGGCAGGGACAGATGGCGCTGGTTGCCGATGGTAGTTTCGATGTAGCGGCGGTGACCGATCTGGAGATTCTGCTGGGCGAAGAGGAACTCGATCTGATCGAGGAACTCGAATTCTATGCATGGCTTGAAGAGCAAGCCGAGCTGACGTCTGGTGAGATTGTGGAGGATGGCATTGGTTGATCGGGCTCTGTTGGAGCGACTACTTTTCTCATTTCTTGGGCGTTCGCTACTGGGGCTTGCCGCGATAAGCGTGGTCTTGGCACCGCATGCGAAGGCCGATGAGGATACGCTGGACTTGGATTTTCTGGCATATCTGGGTAGTTGGCAGGGGAGCGACGAGGAATGGTTAACCGTTGCGGAGTGGGAAGGGGAGCAGCAGGTCAAGGATGACGTGCGTGCAGCGGCGCAGAGGAAGGACGATGAGAACGAAACTTAAATTCGTCGTATTGGTAGCAAGTACGCTTGCATTCATTGGGGTTGCCAATGCGGATGGCGTAGCTTGGAATGATTTGACGGACGGGCAGAGAAATCTTCTGGCCGAACACGCTGACCGTTGGGAGCAGATGGACGCCGCGCGGCAGGAGCAAATTGCGACTGGTGCAGCGCGTTGGCTTGAGATGAATCGGCAGCAGCAGGCTCAGGCGCAGGATCGTTTTCGGCAGTGGGAAAATCTCGGTGACGACCAGCGTGGCGCGATACGTGACCGCTATCAGACCTTTCGGAGCCTGACGCCGGATGCGCGCGATCGGCTTCAGGATACCTATCGGCGCTTCCAGCGTCTGCCGCCGGATCGGCGTCAGGAGCTCCAGAGACAGTTTCGTGATCTGACGCCCGATCAACTCCGTCGTCTCCGCGATACGCGTCTCCGACCGACAGACCGCCCAAGTGGCGGTATGGGGATGGGCCGCTAACTACTCACTGGACCGTCATCTGGTAGACCTCTCAATCGCGGAACTGGGCCGAAGCGCCGTGATTTGTTTACAATCCCGCCTGAGTTCATCGAGACACTGACGATGCAGCGAGCCTTGCGGCACGCGCGCGGCTAGCGGAAGTTCGGTGGAAACCCTTCTAAAACAGATAGTTAGCCAGGATATACTGGCCGGAGAATGCGCATGAGAATCGGCGTTCCCAAGGAAATTTATGCGGAGGAAAGGCGCGTAGCGACCACTCCGGAGGCCGTAGGGCAGCTTGCGAAGCTCGGCTTCGATGTCTCCATCGAGTCCGGTGCGGGCGTGGCCGCGAGTTTCGACGACGACGCGTATCGAGATGCCGGCGCCACCGTCACCGCAGATGCTGAGACCCTCTGGTCCGGCAGCGACATCATTCTCAAGGTACGGGCCCCCGGAGAGTCTGCAGACTCCGGCCAGAATGAATTCGATCTTCTACGCCGAGATCAAGTGCTGATCTGTTTCCTATGGCCGGCGCAGAATCCGCAGCTCCTGGATCGTCTCGCGGGTCTTGGCGTCACGACTCTCGCCGTCGATAGCATTCCGCGTATTTCCCGCGCGCAGAAAATGGACGCGTTAAGTTCGATGGCAAACATCGGCGGTTACCGGGCCGTTGTGGAAGCCGCACAGCATTTCGGCCGTTTCTTTACCGGACAGATTACGGCAGCCGGGAAGATCCCGCCGGCGAAAGTGCTCGTCATCGGAGCCGGAGTCGCGGGGCTCTCGGCGATTGGCGCAGCCAGAAGTATGGGCGCGATTGTACGTGCGTTCGATACTCGCCCTGAGGTAAAGGAACAGGTCGAGAGCATGGACGGCGAGTTCCTCGAGCTGGAATTCGAGGAAGAGGGTTCGGGTCAGGGCGGCTACGCGAAGGTCATGAGCAAGGAGTTCATCGAGGCCGAGATGGCGTTATTCGCCGAGCAGGCAGCCGAGGTCGACATCATCATTACCACTGCTCTGATTCCCGGGAAGCCGGCTCCGGAATTGATTACCGCGGAGATGGTCGAGTCGATGAAGTCCGGCAGCGTGATCGTCGACCTCGCGGCCGAGCAGGGCGGCAACTGCGCGTTGACGGAGCCGCACAAGGTCGTGAAACGCCACGGTGTGACACTGATCGGTTATACGGATCTACCCAGTCGCTTGGCTGCGCAGTCGAGCCAGTTATATGCGACGAACCTTCGTCACCTGTTGGCCGACATGTGTCCGGAGAAGAACGGTGAACTCGTCGTGGATATGGACGATGAAGTAGTCCGTGGCGCTACCGTCGTGAATGGTCAGGACATCACCTGGCCGCCACCGGCGCCGAAGTTATCTGCAGCGCCGCCCAAAGCGGCCGAACCGACGCCGCCTCCCGCGCCAGAGCCGGCGAAGAAACCGAGTTGGCTCGGCCCGCTCCTCACACTCGGCATCGGCGGCATGGCGCTGCTGGGATTAGGGTTGGTTGCGCCGCCATCGTTCATGGCGCACTTCACGGTATTCGTACTGGCCTGTTTTGTGGGCTACATGGTGATCTGGAATGTGACACCGGCGTTGCATACGCCCTTGATGAGTGTGACCAACGCCATCAGTAGCATCATTATTATCGGCGCCTTGCTGCAGATCAGCTCTCCCGAGAGCTGGATCATGTGGGTAGCCGGAATCACTGTCCTGATTACCAGTATCAACATCGCAGGCGGCTTCGCGGTAACACGCCGCATGCTGCAGATGTTTCAGAAGTAGGGGTTAACTGATGCTACAGCTCTTGGAACCAGGGGTCGTTACGGTCGCCTATATCGGTGCGACGATACTCTTCATCCTCGCTCTCGGCGGGCTCAGTCATCCCGAGACCGCGCGTCGCGGCAATCTCTACGGAATGATCGGCATGAGCATCGCGTTGCTCGCGACCGTGTTCGGGGTCGTGACTGTTCACTACGAGTTGCTGCTCGCGGCCTTAGTCATCGGTGGCCTGATCGGCGTGCTCCTGGCTCGAAAGATACAGATGACGCAGATGCCGGAACTCGTTGCGATCCTGCATAGCCTCGTCGGGCTGGCCGCCGTGCTCGTGGGGCTCGCTAATTCGATGGATCCAGACGTCCACTTTGTCGGCGTGGAACTGACGATTCACGATATCGAGACTTCTCTCGGCATAGTGATCGGGGCCATCACGTTCTCCGGTTCGGTGATCGCGTTTGGCAAGCTGAGCGGCCGCATCAGCGGCAGTCCGTTGACACTACCCGCGCGTCACTGGCTGAATTTAGGATTGTTGCTCATCGCCTTGTGGGCGGGCAGACAGTACATCCTCGAATCCGCCGCGGGCGGCGATATCCTGACACCGTTGCTGATCATGGCCGGTGTCGCATTGCTGTTCGGTGTGCACATGGTGATGGCGATCGGTGGCGCCGACATGCCCGTCGTCGTCTCGATGTTGAATAGCTACTCCGGTTGGGCTGCGGCAGCGACCGGGTTCATGCTCAACAACGATCTGCTGATTGTCACCGGGGCGCTCGTCGGCAGCAGCGGCGCGATCCTGAGTTACATCATGTGCCGCGCTATGAATCGCAAATTTCTCGCGGTCATCGCCGGTGGGTTCGGCACGTCGGGCGGGACGAGCGCAGCGACTACGGCCGATCAGGGCGAAGTTATCGCGATCGATGCGATCGACACGGCGAGTCTGCTGAGCGATGCGCAAGAGATCATGATCGTGCCGGGTTATGGTATGGCGGTCGCTCAAGCTCAGCACATCGTTCACGAGATAACCCGCTCACTCCGAGACAAAGGGGTCAACGTTCGGTTTGGAATTCACCCTGTTGCGGGACGTATGCCCGGACATATGAATGTGCTGTTGGCCGAAGCGCGAGTCCCGTACGATATCGTCTACGAGATGGACGAGATCAACGATGACTTTCCGGACATCGATGTCTCGATCGTCATCGGCGCAAACGACATCGTGAATCCATCCGCCCAGGATGAGCCCGACAGTCCGATCGCCGGGATGCCGGTGTTAGAGGTTTGGAAGGGCAAGACCACGATTGTGCTGAAACGGAGCATGGCCACCGGCTACGCTGGTGTCCAGAACCCGCTGTTCTTCAAGGACAATACGCGCATGCTGTTTGGTGACGCCAAAGAGAGCCTCGACGCCGTCCTGAAGGAGCTGTAGCGGCGGCCGCTCGTGGGAGCGACCGCTTGGTCGCGATTCCTCAGCCATACCGCCAATGGCGGTCGCAATAGTCCATGTATGCGAAAAGGGGCCGGCCATGATGGTTCACGTCTCACTGCGCCGTACCCACCACGAGTGAGCTAAACGGCAGTGCCAGCGGCTTCGAATCGACATGAACCATCACGCCCACCCCTCGGGAGGTCAGTGGGGCGTCGTGGTAGGCGGTGGAGTGCGGCGTCCAACAATCACGGTTGTTGGTATTTTGCGACACCAGCCATTGAAGTTTCCCGTCGTCTCGGTGACACTTGCCTCCGCCGACACACAACGGCGGGTGCAGCATGGAACTATGTGCCGTAACCCAGGAGGTGTTGCGTACCGATGTCGCGGGCATGCCTCTGGAGTGGATCGACTACCGCGACGCAGTTCGGCTCTACCACACCGAACAGGTTGCCTACGCCTGCGGTTCTCTGATCTACGAAATCCGCGGTGGACGCAACGCAGTCAGCGGCCGGCGCAGTATCGTCAAGGTTAGTTCGATCGTTGCTACCCACGGCGATACGCATACGCTGGAGCGAAACCGGGATCGTTATACCCCACCGCTAAACAACCGGACCCTGTTCAAGCGCGATGCCAATCTTTGTCTGTATTGCGCACAGCAGTTTCGTACTTCCGACCTGACTCGAGATCACATTACGCCGATCAGTCGTGGCGGGCGTGACGTATGGGTGAACGTAGTTACGGCGTGCAGGCGTTGCAATAATTTCAAAGGTGGAAAGAGACCTGAGCAAGCCGGGATGCAGCTCGTTGCGGTCCCGTTTACGCCGACCTACGCAGAGTACATTTATCTCAAGGGGCGGCGGGTGTTAGCCGATCAGATGGAGTATCTGCTCACTCATTTCCCACGTACCTCGCCGTTACACGCACGACTCAGTGGGCGGTTGGCGCGCGAGCGTATAGCTTCGTAACCAGCTCTTGAATCTGACCGAAGCCACCGACGAACTCCAGCACGATACGGGAATAATGGCAGAGCCTGCTGAGGCTTTCGCGGTCAGCGGTGGCAGCATCAGTCGGTGTTACCGCGTGCCGAGTAGCCGCGGTCCGCTGTTCGTGAAGTTGAATCATGCTGCCGACGTCGTCATGTTCGAAGCCGAAGTGGAAGGCTTGGAGGCGTTGCGTGGTGCACATTCTCTCGCAATACCCGCGGTGTACTCTGTCGGTCGTGTCAACGAGACGGCGTATCTGTTCCTCGAGTGGCTCGACCTGGAATCGAAATCTACGCCCGCCGAAAGAGCGCTCGGCAGAGGGCTGGCCCGCCAGCACCGGATCTCAAACGATCGTTTCGGTTGGGCGCGCGACAATGTCATCGGCCCAACACGCCAGCCGAATAATCAAACTGAAGACTGGGTTGCGTTTCTGCGCGATCAACGACTCGGCTTCCAACTCGTCCTGGCCGCGAAAAACGGGCTACCGCGTGCACAACGAGAGGCAAGCGTGGAGCTTCTCGCCGGACTCGACAGATTCTTCGACGGTGACCTGCCGGCGCCGTCACTGCTGCATGGAGATCTGTGGTCCGGTAACTGGGGCGCAACGGCGTCCGGTGTCCCGTACGTTTTCGACCCGGCCGTCTATTTTGGCGACCGCGAGGCGGATCTTGCGATGACACGATTATTTGGCGGATTCGGTCACGAGTTCTACGCCGCGTATCTAGCCGAATGGCCGTTGCCGCCCGGCTGGCAGCGTCGCGTCGATCTCTACAACCTTTATCATCTGCTGAATCATTTCAATCTGTTCGGTGGCGGCTACCTGCCGCAGATCGCAGGCCTTCTTGCGAGACTTGCCCGCTAGGCGGTTCAGGCGAAGGTCTTGTCGCGATTCCAGGTTGGCGGCCGCGCTGGGTTTTCTACTCCCTCGAATCAGCGAAGAGATAGATCGGCGTGCCATCCGGTGTCACTAACGTGGCGGCTGCCTTCCGAGCTCCTGCCGTCGACGACGTCCGATGAGTATCGATACCCTTGGCTTGAAGATACTCGAGACGCGCCCCGAGATTGGTCATCGCGAAACTAGGGCCGGGCATGAAGTGGGCGGTCTCGTGAAAGCCGATGGAGAGGCCGTGGCCATTAAGCCGAATCCACGGGTGGGGCGATTCCCCCTCGTCCACTGTGGCGAAGCCTAACGACTGCCAGAATTCAGTCGCTCTGACTCTGGAGCTTGTCATCAAGCTGTATTCCACGAATCGACCACAAACGGAGCGATCCCGATCCCGCCAGTCGCCGGGCGAGAACGTCTGTGCTTCGATCAGTACGACCAACTGACCGGATGGATCGCGGAACCCGATCTCGTTGAATTCACTGTCGTCCAGCCTTGTGAATTCGAACTGGATGCGTCGTCGCCGTAGTGCACGGTGATAGGCTTTAAGATCCGATCTGATAAAGGTCAACCGAGGTTCGTCGGAATTCCGCTCGTGCAGCCCGATGCAGAGCTGGCCGTCGTGGACCACGGCGTAAGGGTGCGCGAGGGCATCTCCGGTCGCTATATCCGCAAATCCCAGCGCGCGATAAAATTCGAACGACTCTCCGATCGGATGCGCCGCGAGGCTTAGCTCCAAGAATTTTCCTAGCATACTCGTGTATTCTCGCAGAAACCGCTGACATCCATCGCATCGAAATGTGATTGCCCGCAATACGCCGGGACCAGGCGCAACAGCACATGACTCAACAGCTCGCGGGTATTCTTCTGCCCGTTTTCATCGTAACCGGCGTCGGATTCCTTTGGTGCAAGTTCAAGATGCCGATGGAGCGCGATTCGTTTACCCGGCTTGTGATGAACGTCGCGACACCTTGTCTCGTGTTGGACAGCGTCTCGAAGTTGACCTTGCCTGTCGCCGAATTCGTCACGATGCTCGCCGGTGCGGTCGCGTTGCTGACCGGCTCGGCCCTCGGCGGGGCAATCATACTCAAGTTGTTTCGTTTGCCGCGGCATTCGTTTCTTCCAGCGCTGACTTTCGGTAACGCCGGCAATATGGGATTGCCGCTGTGCTTGTTCGCGTTCGGCGAGCAGGGCTTAGGTCTAGCCGCTGCCGTGTATCTGGTTGCGGTGGTTACTCAGTTTACATTGGTGCCCACACTTCAGGATCGACAGCCACCGTTGCGGACACTGTTTACAACCCCGGTGGTCTACGGCGCCACAGTTGGCATGGCCTTACTCGCGACCGGCACCCGATTACCAGGCTGGTTGGACACCACCGTCGGTCTGCTTGGTGACATTGCGATTCCGCTGTCGCTGTTGATATTGGGATTCTGCCTCGCTGAGTTGCGCATCAAGCGGGCTCCACTCGCGATAGGCTTGGGTCTATCGCGGTTGCTGCTCGGCTTCGGTGTGGCTCTGGCCGTGAGCCACCTGCTCGGCCTGACGGGTATCGCTCGAGGCGTACTCGTACTGCAAGGTGGAATGCCCACAGCCGTGTTCAGTTATCTGCTCTCGGCTCGCTACGATCGGGATCCCGAAGACGTAGCAGGCATCGTGCTTGTGTCTACGCTGATCAGCGCCGCGTCTTTGCCGTTCTTGGTCTCCTATGTCCTGTGGATCAGCTAGCAGGCTGTTGAGAAAAACTCAGCCGCGCCATGTCACTCGACATCGCGCCCGCTGATCAAATCTTCCAGCGTCGGTGGCGGATGATCCGGCCCCATCCTCCCCGATTTCAGCCGAGTGATGTAGTCGTGATAGGCGCGCATCGCCTGGCGGCCGAAGATCCACATGATGGGAACATTGGCGAACAGCATGACGCCAGTGCCCACGCCAGTGAGATTGTCCAGGTCTGCGTCGGTTTCGATAAAACCCCAGGTCGCGACAATAATCAGCGCGCAGTAGATGACCTTGTAAGTGAGCACCATCCGCTCGCCGAAAAGATAGACGATTCCCTGCTCGCCGTAGTAGCTCCAGGAGATCATGGTCGAGATTGCGAATAACCAGACCGCTAAGGTAACCAGCCATTTACCGAGGCCGGGCGTCACGGAATCAAAAGCCTTCGCCGTCAGTGTGGCGCCGACATAGCTCGCATAGATGCCGGGGCTATCGACCTGCGGACGTGCATCGCTGGTCAGAGTTTGCCACTCGACTACGAGCGAGCCGTTCTGCTCGACGACCGTGCCGCCGAGGCGGTGAAGGTTGTTGCCGGACTGTGCGTTGGCGCCCGCACTCAGCACGATGAAGACGTTGTCGCCGTCGGCCCACTCATCACCGATGCGCTCCGGTGTCGGAAGTGTCTCCAGACTCCACTCGGTCGCCCCGACCGGCAGGACCGCAGGCAGTGCGGTATAGGTCGCCTCCGGCGCGCGATTCCATATGCCGGTAGACAAAATGACGAGCGCCGTAAACGTGCAGACGATCAGTGTGTCGATGAATGGCTCTAGCCCGGCGACGAGAGCCTCACGAACGGGCTCGTCGGTCTTCGCTGCAGAGTGCGCGATCGGCGATGAGCCCTGGCCCGCTTCATTGGAAAATAACGCGCGTTTCATGCCGAACAGAAAGGCATAACCTGCCGTGCCGCCGATAAACGCGCCGCTGAATTCCTGTGGTGAGAACGCGGATCTGACAATCAGCGCAAACATGCTTGGTATCTGTCCGGCGCTTTGGATTAGCACATAGGCGCCGGCAAGCAGATACAGTGCGACCATGATAGGCACGAGGCGACCCGCCACCGCGCCGATTCGCTTGATGCCGCCGATGATTACCATTCCTACCAGTAGCGCGAGAATGATACCCGCGGCAACGCTCGGAACTCCGAAGTACTCTTCAGTAATCTCGCCGACATTCCACGCCTGAAACATATTTCCGCCCGTAACTGTCGATACGAGCAGAGTGATACAGAACAAGCTGCCAATGAATTTTCCGAGAGGCGCAAGCGCCGGATTCATGCGCGCCAGACCTTTGCTGACGACCCACATCGGGCCGCCGTGCGGATTGTCGGGTTCGTCGGTGTTGCGATAGAGCATCGACAGCGTAACTTCGGTCAGCTTGATCGACATTCCGAAGAAGCCCACGACCCACATCCAGAAGACGGCGCCGGGCCCGCCGAGAGATATCGCCAGTGCAACCCCGCCGATATTTCCAAGGCCTACCGTTGCGGAGAGTGCGGCAGACAGCGCTTGAAAGTGATTGATCGCGCCAGGGTCATCGGGGTTGTCATAGGAACCGCGAACGACCTGCATGCCATGAGTGAGTGCCTTGTACTGACTAAAGCCACTCCAGAAAGTAAAAACTACGCCGGTACCGAGCAGTATCAGCAGCGCCGAGTCATGCCACAGGATGCCGTTCAGAGTAATGAGCAGCGCATCGAATCCGGTCATTGATTAACTCCTGGAGGTGAATCAGGGTGCTTCGAGGATCGCCGTGACTCCCATGCCACCCGCTGTGCAGACGGAGATCAGGCCGCGGCCGGAGCCTCTTTCATGCAGAAGTTTTGCTAACGAGCCGACGATTCTGGCCCCGGTGGCGGCGAATGGGTGCCCAAGAGCGACGCTGCCGCCGTTGACGTTTAGTTTGTCCCGGTCAATGGAGCCTAAGCTAGCGGCTCTCCCGAGGCGCTCCTTGCAGAACGTCTCGGACTCCCACGCTTTGAGCGTTGCCAACGTCTGCGCTGCGAACGCTTCGTGAATCTCGTAGAAGTCGAAGTCCTGCAGTGACAGATTCGCGTCCGTCAGCATTTCCGAAACCGCGTACGCGGGCGCCATCAACAGACCTTCGCTGTTCACGAAATCGACTGCCGCGACTTTCGCATAGGTCAGGTAGGCGCGGATCGGCAGGCTCCGGGCCTGTGCCCACTCCTCAGACGCAAGCAGCACCGCGGCTGCGCCGTCGGTAAGCGGGGTACTGTTACCCGCCGTCATCGTGCCCGTCTCGCTGCGGTCGAACACAGGCTTGAGCCGAGCGAGCTGCTCGAGGCTGGAATCTGCTCTGACGTTGTTGTCCTGGGTTACTCCATTGAATTCGACGACCAGATCGTCGTAGTAGCCTTGTTCGTAGGCCCGCGCCGCTTTCTGATGGCTCTCCAATGCCAGTTGATCTTGATCTGCACGTGTCAGTTGCCACTCCTTGGCCGTTAGCTCCATGCTCTGACCCATCGAGAGTTTAGTGCGCGCCTCGACGACACCGGGGAACACAGGTTTGAAGTGACGGGGACGTAATCCCAACCACGGTTTTATTTTCTCGCCGATACTTCGTCCGCGCGCACTCTCGAGCAGCAGGTGCCGATAGGCATCCGGATAGACGATGGGGAGATCGCTCAACGTGTCCGCCCCGCCGGCCAACCCGGAATCGATGAGTCCCGTAGAGATCTTCGAGGCGATCAAGACGGCGGCTGACAGGCTTGTTCCGCACGCACGCTGTAGGTCGAATGCCGGGGTCTCCGGCGCGAGTCCGGAGGACAGCAGGCTCTCACGGGCAAGATTCCAGTCTCGGGAGTGCTTTATTACTGCACCGAACGCTGCGTCTCCGAGCTTCTCGCCTGTTAGGTCATATCTCTCCACGAGTGCGCGCAACACTGCTGTCAGCATGTCCTGATTCGAGCAGTGACGGTAGGCGGTGTGCGATCTGCAGAACGGTATCCGCAGACCGCCAACAATCGCCACCGGACGCGCAACTTGGTTTCGCATTACGTGGTCGCTCCTGATCTATAGCTCTTTGCCGGAGCTAGAGTTTGAAAAAAACTATTGGCCAAATGTCGGCGCCCCCTCCTCAAGATACTCGCGTTCATCGGTGGTGGACTCTCTGTTCAGAACCCCATTGCGGTGCGGGAAGCGGCCGAATCTCGCGACGATATCGCGATGCAGGCGAGCGAAGTCCGCTGTATTGCGCATCGCCGTGATCATAAATGCCGGGACATCGGTACGTGCGAGCTCCGAGAAAATCTCCACGGACCGTTCCTGAATGTCCAGAGACTCCGCGTGCTGCATGGGCATGTAGAAGAACATGCGCTCAAACGGCTCGAGCCCCCGATCCATGCCGTCAGCCAATCCATCCAATGTCCAGGAGAGTGCGAGCGCATCTTGCTCGAATGCCGCAGGGTATCCGCGGTGGGTACTTCTAGGACACTGATCGAGGAGCAGTATTAGCGCTAGACGGCCTCGGGCGGTCTCTGCCCAGCCGTCGAGTTCACCGCTGGCCGCGGCCGTCATCGCGGCACCGAATCGGCGCGACAGCTCAGCGTCGACGGTTTTGTCAGCGCCAAACCATCGGCGCATATGGCTGGCGACCGCATCCTCGTCCGTCGGTGTTGTGCCGAACCAGAATTCGAGTATCTCTTCAGTACTGGCTGCCATATCCAATACAATAGCCCATTCTGAGTCATGAGTTTTCGGCTGTCCGTCAGTGGGAGCGCTCGCCGGAGATCTGGGACGATGACGAAGTGATGGAGGACAACGGATGAGCGGACTCGAAATCAGCGCGGCAAAACGTTCGCGATTACTCGGTACGTTAGTGCTGGGGTTAGCGGCAAGTACTTTGCTACTCGCTTGCTCGTCGGTGCCGAGGCGGCTGGCGCCGCCACAGCCGAACCTGCTCGAGCTGAGAATTATTGAGACCAGTCCCGAGGGGCAGCTATTTGGATTGCGTCTGCAGATCGTCAATCCGAATGAGGCGGAGATTCCCGTGGTCCGCCTGGATATCGACATCCGCTTAGGCGGTGAAGGGCGCCTGATCGGCGATCACGCCACGCCGTTCACGCTGCCGGCTCGGGATTCCGAGACGCTTGAGTTCGAAGTATTCAGTGAACTGGTGTCTTCCGCCTCGCGGCTGCTGGCCTATTCGCAGGGGGAGGACAATTTGCTGGCGTACGAATTCCATGGCGAACTCGTGCTCGAGAACAATCTCAGGACCCCAATCGAGATGTTCAGACGTGGCCAGGTAGCGTTGATTGTCGAGACAAAATCGCAGTAACTCTTTGATTTGAATGGTTCCGACGAATGCTGCGCTGCGCTCAGGATTTGACGTAACCGCCACCGACTTCTTATGATAGTCGGCTCGGGCGATGGCCTACCGAATCCAAAAGAGCGGCTGTCTCGCCGCCAGCAGATAGGGGTGGCCTGCCCGAGAGTGAGGCGCTGAGCCGTCTACAAGCCCTGCAAGGATGACAATGACGCGTGGAGCAGCAGCTCCGCCCAGGGAATGCCATGACTCTACGTGTTGAGCACATCAGCCCATGAGGCCTCGAAGTCGGCGAAGACTACCCGCGGCCCGTGGTCTATACGATCCTTCTCTGGAGCGAGATAGCTGCGGGGTTGGCTTCGTTGCGCATATCAAAGGGCAGCCCAGCCACCAGATTATTCGTGACGCGGATCACCTGTTGTGCCGGATGGATCATCGTGGTGCGCGCGGCGCCGAGGCGAATTCCGGTGACGGTGCGGGCATTCTGACAGCACTACCGCACGACTTCCTGACCCGAGTCGCCAGGGACGAGCTGGATACCGAGCTTCCGGGGCCGGGAAAGTTTGCCGCGGGAGTCGTCTTTCTCCCGACCGATGCCGCTGAACGTGAGCGTTGCAAAGAGGCGATCAGCGCGATCTGTGCGGCCGAAGATCAGAAGCTCGTCGGCTGGCGGGAAGTCCCGACGGATCCGGATAAGGCTGATCTAGGTCCCACTGCACGACAGGCGGCCCCGCATATCGAGCAGATTTTCATTGCTGCCGGGGATGAACTCGCCGGCGACGCGTTCGAGCGAAAACTGTACCTGATTCGCAAGCGCGCGAGCCATCAATTAAGAGGCGAGTCGGGGTTGGCGCAAGCGGAGTTGTTCTACGTTTGTAGCCTGTCAACGAAAGTTCTGATCTACAAGGGCATGTTGACGCCCGGTCAGCTCATGGATTTCTTCCCGGATCTCACTGATCCGGACTACGCGTCCCACCTGGCGATGGTTCATTCGCGGTTCTCTACGAATACCTTTCCAAGTTGGGATCGAGCGCAGCCCAATCGGTTCATGTCGCACAACGGTGAGATCAACACCCTTCGTGGCAACGTCAACTGGATGAGCGCGAGGGAAGGCGTCGCGCAGACCGAGCTGTTCGGGGACTCCCTACGAGACGTGTTTCCGGTCGTTGAACCCGATGTCTCTGATTCGGGTGCTTTCGATAACGTCCTGGAGTTCTTGTTGATGACGGGACGCACGCTCCAGGAGTCGGTCATGATGATGGTTCCGGAGGCGTGGCAGAAGAACGAGTTGATGGCTAAGAATAAGCGGGCCTTCTACGAATATCTGTCCTGCGTGATGGAGCCTTGGGACGGCCCGGCTTCCATCGCGTTTACCGATGGCCAGTACATCGGCGCGGTCCTGGATCGCAACGGGTTACGGCCGAGTCGCTACTACCTGACCCACGACGACCGCGTCGTCATGGCCAGCGAAGTCGGCGTGCTTCCGCTGGACCCGGCGATCGTCAAGTACAAAGGACGACTCGAGCCCGGCCGGATGTTCCTGGTCGACTTTGATCAGGGTCGATTGATTCCTGACGAGGAGCTCAAGAACGATTTTTCCAGTCGTCTTCCGTTCCAGAACTGGCTGAAGTCGCAGCGTATTAAGCTCAATGAAATCGTCGGCGACACAGTTGCCCCGCCATTGGAAGAGGATACGCTGCTACCACGCATGCGGGCGTTCGGCTACACGATCGAGACGATGCGCTTCATGCTGCAGCCATTGATTCAGCAACTGCGTGATCCGGTTGGGTCGATGGGTAATGATTCGGCGCTGGCTTGCCTAAGCGACCAACCGCGGATGTTGTACGACTACTTCAAGCAGCTGTTCGCTCAGGTCACTAATCCACCGATCGACTCGATCCGCGAAGAGATCATCATGTCGTTGGAGTGTTATATCGGCCCAGAGAGCAATTTTCTGGATACGTCCGAGAAGCATTGTCATCGACTCCGGTTGCGTCACCCGATCCTGACGAACGAAGAGGCGGCGGCTATCAAGGCCATGGATCACCGTGGCTGGAAGGCTAAGACCATCGACATCACGTTCGCACGCAGTAGCGAGGCAGGTGCTTATGTTGAGGCGCTCGAGCGAATTTGTCGGGAAGCCGAGCAGGCGCTGGATGCGGGTTATAGTCTTGTCGTGTTGTCGGATCGCGGTATGAATGAGGACCGCGTTGCCGTTAGTGCACTCGCGGCGTGCGGGGCGGTTCACCATCATCTCGTGCGCCAGGCGAAGCGAACGCGTATTGGAATCGTCGTAGAAACGGGCGAAGCCCGCGAGGTGCACCAGCACTGCCTGCTGGTCGGTTACGGTGCCGACGCGATCAATCCCTATCTGGCATTCGAGGCGCTGTGGAAGGCGCGGCGTGACGGCTTGCTCGATCCGAAATTGCACGCCAATGACGAAAGCATCGTTGCCGCGTATCGAAAGGGCGTAGCCAAGGGAATGCTCAAGGTCATGGCCAAGATGGGCATTTCTACGTTGCAATCCTACAAGGGCGCGCAGATCTTTGAGGCGCTTGGTCTTGCCGACGACGTTGTAGATCGCTGCTTCGCGGGTACCGCGAGCCGTCTACAAGGGGTGCGATTTCCGGTCCTAGAGGAAGAGGCCCGGCGACGGCACGCGCTCGGTTACGCTACCAGCGATGACGACGCTTCGGTGACGTTGCCGAATCCGGGTGAGTTTCACTGGCGCAGCGGCGGTGAACGACATGCCTGGGACCCAATCGTTATCGCATCGCTGCAGGCGGCAGCGCGTTCCGATGATGCGTCTGCGTACAAGCAATTTGCGATACAGGCAAACGATGACGCGCGCGCGAATTGCACGCTGAGAGGGCTGCTGCGATTCAAGACCGGTATTGCTGGACCAGCCGTGCCGCTGGACGAAGTCGAGCCCGCGAGCGAGATCGTCAAGCGATTCTGTACGGGTGCGATGAGCTTCGGCTCGATCTCGGCCGAATCGCATGAGTCTCTGGCTGTGGCGATGAATCGCGTGGGCGGTCGAAGCAATACCGGTGAAGGCGGCGAGGATTCCGAGCGCTATAAGATCCTGCCCTCAGGCGACTCGCGGCGGTCGGCCATCAAGCAGGTCGCGTCCGGACGGTTCGGCGTGACCATCTGGTATCTGACTAACGCCGATGAACTGCAGATCAAGATGGCGCAGGGCGCGAAGCCCGGCGAGGGCGGTGAACTACCCGGTCGAAAAGTGGACGAGATCATCGCACGTATTCGCTACTCGACACCGGGGGTCGGGCTGATCAGTCCACCACCGCATCACGACATCTATTCGATCGAGGATCTGGCGCAGTTGATCCACGATCTGAAGAATGCCAACCCGGATGCGCGAGTCAGCGTCAAGCTCGTGTCCGAGGTCGGCGTCGGAACTATCGCGGCCGGTGTCGCAAAGGCGCACGCCGACCACATCTTGATCTCCGGCGACTCGGGTGGAACCGGCGCGTCGCCGCTCACCAGTATCAAGCATGCCGGTCTGCCATGGGAATTGGGTATCGCAGAGACTCACCAGACACTGGTGATGAACGATCTGCGGAGTCGTGTGGTCCTGCAGACCGACGGCGGGTTCAAGACCGGCAGGGATGTCATTATCGGTGCCTTGCTCGGCGCCGAGGAGATGGGGTTCTCCACCGGCCCGCTGATCGCGCTCGGTTGCATCATGATGCGCAAGTGCCACCTCAACACCTGCCCGGTCGGCATCGCCACTCAGGATAGAGTATTGCGAAAGAAATTCGCAGGCCAACCTGAGCACGTCGTCAACTATCTCTTTATGGTCGCGGAAGAGGCTCGGGAGCTCATGGCTGAGCTCGGTTTCCGAAGTATTGTGGAGTTGATCGGGCGTACGGATGTACTCGAGACCCGTGCGGCTGTAGATCACTGGAAAGCGGACGGACTGGATCTGACACCGATTCTGACTCCGGCGCTCAAAAGTCATAACGATGTCGACGTCTATTGTACGACCCAGCAGGATCACGGCCTGGAGCACGCTCTGGACAACAAATTGATCGAGCTGTCCCAGGACGCGATCCATCACGGCAAACAGGTGCTACTTGAGCTGCCTATCGTCAACATCAATCGTACTGTGGGGACGATGCTGAGCCACAACGTCGTTAAGGTCTGGGGCGAGCGAGGCCTGCCCGTGGATACCGTTCACATCAAGTTCGCGGGATCAGCGGGCCAAAGCTTCGGCGCCTTTCTCGCGCGGGGCATCACGCTCGAACTGGAAGGCGATAGCAATGACTACGTGGGCAAAGGCCTCTCGGGCGGACGGTTGATCATCTATCCACCTCACGTGAGTACTTTTGTTGCCGAGGACAATGTGCTGATCGGCAATGTGGCCCTCTATGGGGCGACGGGCGGACGCGCGTTCTTCAGAGGCCGTGCAGCGGAACGGTTCTGCGTGCGGAACAGCGGCGCGAAGGCGGTGATCGAGGGCGTAGGTGATCATGCCTGCGAATACATGACGGGTGGTCGAACGGTGGTACTCGGGCCTACAGGCCTCAATTTCGCAGCGGGCATGTCCGGCGGCATCGCGTACATCTGGGATGAACAGGGTGATTTCGAATCGAAGTGCAATCTGGGCACTGTCGAGCTGGATCCTGTAGATGCCGAGGAAGACGCGGCGGAGCTGCGTGAGCTCGTCGAGGCGCACTGGAAATACACCGGCTCGCAACAAGCACAGCGAGTCCTGGACGCGTGGCCCGATGTGCTGAGTCAATTTGTGAAGGTGATGCCTACCGACTACAAGCGAATTCTCGGTGAGCGTAAGAAACACGATGAGGAGATTGAGGCTGCAGTTCACGACACCCAGACCGGCGAATTTTCCGTCGTGAGCGGTTGAGGTAGGCGACGATGGGAAAGGCGACCGGTTTCATGGAGTACCGCAAGAAGAACGTCCCCTATCGGGACGCGGCGGATCGCCAGAAAGACTTCCGCGAGATTTTTACTGCGCCCGACGAGGAGAATCTCAGACGGCAGGGCGCTCGGTGCATGGACTGCGGGGTACCATTCTGTCAAGCGGATACAGGCTGCCCGGTCGATAACCTGATTCCCGAGTGGAACGACCTCGTTTACCAGGGTCGGTGGCGTGAGGCGCTGGATCGTCTGCACCAAACCAATAATTTCCCGGAGTTCACGGGCCGGACCTGTCCAGCCCCCTGTGAGGGCGCGTGTGTTCTCGGGATCACGGATCCAGCCGTAACAATCAAGAATATCGAGAACGCCATTATCGATCGCGGTTTCGCGGAAGGCTGGGTCAAGCACGAGCGACCAACTACGCGGACCGGCAAGACCGTCGGCGTTGTCGGCTCTGGGCCGTGTGGACTGGCGGCTGCGGATCAGCTCAATCGCGCCGGCCACGAGGTCACGGTCTACGAGCGAGCGGATCGGATCGGTGGGCTGCTGATGTACGGCATTCCGAATATGAAGCTCGACAAAGCCGTGGTCGACCGACGAGTCGATTTGATGCGACACGCCGGGATCAGCTTCGTGACCCATGCAGACGTTGGTCGGAACATCGATGCGAAGCAGCTAACGACAGATCACGACGCGGTGTTGTTGGCGACGGGTTCGGCTCGGCCGCGAGACCTGCCGATCAAGGGCCGCGAACTCAGCGGGATTCATTTTGCGATGGATTTTCTTACTGCCAACACGAAGAGCCTCTTGGACAGCGATCTCAAAGACGGCAATTACATCGACGCGAAGGACAAAAGCGTCATCGTGATCGGTGGCGGCGACACCGGTGCCGATTGTATCGGTACAGCGCTGCGGCATGGCTGTCGCAACGTAATCAATCTCGAGTTGCTGCCGCAACCGCCGTACGAACGAGCGGCCGATAATCCCTGGCCACTGTGGCCCATCATTTTGCGCACGGACTATGCACACGAGGAGGCAATCACGCAGTTTGGCGCGGACCCGCGTAGCTATGGCATCGTAACGAAGGAGTTTCTCGCCGATAGTGCAGGACAAGTTACGGGGCTAAAAGCGAGCCGTGTGGAATGGCAACGAATGGACAGTAAGATCGAGATGACCGAGATTCCGGATACGGAGCAGCAGTGGGAGGCCGACCTCGTGTTGCTGGCGATGGGGTTCGTCGGCCCGGAGTCCTACCTCGGCGAAATATTCGGCGTGGCGCTCGATGAACGCACGAATTATCAGGCCCAGCACGGTGAATACGCGACCACGGTTCCCGGCGTGTACGCTGCAGGGGACTGCCGCCGGGGTCAGTCACTCGTCGTCTGGGCGATTAACGAAGGGCGCGGTGCAGCACGCAGCATCGACGAGTATCTGATTGGCGCAACCGACCTTCCGACTTCGCGTGCCAGCACGGAAGCCGCTGCAGGTCGATAACGACATGTCTACTGCACACTATGTCCACGGTCGGCCTATTGAGCCGCCGTTTCCCGACAACACAGCGCAGGCGCTGTTCGCACTCGGTTGTTTCTGGGGCGCCGAGCGGCTGTTCTGGGAGTTGCCGGGCGTCTTTTCCACTGCGGTTGGTTATGCGGGCGGCATTACGGCAAACCCCAGCTATGAAGAGGTCTGTACCGGGCGTACCGGTCACGCTGAAGTGGTCCTGGTTGTCTTCGAGCCCGACGCGGTACGGTTCGAACAGCTTTTGCAGCTATTCTGGGAGTCTCACGACCCCACACAAGGCATGCGGCAGGGCGGTGACATCGGGACGCAGTATCGCTCTGCGATCTACACCAATGACGCGAGCCAGCATGACGCCGCGCTCTCTAGTCTCGAGGCGTACCAGAAGACACTATCCGCGGCGGGATTCGCTCGCATCACCACAGAAATCCGCGACGCGCCCGAATTTTATTACGCGGAATCGTACCACCAACAATATCTTGCGAAGAATCCCGCCGGCTTCTGTGGCTTGGCCGGCACCGGCGTTGGCTGCGCGCTACCCAACTCGCGGTAACTCGATATTGAAGCGGACGCCACTACCATCGGGCAAATCGTCGGCGTGGATCCGGCCCCGATGGAATTCTACGATCAGCGCTACGATATAGAGCCCCAATCCCAGGTGGCGTCTCTGGCCGCGCTCCTTGCGTACGGAGACCAATGAGTCGAATAGCTGGTTGCGCATGGACTCGGGGAGTAGTGGCCCGGTATTGGTCACGCAGAGTCCAATTTCTTTCTCGTTAGAAGTGAGCGTCACGGTAATCAGACTCGCTGACGGGCTGAAACTCACGGCGTTATCGATGAGCTTATCGAGCATCTGCGCGATTAGATCCGCCGAGCCGAGAATGCTCGACTCCGTGGTTTGGTCGACCAGTTCGAAAACTCGATCACTGTAGACATCACGATAGGCATCCACGCAGCTGGTAATGACGGCGCTAAGCGAAAAAGTCTCGAGCGCCGTATCCGCGACGGCCTGCTCAATCAGCGTGGCCTCACTCATGGCGCCGAGAATCGCATCCAAGCGATCCGTGCCTTCTCTGAGCCGGGACAGATAAGGAGAGAGATGACGCTCGTGCGACTCACGCTCCAGGTTATCCAGCGACGTTGAGACAACGGCGAGCGGCGTACGTAGTTCGTGGGCGAGCTTTGCCTTTAATGTCGTCAGGTATTCAGTGTATTCGCGGAGACGATTCAGAAGATCGGTGAAGCTTCTTGCCAGATCGCCGATTTCATCGCCTGCGCGGCGGCCGGGCAGGGCCGGATGGATTTCCCCTTCCGGGCTCAGCGCCGTCTCGGCGGCTCGAGCCAGGCGCCTTACGCGGAAGGACAGTAACGTGGCGTAGCTCAGAAGACCGAAGGCAACGAGCAGGCTCGCGAACAGCGTGAAACTCATCAGTCGAACGAGCGCGTCATTCGTCAGAGTCAGAATCGAGTCACTACCCTGTTCCAGTACGATGCCGCCGCGAATTTCATTACCTGTCCGGATCGGCACAGCCGCCGCGACGACGGCACTTGCGTCCGTCCCGCGGGCGTACCAGGCGGCGACGGGCTCGCCTTGAAGAGCCGCGCTCAGCATCGCGTCGGCCAGACGGCCTGGCGGGCCCTCCAGGCTCTGATACGGTGAATCACCTCGTGCAAGAATAAAGCGATAGAAACGCTCGGCCAGTCCGATTGAGGAAGGCGCGAAGGAGTCGACTAACGGCTCGATCTCGCCACCGTCGAACATGACCCAGCCTTGAGGACCGACGATCCGCATGCGCTTCCCGGGTTGCACGAACTGGCTCCCGATCGCTTCGAGGTGTTGTGGCCGAAATAGGAAAGCTCCGGGCCTGGGATCCTGCGTCGTCTGCCAGGATCTATTGATCGAAACGTTATAGGTGGCCGCCTGAGTTCCCTGCACAGCGGCGTGGTCGACATCGATGACGGCCAGTCCCAAGCGCCCGCTGACCAGATCGAGCGGTAGCCGCACTTCGACGTCGTAACCAGTTGCAGTTTCTCGCCAGTAACCCGTCACGCGATCTTCATACTGTGTTGTTGGTGCGAACAACGGCGCACGCGTCTGCTGAGAACGGACACCGCCGGCGCCGGAACTGTGTAGCAGCAACCAATTGTTTTGCGGCCCGCCTGGAAGCAACAGAATTCGATCGCCATAGGGCGTCTCTGCCGGCGCGCTCTGATAAATCAGATCTTCGTCGGTCACGCTTAGAAACACATAGACGGTACGTTCATACAGGCCGGCCCAATATTGCGCGAAGCTACTCAGGCGGCGAACGGTCTCCGCCGGCGAACTCCAATCGTTTCGATAGCCGTCGATAGTCGGCGGCGTGCCGAGCGGATGCGCGTAGATTGCGCTCTCGACGACCATCCCCTCGTCCTGATCCGCGGGCGCAAGTGGCTGCAGTTCCAACGCTGCCGCCATCGTAGTCGCGCTCGCCAGCAACGACTGCTCCAGTCCATCCCGGAGCGCTCCTTCAAGCTCCTGCACGTAGCGATATCCAGCCCAGGGAAGGGCCAGGGTCAATAGACCCACACCGAGAAGCTGAATACGAAGCGACATGGTAGCGGCCGTTATGCGCCCTGATCGTCGACCCAGCGATAGCCCATACCGTAGACGGTATCGATAGCTGTGAAGTCCGGGTCGCCGGCCACGAACTTCGCGCGGATCCGTTTGATCTGGGAGGTGACGGTACTGTCGTCGAGGACCACGTTCGCGGCCGTCATTAGCTGCTCTCGCGTTCGCACATGCCCGGGATGTCGCGCCAACGCGTGGACGACCCAAAACTCGGTCAGCGTGAGTGAGATGGGGGCCTCTTTCCAAGTGGTGCTCATTCGTTCCAGATCCAGGACCAGAAAGCCTCTCTGCAGAAGACTAGGCTCAGCGTCTGTCCTGGTGAGCGCCTCGACTCGTCGCAGCAATGCCGTAACTCTCGCCAGTAAGTGCTCCAACCCGATGCGCTTCGTAAGGTAGTCGTCGGCGCCCAGGCGCAGGCCCGAAACGATGTCCAGCTCGCTCTCACGGGCGGTGAGAATGATGATCGGTAGCTGCGTCGAGCGCGCGCGCAATTCTCGGCACAGTTCGAAACCACCTTCGACTTCCTCGCCGAGGTTGATGTCGATAATGACCAGATCGGGAAGTCGCGAGTGGAACGCGTCCAATGCCGCCTGCCGGGTCGAGTGGCCCTGGACGCGGTAGCCGTTACGCCGCAGCGCAGCAGCGTAATTTTCACGGATAGCGACTTCATCCTCGACGACTGCGATTAGTTTTCCAGAATTCATGCAGTCAGGTCCATCTGTTGGCGACTTGTCGCGCGCTCAGCCGAGTAGGCGGTCCGTGTCCGCCGCTAGTCTTAAGATGCCGGCGACGGACATCGCATCAGTTATCTGTCCCTGATGAACCCAGTCCAGAGCTTCGGCCAAGGGTAACATTCTGATCGCAAGGTCTTCCGTATCCCCAAACTCCGTTGGGCCTTCGGTAAGATCCCGGGCAAGGAAGACGAAGCCGCTCTCGTCGGTTATTGAGTTCGATGTATGTAGGCGCATCAATTCAAGCCACCGTCCGGCGGTGAGTCCGGTCTCCTCACGCAACTCTCTCTGTGCCGCATTCAGCGGATCCTCTGCCAGTGGTGCGCCGCCCATTGGCAGTTCCCAGGAATATTCATCCAATGTATAGCGGTGTTGGCCAACGAGATAAATATTGATCGAGATATCTACAGCAAGAATCGCGACTGCACGATTCTTAAAGCACACCTTTCCGTACTGACTGTTCTTCCCGGCTGGATTCAGTACGTCGTGATCTTCCACCCGTATCCAGGGGTTGTCGTATACGGTTTCGACGGACAGTGTCCGCCAGCGCTGCTTAGTGCGAGTCATCGGTCGGGAGCTATCCTTCAGTATGGAATGCGGAGGCGTTTGTACACTATTGCCAGAAGCCAGACGGGTCCGATCATCAGGTATTGGAGATCCGCGACGAACGACGGGCGATTGCCTTCGATCTCATGACCGACGCGTTGTGCTGCCCAGGCAACGAGGAAAATCGCTAACGACGTTAGCCACAGCGGCAAGGAGAACTGCTCAAGCCACGTCACGCTCAGGACCACGAGCGCGATGAATGGCAGAACTCCAAATGCAAGAGTGATAGAAATGATGAAGTAGTACACGACCGCGGCCATCAGGAAGATAGTCCCCCAGTTCAGAACGGGTGTGGCTTGGCTGAACGTTTCAGGAACGGGCAACGACCAGAGCATTCCGACGACACTCGTGACGATGAGCGGGATACTGAGCCAGTGAAGCAGGCGGTTGGCACCGTGATTATGATGCCGGCCGTATTCGTTCAGCCAATGATCGGCGGGGATCACGTGGACTCCAATCGCTTCGGAAGTCCCAGCTTAGCATCGGCCGCGCCGCTAGAGGCGCCCTCGGTCGAAGGATGTGGGAGCGTGCGAATACGGGGACGGTATTCGACGAGCGACACCGCGTCGAGGTTTAGGCTGCCATGAAGCCTTTTATCTTGCGGAAAGCATTTGCCTCGATCTGGCGGATGCGCTCGGCGGAGACCGAGTATTCGGCCGCGAGTTCATGCAGTGTCGCCTTGGTTTCTCCGAGCCAGCGCCGCGCGACGATGTCACGGCTACGCTCGTCGAGTTCTCCGAGTGCCTGCCTCAATCTGCCATTCGAGTCGGCCTGCCAGTCGTCCTGTTCCGCGAGTTCAGCCGGGTCGCTGCCGGGGCTCGGCAGGTAGGCCATCGGAGTGTACTCTTCGTCCTCCGTGGGAGCCGGGTCGAATGAGATATCGCGTCCTGAAAGCCGCTTTTCCATCTCCGTGACTTCGCGGGTACTCACACCCAGATCGCTCGCGACCGCTTCGGTCTCGTCTTTGGACAGCCAGCCCAGATGTTTTTTCGACTTACGCAGATTGAAGAACAGCTTCCTCTGCGCCTTGGTCGTCGCGACTTTGACGAGCCGCCAATTCTTCAAAACGTACTCATGAATCTCGGCTCGGACCCAGTGTACGGCGAAAGACACGAGCCGGACGCCTACGTTCGGGTCGAATCGCTTGACGGCTTTCATCAAGCCGACGTTACCCTCTTGAATCAGGTCGCCTATGGGCAATCCGTAGCCCGTGTAGCCGCGCGCGATGTGCACGACGAATCGAAGATGTGAGATGACGAGCTGCTGAGCGGCCTCCAGATCATCGGTTTCCCGTAGCCGTGTCGCCAGCTCGAATTCTTCCTCGGCGCTTAAAACCGGTATCGCGAAAGCAGCGGACATGTACTGGTCCAGGCTGCCGATCGGCCCGTTGAGCGCGAGTACGTTATCTCTGAGAGCAACTTCTGTTGTCACAATCATGGGTCTCCTACGTTGGGCACTATTTTAGCACTCCAGAGGTTAGAGTGCTAAAAGCGTGTCACGTTCCCTAAAAAACGAAATTAAAAGCCTTTTTTAACAGTGACTTAGCGCGGCTCTATGGCTCTAAGATGGCGTGCAGTCGCGATTCCGGCTCCGGCCCAGCCGAGGATCGCGCCACTGCCCAGCAACACCAGCGTCTGCAGTAGGGTCAGGCCGGCGAGACGGAAGCCCGACCCGTAAAGCGCTGCCAGAGTACGCGTCGGCGATGCGATCAAGCTCAGGCTCAGTGCGACCGTGAGCGCTGCCATCACTCCGCCACCGAGCCCGTAGAGAAATCCCATGTACAAAAATGGGCGGCGTATAAATCCATCGCTACCACCCACCAGTTTGACCACCTGAATCTCTTCGCGGCGATTATTGATCTCGAGCCGAATGGTATTGCCGATGACGAGCACGACCGCCAGACCGAGCAGGATCGTCGCGATATCCACGACTCGTCTCGCGAGAGCGAGAACCCCGTTCAGCCGCTCAATCCAGGCCGTATCCAGTTGCACGAAGTCTGTGTCCGGCATGGAGTCCAACGCGTCGACCAGCGCCTCTATGTCTGCCGCATCCCCGCTCGTGGGACGTACGACGAGCGCGTGCGGAAGAGGGTTCTCATCTAAGGCATCCAACGCCTCGCCGAAGCCCGAGTACGCACGGAAGTTGGCCAAAGCGTCGCTGCGCGAGATAAACACCGCCTGTGCGACGTCGTCTCGCGACTCAATGTCGCGCGTTAACTGCTCGGCACTCGACGTATCGATGTCCATCTTCAGATAAACGGTGAAGTCGATGGCGTCGTTCCAAGAGCCGCTAATAGTCTGTGCATTGTTCAGGAGCACTCGGAAACCGGCCGGGAACGCCAACGCGATGGCGATGACGACGATCGTCATCAGGCTGCCGACGGGCTGGCGTGCAACTCGCCCGAGCGCGCCGAACAGGTTCTGCGCATGCAACGCGAAGTAGTGTCTTAGCCGTCGCATCATGTGCAGCTCACTCTGCGACTTCCGGCACGACTTTGCCGCCATCCAGCCTGAGCCGCCGGTGTTTATTCCCTTCGATCAGCCCGAGATCATGTGTGGCGATCAGCACGGTCACGCCGACCTCATTGAATCGCTCGAACAGGCCGAGAATTTCGCGAGAAAGCTCCGGATCCAGGTTCCCCGTCGGCTCAT
>Ga0255049_10000344_pt1 | contig 28702 bp, 19 predicted proteins | sample JV7_2_3_MG_FD_183615 | JGI IMG/M metagenome (GOLD analysis project Ga0255049, IMG submission 183615) | Seawater microbial communities from Jervis Inlet, British Columbia, Canada - JV7_2_3 | ecosystem: Environmental > Aquatic > Marine > Inlet | place: Canada: British Columbia | collected 2016-10-06 | reverse complement strand
TCCCGCGGCCACACGTTCATCATGGACTCGCCCGAAGTGCTCGACACGGTCGATGGCTTCCTCCGGACCGGCCAGGCAACGTCGGCGTCGAGCGAAAACTCCCAGGCGAGGAGGGTGCCTCCGTCCGAAGTTTCGACCACGCGGTCCAGTCGTAACGATGCAGAGGAACCCTCGACCGAATAGATCCAGCGGTCCAGCGGGCAAGCCGTCGAACGCAACCAGGGTTCGCTGCCCACCGGCCAGTTCCCGGTTTCCGCGCGGGTCGCCGCCAGCTCCAGTAGCTTGCGGGTCAGCTCGAACTGGAGCTGGGCCTGCGCGACGCGCTCGACCGTCCGGTCGACATCGCTGATCATTATCGCCCCGAACTTGTTCCACCACGGCACCGGAATCTCGAGCCGCACGCCGAGCCGCTCGAGCGCCGGGCGACACCACGCCGGAGTTTCCTGCAACTTCACGATCGTGCGGCGCCAGCGCTCGCTCGCATCCGCGCTCCCCAGCCGCATGAAAGGGCCGTTGATCGTTTGAAAGACGCGCGCCAGGATGTCCGCTTTTTCACCCGGTCCGTAGTCGTACTGCGGCCACAACCAACCTTCGTAGAATAGCGATTGCTCGATCGATTTTCGCAGGTCGGTGGTGCTCAGGCGAGGGATCCACTCGTCAAGCCAGGGCATCTGCCGGACCGCCGCCGCTTGCGCGCGCAACATGTCGAGGCGGACAAACTGCGAGATCAACGTCGGGTCGTCCGCCAGCAGTTCGGCGAGTTGCCAGGCTGCCTCGAGCGCCCTCTCGGCGCGTCCGATATCGCCCGCACTGAGTGCCGCGAGGCTGTCGGACAGCAATAGCTTGTTGAGGTCGATGTGCCCGAGCAGGTTGGGAATCGGCGCGTTGTACAGCAGCGTCAGGTCGCGCATCCAGATCGGTTTGGCATCGCCGACCAGCACACCCTGGACGAGGTCGATGTCCCCGCGAAACTCCGCAAGGAACGCCAGGACGGGTTCCGGTGGCGGATCGGGAGGTCCCGAGGTCTTACTCAGTTGGTTGTTGAGCCAACGCGAATTCTGCGCCTTGAACTGTTTGAACCGTTTAGTACTCGCACGCTCCGGACGAGGCATTCCTTTGTCGTCCCGCGGGGCACTGTCGACCCCGAACACCAGGGTCGCGTCGATGAGGTCGAGCGCTCGTGGATTCATCTCGCGGGTGGGGTGCTGCGCGAACACGTCGTCGGGGGTTCCGATCGTCTCGGCCCAGCGTTCCATGACGGTTCTTTGAGCACTCCTGGAGCGGCCGGAAAGTAGGCTCGTGACCGTGAAGAGACCGAACAGCACGACCAGCAACAAAGCCACTGCCCAGACTTTCACCTGCCGGCCCATGCCCCAGGATACGGACGGCGAACTTGCCCCGTCTACCCGGTCTTTTCCCGCGTCGCGCACGGTTTTGGTCGTCCAAAAGCAGCCCCTACGCAAGATAACTGGCGAAAACCTGAGTGTTCCGCAAAATAGGATGGTTCGTCTTTCGGCGACGGCGTACTTTTATCTGCCTGGGAGTTGGGGATTGCACTCATTACAGCGTGTTTCTTGGGCAGGACGGTGGAGTGTGTGTGCGTTCGTGCTGAGCATGACCGTGGCGGCTGTTGCCGCCCAGGATGTCGCCGACCCTGACGAGCACTGGCAGAAAATCACCGAGACCTATTTCGAGAAGGTCGGTCAGGCCGCCCGCGTGGTGGTCGAAAACCCGCACGGCAATATCTGGGTTCGCTTTGGCGGCTACGAGGATCAGGTGGAGATCATCGCGACGGAACAACGGCTCGAGCCCGAACTCCCGAGGCTCGTCGTCGCGCGCAAGAATGCCGGCGAGGATCTGCACGTGAGTGTCGTGTCCGAGAAGCCGGACGTACCGTCACCGGCCGACCGTCGCGACCGTATCGATCTGGTCCTGTTCGTTCCGATCGGCCGTCGCGTCGAACTCTCCACGACCGACGACGATATCGCCGTCAAGGGTCTCAAGGGCGACCTGGCCATCAACACGATCAAGGGTAACGTGACGCTGCGCAAGATCTCAGGCGCCGTCAACGTGCGCTCGGAACGGGGACAAGTCACAGCACTCCTCGAGAGCGCTGTCACCGAACTGAATCAGCACTTCGAATCCACGACCGGGGACATCGAGGTGACGGTCTATGAAGATGCTGCGCACGACGTCGCGATCGCGACCTCGGGGACGATCAGCACCGATTTTTCGTTGGAGATCGAGCACCGCCGCTTCGAGGAGCCGGGTAAACACGCCCGTGCCGCGATCGGCGGGGGCGGTCCCAAGCTTTCCATGACAAGCAAGCGCGGCAGGATCAGCCTGTTGCGCCAACAGAAATTTTTTGCTCGAGAAAAAGAAGATCCATCCTGATCAGGGGGGCGTGGTGTCTCAAGTAGTTGAGTCGAAATTGACAAGTCTCAAATGGATAGCCCGGGGCTTGGGCCTTGGCACGATCGCGCTCGCGGCGATCGCGATGGGCCCGGCGCAGGCCGAGAGTCAAACGGCCGACGTTTCAACACAGATCCCGAACGTCATCGACGAATCCGCCCCGGTCACCCCGCGACGGGTGGATATCGATGTTCGTTCGTTGTCGGTCCCTGCCTGGAAACCCGGCGATCCGATTCGTGAGGTCCCGCGGCGCTATTACCCGAAACCGGGTTCCTTTCCGACCCACGATCCGGAATCTTCGGACCGTCTCGTTCAACAGCAACAGCAGGCGACCCAGAACCAGCCCGAGGGAACGGGCGGTTTCACGACTCCCAGCCGCACTTTTAGCGGCATCGGGTTCAGCGGGGTGAACCCACCGGATCCGACCGGCGCCGTCGGGCCGAACCACTACGTCCAGTCGGTCAACGGCGGCGGTGGTGCGATCATTCGCATTTACGACAAGGCTGTACCGACGCCGGCCCAGCTCGCCGAGTTCTCGCTCGATTCGCTCGGCAGCGCACAGTGCGGTTCCGGCTTCGGCGATCCGATCGTACTTTACGACCGGCACGCCGATCGTTGGATGCTCTCCGAGTTTTCCGGATCCGGCGCCAACCTTTGCATGTACGTTTCGCAGACCCCCGATCCGGTATCGGGCGGTTGGTTCGCCTACCAGTTCACCACGCCGTCGTTCCCCGACTACCCGAAATACGGCAGCTGGCCGACCGACGCCAACGGAGCCGCCGGCTCCTACATCGTCACCTCCAACGACGGCGGCCCCGGGATCTACGCCATGGACCGCGGAAACATGCTCGCGGGCAACGCGGCCACGTTCATCCGCCTCACGATTCCCGGATTGCCGGGGTTCGGCTTCGAGGCGCCAACGCCGTCCGACCTCGCCGGTTCTTTGCTTCCGCCCAGCTGCGCGCCGGCGATCATCATGCGTCACCGCGACACCGAGGTGCATGCGGGCCCCGCGGCGCCGGAAGACATCCTCGAGATGTGGACCTTCGACGTCGACTGGCTCAACACCGCCAACACGACGCTGACGGCGCAACCCAGCATCGACGTCGCCGAGTTCGACTCCTCTCTCTGCGGCCTGTCGTCGTTCAACTGCTTCCCGCAACCGGGGACCGGAACGACTCTCGACCCGCTACGGGAAGTCATCATGTTCCCGCTGCAGTACATGCACCACTTCGACGGCGTCGAAACGCTCGTCGGCAGTTTCGTCGTCGATATCGACGGCGCCAACACCGGCGGTGTGCGCTGGTTCGAACTGCGCGGGGGTACGCCCAACTGGACCTTGCACCAGGAAGGCACCTATTCCATCGATACCGACAACCGCTTCATGAGCTCCGCCGCGATCGATCAATCCCAGAACATCGCGTTGGCCTACAACGTTTCGTCCAGCGTGGAGCACCCCAGCCTGCGCTACACCGGCAGGCTCGTCGATGACCCGCTGGGAATCATGACCCAGGCCGAATCGATCATCTTCGACGGAACGGCGTCGAATTCGAGCAACCGTTACGGTGACTACAGTCACATGAGCCTGGATCCGGAGGACGATTGCACCTTCTGGTTCACGGGTGAGGCGAACGCCTCGTCGCAGTGGAAAACGCAGATCGCCTCGTTCCGGTTCGAGGCCTGCGGGTGCGATCTGTTCCCCGGCGTACCGACGCTAGCCGCCGCCAACAACGGCGACAACCGTGTCGACCTCGACTTTGACGACTCCGATCTGCCCTCTGCAACCGAGTATCGGATACTGCGCGCACGCGTCGCCGGCGGACCATTCAAGCTGATCGGCACCGTCGCGGATACGAGCCCCGGCGTCGCCGCGGGTCTCGGTTACACCTACAGCGACTTCGATGTCTCCGGTGGAATCGCCTACCACTACGTGGTACGTGCATCGGATGGCCAGGCCTGCACCTCGCCCCGATCCAACGAGGTCAGCGTCACCGCGACGGGTGTGTGCACGCTCGAGCCGATCTTCGACGGCGTCGGGATGGTCGATAACCCGCAGTTCGGTGTCTGCACCCTCGAGCTGATCTGGGCCCCGGCAACCCCCGAGTGCGCCGGCCCGGCGACCTACAACGTCTACCGTTCGACGATCCCCGGGTTCGCGCCCGGCGCGGGCAACCAACTGGCCGGTGGCATCACCGATACGGCGTTCGCCGACCTGAGCCAGCTCGTCGACGGAACGACCTACTTCTACAAGGTCCGCGCCGTCGATACGTCCAACGGTGCCGAGGATCAAAACGAGACGGAGCTTTTCGGCGAACCCGACGGCGTCGCCGGCAACACCTGTACGACGGGAAGCGCCTGCGCCGAGAACCCGTTCGTCGACGTCAACCCCGAAGGCCCGTTGATGGTGTGCCAGGGCGACGGCCCGACGTTGACCGCGGATCTGGCCAGCGGAACCGGCCCCTTCTCCTTTAGCTGGATCCGCGACGGCGTCGCGGTTCCTGGCGAGACCAGCCAGACCTACCGGCCCGAGGATCTCGGGATACACAAGTACAACGCACGCGTCAGTGCGCAGGCGTGCCCCGACGAGGTGTTCGATGGGTTGGACACGGCGATCGAGCGTGTCAACCAGCCGTTCTTTGCGGGTCTCACGAGCGCGACCAACTTGCAGGGTTCCGACTGTACGGTCGAGACTCAGTGGAACCCGGCCACCACCGTTTGCGCCGGCCCGGTGACGTACAACGTTTACCGCGATACGGTGAACCCACCGGCCATCACCCACGAAAATCTGATCGCGGGCGGACTGACGGGCAGCAGCTACCTCGACACGTTCGAGCTGGTCGACTCGACGCCGTATTTCTACACCGTCAAGGCCATCGACCAGTCGACATCGCAGATGGACGATAACGTCGTGGTCCTCGTAGCGGCGCCGGATGGCCCGAACGACGGGATCCAGAACCACTACCTCGAGGCGTTTACCGATGCGACGGTGATCAACGATTGGACGGTCACCACCGGTCCGGGTCCGCACACCTGTGGTGAGTGGGCTATCGGGAGCGCGCCCACATCGCGGCCCGTCCTCAGTTCGGGCGACTACCTGATCGCGGACAACCGCTGCGGGATCGTGCTCCCCCGGACGTCGACCACCGCCACCTCGCCGCCGATCGATCTGGTGATCGGGGGCCTGCAGTCCGTGATGTTGCGGGCCAACGTACGCTTCGATTACTCCTCGATCAACACCGTCGAGACGGGCAAGATCGACGTCTGGGACGGCTCGCAGTGGATCAACCTATGGACCAGCACGACATCGGATGTCAATCAGCAAATGACCTTCGATGTCACGGCGCACGCGGCCAACAACCCCGGCTTCATGGTGCGCTTCGATTATCAGAACGCGAGCGTGGACAACTTCTTTTCGGTCGACAACGTCACCGTGATCACGGATGTGATGTCGGTCTGCAACACTGCGCTCAGTGGTCCGGCGTCGGTGCCGCGTGGAAGCCTGAGCATCCTGCGTAACGGCGCCGGGATCGATCTGACGTGGGATGCCACCACGTGCAGTTCCGCGAATTACAACCTGCTCTATGGCGATCTCGCCAACGTCTCGACGTACGCGCTCCTGGGGAGCGCATGTGGATTGGGGAGCGGTGGAAGCTTCACGTGGGGTAGCCTGCCCGCCGGCAACCTGTACTACCTCATCGTGCCGACCAACGGCGGTGGCACGGAAGGCAGTTGGGGCCTGTCCGGCACGTTGGCGGAACGCAATGGTTCCGGGGCCTCCAACCAGTGTGGTGTGACGGCCAAGAACGCGGCCAACATCTGCGAGTAGCGCCAGGCGCGATTATCCGTGCTGAACAGCGCGCCCCCGGGGTCTACCCCGGGGGCGTTTTCGTATAATCGATCTTCCTTTTCTGTGCTTTTTGGAGATCGACATGGTTGGACGATCGGCCGGCTCCGTGTCCCTGGTCATGATGACGGCCGTGTTCCTCTGCAACGCGTGCACGCAGACCACGATCAAGACCGAAGAAGACCGGCGCGTCGCCGCATCGCCCCTGTTGCTGGAAAAGCTCTCCGCAGGCCAACCCGCCGAACGCGTCCGGGCCGCCCGCGCGCTCGGCCGCATCCAGTCGCCACGCCAACTTGATGCGCTGGCGGCTGCGCTTGTCGACGAGGAACGCGATGTTCGTCTGGCGGCGTTGTTCGCCATCGGACAGCTCGGCCTGGTCCCGAATCAACCGGTCGACGCGCGGGCCGTCGATCTCGTGCGCCCGCTGCTTGCCGATCCGGACTCGGAGGTGATCGGGGCCGCGCTGAATGCACTGGGCAAGCTCGCCACCGGTGTCGTGCCGACCAGGGTCGCTCCGCTGCTGGCCCACGAGGACGCCGCCGTTCGTTCCGAGGCCGCCTTCGCACTCTTCCGCTGTCGTTTTGCGCCGGTCTGGCGGCTGGAGGTCACCGACCCTCCGGTCCTGCCCGACGTGGCTGCCGAAGCGTTGATTGCGGCCATCGGCGATCCGGACCCCGAGGTGCGTTTCGCGGCGACCTACGTGTTTTCACGCTACTCGGATGCACGGGCCCGGAGCGCTCTCGTCGAAGCTTCCACCGACCCCGTGGAGCGGGTCCGCCTATTCGCCGTGCGTGGTCTCGGTCTTGTCGCCGACGCCCGGGCAATCCCGGCGTTGATCGCCCGGTTGGACGACGACAGCGCGGGTGTCCGCGTTGAAGCGGTCGGCGCGCTGAGACGCGCCGGCGCCCACGACGCGTTGCAAGCAGTCGTCGGCGATCGGTCCTTTCACGTGCGTGCCGCTCTTGCGCGGGCGCTCGGAGACGATTCGTCGGGCGCTTCGATCGAGATATTGCACCGGCTGAGCGGGGACGCATCGGTCAGCGTGCGCGTCGCCGCGATCGACGCGCTGGTCCTGCAGCCGGGACAGGCGCCGCTGGACCGCATCGCGGCCTGGGCCAGGAGTGACGATTGGCGTATACGTGCCGCGGCGGCGCGCGCCGCCGGGCACACCGGCGAGGCCGGCGTCGAAGTCGTCAGGATGACTTTTTCCGACAAGGATCTTCGCGTCCAGGCGGCCGTCTTGACCGGGTTGAGCGGATCCGACACGGCGGACGACGTCGTGACGGCGGCCATTGCCCGTAACGACCTGGCCATTCGCGGTGGTGCGGTGGCGCTGGTCCAGGAGCGTGCGCATCTCGACCGCCTGGGGCTGCTGACCGCCGCCTACGACACCTCATCCGGTGACGAGTGGATCGAGGTCCGCGAATCCATCGCCGATGCGCTGGCCGGAATGGACGCTGCGGACGCGACACTTCGCCGCATCCTGGACGAGGATCCTGCGCCTTCGGTTCGTGGGAAGGCGGCCGCGGCCTTGAACGAGCCGCTTCCCCGAGCGCAACCCGGACCGGCCTACCCGGTGTCCCCATGGATCGACGTCGAAACTCCCGCCGGGGTGCACGTTGATCTCGAAACCGTCCACGGTACGATGCGCGTCAAGCTCTTCCCCGACGAAGCTCCGATTCACGTCGCTGCGTTCCTGGAACGCGTCGATGCCGGCTTCTACGACGGCCTGATCTGGCATCGCGTCGTGTCGAACTTCGTGATCCAGGGCGGCGACCCGCGCGGCGACGGCTGGGGCAGCGACGGCGAGAACCTACGAGACGAAATCAACGGTGTGCGCTACGAACGAGGCACCCTCGGGATGCCCAAGGCCGGCAAGGACACCGGTGGATGCCAGTTGTTCATCACCCATGTCCCGACCCCGCATCTCGACGGCAACTACACGGTCTTCGGCCGGGTTGTCGTAGGTTTGGAAGTCATCGATGCGATCGAGGTCGGCGATGTCATCCTGAGCATTCGACGCGCCGAGACCGGCTGACGCGTCGCGTGTAGAATTGTAACGTTTGGCCGAGGAGGTCCGTGGTGTTCAGAAACTCGCTCTTCGCGCTCGTCCTCGCGTTCGCGTGCACCGCACTGGCGGCAGAGACGATCGAACTGGATCGTTGCATCGGCGGCAAGTGCCACCGCTACGGCCGGTGGGACTCGGTGCAGATTACCGAGCAACATTTTATCGTTTACATCGACACCGATCGTTGTCCCGGCCACGACGCGCATTGCCCGACCAGCTATGCGTCGTTCACCGCGCCGGACGGCACCGTGCTGGACAGCGGGGACTATCGCCCGGGTGAGCGCACGCGCGGCACGATCAAGATCTACGTGCCACGCCAGTACAAGGGTCTCTACGTCAAGGGCATCAACGGCGGAAAGCGCGACGATTTCCTCGCGCTCACGGATTTCGAAGATTTCTCCCGTGCAAGGGACGTGGCTTCCAAGCAACCGGAAGTCGAGACCAGTATCGACGCTTTGTTCGAGATGCTGGCCGAAGCCCATGCCCAAAAAGACGCCGATCGAGCCGCTTCGGCGTATGTGGAAGACGCTGCCTACATGGGACCTCGAGGCGACACCGTGCGCGGACGCACGGCGATACGCGAGGCCTTCGCGGGGTTGTTTCAACGCGCAAAGGAGCAGGGAGAGGCCTTGACGCTGACCTTCGAACATGGCGACCGCGTTGTCGAGGGCCGGTTGGCCTACGAGACCGGTTACTCCACGTTGACACGCCGCGGCGCGGAGGGTGAGAGCAGCAGCCGCGGGAAGTTCGTCGTCGTGATCCGATTCACCAAGGGCCGGGGCTGGGGCTTCCAGGTGGATTCGTTTTCTCCTGCGCCCTGACGGACCCTGGCCGGTAGACCGCGTTTAGCCCGCTATTGCAACGGTTCGGCCCCCGTTGGGAAACTCCGCCTGCACGTCCGGCGGCATGCGCGTATTCTTTAGCCGGAAGGCCGGACCGGCCAGGCACGCGAGGTTCCAACGATGAAAGTTTCGCGCAACCAAAGCTGTCCCTGCGGCAGCGGGGAGAAGTACAAACTCTGCTGTGGGAAAGGCCAGAAAACCCGCGCGGGTGTCTCGGGCGCGCGGATCCTGTCGGTCATCGTCGGTGTCGCCGTGCTCGGCGGGGTCGCGATCGCGATCAACCAGTTCCGGACCTCCGACCTGAGCCTCCAGCCCTACACGTACGACGCCAAGAACGATCAGTACTTCGATCCCGTGCATGGCCACATGCACCAGGGCAGGCCTCCGCAAGGTTCGGGGCAGGGCACATTGCCGGCCACGGGCGGCACGGGCAGCGGTGGCCCCGGCACGGGTTTGACCCCGCAGCCCTGGGAGTACGATGCCGCGAAGAACCAGCACTACCATCCCGGACACGCCCACTGGCACGCCGGTCCGCCGCCGAACCAGGAAGGAACCCAGATCTCGGCTCCCGGACTCGGGATCGTGCCGACGCTTCCCGTGGGAGCACCCGCCGCGGAGGTTCCCGTCGCGGAGGCTCCCACCGGCGATCCTCCCGCCTGGGACTACGACGCCGAGAAAGACAGGCACTGGAATCCGAAGACGCGTAGCTGGGATTCCGGGATGCCGCCCCTCGAGGCGTTCACCTCCGACGCCGAGTAACGGGGCCGGTTACGGGCAGACCGCCGCGTCCGCCGCACCGCGTGCGGCTCCGAGCGTTGCCGCGCCGCATCCGTTGGTTGCGCGAACCAGGTAGAAGAACCCATCGCCCGCAACCGGATCCGGACGCATGTCGGTGTGGCTGTTGACCTGGATCGGACCTTCGACGCACGAGGTGGCATCGATCCCCACAGCACGCAGCCCGGACAGACTCCCACCCAGCACGTCGTGCGTCAGCCCGGGACCCGCAACACCGCTCTGATCGCTCCAGGTCAATTGGGTCCCACCCGGTTTCCCGAGCGTGAGATCGGCAATCGTGACCACCGGCGCCCACGAACCCGAATCGGCGGGCGCGCAGTCGTCGCCATCAAGCACGATGTCCTCATCGAGATCGCCGCCGAGCCGCGGACCCGAATCGAGCGTGACACACGTGAACGTGATCGCTCCGCTCGCGCCCTCCCGCAGTGCCGTCGTCGAGACTGGTGGATCGGCGACCGCATCGGTGAGCCACGCGCCGCCTTGCAGGTGCCAGCGTCGCATGCGCCCTCCCGAGAGCGCTGCGGACGTGAGTTCGCAATGTCGACTCACGTTGCTTCGATCCCCGAGCGAGATCAACGCGGCGAGCAACGCCTCGTCGTCGACCGAACCGGTCGGGGGCGTGCCCATGGGAACCGTCACCTGGCGGCCGACCGACGGCCTGATCCCGGTCGGAAAGTGGAACATGAAGGTTGAAAGATCGCGAAGCTCCTGCGCTTGGTTGACGTCGGGGAGTGTGAAGATGCTGTTGGACAGGAAGCGGAACATGTCGGGCACCGAGCCGTCGTGGATCAGGCCAAACCCCGTCTTCGTGTCCGTCACGGGACCCATCGGGTCGGGCAGAACCGGTCCGGGCTTGTCGTAGATGTTTCGCAGGTGCGGGATCTTAAGGTCGCTGTGCGGCGACTCGTCGGCGTCACCGTTGAACAGCGCGCCCGTCGTGGGTGCCGTCGGCTCGGTCGGCGTCACGCCTCCGAGCGTACCGCCGCCCGCACCGAACGGGTGCGTATGGCACGACTGGCACGGTTGCGAGGCGTCGGCGGGGAACGTGTCGAACAGCAACGCCCCCTCGGTCGGGTTTCCCGCACGAATACTCCCGTGCGGCTGAACTTCGCAATTCGGGTCGACGCTGCGGGTCGGGCAGGGCGTTGTGTCGTCCACGTTGCGGTGGGGGTTGGGCGGATAGCTGACCGCCAGAGCGAACTGCCTGAAGCGCTCCATGTCCGCCGCGCTCAGCCCCGCCGGTTTGCCGTTGATCGGACCGATGTCCTGCTTACCCATCAGTCCGACGAACGCCATGTTGAAATCGTTCATCGTCGGGCGGTCGCCGCGCCAATGCAGCGGCTCGAGCATCCCGCGTAGCGTTTGCGTCGTCATGGGTCCCTTTTGCGGGTCGAATCCCAAATGCGCGGCGCAAACGGCCGGATCGCACGGCGCCGGCAAACCGCTGACCGGGATAACGAAGCGAACGTTGTCCAGCACGGTCGTGTACGGCACCATGTTGCCGGTCGGATCGCCCAGGTCCCACGCCAGTCCATCGAGGTCGCCCGAGAGGTGGCAACTCGAACACGCGGCGTCGCCGTGTCCCGACGAATCGATCCCGTCGTAGAGGAACCGCCGGCCCAGCCGCGTTTCCTCGGCGCTGGGATCGTGCAGTGGAAGCGTTTCGAGCAACGTCAACGTCGACGCCTCAACGATCGCCACCGAGTGCGAGATGCGGTTGAGTACGTAGAGCCGGTCGCGGCCCTCGTGAAGCGCGACGCCGGTAGGACCTTCGCCGGTTTCGACGGCATCGGGTGTGGCGCGCGTCGTGCCAAAGACGCAGTTTCCGGTCAGGCAGGTCCCCGCGACGCGGAAGACCTTGCGCGAGCCGATCGCCGTCAGGTATCCCGCACTGCCCGTCGAGTTCCAGACCATCATGCCGGGTTGCGAGACGCTGGCGGCGCGTTCGGCCAGGTTGGTTGCGGGGTCGCTGGAGCGATTGATGTGTGTGTTGAGGTCGATCCTGGTGAGCGAATTGCCCGCGCCGGGGTCGACCACGGACAGCAGGTTGTCGACCACGTGACCCTGCACGCCGAGGGGGTGCTCGAAACGTACGTCGTTGCGCGCGTCGGTGTTGGGGACGTAGATCCGCCCCGTACCCGGCTGCACCGCAACCTCGAATAGAGAGGTCCCGAGATGGTCGACCTCGGTGACGGCCAGCGTTGTCGCATCGATGGCGAACAGATCGTGATCGGGCAATCGGAAGGGCAAGCAATGCGACCAGTCCGAGCCGGCCTCGTCGGCCCAACGCGAGTTGGCCTCATCCCAGCTGACGATCAGGCCGACCGGCGGGTCGTCCGTGGCCGGAGGATCGGTCAGGGCCGGGTTGCGCCCGATTCCCGGCGGTAGTGGCGGGTAGCCCGGCGGCGCGCCGTTGCAGGTGATGTCGGTCAGGTTGAGGGCCGCCAGGCGCGAGGCACTCAGACCCGATTGGTTACCCTCGAAAATGATATTGGCGTTGACGACCGTCGTCTGGTTTCCCGAGCGCAGCGCGACGGCGTAGACCAGGTTGCCCGTTGTCGCGAGTGCGCGGACGTCCCGGGCGAACAACGGCACGGTCGTGGGCGCGGTGCCCAGACTGGCAAGCGTGTAGACCTTGACCGCGTCTTCCTGGGAGACCGCGACGAAGGCCTTACCCGCGACAAAGGCTACATCGGTCGGTTCGTCGCCCACGTACAACGTCTGCGTGACGGTCCCCGCCGGCAGATCGACGATGCTGATGCTGTCGGACAGATTGTTGACGACCCAGGCTTCGCTATCGGTGCGTGCGACAACGGTGACCGGCTCGAGTCCCACCGGAATCGCCGCCTCGTGGGTCAGCGAGCCGTCCGTCTCGATCGTCCAGACTTCGAGCAACGCATCGGGGGTGTTGACCACAAGCAACCGGCCGCCCGACGGTGTCGTGGCGATCGGATGGACGTGCGACGACTCGAAGTTCACGTAGGTGGATGCACCGGCAGTCGCCAGCGTTGCGGCGATCCACACCAGGCCGACCGAAAGCGACCCGTAGGTGTAAGGTTTCCTCCTCATGATCCACCTTCCATGAGAACCCCCCACAGGAAATTACGGCGGTTCGATGCAAAAAGGAAGACCGCATTGCCGGTCTGGGTTAGTCTTGGGCCGCGTGGGCCGGAAGCCCTCGAGGTGTCTCCGACGTGAGAATTCGAGCAGCGATTTTGGAAGAATTCGGCAAGCCACTCGAAGTCCAGCATCTGGACCTCGCGGACCCGAAAGACGGCGAGGTGTTGGTTCGTCTCGTCGCCTGCGGCGTTTGCCACACCGACCTGTATTCAGCCAGCGGCGCCGATCCGAGCGGCTACACCCCGACGGTGTTGGGGCACGAGGGTGCCGGCGTGGTGGAACGCGTCGGGCCCGGCGTCCGTTCGCTCGAACCGGGCGATCACGTGGTTACGCTCTTCTCCCCGGAGTGCGGTGAGTGTGATCACTGCGCCAGCGGCAAGACCAACATCTGCACCGCGATCCGCGAGGAACAGGGCAAGGGCCATTTGCCCGATGGTACGACGAGGCTTTCGCGCGACGGCGAGCCGATGCGGCACTTCATGGGCTGCAGCACCTTCGCCGAGTACACCGTGATGCCCGAGATCGCGCTGGCCAAGATCGACCCCGAGGCATCGCTCGAGGCGGTTTGCACGCTTGCGTGCGGGGCGACGACCGGTCTCGCCGCCGCGTTGTGGAAGGCGGAGGTTGCGCCGGGATCGACCTGCGCCGTGTTCGGCGCCGGGATGGTCGGGCTCGGAGCCGTGGTCGGTTGCCGTCTCGCCGGCGCGGGCCGGATCATCGCGGTCGATCTATCCGAGGACCGGCTCGAGCTCGCACGAAAGTACGGGGCGACGGAGACGCTGGTCGCCGGACCGGATTCGTTGTGGTCTATCCTGTAAATGACCGCCGGTCTGGGTTGCGACTACACCTTCGAGGCCACCGGGCTGGTCGATGTGATGGGCCAGGCGGTCGAAGCCGCGCGCCTGGGCTGGGGACTGTGCACCGTGCTCGGCGTGGCCGGCAAGGGCGAGAAACTGGAGATCGTCCCGCGTGCGTTGATCACCGGTCGCCACGTCCAGGGCGGCAGTTTCGGCGGCGCCAGAGGGCGCACCCACGTGCCCCTGCTGGTCGACATGTACATGCAGGGAAAGATCGACCTTGACGGTTTCGTGTCCCACCGTCTGACACTCGATGACGTCAACAGGGGATTCGAACTGATGGAAGCGCAGGACGGGATCCGCTCGGTCATCAGGTTCGGTTGATGGCGCGACGTTCCGTGGAGTGAAACGATGATTATCAAGAAGACGATGAGCGACGGATGGTTGTCCAACACCTATCTGGTGGCCGACAAGCCTGGTGGGCACGCAGTCTTGATCGATACCGGCGGGCCGGTGGGCCCGATCCTCGAGACGATCGAGAACGAGCGCCTCGAATTGACGCACATCCTGTGCACGCATCATCATATCGACCACGTGCAGAACAACGGCGAGTACCAGAGCAAGTTCGGCTGCCCGGTGTGCGGGCACTCGAGCGAAGCGCGGATGTTCGGCGCACTCGACGTCGAAATCGCCGATGGGGACGAACTGGTCAGCGGCGGGCTGCATATCCGGGCCGTCCATACACCGGGGCACACGCTGGGAATGCTGGCCTACGAGGTCAACGAAAAACGAATCTTCACCGGCGATACGCTGTTTCGTCGCACCGTCGGTGGGACCCGCGCGCCGGGCCACACCAACTTCGAGGAAATCCGGCACTCGATCATGGAGGTCCTGATGGACCGCCCGAAGGATATGATCGTCCACCCCGGCCACACCGACCCGACGACGATCGGCGAGGAATGGGAGGAAAACCCGTTCATTCTCATGTGGCGCGGCAAGGAGCCGGAAGGTACCCAGCGCTGCACCGCGTTCGGCGAACCGGCCACGTTGTTGCTCTCCGCCAGGGACTACGACGGAGGTTCGAAATGCTGGGTCCGGTTTGACGAAGGGAACAAACTCGACATCGTACCCGGCTCGCAGGTGAGCACGTTCACCGACTGATATTTGTCGCGCTCGGGGAAGGCCCGCCATCCATTTCTTGCCTCGCGCCTTGAATCAAGGTATTTAGCACAGCAGGCGGCGCATCCATGCGGGGTGCCTTGCTTATCCAAAAGGGGCATCGAATGCCGAAACTCCGCTTATTGATCTGTCTTGTCGCGGTCGTTGCCGTTCTGGTCGGTCCGGTTCTCGCCGGCGAACCCATCGGACGCACCAAGGTCGGTGAGATCTCCAGGACCCCGATGCAGAGCAACCACCCGTACGCCGCCGGCCAGACGTTGCAGTACGTCGTCGAGCATCCCGGCGCGACGTACATCAAGGTCCACTTTTCGAAGTTCGATCTGGCGCCCGGGGATCGCCTGGTGGTGTCGTCCGCCGATGGGACCGAACGTTACGCCTTTCAAGGTCAGGGGTACAAGAGTCTCGGGACCGATTTCTGGGTCAACTCGGTGCTCGGCGATACCGCGATCCTGACGTTGCACTCCGTCGGGAGCGGTGGCCATGGCTTCGACATCGATTACTACGCCTACGGCATCGTGCCGCTGGTCGGTACCGGGATCGAGGAGAACACCGAATCCGTCTGCGGGGCGAACCAATGGACCGACGTTGCTTGCAACACCGCCGCCTACCCGACCGAGGTCGATCGCGCCAGGCGCGCCGTGGTCGTGTTATTCAACGGAATCGAGAACTGCACGGGCGTGAAGGTCGGTTGTCCCAACCAGTTCCTGACCAACGAACACTGCGTCACCAGCCAGGCCGATGTGAACGTTACCGAGGTTCGCTTCGACTACCAGCGCTCGGCCTGTAACGGCGGAACGATCTCGTTCAGCCAGTCGCATCTCGGCGATGTATTCGTCACCGACGACTTCACGCTCGATTACTGCCTGTTCACGGCCGAAGGTGTTTCGGATAACTACGAGGCAGCCGGACTCGACGACCGCCTGCCGCCGGTCGGCGAGCGGTTGTACATCTCGGGGCACCCGCAGGGCGGCCCGAAGAAACTGTCGATCGAAGACGATCAGAGCCCGACCGGGTTGTGCCGCGCCGATTTCTCGCCGATCAACGGCCGTGGCACGGGCAGCGATGTCGGTTACTTCTGCGACACGACGGGCGGCTCCTCGGGCTCGCCGGTCTGGTCCGCCGTCACCCACAAGGTCATCGCGCTGCATCATTTCGGCGGTTGCCCCAACAGCGGTGGTCGGATGGACCTGATCGTTCCGCAGATCTCCTCGCTCTTGACACCGTGTACGGCCAACGTTTGCGGCGACGGTGTTGCCGCTGGCACCGAGGAGTGCGACGGGTCCGATCTGAACGGGGCGTCCTGTGCGGACGTCGGCTGCGCGTCCGGCGCACCGACGTGCCTGGGCGATTGCACGCTCGACTACAGCGGCTGCGGAACCTGCCCGACGTGCGACAACGACGGCACGTGCGAGTCCGGTGAGGATTGCAACAACTGTTCCGGGGATTGCCCGTCATTCAGCGGCGGCGCCGTCTGCGGGAACGATGTCTGCGAGACCGTCGAGGGTGAAGACTGTCTGAGCTGTCCCGGAGACTGCAACGGCAAGCAGAACGGTAACCCGAACGGTCGCTACTGTTGCGGTGACGGGGACGGCCAATTCCCCGTCGGTTGCAACGACTCGCGCTGCGACGCCAACGGAAACACCTGCACATCGATACCCGCAGGTGGTAGCACCTGTTGCGGCGACCTCATGTGCGAGGGCGCCGAGACCAGTGCCAACTGTGCGATCGATTGCGGGGCGGATCCGTGCGGCAATGGCCTCTGCGAATCCGGGATCGGCGAAGACATGTGCAGTTGCGCGGCCGACTGTGGCACGCCTCCGGGCTCGGAGACCAGTTGCACCGATGGTACCGACAATGACTGCGACGGTAACACCGACTGCAATGACTCCGACTGCAACGGGGACGCCGCATGCCCGTCTTGCCTGCCACGGCGCGGTAGTTGCTCGTCCAACTCGGACTGCTGCTCGAATCGCTGCAGAGGGAACGGGACCTGCAAGTAATCCCGAATCGAGGTTTGAAACTCGAGGGCGGCCTACGGGCCGCCCTTTTTCTTGCCCTGCAGTTCGTAGCGCATGATCGATGCGTGCCGCTCGGACTCGCGCTCGAGCCCGTAGACCCGGCCTTGCAGCCCGCCGGGGACGTCGCGTTCCAGGGCGAGATGATCCTCGGAGTCCAGGCAAAAGTCGAACAGGCGTGAGTTTCGTTCGACATACCCGGCGCCGGCCGCACCAACGATCGCCGCCGCGACGCTACCGCGTTCGAGCACCCAACGCACCGCGACGATTGCCGCGTCGACCGCATGTTTGTCTGCGATCGCGGAGAGCGTTTCAAGGCGCCCCTGTAGCGCGTCCCAGCCGCCGCATTCATCGACGATCAGCAAATACTTCACCAGCGAGCGGTTGATCGTCGTCGGACCCGGGCGCGGCTCACCGAGCCAGCGCTCGCTCAGCAAGCCTCCCGCAAGTGTCCCGTACGCCAGCAGGCCGACATCACGGAGCCGGCAAGTCTCGGTGAGTTCTCCGCCGGGACGCCGGTCGAGCAGTGAGTACTGGACTTGATTGGTTCGGATCGGAAGACCGGCATCGAGCAGCGCCTCCAGCCTGGCGGCGTCGACATTCGTCACGCCGAGGTGTCGGATCTTGCCCGCCTCACGCAGCCGGTCGAGAGTCTCGAGCGATTCGATCCATCCATCGATGCCGAAATCCCACCAGTGAAACTGAACTAGATCGATCCGCTCGATGCCGATGCGTCGCAACGATTCGTCGATCATCGCTTCGATCTCCGTGGGTCGAAGGCCCGGTAGACGCGATCGATCCGGGACGCACTTCGTATGCACCTGGACGCGGCCGGGTTCGAACCGTGCCGCGACGCGCCCGGCGAGCTCCTCGACACCGGCATAGATATCGGCGACGTCGAACGTGGTGAAGCCGGCCTCGACGAGTCTTGTCCAGGCCTCGACGGTTGCATCCGGGTCCGGTCGCCCGGTGGAATGCCCCGGCGACAGTTGCCATCCGCCGTTGATCACCCGGCAGAAATCGTAGTTGCCGGCGAGTGCGTGGCGGGTCGGGGCAGCCGGTCCCATCGTTCAGGCCGGGTCGCCGCAGGGCATCGGGACGGCCGTGACATCGCCGTGTTTGAAGACGCGTTTGCCGGTCCGAGTAATTCGGAATAGTGCGCCGCAGTGCGGGTCGGGGCAGGCGATGTCGGTGTCGCTGGTCATCCAGTCCGCCTCGTCGGTGACCCGCTGTTTGGCGGGCAACAGCGGTAGCAACGCCGCCAGCGCATAAATCGAGAACGTCTGGCCGGCAGGCAAGCTGAGGTTCTCGCCGGAAAGTTCGAAGTAGTCGCCCAGCCTGTGGTTGCAGACCATTTCACCGCGGCATTCCGCGACCTCGACCCGTAGGTCATAAAGAGTGAACTCGTCCCGCGCTTGCGACATCTCGCGTCTCCTTGTAGCGATCGAGACGAGCGTACCACGCGGATGTGTTCCGAACTCCTCCCGGCGCACGCTGTTAAGCTGAGCCGGATGCGACCCGGCGGCTCGGGAAGCGCTTCGGCGTCGGCGCCAATCGGCGTGCCAATCTGCTTGACCTGACCGTGTCGACCTATCCGTTCCTGTTGCCCTGGTTCATCCCGACCGTGCTTGCCGCAGGGATGACGGCGCAGACAGGCGACGCGCCGCGGCTGGCCGTAACGCAGGTCGGCCTGTTCAATTTCCACTCATGGGCGTTGCTGGCGATCGCGTTGATCGCGATCGCCACGGGCTGGGGGCGGCGCGAGGGCTAGTCGCCGCTCTCGTCCTCGCCGGTTTGCGGTGCAAAGGTCAACCCGGTGCTCGTGAACTCCGCCCCGTAGGTGTGGTTGAGGCTGACGACTTGCCGAGCGCCGGCCTTCAATTCGTCCGGCGTCAACCACGACAGCGGGTGAACGAAAGTCGCCCAGACCTGATCTTGCCAGATCGTGTACTTGGCATCGAGCGCCCGTTCGAAGTTGACTTCCAGCAGGAATCGCAACTGGTCACTGTTCAATTCGTCGGCATCGCCGACCAGCGCCATTACCCGCATCCGATCTGCGTTCTCGTCGGAGATCACCAGCAATTCAACGTCAAACCAGGTTAACAGCCATCGACCCTCACCCCCCTTGATCTCATCGGTCATCGCCCGAAGTGTCCCATCCAGGTAGTGATTGTTCATCGCCACGCCGGGCGCCGGTCCCGACGAGTCGCGTTCGGGCTGCGAGGGCGCGGATTCCGGGGGTTTGGCTTCATCCGCCGCGGAACCGGGCAACAAAGCAGTGAGGGCGAGTATGGCCACGATGGCCCATCGATTCGACATGAAAGACCTCCCACCCGGAGCTAACCCCGGGCCGACGCGTCTCATTCCAACCTGGAGCGCCGGGAAAGTCCAGTCTCGATGTGGAGATTGCCGGGCTATTCGTCGTCCTTCGCGGACGACTCGCTCGTGGCCGGCATGTCGTAGTGGGTCTCGCGACAGCTGTTGCACAGCGAGTGCGTGAAGCTCGTGTCGTAGTGCTCTGCGATGTAAGCCTCGATCTGATGCCACGTGTTGTCGTCGTCACGGACCGACTTGCAATGCATGCAAATCGGTAGCAGCGCGCGTAGTTCGTGCACCTCGGCGAGGGCCCGCTCGAGTTCGTCGACCTTGCCGTGGAGTTGTGAGTTGAGCGATTCGACCTCGCTGATGCGTCGCTCCTTTTCCTTGAGTTTGCCGTGGTAAGCCGAGTAGAAATTGAGCAGGACCCAGATCGGCGGCAATCCGAACGCCAGGCCCAGCGGGCCCTGGAAGTCATAGGCGGCCACCAGGCCCAGCGCGAGGATGACACCCGTAAAGTACGACGCGGCGGTCCAGCGCAGGCCGTCCCACACCTTGTGCACGGACAGGCCACGCTCCATGGCCACGGCCACCGAGACCAGCCCGGTGTTCAGGAAGAAGTACAACGCGGTCGCGGCGACGAGCGGCCAGAAGAGAGCCGCGTCCATTTGACCGGGAACGCCGCCGAGGACGAAAAAAAGATGTGCCGCCATCGCGGTCGAGAACACGACGCAGGCACAATTGAAAACACTTCGGATGGCCTTCGGACGGGTCCGGCGCAGCGCGAGCGTGGCCACCAGCCCGGCAATTGCCGTCAACAACGCCGGGAGCGCACCGAGGATGGCCAGCGCACAGATGATCGCCGAGTGCGTTGCCGTGATCTCGTTGCCCTTGCCGACGAAGCGCACCGGCCGCGCACCGGCGACGAGCGAGAGCAGGACCAGCAGCGTCAACGCCAGCATGTCCACACTCGTCCCTGCAGGGGGAAGCAGCGCAACGGCTACCCCGGCGGCGACGACGATGGCTGCAACGTACAGCCTGAGGACAACGGATCGCATGTTCTGTTCCTTTCTTACTCGCCGATCACGACAGCGTCGGACCACAGGGTTGACTCACCCCACAGGGTCGACTCGCCCCACAGGGTCGTATCGCCCCAGATCGTGGTGTCGCCCCAGATGGTCGTGTCGGACCACAGGGTGGAATCGCCCCACAATGCGCTGGCATCCCAGCTGCCGCCCCACTCACCATTCATGTCTTCGACGTAGAGATCGCAGCACACCGGGGCCCGCAGCACCCTCGGCGACGGGGCGGACACGGCGGTCGAGCCGTCGGCCAGGGCGCTTGCGATGTCGATGCGGCCCGAACCGTGCTCGAGCGGGTTGCCGGGCAGATTGTCGGCGCTGAGCATCAGGCGCGCCTTGATCGTGTCGGGGGTCAGGTTGGGTTCGTTCTCGAGCATCAGCGCGGCAGTGGCGGCCACGATCGGCGTGGCCATGCTGGTGCCGGACATCTCGAGATAGTCGTTGCCGAACACCGCTCCCATCGGCTCGAGTAGTTGGTCCAGCGTGGAACCCGCTGCCCGGGTCGATACGATGCGGTTGCCCGGAGCGACCAGATCGGGTTTCAGGTAGCCGTCGATCAGCGTCGGCGACATCGAGGAGTAGCTCGACCTTAGATCGTCGGGTAGCACCATCGAGTTCCAGTCCGTCAGTGCTCCCGCGGTCAGGATCTTCGGCGAGTTGCCCGGCCGCGTGATCGTGAAATTCCCGTACGTGCCGAGGTTGCCCGCGGAGGCCACGACGACGATGCCGGCGTCCCAGGCCGCTTCGACAGCCTGGACCAGCGGATCCTGCGCGGCCGATACGAAAAACGGGCCGCCGAGAGACAGGCTGATGATGTCGATGCCGTGGAGCGTCCTGTTCTCGACTACCCAATCAATACCGGTAATCACGTCGGCGACGTCGGCCATGCCCTTGTCATCGAGCACGCGGACCGAGATCAATTCGGCCCCCGGAGCGATGCCCTTGTAGAAGCCGTTGGATGCCGAGCCGTCGCCGACCAGGATGCCGGCGATATGCGTGCCGTGGCCGAATGGATCGGTGGCGTTGTCGCACTGCTTGATGCCGCCGGCGAGCATCGCCGTCGACTGCGTCGGATTGAACAGGTTGGTCAGCGGGTTGCGCAAATCGACGCAACCGAGCACGCTCCCGAGGTCGGGGTGGATGCGTACACCGGAGTCGATCAGCGCGATCGTGACGCCGTTGCCGTTCAGGTCTTCGGGAAGTGTGCCGGTTGTGGACGCGGCGCCCTCCGGGATAATCTCAGATTGTTCCCCTGCTTGCTGTGGGTTTTGTTTTCCGCCTTGACCACTACCAGCACCACTGTCGACGGGGACGTGAGCCGCAGTCCGGGCCACGTCCATGCTGAAGCCCATCGGTGCGTTCCAGTCCATCTGCACGATCGAACTGTCGGCGAGGAGCTGGTCGACCTGATTGGCGGGGAGGCTGACGGACACGCCGTCGATCGAGCTGAATACCTGGACGACTGTTCCGCCGAGGTTTCTCAACTGTGCCCACATCGCGGAGTCGAGCTGGTCGACGGCCAGTGTGAGTTCGACCATCTCATCGGGGCTGTCGGCGAGCTCGGCGACCTGACCCACGACTACCTTAGTGACCCGCATGTCGGCGTCCAGAAGCTGAATGGCCTGCTCGATCGGCGTCGGCGACGAGGGCATCGCCGGACCGCGGTTTCTTCCGGGGCGCCGGGGCATGCCCTCGGAATCGGCCTCGCCGACCCGTTGACGTAGCTCGACCATGTCGGCCAGCGTGCCGGGCGCGATGAGCACGACTGCCAGCCAGCAACTCAGCATCGCGTGGACGGTTCGTCGGGTCGTGTTTTTCATCGCCATTCCCCTGGGCCGGTGTTTGCCCGGCGCTCTTGTAAATAGCAATCGCGATGCCAGGTTGATTCGCGGTGAAATCCCGGCAATGGCTCTCGCGTGTCTCGATCCCGGACACGCCCCACCGAACGCTGTGGATGGGAAGGTCCTAAAAGACACCGTGTTGCCAGCGTATTGGGCCATTCTTGAATCGCGTCGACGTGTCGTGATCGCCGACACAACTAATTAAGGTATGGACGAGTCAGTGGAAATCGTGGCTGCCGCCGGAGGCCACCTCGACGCGCACCCTGGGAATCCAGAAGGACTCGGCGATGACGTGGGTGACCCCATCCTGGCTCTGGATCTTCCCGGTCACTCCGATGAAGCTGGCGGTCTTGATCAACACCGCATACTCGCGAAAAATCTTGTCCCACACGACCAGGTTGACGAAGCCGGTTTCGTCCTCGAGGGTCATGAAACAGACCCCCGAGGCGGTGCCCGGTCGCTGGCGGCAGATCACCATTCCGGCATAGCGCACGCGTTTCCCGTTTCGCATTCGTTCGACCGAACCGGCGTCCGGTAGATGCATCCCGCGCAATTGTTCGCGTAGGGGGCCGAGCGGGTGCCCGCGCGGGCTGTGTCCGCCGGCGCGGTAATCCCAGTTGATCGTCTCGAGCGCGTCGAGTGATCGGAACCCGGGTAAGCGTTCCCGTTCGGTGACGCCGATCGCCGTTGCTCCGGCGCGGGCCTCGCCACGGACGCGCCAGATCGCCGAACGCCGGTCCGTGTCGAAACTACCGAAGGCGCCCACCTCGGCCAGCCGCATCAACGAGCCCTCATCGAGCCGGGTGCGTTCGACGAAACGTTCGATCGAGCCGTAGGGCGCCACGGCGCGCTCGGCGCAGATCTTCTCGCCGTTGCTCACGGCGAAGCCCTTCACGTAACGCAAGCCCATGCGGATGGCGAGAGGCTTGCTTGCGGGTACTTCCGGTAGCGGTTCCAGGGTGCAGTGCCAGTCGCTGCGCTGGACGTCGATCGGGAGTACGGTCACATCGTGGCGTTTGGCGTCTTCGACGATCGTGGAGGTGGAGTAAAACCCCATCGGTTGCGCGTTCATCAGCGCACAGGTGAAGACCTCGTGGTGGTGCCGTTTCAACCACGCCGTGGCGTAGGCGATCAGCGCAAAGCTGGCAGCGTGGCTTTCGGGGAAACCGTACTCGCCAAAGCCGCGAATCTGCTCGAACACGCGTTCGGCAAAATCCTCGGCAATCCCTTTGGCGGTCATGCGTTGGACCAGCCTCGCGTGGTGCCGCTCGATGCGGCCGCTGCGGCGCCACGCCGCCATGTCGCGGCGCAGTTGGTCCGCCTCGCCGGGGGTGTAGTCGGCGGCGACCATGGCCAGGCGGATGACCTGCTCCTGAAACAGCGGTACGCCGAGGGTTCTCTTTAGCACCGGTTCGAGGCATTCGTGAGGGTAGACGACCTGTTCCTCGCCCGAACGCCGGCGCAGGTACGGGTGCACCATGCCGCCGGTGATCGGGCCCGGGCGCACAATGCTGACCTCGATCACCAGGTCGTAGTAAGTACGCGGCTTGAGCCGCGGCAGCATCGCCATCTGTGCGCGGCTTTCGATCTGAAAGACCCCGATCGTGTCGCCCTTACAGATCATGTCGTAGGTCGGTTCATCGCCCTGGGGCAAGGTGGCCATGCTCCAGTCCTGGTTGCGATGCTGTTTGAGCAGGTCAAAGGCAAGGTGCAGTTGATGCATGGCGCCCAGGCCCAGCAGGTCGACCTTGAACAGGCCGAGTTCTTCGAGGCAATCCTTGTCCCACTGGATGACCGTACGATCGGGCATCGAGGCGTTTTCGATCGGCACGAGGTCATGGACCGGTTCGTGACCGAGCAGAAAACCTCCCGGGTGGATCGAAAGATGTCGCGGGAAATCGAGGATTTCCGAGGTCAGCCGGAGCACATGGCGGTGCGCCGGATGGTCCGGGTCGAGCCCGGCCTGGCGCATCAGCTCGGGATCGAGGCTGGAGTGGTGCGAGAGCAGCTTCGAGAAGCGATCGAGCGCGGTCTCGGCGACGCCGAACACTTTGCCCACGTCGCGCACCGCCGACCGCGCGCGGTAGCGGATGAAGTTGCAGACCATTGCGGCGCGATCGCGCCCGTATTTCCGGTAGACGTGCTGGATGACCTCTTCGCGGCGTTCGTGCTCGATGTCGAGGTCGATGTCCGGCGGTTCGGCGCGCTCGCGTGAGAGAAAACGTTCGAACAGGAGCCCCATGCTGATCGGATCGACCGCCGTGATGCCCAGGCAGTAACACACGGCCGAGTTGGCCGCGGAGCCACGGCCCTGGCAGAGGATCGATTGCTCGCGGCAGTAGCGTACGATCTCCCACATCGTCAGGAAATAGCCGCAGTAGTCCAACTCGTCGATCAGTGCGAGTTCTTTATCGATCTGGGCCAGCACTGCAGTCGAAGGGGAGCCGCCATAGCGTTCGGCGGCACCGCGCCGGGTCAACTCGTGCAGCCAGCCCGACGAGGTTTGTCCGTCGGGCAAGGCTTCGGACGGGTAGACGTAACGCAACGCATCGAGATCGAAATCGCAACGCGCAGCAATGTCGAGCGTGGTCGCCACCGCGGCGGGCAGGTCGTGGAACAGCACGTTGAAGGCATGCGACGTCTTGAGCGCGTGTTCGGCATTGGGATGGGTGCGCTTACCCGCCGCGGACAACTTGACTCCGTGGCGGATGCAGGTGAGCACGTCCTGCAGGTCGCGACGAGCCTTCTTGTGGTAGAGCACCTCGGTCGTGGCGACCAGCGGCAAGCGGTAGCGTTTTGCGCGAGCCCTTAGCCGGGCTTCCCGCGCCGTCTCGTCGGCGCGCCGGTGACGCGCGACCATGGCGTAGAGCCGGTCGCCGAAGGCATCCTGCAGGTCGGGGACGACGAAGACCGGGTCGGCGGCATGAGCCAGCAGACCCTGCCGGCCGCCCCACAGTGCGACGAGCCCGTCTGCGTGGGCACAGACTTCGTCCCAGCGCACCCGGCTCTCGCCCTTTTCCGAACGCCGTCGCCCGTGTGTGATCAGACGGCAGAGGCTTTTCCAGCCGTCGCGATTTGTGCAGACCAGCGTGATCGTCGAGTCGTCATCAAGTGTGACCTCGGAACCGAGGATCAGCTTGACGCCGAGTTCGCGCGCCTTGGTGTGGGCTTCGACCGTGCCGTAGACGCCGTCGCGGTCGGTCAGCGCCAGCGCGGCGAGGCCCAGGTTACTCGCGGTTTCGACCAGCTCTTCAGGGTGGCTCGCGCCCTCCAGAAAAGAATAGTTGCTCTTGCACCAGAGTGATGCGTACTCGCTGGCCACGGTGCGCTGGAGGCTCCTTTGCTGGTTTTCGGGGTTCGAACAGTGTAACAGACATTTGTCTGTAAGCGGGACGCCTTGCGCTGCCCGAACATTTTTCGTACCATCCATTTTCTAGATTCCTACCAAATTAGTCTGAATTGATTCGTCGGCATTGGAGAGGCTCCAATTGCGAGGGAAAGCAAACACCACCATGCGAACAATTCGCAACTAACGCCTTCACACACCATCACTCCATCCAGGTCGAGAGAATCCAGATGAAATGGCAACCTCCTAATAAATCAATAGTTTCACCGTATTATGCGACCGGTTCGCAGTTAATTCTTCAGGTACGTTGATGCGACAAATTCGCATACAAATCTCATCCTTCTTTCCAGCAGGACCGATCCTGGCCTGTCTGATCTTCGTTCTGGCGGCCTCCGCTAACGGGTCCCCGACGGCGGGAGTTCGAGTCGAACGCCGCGCCTATCTGATGGGCACAACCTGCACGATCGTGATCGTTGCCCCCGACCGTTCGACCGGCCTCGCCGCCGCCGAGGCCGCCTTCGCGGAGATCGCCCGTTCGGAAGACCGGTTGTCGACCTGGCGTGACGATACCGTGCTCGCGAGATTGAACCGTTTTCCGGTTGGGAAGCCCTTCAGCCTCGACGCGCGGATGTTCGACCTCTTCGTCAGACTTCGAGAGCTTCGAGACTCGTCGGGCGGCGGATTTGACCCTGCGTCAGGTCGTTTGCTCGAAGCCTGGGATGTTCGTGGAGCGGGGCGAGTCCCCACTCGTGACGAGCGGGCCGCTGCGCTGGCCGGCGGCGGGATGAATCTTCTCCGACTGGACGCCGCCGCCTCGACGGTAACTCGTCTGGCGCCCGGAGTCCTGTTGGATGCCGGAGCCTTCGGCAAAGGCGAGGCGCTCGCGCGGGCCGCCGAAGAGCTGCGGGATCGAGGCCTTTCGCGCTTCAGCATCGATTTCGGGGGTCAGGTCTCGGTCGGGTCCGACACGACCGGAGAGGGGATTGCCATCGCCGACCCGCGCCAACGGGATCGCCCCGTGGGTCGTTTTCGTCTGAACGGACTCTCCGCGGCGACTTCGACGCAAAGCGAACGACCGGGGCACATTCTCGACCCCCGTACCGGCCAACGGGCCGCTGCGTTCGGCAGCGTCACGGCCGTCAGTCCCGATCCACTCGTGGCCGACGCGATGTCGACCGCGATGTTCGTGTTGGGACCCGAGGCCGGGCTGCAACTCGCCGAGGAGCGACCCGACCTGGAAGCGCTTTTTCTGATGCAAACGCCTGCGGGCCTCCGTGCCCGAATGACCCCTGGCATGCGCGAACTGATCGTGGCGCTCGACATTCCCTTCCTATCGACAAAAAACCATAAGGAGTCTCGCTGATGATACCTGGATCCGATCGAGCCATGAGGGTCATTACGGCTGTGCTGATCGCGGTGTTCTTCTTGAGTGCGTCGCTGTCGGGTGGGCCGGTGATGGCGGCGAAGGATCGAGACGCGGAACGAACTCAATCGGTCGAGGACCGACTCGAGGATCTCGAGCGGCAGATCCAAGAGTTGCAACGTTCCCTGGCGGTGTCGAAGGGAGACGGCGAATCGGTACCTGGCGTCGACCTGGCCGAACTCGAGCGACGCATCGAGGCGTTGTCCCGCGAGATCGAAAGGTTGCGGATAGGTGAGGCATCCGTCGAAGCGACCGAGTCCACTCACGGCCTGGGCCCGGCGGCATCGAAGATCTACCGCGAGAGCAAGGGCGTCAGTATCGGCGGTTACGGTGAGATGCTGTATCAGGCCAACGATTCCCGCCGAGACGACGGTAGCCCGTCCGGCAAGTCCGACGAACTGGACTTTCTGCGCGCCGTGTTCTATTTCGGTTATCGCTTCAATGACCGGATGCTGTTCAATTCCGAGATCGAGTTCGAGCACGCCAGCACCGGCAAGGCCGGAGAAGCATCGGTGGAGTTCGCGTACCTGGACTTCTTGTTCAAAGACGAAATCAACGCACGCGCGGGATTACTGCTGGTTCCAATGGGCTTCGTCAACGAACTCCACGAGCCGCCGATTTTTCTGGGCGCCACCCGACCCGAGGTCGAACGCTCACTGATTCCTACAACCTGGAGAGAAAACGGCGCCGGCGTGTACGGCGACCTGGGATCGGTGTCCTACAGAGCCTACGTGATCAACGGTATGGACGGCGCGGGATTGCAGCACTCCGGCTTCGGCGCGGGCGGCATCCGTGGAGGCCGCCAGAGCGGCTCGAAGGCCCTCTCCGACGACTTCGCGCTCACCGGACGCGTGGACTGGAAGTTCGGCCCCGGCTTTTCCGTCGGAGGATCGTTCTACACCGGGGACTCCGGACAGGGCGCGGTTGCGCCGACATCGGGTAGTTCGATCGAGGCCAAAACGGACATCGTCGACTTGCACGCCGAGTGGCGCTGGCGCGGTTTTGAAGCCCGGGCGCTCATCGTCGATGTCGATGTGGACGATGCGGATCTGATCAACGACTTTCAAGGCTTCGCCGGTGACGATTCGGTGGGCTCGGAGATGGGCGGCGGTTATTTCCAACTCGGATACGATGTATTGGCTGGGAATTCCGAATCCGGAAAGGCCTTGATTCCATTTTTTCGCTACGAAAAACTCGACACTCAGCGCAGCGTACCCACAGGTTTCTTGCGCAACCCGGCCAACGACGCCGATATCCTGACGCTGGGGTTGTCCTACAAGCCAATTCCGAATATCGCGATCAAGATCGATTTCCAGAATTTCGACAACGTCGCCGGAACCGGAACCGACCGCTTCAACGTGGCGATGGGGTGGTTATTCTAGGAGGCGACGACTCATGAAGCGGACGGATCCACGAACTCTTGCCGTGCTGTTCGCGGCGTTGGCGGTTTTCCCGTCGCAGGCCGCGGTCCTGATCACTCAGGAAGAAGCACTGGCGCTTGCGTTTCCGGAGGCCGAGGTGGTGCGTCACACCGCCTACCTCGACGACGCGCAACTCGAATCCGCGCGTGGCAAAGCCGGCCGTGGGGTCGAGTTTCCGTCCGCTGTCGTGCCTTACTACAT
>Ga0255049_10000342_pt1 | contig 28733 bp, 32 predicted proteins | sample JV7_2_3_MG_FD_183615 | JGI IMG/M metagenome (GOLD analysis project Ga0255049, IMG submission 183615) | Seawater microbial communities from Jervis Inlet, British Columbia, Canada - JV7_2_3 | ecosystem: Environmental > Aquatic > Marine > Inlet | place: Canada: British Columbia | collected 2016-10-06 | reverse complement strand
TGGTTTCGTATTCAACCAGGCAGCCTGTCTATCATTACATCACGAATGAGATTCCTCCTGCAAAGCTGGCGGAGAAGATCCTGAATCTTGCCAAGCGCTACAACAATGCCCGGGTGATTGTAGAGGCGAACAATCATGGGCATCTGGTTTTGCACCGTTTGCGCGAGTTCAAAACCCGGAACCTCTACCAGAAAGATGGGCATGACTTCTTCACTACGAACAAGACAAGACCGCTTCTATGGAGCGCTTTGAGAGAGGCGCTTGAGGATGGGATTGTGGAGTATTGCGATACCCACGTTCTGGATGAGTTGAAGGCCATTGTCTACAAGAAGGGCAGGCCTCAGTGCCCGAAGAACGGATCGGACGATGTGACTATGAGCATGGCGCTGTGCTATTACGTTCTATCTGGGGAACCCTTGCAGGTGACCCATAGCGTGCGTGCGTCGATGCTACAGGAGCACATTGCTCGCATGAAGGCAAAGCGTGCTATGCGAAGATTGCCCTGGAACGTAACCGGTGGGAATGACGCAGGAGGCTATCAATGAAGCTGGACGATGTGCAATCTCTGCTCGCTGAGCATGAGGGATACTGGGAAACACAACGACAGCAAATGCTGCGCTACAAGTCTGCCTATGAGATGGACTTCTGGCAGGAAGGGGTAAATGACCCCACACAGATCCGAATCCAGACAAACGATGGATATGGATACATCGAGTCTTTCCAGGCGAGTCTGTTCGCTAAGAACCCCGCCGTTGTGGTCAAGCCAGGTATCCGGGGAAAAGGAAAGCCTGCTACAGCGCAGTCCATCACAAATCACTACTTGCTCAAAAGCAGAGCGCAGATCGAAGCCGCCTCCAGAATGGCGCTCATCTATCCAAACTCGTTTCTAAAGCTGTGCCCGAACAAGAGCGATGACATCTATGAGAAGGTGATTCCTGTCGCGATGGCTCCGTGGGAGGTCATTGTTGACCGGGACGCGCCCCGCTGGTCGTTGCAGCGCTACTGTGCTCACATCTACTGGATGCCGCTCCCTGACGCGAAAGAGCGCTTCGGAAACCTGGACTACCAGACAGAGAGCCGAGAGTCCTACTTCGATGGATCCATTCAGACCGGCGAATACGCAGGAGAAGCCAAGAGGCCTGACACCGGGGCTGTGTCCGAGAACTTCCGGTACATCAAAGTTGTGGAGATGTACGACTACATTGAGGACACCGTGCAGTGGTGGTCACCCTCACTTCCTCAACGATTCTTGGAAGATACGAAGATTCCGTTCCGGGCCTATGACGATTCGCCCCGCTCGCCTATCGTTCCGTTCTACTACAACTCGATGCCTGACCGCCCGCTGATTGGCTACTCGTCCATGAAGCGCATCTATGACCAACTCTATGAGATGAACGTCATCCGCTCATTCCAAGCAAATGCAGTTCGGAAAGCAAGTAGACAATGGCTGGTCAAGAAGGGCGAGATTGATGCCGAGGCCATGGGCCAGATCACAAGCGGGATTGATGGGCTCTTTGTAGAGGTTGAATCAGAAGAAGCCCTGGACTCCCTGATTCGGCCCGTGCCCCACCAGCAGCTACCCATTGAGGTAAGCCGGTACTTCCAAGACGTTTCCAGAGACAAAGACAAAGGATCCGTCACCGCTCCGTTCATGCGTGGAGAAGCAACCCGAGCAACCGCTACGGAGATTGCTGCGCTTGCTGCCTATTCCTCCTCAGAAGTAGGACGCTTGGCGCGAGAGAGAGACGGAGTCATTGAGTACATGGCGAAGGTGTACCTGTGCGTGCTGTCTGTCTTTCTGAGTGAAGAGGACGAAGCACAGTTGATTGTTCTCGATGGAGAAGGAACCGTCGTGCAGGCTTCCGACATCATGGGTGATTTCGAGATATGGGCTTCTGACACTGCATCGACTCCCATGTCCGAAGCCGTCAATCAGCAGCGGCTGCTTGCAAACATACCTGTGTTGCAGGCCCTGGGAGTTCCCCCGCAGTTGATTCTGCGTGAGATGGTTCACTCTCTTAGGCTGCCTGAAGACTTCCTCGTTGAAGCACAGGCGCAGATGGAGCAATCCCAACAGCAGCAGGGACTGCCCGGACAGTCTCCACAGCCCGCTACTCCCGTTCAGGCGTCTGATATGGCCGCAGAGCCTTCTGCCGCTATGATGAGAACCATGATGAGGCAGAGCGAGAACTGATGCCCTTCAAGAAGTCCGGCAGGAAATACAAGTCCCCTTCTGGTAAAAAGTACACCAAGAAGCAGGTAAAAGCGTACTACGCTACGGACGGGTTCAAGAAGAAGCCAAAGAAAAGCACAAGGAAGAAGAAGTAGTGCCTATTTTCGATTATGAGTGCAGCGCTCCACACAGGGTAGAGCATTTCTTCAAAGCGGGATCGGAGATCCCCTCCACCATGGAGTGCCCTTTCTGTGGCCAACAAGCTCTCAAACAACTCTCAATGCCATCCCACACACCAGGAAGATGGGGAGACCAAACCGGCAAATACGGAGTCAACGGATTCCATGATCGAGGACTGGGAGCCACTTACCACAACTCGATGGAACGTGAACGACTCATGGATCAAAAGGGACTCGTTGACGCAGGATCGTTTGGTAAACACGCCCTCGACGACGGAGTCGAAAGACACATCCAAGCCGACAAGCAACACACGAAAGACATCGAGCGGTATAAACAGAACCTACGAAATGCGAAGGGAGAAAAGGGCCAAGCGCTTGCGGAGACTTTCTCTGTGAAGGAAATGCAGAAGCGCGGCGACCTCGACTCAGGAGTGAAGGGCTAATGGCGAGAGAACTAAATGGGGCACGCTATTCCGTTGAACACATGCCAAATGGTTTGTATCGAGTGTTTGATCGGAGAACTAAAGCTGATACGGTTCTGAACGCGAACGGTACTTTTAGGCATGGGTTTCCCATGTCGCCGATTCATATACATGAGGCCCTAAAAGGGGCAGGTTTCGATGTAGTCCCATTGTCGAAGTTGCGGATTCCTACTGCGAGTTTTGTACCACTAAAAAAGGCTGCTAAAATAGCTGCGGGCGCCGCCGGCAAGGCGGTGCCCTTGCTTGGCCTCGCAGCGGATTTCGCTGACATCCCCGAGGCGCAAGCCGGGACGATAAGTACGGACTTCGAGACTAAAGAGCAGGTGCTGGCAAGGCAGCAGCGAGACATCGAATCTGAGGAGTGGATGGACGAACTGCCCCCTTCTGGTATGGCCCGGTTTGCCGGCCCAGAGGGTGGGGAGCGTTATGCTGCTGAGAGGTTTGGAACCTCAAACGGTAATGAGCGCGTAGAAAATCAACAACTTATGGCTACAAACGAACTACTGGCAGAAGAGTTGGGTGGAATCGCCGAATCCTTTCCAGAGGAGCAACAACTCATGGCAAAAGCACAAGAAGCAGACGACGCACAGGAAGAGGCCTTCGCTGCTGCGGCACCTATTGGAGACTTCAGCAAGGGAGCGCTGAACTCACTGGTTGATTCACTCAACAAGGTGATGCCCCTCTTTGGAGTGGAAGACACCTACGCCACCTTCACCGAAGACATCGAGGGCGCACTGCCTACAGAGTTCGTGCGCTACCTGATGATGACCACCGCTGCTGCTACAGACGCCAACCTGGCTCGTCTGGCTATCGACCTCGAAGGGATTGATACAGATGAGGACCTGATGAAAGCGGCTGGACAGTTGGAAGTCCTGGCAGAGACCGACGCCTTTCGCACCTTCATGGCTCAGCAGGACACAGAAGCTCCTGTTGAGGAAGAGGTAGTGGAAGAAGAGGTGACGATTACCTCGCCACAAATGACCCCAGACGAAGCGGAGGCCATGCTGGTAGCCCGAGCATAGCCATCGTCTTCATTCACTCTCAAGGAGAACACGAATGGACCAAGAAATAGCCACACCCGAAGCCGCCCCTGCGCCGGAACCAACAGAAGCTCAGAACGGAGAAGCCCTCGATGCTGCCATCGCGGTGTCCGAAGAAGAGCGGGGACCCGTTGGTGAAGCGCCGGAAGCAAACATCCAAGCACTCTCAGAAGCAGAGATTCAGGATGACATCGTCAACTCAGAAGAGAACTTCAAGGGCATTGACTACAACCAAGTGATTCAGGGGCTTCCTGAAGACGCACGCAAGATTGTGGCGAACCTGAGAAGGTCCTACACCACGAAGTCTCAAGAGGTTGCCGAGCAGCGCAAGAAGCTGGAGGCGGTTGCCTCTGACCTTGCCTCCCAGAGAGAAGCCCTGATTCAGTCGGACTTCTTTGAAGACATCAAGGAAAAGAGCGCACCGGAAGAGGGATCCACCTTTGATCCATACGATCCCACCAGCGTGGAAAAGCGCATTGAGAAGGAAGTAGCCATTCGTCTGCGCCAGATGTTGGAGCCCATGCACGCGGAACACCGTGTTCAACAGCAGAAGAATCAGGTGGCGGCCTTCAAGCAGGAACACCCGGACCTGGAAGACATCAAGATGGATGTCGCACAGACGCTGCGAAACAATGAGCACCTTACGCTTGAGCAGGCATATTGGCAGGTCAAGGGAAGAGTCCTGGCAACCAACCAGGCAGAGACAGAAAACGAGTTGAAGAAGTACCGAACGGCAGCCAAAGAGGCAGGGCTCAAGGTTGGCGGCACCTCTCGTGGACGCTCAAGAGGCATTCCCAAGTACGTGGAAGACCAGGGGGCGGTTGCTATCTACAAGTGGCTGGAATCAAACCCCCACATCAAAGTCTGACTTGCACTGTCAACACGCATCCTTTACGATGGGTTCGAGTTGAGCCCCTTCTGGATAAGCTCTTCTCGGCCCCGGTTCCCCGGATAAGCCCACATCCCGAGCTTATGGTGGTATCAAGAACCACCTTCGTCCAACCTTAGGGGGCCTCATGGCTGTCCAGAATGACATTCTGTCTTCAACTGCTAGGGCGCGAGCCAAGCAAGCTGTAGACAACCTTTTCCAAACTGTACCGTTGCTCGACCACATCAAGTCGGCTGGCGGTGTCGAAATCATTGATGGAGGTCAGCGCATCACGCGGGCTGCCATCCTTGCCGAGCACTCCAACATCACTCAGTTGGCGACAGGCTACGAAGCCGTGTCCTCAACCGTTGCTGATGTTCTGCGCTCGCCTGAGTACGAATGGTGTGACTTTGTCGCTCCCATCGTAATCACCAAGAAGGAAGAACTTTCCAATCGCGGAGACAACGCGGTCATCAGTATTGCCGATGCCCGAATGAAGTCCGTGATGGGAATGCTCAAGCGTGAGTGGGAACTTCAAGCCATCCGTGGAACCTCTGCAACTCTCACCGAGATGCAGACCCTGGATGGAAACACCGTTGGTCAAGATGGTTGGCTTGAAAACTTTGCGTTCCAGGCTGCTGGCCAGAACAACACCGTTGGTGGTCTTTCCAAGACGACCTTCTCGGCGTCGAACTGGAACAACCAGTATGCAACCGCAAACGTTGCTGGTGGTGGTTCCTTTGCTGCAAACGGCCTGGGAGCCATGGCGAACCTTGCCATTGACTGCCAGATCTACGCGGTCGAAGGTGGCGTGGATCTCATCCTCGCAAGCCCAACCTCCTATCGCTTGTACAAGGCAGCCATTCAAACGAATGAGCGCTATCTCCCCAAAGAGACGGTGCTTGATGCGGGACGTTTGGCGCTGGCATACAACGGTGCGCTGATGTACGTCGAGTCCAACCTGGGCTTCACGGGTGCAGCGGCTGGTGCATTGCCGATGTCCATGTACTTCCTGAACACCAAGACCATGAAGGTGGTCTTCGACTCCGACGCGAACTTCTCGGTCGGTGACTTTGAGAACAAGAGTGGCTACGCAGCCCGCGAAGCTCACATCTACGTAAGAACTCAGCTTGTTGCTGATCACCTCGCCAGCCTTGGATTGCTGGGCGATTCGGAGGCTTAGTCATGGCATTTGGACATCTTTCACATGGTAAGTCTCCTCTTGAAGTACCTATCGTCACAGGCGAAAGGGCTACAATCGTGGAGTTCACTTGCAACGAGGCAGTGACCGCTGGTGACTGGGTAGACCTGGATCATGCTGCTGCTGCTGGCGGGGAAACCCGAGCAACAGGCGTCATCCAGGGCAATGCTACCGCAGAGTGCATTGGCGTAGCACTGGAGACGGTGACTGCTGCCGAGGTAACTGCTGGTGCTATCGTTCGGGTCTGCGTGGCAGGTTACTGCGAGAACGCAAAGTCAGCGAATGGTATTGCCGCTGGAGCCGCGTTTACTTCGGCTGCTGCTGGTTCTGTACAGGCTACCGGAACTAACGACCTCACTCCTCCTATCGGGGTGGCGTTGGAGGTTTCTGCTGGTCTTACGGTAGATTGCTACATCTTCCGCAAGTACTAGAACCAGCCCGTCAGGTACAATGGGGCGGGCATCCTACTTTGGGTGCTCGCCCTTCTTGCATGAGGTAAGAAATGAATCTGGGTGAAATACGCGACCTTGTTGGAACGATCCTCGATTACGACCCGGAGGTGCAGACCTACCAGGACGAGGTCACAGACGTAGTCAACCAGATCTACATGGACTTCTTCAGTGACAAGCAGTGGCAGTTCGCCCAGAAGCTCGTCACAAGGATGGCTCGCGCCGATAGGACCATTGCCACCGGTGGGTACAATGGGGCGGCTGGTCCCCCGGCTGATGTCACGATCAATACGGTGGGCAACTTCTTTGAGACTTGGATGGAAGGCCAGGTAATCTCCATCACGGGCGGAACTCCTGTTGTGGTTGGACACACGCAGGTGCGCTCTGAATACACGATTCAGAAGGTGGTGAGTGCCACACAGGCCATCATCAGTGGTGGCATTTTTTCAACCACGCAATCAGCAACAAACGCCACGCTCATCGTCAAGAGCAGATTCTTCGATATGCCTTATGACTGCGTATCGCTGATTTCGTTGGGCGTTCGAGACATCTACGAAGACACGGGCCCCTATGACAATGTGACCAAGTACCTCGATGAGACCTATGACTTGGACTTGGACCAAACTGGTCGCCCATCGGACTGGGTTCGCTCCAGCGATATGACCATGGCCCACCCCCGCACTGCCCCGGTAGTAGCCAATGGTGGTGGTGCTGGGGGCGTGCCTGTGGCTGGTTCCTACCAAGTTCGCTACACGTTTGTCCATGTAGCCAACGGACGAGAGAGTGCGCCATCACCACCCTCAAGCGCGGTCGCTTTCGCGGCAGGCAATCAGTTGAATGTTTCTGGGCTTCAGAACACAGGAACCAATAGCGGGCTCTTCAAGAAGCTGTATATCAAAGGCCCAGAGTCCGCCGGGTTCTATGAGTCAATCTCTCCCACCCCCAACGAGACCGCCACCACAGCGGCAAACATCTTGTTGTCCACCTCTTATCTCACCGATTCCGCCAGGGCACCAGAGCATTCGGGACATCTGCTTCGCGTGCGTCTTTTCCCTCGCCAGAGCACAGACCTCAAGGTGCAGATTCGGTTTGTAAAGCGTCCCCCAATGATGCTGGACGATGCTGATGTTCCTGAGTTCCCCAGCGCCAGCCATCGGTATCTGGTCTACCGGGCTTGCCAGGAGTTGTTCGTCAAGCACAACAACCTCCAGCACTCCGAGATGTATCGGCACAAAGCAGACGCGGAGTTGCTCAAGATGTGCAACCGGCATCTCACCGAGGGGGCTACCTTCTGGATCAAGAGAGGATACAAGGAGAGCGAGCTTTACACGGCACCTACCCCAAGCCTCACAACCCTGGGCTGAGAATGAAGACGAACCGGCGGTTGGAGGTAATGTTCTTGACGGGGGTGGATCAAAAGGTTCCACCCGAAGAGCGCTCTGCGGACAACGTAACCAACTTTACTGTTGACCAAAAAACCGGTGGTTGGGATTCCCGTGTTGGGTACGAAAAGTTCCAGTCATCGGCTGCTGTCTATGGTCCTTTCAATGATGACACAGAAACATACAGCAACTTTGTTTGGTCCACGCAAGGCGGAGCGATTGAGCACTACATGTATGAGCGGTATGTTGGAACACCGGGATCCGATTCTGGCACGAACCAGCTATGTTCCGTCTTTGGTAATCCGGGCACCGAGACCGCTTTTCGTACTTGGCGTACACCGCTTCAACGTAGAGCAGATGATGAGCCAGGTGCTCAATACGTTCCATACGGTAGATATCTAATCTTTCTAAACGGCCACGATAGGCCGCTAAAGATTGACCCAATGACTGGGGTGATGTATCGGCTTGGGTGGAATGGTATTCCTGGCGCTCCTATACCTTGGCAGGTGGATGAAGCTGACGGTGGAAACCCAGGCGCACAAGGGGCACCCCTAATCGAATACCCTGCGAAAGTGACCGTGGGTGGTGCTCTACCCCTTCTTTTCAAAGAGGGGTCCGGGAGGTTGGATATCAATCCTCAGGAATATGGGCTTGGCTATGGCACCGATGGAAAAGTGAATGCCTATAGATGGAAGGTTTCCTTTATCAGTGAAAATGGGTCAGAATCTCCACTTTCAGAAGCAAGCGATTCTGTGACCTGGACCACAAACATTGGTCCCACGACCTCCCAGTATGCCGCCCCTACTAATCCCGTTGGTTATCGAGACAAAGGGCTGTTTGGAACCTCAAGGCATTGTGTTTATCTGTCGGATCTTCCGAAGGGCCCACAAGGAACAGTTGCTCGAAGACTCTATAGAACCAAGAACCTTGGAGAGCAGTCAACCACTGCCTCTATTACTGATGACGCCATCGCTGGAGGGGCCGATGAAGTTTTCTACTACGCCTTCCAGGTCAACAATAACGATGATACCGCTCTTGTAGACTACGTGTCTGATGCAGGACTTGTAAGACTGGCCCCTCTTGAGTCCGATTCGGTATTGATGCCTACAGCCGCGCCCAGATTCGGCGCATCATATATGGGTCGGTTGTTCTTGGATGGTGGTCAGAATGACCCATATCGGGTTTATTTCAGTAATCCCAACCAGATAGATTCCTTTGGTGCTCTCAGCTTTTTCGATTTTGGAACTGAAGAGGGAGGCACGATCACGGGCTTCAAGGTCTACAACAACCAACTTCTTGTTTTCCGTGAGAAAGCTATCGATCTGATTCGGCCCGCAATGAACGCCAACGGTTTTACCAGTTCTCCTTTTGTTCAGGGTGTGGGAACACGAGCGCCAAACTCCATCACAACCGTGCCTGGTGTTGGGGTAATGTTTCTATCTGAGGACGGTGTGTATGCCATCAGCGGCACAAATGATGGCGGATCTTCCCTTCAGATAGAAAGGCTTTCTGATTCAATCTTTGAAACGATTGAGCGAGCTACAACCTCAGTGATAGCCAGATCGGTGGCTGCCTATTCACGGAAGTGGGGGGAGTGGCATTGCTACATTCCTTTTGATGGAAAACAGAAGCCGGCCAAAGGAATCGTGTACCACGTAGAAAAACAGTCCTGGAGTTTTCGGGAAGGTTTTCCGGTAGGCTCTATAGCTACAGACAATGACGGAAATCTTGTCTTTGGAAACAACACCGGAAAGCCGACTGGATGGTCTCCTGGAGATAACTACGAGGCGGGCTTGTTTGTCATCAGCCGCAAACGCATTGGTGGCTATACAACCCCGAATACAGATCCGCCCACAGCGGTTGTTAGGCCTCCCCTCACCTCTACCTATAAAACGGCATGGATGGACTTTGGGTATCCAAATCAGAAGAAGTTTGTGAAGTACGTCTATCTGTATGTGCTGACCGAGGGGGACAACGCGATCCCCATGACCTACTTCAAGGACTACTCAATCACCGGAACCACCACTGCGGGCCGCAAGATGCAGCGCCCCGAACACCCAGACCAAACGGTTTACGACTCTGCCATTTGGGGAACCTCTGCGTGGACGGAGGAAATGGTTACCGAGATTCGCTATCCAATAGCAAATGAGGCGGCGAGTCACTTTGCTTTTGAAATCAGCACCAATGAGGACATCGTTCTTCTTGGCTATGCAGTAGAATACGAAACGAACAAGACCCAAACGGCCAAGGGGAAGACCTCGTGAGCTTTGATTGGACCACACGAGACATCAGAAGCCAGAACCTGCTGGAAGGCCCTGAGTTTGATCGCCAGTACAACGAATACAAGGGTGTTGTGAACGGCGGTTTCGATCACATGAACCTACCGTCCCAAACTGGGCAGTTGACAGATACGCACATTGCAGACCAAGCCATGATGCGGATTTTTGTCAATAGTGACTTCAGAAGCGGCCAGCCCAACCCACAACTTTCCATGAATGAGAACTACGCGGATGTTCTCACAAGTGGCGGCGTGACCTATGAGGGATTGACGGGAGAGAAATACCAGGGTCAATGGGTAAACAATGGGGAAAATATGACCTTCGACATACAAGAAGGCATGTTGCAGTTGTTTTTCAATGCTTGGTTTTGGACTAACTTTTTCGATCTCTATGCGGGCGGTTTTACCTGGGTTCAGTTTCGTCTTCAAATCGATGGGAATACCATTGCACAAACGGGAAAGATTTACCGTGGGCGCGGCAATGTGCACCTTTGTGCCAGTGTGCCTGTGCCTCAACTGATTGGATCGAGCCTGTCTGTCGGGTGGAGAGCAACTGCCCCACAAAGAAATGCCTCCAACGCGCTTCCCATGGTTTGGTGGGATGGCGGCAGCCTTATGGCAATCAATAGGTACCGATAATGGCGCGAATCATCAACGAAAACATTGGCGCTCCTGGGGTGGTCACAACCGCCGCATCAGCCAATACCAAGTTCACGGATGTAACGACTGCTACAACCAACCTCGATGCCAACAACATCAAATCTCGCGGCATCCATGCAGGCAACATCAGCGATCCAAATCTTGTAATAGCCATGAATGTTCCTGCTGTTATTCAGGCAAGTGCGGCCATTGTAAGTGATGGCAGCAACGACGTGGAGATACCGGCGCTGGCAACACAGCGGATCGACTTTGGTGGAAGTGGAAGAACTCTTATTGCTGGAGATGTTCTTCGTATTCACTTCATGGCCACTCTGAACAACCACAATGGTGCTGGTGGGGCGGGCGCGTTTGAGCATGTAGATTTTGAAAACGAGGAGTTGGCTGTTGCTTTTCCGCAGTGGGATCTTGTAAGCAATGCTGGCGCTAACTTCACCATCATTCCAAAGCGTGCGGACTTAGCACAAACCAGAGCCATCAACGAAGACATCATCATTGAGAACTACAATGGGGCGCAGACCAACTACATGACGGATGGTTGTGCGGTATTTTCCTACAACTCGGCGGTGTTTGCTGGTGGAGTTCAAAACACTAAACAAACCAGTCAGGGAATGCTTGTGTACGAACATCCAACGGGGGCGGCCAATCTGACCGTGTTTGCCATTAGCTTGTTCTTTCGGGGACGCTTGCGCTATCAACATGACGCGGTCACCGGGCGCGTGTTCAAGTGCATTAGCGTGGGCTCCAACCTTACTCACAACTTGGGCGTCGTGAATCTTTCCACTGTTCACATGAGGAACGGCTGATGGCTTACACCCCACCCTCTGCTGCATTCGTAGACGGAAACACCATTGTCTCGGCGGATGTAGACGCCAACCTGGAAGCGATGGGCGCTTACATCAACGGTGGGGCAGTAGCTGCTGACCTGACTGGTTTTCCAGCCAACCCTATCAAGCAACAGCATCTTGCCCATGGCTCCTACAATCCGATCAATAACCAGTTGCAGATGATTTCAGGTGTAGCCGGCGGCTTCAACTCTTTTGCGTCCGACCGATCCTTTATTGTGGCCGCACCAACCGCCCGCAGTATTCCAACAACACCGCAGGATATGACCCTGCAAAACTGCACCATCAGCTTTTACCTGGCACAACCAGCCAATGTGTTTTTCAACTTCTTTGTTAGTTGTGTTTTTCCGCCTATTAGTAATGTCACGCCTATAAATAACTACGCAAAGATTCAGGTGTATTTGGATGACGTTGATTTTGCTCAAACCATTATGTCTGGAGAAAGGGAGATCATGAGCGCCGGACAAAGTGCCGTCCCTACGGGGGGAGTTGCAAGCAACATCGCGCTACACAAAAGAAGTCCTTGGAGCGGTTTTCACTCAAGACCAAACCTTGGGGTGGGTCATCACCATATCGGGCTAAGAGGTCATTGCGAGGGGCACTACATGATGATGGTGTCTTGGGGCGTGAGTCTTGAGGCTTACTACGTTTAGGGGGTTTTATGCCAGACGAATACGGACTACCGACAGCAGAAGAATACGAGGCGCAGCTACGACAAGCCCAACAAGACGCGCTGATGGCTGGGCGGGCAGCGGGGGGCACAATGGGTTCACAGGTCGGTGGGGCTGTGGGTACTGGAATCGGTGCCGCATTTGGCGCAGCACCAATAGGAACCGCGATAGGAACGGCTGTGGGGGCTGGAGTTGGCGCTGGCATTGGTGGACTGCGAGCCAGAAAGGGCAGCGCAGCAGACCGAGCCAGAGGTGAAAGGGTATTGGCTGCTTTGGAGGAGGCGCAGCGGGAAGGGGTTCTTTCAGACAGCGAGTACCAGGAAATCGCGAATCGCTTTCTGGTTCCCACTGTGGCTGGGCAAAGGGCGGCGCAACAGCAAAGGCTACAGCAAGCAGCAGGTCTTCCGGGCACTCAGCCAGGTGCTATCTTTCGCTCTCAGCAGGCAGCAGATGCGGTAGAAGCAGAGAATCAACTACGGATTCAAGCGCAGATCGAAGCCGCCGCAGCGCGGGAAGAAGACGCTCAGCGAGAGGAGCTTCTCAGACTCATCGAGGGAGAGGAGGAGCGTGCTGAGGATGCTGAGGAGGCGCTGGCTCGCCGTACTGATGAGGCCTTCGCTCAGTTCATGCAAACCGCTGACGATATAGGCACGCTTTATGGTGGATCAGAGGCTGTCGCTCAACAGAAAAAATCTATGGAAGATGCCACGGGCGTAAAGGATATGACTTTGGCAGAGTTTAGGGAAGTAATGGAAGCCTATGAAAGTATAGGACTGGAGACCAACTGACATGGGCTACTACGACGTATACCTAAAGCGCCAGACTGAGATCATGGATGAGTCCATGGAGGCAGCGGCCAGGGAGTTGGCCGGTGTGGTACAAAGCGAAAAAGCATATCGGGAATACCTGCAAAGCCAACTGACCGCCATGGACAAGCAGGTTGCTGCGTACAAAAAGGCTGCCCGCTCTTCAGGAGGCTTGACCGGAGAGCAGAACTTCAAGCTCTTCAATGCACAGAGGGCGGTAAACAATGACTTGAACGCTCAAGTCAAAGGGGTGAAGGACTTTTCACTGAAGGTGGACAAGGCAACGCGATTTGACAGCACTTCTTTGTCATTGCTGAATGACGACTTTATGGAAGCAGCCACCAAGCCAAGGGCGAATGCCGCAGTGCGAGCGGTGGTCAATCTCGCTCTTACCAACGAAAAAATAGATAAGCTGAAGGGAGGTGCGGCGCAAAGCCATGAGCTTGCTTCTCAGTCTTATGCGATAGACCTCAAAGGGTGGATGGTTGATCAGCTAGAAAACGCTGGGCAACAGTTGAGTCCACAACATCTCAAGGCAATCGAGGATGGTGTCTTTCAAATCACGGGGGTTAATCCTGCACTTCAGACCCAACAAAGTCTTGAAGCTAAACGCACAAGGCTACAGGAAACGACTGTCGGGGAAATCCCAATTACAGCCTACCGAAGCGCCAGAGAACTGAGGAAGTTGCAGAATACGTTGGTTGACCTCAACGATGAGCAACGATCCGCTATTCAACTGAGAATCGAGCAGCTTGAAGAAGAGGGTGGCGGAAGGGACGCTATTGAGGACCGACTTGAGGCGCTTGGCGCACCAACAGAGATCACGGCGGAGGCTGTGCGTGCTCGTGCTGCGGAGATTGCAAAGCCCCAACTATACGACCCCTACGCAAGACAAAGAGAGGCTGTTGGGGAGCGGAGAGAACAACGCCTGGCTGACCTTGTGGAAGGAAGAGAGACCCGATCTGTCTGGGATAAGACACCACGAATGGAAGACGCCCGCATTCGTAGACTGGAGCGACTGACGGGAGCCAATGACTTGGCCACCCAGTTTGACAAGCTATCTGAAGACCAGAAGATCATGATGACCCAAGGCGTTCGGGCGTTGCAGAACTACCGAGCGGGGGGGAGCGTTCTCCCAGAGGACCAGGGTTCCATTGAATGGCAACGCGCTAACGAGATGTACTCCCAACTGGGAGCGGGTACGCTCGTAGGTGGAAACAACGCCATCCGTGTGGCTACTGAACTGGCGCAGGCGGACCTTGGGTCGGGGGCTCCGGCCTCAGACGTAAGGCGTCACCGTGATGAGATCATGGAGCGGTTTTTGATGTTGACCCTCAATGAGAAGAACGCGACGGCGGCATCTACCCCCACACAGGAAGCAAAGGAGAGACCCCCGGAAGATCCAGCGCTTCCAGATTGGGAGGCAAGCTATGAAGAATCTCTTCAGATGTCGCCCGAGGAAAGAAGAGAGCAGATGCTGGCTGGGCTTGCAGAGGACGAAGCGGTAAGGGCAAGAAGAGAACAGATGTTGGAGGACCTTGCCAGATTTGAAGCAAGAAGACAAACGGAGTCTGGTAATGGCCTTGAGCCCTCACCCGAGGTGGAGGCAGAACAGGTGATTCAGGAACGGGTACAGGGACCCGTAAGAATGGAGGAAGGCCCGGAAGGAACTTTTTCCGCGTCTGAAATCAAGACAGACTCGCTGGGATTTACCCCCATTGATGTTCCAGGTGAGCCCCTTGGTACATCAGAAGTTTCGATTCCGCTTCCACCCGCTCCGGGTCAGTCTGATATTGCGGTGCCAACTATTGCTGCGCCAACACTTATGCAAACGTTCTTTCCCCGAGCCGAAAATCCAGAAGATCAGGGCTACCGAAAATGGATTGCTGCGGGTGCGGATGCTGTGAAGGCTGGTGCGAGACCAGTCGGCCAGGAAATCGCTGAACAAGTTCCCGAGTTGTTGGAGGAGTTTAGCGGTATGTATAAGGGATCAATGGCTGAAAGGGCGACTGTTGAGTTCTCCGAAAGCACGTCCAAGATCCCCGGAAACCCTCGATACCATGACCTTCTGGCGCGTGCGGCCCAAGCAATGGGGCTGCCGCTTCCAGCTTGGTACGCAGAAGCAACCCCAGGCGCTCAGGTTTCTATAAGGAAGACTGGTGCCAGTATCTGAGGAACAACTCGCCAACCTGCCACCTTTGGAGGCGGACTTTGTTCGATCCGAAGCACAGCAGTGGGGTCCCGAAGCTGCTGAGGCTGCCTATGAACAGCTTCTTAGACGAATGGAAGCCACTGGTACGGTTCCACCAGCAGACCCGGGTGACTTGTCGGCAAACCAACGACGCCCCGTCAGTGAAGAAGCAATGGGGCGATCCTTTTCTGGGGCGGCTCGAAGCGTTTCAATGGATCAGCCCCCTGAGGCTTCAGGACCACAAGCCAGACAAGCAGGTGTTGCGGCTGCCAGAGAAGTCATGGAGGCACCTCGAACCTCCAGAGGGAAAAGAATCGAAGCGCCTACTCCTGGTGTGTTGGAGACATCGCCACTATCTGAAGCACTCGTAGCCGCCCTCATGCCCCAACCTCTGGTGTCCCCACAGGACGCGGAGGCAATGAAGAAGGCGAAGACGGAACGAGACCAAATCCTTCAGAAAGAAGAGAACGCGCTGCGAGCAATCGCCAAGCAGCAAGCACAGGCGGCTCTTAGGGAAAACCCTGGGCAAGACCGGCAGGCGGTGTACCGGAACTACTACGAGCGGGCCGCAAGGGACCTGTTGGTCACCAAGAGACAGCATTTCAGGGCAGAGGCGCGTAGGCTGTACTTCAATCAACCAGGCGTTGAGCCGGTCAGCCCCGAAGCCACCGCAAAGAAGAGGGAGCAGGACGAAGAGATCCGCGATCTGGCTGACGAGATGTACCTGGACTGGCGCGACCTTGCCTTCAAGGACGTTGACATCCCAGGAGAGGACAAGCCACAGCGCAGCATGAGTTCCTACGCCAAGCAGTTGGCGCGATGGGCGTTGGTAAACGAGAGTTCAGAGGGCATTCCCTACGAGACCCCCCTTGCTGCCGGAATGCGTGATCTGGTGTCATTGTTTCGGCCTGTTACCAAGACAGCCATGGATGCCATCAGCTTTGAGGTGGACGAGCAAGGCAACCCTCTTGACACAGAAGACATCAACTACAGGCTCTATCAAATCCAGGAGGAGGCTCTTCAAGGTCTACAGTCTGGAGAAAAAAGCCTGTCTAACTATGCCGCTGCTCTTTCGGGCTTTGCTCCCACAGCAATGGCGGCTACTCGAACGCTAAAAAAACCGGATGACGCGCCTTGGCATGCAGGAAGGGGAGAAGAATCAAATACAGGTAGCTGGCAGAGAGACATCATTATTTCCGTAGCGCTGGGAAACGGTCTGGGTGATGATGCCGCCAGACTTCAAGCCACCCAAAGGCTTTACCAGGGAACTGGGTACGAATGGATACCCTGGGTAGCAGGAACGTTGGGAGAGTTGCCTCTTCCTGTCACGCCATACCCTGTACTAAAGCCGGCGGTAAAGGGCGCACTTTCTGCTGGCGGCTCCATAGCGGCAAGGGCTGATCTGCCCCAGGTAGCCAAGGTCTTCAACACCATGGCAGAGCCTGTAAAGGCAGCCACTCAACAGATCCTAAAGAGAGAGGTGGAGACTGTAAGCAAGGGGCTTGGGTTGGAGGCTCGCGCTGCTCTCGTGTTGGAGGAGGCAACGGTTCCCAGCCAGGTTGCTGAGATGATGGCGGGTGATGTCGCGTCAGCCATTAGAGCAGGAAAGGGAGCCAAGTTCCCCACCGACTCGCTTGCTGGAAAGATGATCGGTGAGCTTGAGACCATCTATGAAATGGCAGCCCGGGTCGCAAAGGCTTCAGACAAGGTGGCAAAGGGAGCGAAGGACACAGATCGGGTGTTGCGCTTCGGGGACACCCTGCTTGGTAAGGAGATCATCCAGCAGGTACGGAAGGCAGAGGCCATCGGTGTGGCGGCTGATGACATCGCTGAGGAGGTGGTGAAGACTCTTGCAAAGGGAAGGCTCAAGGAGCACTTTGCCAACGTGCTTCCCAACGACTGGGTTCGCGTCACCGACTACGTCATTGTCACCAAGAAAGCGGTGGCAGAGGTGGGGGATGCGGTCAACTCAAAGATAAAGGAGATTACCAAGACCGCGCAGGTGGGAGACAAGCAGCGGTTTCTGCGCCCGAAGCAGGTGATGGCAGCCATAAGAAGGGAGATGCCAGCAGCTACGATTGGCAAGAACTCCCGCATCTTTCGGATCTACCAAGACCTGAAGAAAGCGAAGCCTCTGAGCCAAGAGGACTATGCTTGGGTGCACGGCATTGTGGCGGCAGACACCTGGATGCAGGCCATCAAAAGTTCTGTGCGCTTGCGGTACACCGGGGCGGCTGCCGAGCGCTCTCTTGAGCCCGTACAACGCCGGCTTACCGTGTTCAGAAACATGGGGACATTGAGGCGTGGGGTTCAGGCCCTACTCAATGAGGGGTTTCCTCCTCCCGCAAAGAACATCAAGACGACAGGAAGAACCTCGATTGAGTTGGATACCTGGATTCGCGAGCTTCAAGAGATGGTGGTGGAGTTGCCCGCTGAGTTCACAAGGAAGGTCATCAAGTACGGTGAGGAGGCAGACTCTCCAGAGCAAGCATGGAACATGCTGATGCAGGACCTGCTGAGTGAGGACCTTGCTCTCACCCGGCGCATAGCAAAGGAGACCAACACTCCACTGCCTCCGCTGGAGGATGCGGCTGATGCGCTGACCTCCATTGTTAAGAACTTCTTTGGTGATGCTTTCAACATTGAGAAGAACGCACCAAGCACCTTTCCCAGCATGCTGAGAGAGGCGGGCATAGACACCCTTGATGCTGAGAATGTCTTGAAGGCCATTGAGTTTGCTCGCGGCATGAACCCTGAACTTGTGGGTCGCGGGCTTGGAAAGCGCACGCTGCGTGGTGGTGGGGTTGACGAGCCCATGGCTGCTGCTGCTGTCTGGGCGATGGATAAGTTCCGAAAGACCAAGCTGGGAGAAGCCGAACAGAAGCTGGCGCAGACCTACCCAGAGTTGCTCATTGGTTTCGGGCGTAGCGTAGGAGAGCAGGGAAAGGTGTCAGAAGCGATTGTGGCCGAGGGGGTTTCTGAGTCTGTGGCTGACGCCATCTCAAAGCACGCTGCCTCCCTCACCCCAGCAAACCGCAAGGAAGTAGCAGAGCAGGCCCTGGGTGAGATTGTGGAAAAGGGAACTGTCAACGGACAGTCGGTGCAGGCCAGGTTGTACGAGTCCATCACCAACCAAGACCGCGTCACCAAGGTCATTCTCCGCTCTGACAACATCCTTTCAGAGATAGACAAGATGTTGGAGGCGCGTGGGCTGTCCAAGGGGTCGGACGGCTTTGAAGCGGCACGTACCCAATACGCCCAACAGGTATCAGAGGCTGTCTTCCAATCCCTCACCAGCATGAATGTGGATCGGTACATGGGGATGCTGGGCTCCATAGGGATTAGCGTCACCGGCAAGAAGCAGTTCGACTACAGCGTCTTCCCATCTCTTGTGGGAATGAGTGGTGGTCGGGGCATCTTTCTTACTCCTCAGTCCAAAGGTCTTTATGAGTCGGTAAAGGAGGCCACCTTCAGCGGGAAACTGAGGGAGGGGCTGGAGGCTTTGAACCTGCGTGACAAGCCACTGGACGAGGCGATTAGCGGCTATCTGTGGCTGGCTATCGACACGATCCGCAGGGGTACCATCAGTGGTTTCCTGGGTGGTGTTCCTCTTCCCAACATGCGCTTCATCGGGCAGAACAATGTCACCGCCCCCCTCATTGTGGCGATCACTTCTCCCTCCTATGTGTGGGCAGCCGTAAAGGCCATTCCAGATGCGTCGGTAAAGCGGCTGGCTTCTGTTGCTGAAGAGGCGAATGTGCCCGGTGCACGCAAACTGTCCACCTACTTGCAGCAGAGATACTGGGCAGACCCAGGCGATGTGGTGATTGTTACCAAGGCAGGGCGCAAATACACCAGGGATGAAGTGTCCAAGCTGATGGACAAGCACAACATCCGCTTTAGCCAGGTGACCTTTCAGTTGGGAGACAACGTCATCAAGGATGTGTACCGCGCTGCGAAGATGAAGCCCGACTTCATGCCGGCGGGTTCTACGAGAAGCGCACTCAGGTGGCTGGATCCGTTTCACAAGAACATCTGGAACCGCTGGACAGAGGAAGCAGACATGGCTTTCCGCGAGGCTGTGTTTCGGGAAGCGCTCTCCCGTGGAGAGACACCGGAGATCTCAGCTAAGCTCGCACGCAACGCACTGCTTGACTACGGAGCCATCGACCCAAAGACTCGCAAAAACGTGGGACAGTTTGTATTGTTCTATGCCTTTCAGATGATGAACATCGTGGAAATAGCCAAGGCGTTTGTGCGGGATCCGGGGGCGGTGAGAAACCTGAGAAGAATGGTGGTGACATCTCACCAGCAGCAGAAGGCCTCTGGCACATGGCTGTATGAGGACGACTACCAGCGCAGCAGGCTGTGGGGTTTCTACGGAGAGGAGTGGGACCGCGTATGGACCGGGCACTTTGGGCCACAGGTGCCAGCCATCGAGGGGTTTGGAACCCTGGTGAATGCGATGGCCATAGTGTTCGGGTCAGGGTATGGCGATGCCATATTGGCTGAGTACCTTGCTGATGACTTCATTCAGCATCCCGTTCTGTCGTATTACAAAGACAAGAAGGAGCTTCTGGAAAGACGGGAGGGTCCCGGTCCTGTGTTTGATGCACGCTATGTGCAGTTCCTCAAGTCGGTTGGTTTGTGGGAGATCTCTCAGGATTGGTTCAACATCAAGGCTGTCCCCAGAAAGAAGATGAAGCCAGGTGAACCCACCTTTGATGAGGATGGGGTGCCCACCCAATACCGCATTGAAGACAAGGGGGGGCTACTCAAGTGGCACTTCTTCAAGGCCGTCGCCATCTCTATTGGTATAGACCGCAACATCCGCGAGTACACCACCGATATGATCAAGGCTGGTATAATCGCAGAAGATGTGGAGATGAAGAGACACGGGGATGGTAGTTGGTGGGCGTATGCCTCCAACCTTTCCACCCCGATGAAGGTTACAGGGGAACTACAGGCACTGGTACAAATGAGATACGCTATGCAGCAAGAACTCCAAGCAATGGGTCAATAGGAAGAACAATGTCATCACTGATTTACGGAAGGGTAACTGGAACCCACACCACCACAGGCACAAGCATGGAAGAGCTTACCGGGCTGACTGTTCCTGCCCGGGTAGTCATTCGCCGTGTTCGTGCTGTGAAGAACTCCGGTTCTGGTACAACGATTGCTCTTGAGGTGCGTGAAACCAGTGGTGCTACCGCTGGGCTTCCCATTGTCTTGGAGTATTCGGCCACGGCCACTAAGATTGACTCGGAGGAGTTGATGTTCGCACAACCCACAGCAGTTGACGGCCAGTTCGGTACTCTATTTGTGGCGATTCAATCCAGCCATGCTGGTGATGAGATCACGGTATCGCTTGATTACGAGAAGGTGGCGTAATGGGTATTCGTTACGGAAGCGTTGGGGTTGAAGCAACCCGCATCATTCCTCCGGCCCCAGCGGCAGGAGGGCCAGCAAGCCCCTGGACAGACGTGTCTCTGTCTGCCAGTAATCTTATTCAAGACCCAGCTTCGATTATTAGTTCGGCTTCTTATGGGCCTACAACTACGGTGGTGCTGGGGTCTGGAGACCCCGGAAATATCAAAGGCGCTGTCGGTCCATTTACGCCTGATTGTCCGCTCTGGGATTGGGAGATTGACAGTTCTTTCAACTACCAGACGGCGGGTACTGTGATTGTAGAGTTGTCGTTTACGGGCACACCTAATGATGGGTATCTGATTTATGTAGGAATGTACGATGGAACATTGACCGGGTCCGGGGCCACCAAGCAGCACGGGATTTACGCCAGCATTCAAGTTCAAGCAGGCAGCACCGGGACGCAGTTCATTGCAGCAACCCCGTGGAATGGTGATGCTGCGGACACGGTAGTGGCAAACGGTGGTAGCCTTTCCATCGCTCTCGGTTCTGATGGAGATCTCAACTGTCTGCGCGATCCCCTTATTAGATCCACGAGCAACACTGGTCCCGCATACGGTCGAGTCAACTCCTCCCGCAATCCGAGTGGGGTATGGGCTGGAACAAATGTTCGTGGCTTTCTTGCCATCGGTGCCACCGCCAGCAGGACGGGTGGAACGTTTAGCGATCTGAAAGTAAGACATGTTGTCTTGCCAATGCTTTAGGAAACTACATGGACACTCTCATTTGTATGGAATGTAGCTCAAACTCAGCGGCCCGCGTCTTTGTGGAGGACGCTGGAAGCGGTTCGTTGTGGGGTGTTTCTCTCGGTACCACATCACGGTGCGTGGCTGTCGGGCCTTTTCTGGTGATTGGCTGTACCCCAACGAGAGCAGAAAACATTATGGAAAGCGCTCCGGGTGGTGGCTCGCAGTGGAAGTCAGTAGACGACACTCCTGGTGTGACTCAGATGACCCATGACCAAGCGATATTTTTCGGCTATGGACAGATGGACGAATAGGAGAACCAATGGACCATGAACTGATCATCTCAGACAAAGGCATTCGCAAGCCGGCCTTGGCTGCACTGCGGGCCTTTCTAAGACAGGGTGCTTTTCCGTTTACAGTAGGAGAGGTTGTAGACGAGGGGGATGTTCTGCGGGTTCCTATTGAGTTTGACTTGGATGAGTTGCTTCAGTGGGTAGTATCCACATCAGCCAAGCAGTCATCACATGGCGTGTTTCTGGCGAGGCTTCGTGTGCGTCGTGCTGAGAAGAAGGCAGCCAAGAAGAAGGCAGCACCCAAGAAGAAAGCGGCTAAGAAGTAGATCTCCGGGGGGTAGAGATGGATCTGAACACGTTCTCCCAGATTGCCATTTGGGGCACGGCTATGATCTTCGGGGCCGGTGGTGTGTACGCACGCATGGACAACACCAGCGAAGAGGTGGACCATCTCAAGCAAGAGGTCACCTACCACGCATCTATGCCGTCCCACCCGGTGGGTGCTGAGAGGATGGAGACCTTGATGGTAGAGCAGCGTGCGCTCCGTGCTGACGTGAGTGAGAACAGCAAGTCATTGGCTGCCATCTGTGCCGCCACTGGCGCAGTCTGCGAGTGAGCCATGGAAAGTGACTTCATAGGGATCCTCAGTGATGCTGGAATGGCTGGCGCATTCATCATCTTCCTGGTGTGGAACAACAAGCAGCAGGGCAAGAGGGTGGACGACTTGGTAGACCGCATCATGCAGGACATCGCGGTCAAGCTGGACCACATCATTGAGAAGGTTGACAAGTGACCATCCACCCTGGGGCTCATGGTCCCAATGTGAAAGAGATTCAGTCACAACTCAATGAGCTTGGCTATGGCCCACTGGCAGAAGATGGGATCTATGGGCCTGCCTCGATGTCAGCGGTGCGTATCTTCCAGGAAGCCTCAGGCTTGGAGGTAGATGCAATCGTTGGCCCTCGCACCATGGAGGCGCTTGCTCTGCCTCACAGGCCTGATGCGTCCAAGGAACCGGCCATCTTGAAGGCGGTTCGTCGTAAGGGGCACAAGGTCTACAAGGATCGGGTGAACTTGGTGGGTGTTCGCGCTGTGCCTGGGATTCAGAATCGGTTTGATGACGAGTTCCACATTGCCTGGTTCGAGAACGATCACTGGCAGCACAAGGTCTACGCTTGCACCACGGACCCCGGCACGTACTGGCTGGAGAATCCCCTTCGGGTGGAGGGGGCAGCGGTGCTTGAGCCTGGGCAGTACCGGGATGTCTACACCTTTGACCTACACCAAGGCAGGTACCAGACGCTGTGTCAGCGTGGCGGTGTGGTGGTTGTCCGGCGCGGTGCTTCTACCCTGGATACCGGCTGGCACGGAATCAACATCCACCACTGCGGTGAGGACCCGGTTAGCGGTGAGGGCTCGTTTTCAACTGATTCTCGCGCTGTAAATAAATGGAGTGCCGGGTGCACTGTCTTCAGGAGGAAGGAAGACTGGAAGCATGCCATGGCTGTGTGCAAGGCCAGCGGTGATGAGGTCTTTACCTACACGCTTCTGCTCTCCACCGATGTTACGTGAGCGTTGGAGGAAAGTATGGATATCAAAGCACTTATGAAGAAGCATGGTGTCACTGCTGGCGTAGCTGGCGGGTGCCTTGTCATTGGAACCCAGTTCGGTTCTTGCACCGTAGACCCAACGCCCCCCGCTCCAGTAGCTGAAGAGGCTCCAGCCCAAGAGGAGGAGCCGAAGGCTGAAGAGCCGGCGGAAGAAGAGAAAGAAGATGGCGCAGAGGAAAAGTAGCCGTTGCCCGAAAGGGCTACCTCCGCTATTCTGCATAGGTCCCACTTAGCGGCGGGACTCTCAGTACTACAACGCCCCCCTGTCCTTTTCTCTACTCCTGGGCAGGGGGGTATTGTTGTCTTAGAACGGGGCGATGTCTTCGTTGTACCCGTTGTTCTGTTCCTTGCGCTCCACTCGTGGGCCAATGAACTGGACGTTGTTCGCTACAATCTCAGTGGAGTAGCGGGCGTTACCGTCCCGGTCTTCCCACTTGCGGGTACGCAGGGCACCCTCGATGTATAGCTCCTTGCCCTTGGCTGTGTAGGCAGCCACGTTCTCTGCGGTGCGCCCGAAGCACACGATGTTGTGCCACTCGGTTGCCTCGCCCCACTCACCGTCTGCTCCCTTGCGACGTTCTGTCGTAGCCAAGCGCAGCTTGGTGACTGAGGTGTCTGTCTTGGTTTCTACTACTTCTGGGTCAGCGCCCAGCCTGCCGAGCAGGAATACTTTGTTTGCCATGATTGGCTCCTTGTTGTGTTAAGTTTGAGTCCTTCATATCCGCACCCACAGCATCTGTACCGCAATGGCAAACAGAATCACGAACACGTTGAGACAGTCCAGGTAGATGCAATCAGTCATAGTCTTCTTCCTCAGGTTCAGGGTCCACGAAGCGCTCGTCTCCGCACAGCTTGCACAGGTCATAGAAGGGCACATCCTTGGGCGAGCATGACTCACCGCAGTGGGCACACGTGATCGGTTCCATCACTCACCTCCACCTGACTGATTCAGACTCGATGACCTTCAGCCCATGGATTCCCATGCCGCCCGCCATGGTCTTCTTGGCTGCTGCCTTGTCCAGTCTGTCGGGCTGTGGAATGCGGTAAGACTCCGGCACCTCCTCAATGGTCACCCCTTCCTCAAGCGTGACGCTCTTTGATGACTGCAACCATGCGGTGTAGGTCGGGGTCTTCACCTTGGGCTCCTCCCCGAACGCTTCCCTCTGCTTGAGCAGGGAGAGGGCGCTGCTGTTGAGATGGTCGAGCAGCTTCTCCATGCCCCTCCTCCTGTTGGCGAGGCGCTTCTCTTCCTCCCGCAGTAGCTCCATCTGTCCCCGTGTTTGTTGGCGCACAAAATAGATGCCTCCGAGCTTGTCGCCGGTTCCCTCCATCCATGTGGAGACAAGGGCCATGTACTCCTCGGTGAGTTCTCCTCCAACCTCTTCCAGTTGAAGCAGAAGTTCCAGTCCTTGGTTCAGCAGTTCAGTCGTGGTTGTCATGGGTTACCTCGGTGGTAGTCGATGACCGCGTGGGCATCGGAGAGTTTCAGTTGTCCGCTTTCCGTGAGACAGAAAGCAATGAGTGCTTGCCGTTGCTTTTCCTCCATGAGTGAGGGTGGTGGCCTCTCCATCAACTCGCACATCTTCTTGATGACCTCGTACCGGTAGTTGATGTCAGGCTGTGCGATGCGAGCCATGAACGTCTTGCGCTCTTTGTCGCTCCACTTCTGTGGTTCGGGCTCAACCGGCGCTGGCGCTGGTGCTGGTGCTGGTGCTGGTGCTGGTGCTGGTGCTGGTGCTGGTTCTTCCTGTTCCTTCCCGGGCAACTCATCATAGGCCGTCATGCCTATGCCCAGGTACAGGCGGAGGGAGCGGCTGATGCTTCGTGTCTCCGCCATTCGGAGGTAGGCGCTGGCGATCATCTTGCCCACGTTGGAGGGGTCGGCATCTCCCCAGCCTGTGAAGGTGCCGCGTTCTCCAGTGGCTGTTGACTTGAACACAGCGCGGCGCTTGTCCTGATCTTCCGACACCAGTTCAGTGGTGATAGAGGTGATGCCCTGCTGGTGGGCTACATAGAGCAGCCCCTGGTGGGTGGTGTACTCCTTGCCTTGCAGCTTGATGATGGCACCCATCTTCCGCAGGTAGGGTAGGTCAATCTTGGTACTCATTCTTCACCTTCCTTCAGGGCCTTGAGTTCAGCCTCCAACTCGTCAATGCGTTGGAGCGCAATCCGAAGGGACCGAGACACCTTCTCGTACTGGCGGCGGTACCAAGCTGCGTGCTTGTTGGGTGGGTCTTGCCTCTCTTGGCTGGCAAGCATGTCTTCAATGGCTCCCCTGTCTTGGTGGGCTGCCGTTGAGAACTGTTGGAACAGTTGTTCTGTGAGATTCATTTTTTCTACTCCTTTGTGAAAGTCACTTGCCATTCATGACATGGTGGCATATGCTTGTCAAGCATTCATTGGAAATAATACCACGGAGGCAGTCATGGACAAGGACAGATTCTGGCGCGAACCCACGGACCCATTGAAGGTGGAGATCACGGAGGAGGAGAAGAGCAAGCTGAAGGAGATGTCCCACCTGGAATGGGAGGGAGGGCCCACTATTGGGGGGTTTCTGCGTCAGCGCCGGGAGGAGATAGGGTTGTCACAGGGGCACATCGCTGCTCGCATCTGTCACCTGGGCAGGGCGGTGCGCCAGCCTGACGTGTCACGTTGGGAGGGTGGCTCACGGCTGCCACCGGCCAATGCTCTCTGGTATCTTTTCACTGCGCTGGAGTTGCGTGCATTCGAGCGGCTGTGTGCGCTGGAGTTGCTGGCGAGGGAGAGCAAGTGAGGTTCACCTGCATCATCCCGGGGGAGCCTGTCCCCATGGGCAGACCCAGGATCACCACACGTGGTGGGTTCGCTCGTGCCTACACTGACAAGAAGACACGTGCCTGGCTGGACATGGCGAGCACCATCATCCGTGCCAACCACAGGGCTGAGCCCTTTGATGGAGCGGTGGGTGTGCGTGCTTGCTTTGTGCACAAGAGACCCAAGCGCCTGCTCCGCAAGAGGGACCCCGACACCCGGCTGTACCGGCCTCATCGGTGCGACATAGACAACACCCTGAAGGCCCTTCTTGACAGCCTCCAGGGTACAAAGGACAACCCGCTGGTGTTTTATGATGACGCCCAAGTCTGCTACGTGGAGTGCTATGACCTTTTCGCAGCACGGGATGAGAGCCCCCATGTGGAGGTGGAAGTATTTCCCCTTATCGAGTACAATGGAAAGGCTGCGGTGACTTGAAGCCACAGCATTCTGTATCCTAGGGCATTCGCCCAACCCCCTGGTCGCTCCAGGGGGTACAGGAACAGGACATGAAAGGATACACAATGAAGCAGACTACAAAGCCATGGCTCCCACTCGATGTCGGGTGGTGGCCGAACATCGCTATTGAACTGCCCAAGCCGTGGCCTCGTGATGCGGTACTGATGGACCTCCGCTGGTGGGCTGATCAGGAGTGCATGGGTAGGAAGAAGAGACCGGGCAGGCCAGCACTGTGCGAGCGTTGGGGCTGGACCGACTGGCAGGCCAGGGCGACCATGAAGGATGAGGCCTCTTGGAAGGCCCGCCTCCAGCCCGCCTCCAGCCCGCCTCCAACGCCCATCCAGAATGGAGCACCTAAACCACCGGAATCACATGAGCCCACATCCAACGCTCATCCAGCCCGCCTCCAGCCCGCCTCCACACGCGCGGATCTACAAACAACACACAACAAACAACAGACCTCTGATCCTAAACACAAAGTAAACCCCAACTTAGGTCTCGCTGACACCTGGAAGAAGATCAACGATGCCCGGAAGGAGGGAGGCAAGGCCCGTGCTTTGAAGCTGACATCCAAGCGCCGCCGCCACCTCAACGCCAGACTTCAGGACCACAAGCCTGAGGATCTTCTCAGGGTGATTGACTGGTACCTGAGGTCATCCCATGACCGGGCTCTCTTTCTTCGAGAGGGTGGGTACGATGTGGATACCCTCATTGGGACGAAGTTCGACATGTACCTGGAGATGGCACACTCCGATGCTGAGCGAGTGCACACCCCAAAGCAGGGTAGCTACCGCAGCCTGTCGGATCTGTTGGACGAAGCGTTGGACGAACCAGAGACATTGAACCGAGTGGTGATCCCATTCACAAAGGAGTAGAGACCATGGCAAGTGAAGACACAGTGAGAGCTATCTTCGGACTGTTCGAGGATGCAGGATTGAAACCCCCAGCAGCATGGGCTTCCGCCGATAGGGCGAGGTCAGGGCTCAAGGTTTACGAGGTCATCCTGTCGGGATGCTCAGACAACGAGGCCATGATGGCGGCGCTCTCCTACCTGGAGAGTCCAGACTCCAAGTGGTGGCCCACCCCAGGTGTGCTCAAGAGTCACACCCCATCGGTGGCGCTGTCGGAACTGGACGATGCGGACATTGCATGGGGAGACCTGCTCTCTTCCATCAGTGCACACGGCTACGTTGACCCACCGGGGAAGACCTGGGACCTGGACCCGGACCCAGTAAGGAACCAGGCTATGCATGCTGGTCTCTTGGCTGTCGGTGGATGGCGCACGTTGTGCACATCAGAGGAAGGAACCAGTACAGCCAGCCGCGCTAGCTTCAGAGCGGCCTATCGCACAGCCAGTACCCGTACCCGGATCGAATCAAAGCAGATGGATGCGACCCGGATGCTGGGGATAGCGGTGCCCAAGATGATTGGAGAGTAGCCCGTGCTGCCACGAGGTTGCCGTGTGGCACCTTGCTGCCCCCAAAAGCAGACTGACCCCCGGGCTGGTAGTAACCCGGGGGTCAGGGGGGAAGTATGGGGCTGGGCTACTTGTCGGACACCAAATGTCGGCACATCCCGTTTGCCCACATGGCTTCGCGCACCTCATATTTCCACCGCGCATCTTCGGACATGGACACGAGCCTTATCAGGTCGTCATCACTGACCACCACCCTGCCAGCAAGGTAGTCTTCCAGCAGACGCATGGGCCTACCAGTGACGCAAACCTCTAGCGGGATGGGTGGCAGGCATGCCTCGCACCATGACACGCGGTCGCGGTCTCCGTGGATGTCTTTACATGTGTGCATCATGCTTGCTCCCCTTCTGCTTTGGCGATAGCAGCGAGTGCGTCGTGGATGATGTTCGTAAGGTTCGCGTCGGTGCTGGGGATCTCCATCCTGCCCCATGCAGCTAGGCGTTGAGCCACTGCCAGCAAGTCAGGAGCAGCAGCGATGAGCCGAGCGTTGGCTATGTCTTCATCATCTCCGTTCATGTAGCTGCACTCAGCCATGGCGACGGCGTGTCTGTCTCGTGCGAATACTTTGTTAGGCCATTCGGGTGCGCCGGTGTACCAGGGTCCCGGTGTGTGTGTGGTTCGTGGTTCTATCTCTGCATAGGCCACAGTGTGTGTGTTCATGTGTGGATATGGACGCAGCACATAGCCAGGTACCTGCTCATTGGGCCATAGCTCCCTGAAGAGTTCGCTGTCTTCTGGGTAGGTGGCGCACCCGTTCCGGGCGTAGGCTTCC
>Ga0255049_10000339_pt1 | contig 28868 bp, 29 predicted proteins | sample JV7_2_3_MG_FD_183615 | JGI IMG/M metagenome (GOLD analysis project Ga0255049, IMG submission 183615) | Seawater microbial communities from Jervis Inlet, British Columbia, Canada - JV7_2_3 | ecosystem: Environmental > Aquatic > Marine > Inlet | place: Canada: British Columbia | collected 2016-10-06 | reverse complement strand
GCCCTCCGTTATGAAACCAATATCACCTTCGACACGATATTTCAGCTCCAGTCTCTTGTCCCTGCCCGTTATTCTCGAGTGCAGCAGAGACTGCATGGACACCGCATAACGCGCAGTGAGTTCGCCGCCATCGGAAATCTGCTTGCCGGAATGTGGCGCTTTGGTGTTTCCACCAATATCATGAATCGCGTCTTGCACAATTTCGCCCGCATCGGAGCCCAGGACTCCGAGGGTTAGTGTCGTCTGGTAGGCGCGATTCCTGATTGCGTCAACACTTAACTGAGAGTTTTCAAGATACAGCAGATTGGCGAAAGGACGGTCGTCGATAATGGTGTCGCTCGCCGAACCGAGGTCGGGTGTGAAAATAGTCAGTCCAAATTGCATCAAATGTTCAATCGTCGATGGGTGCCGCCTGCCACCCAGATGCAACTTCTCACTGACCCACGTTAGCGCGGGGTCTAGGGACAGACGATATTCCTTGGCTCTACGTCCTTCGAGGGCAATGGAAAAACCACCTGTATAGTCTTCGTCTCCGAAACTCGAAAACACAGCATCATTGTCGAGGACCAACGCCCAACCGGTATTGTAGGGTTCTGCCGGATAGTCAGCGTCGCCGTCGCCCTCTGCATTAGTGACCGCGTGTGATGCCGCCACAGGGCTGAGCAAAAAAACGAGCGCAAAACTGACCTGCCTCAGATTGAGACAAATGTTCACTCCGGTAATCGCTTTGGCCTGTGGCAAATCGGCCCCCGTCTTTGGGCGGGTTCGGCTTTATGGTTTTTATTTGTTATTCGTAACAGGCAGTTTACTACGGCTCAGTCAGGATCACTATCCGCTTTCCGTCATGAGTGTCAATGAATGAAAAAACAAGGTTATTCAGAATGTTACTGAATATACTTAAAGTTAACGCTGACTTAAGATTTCGCTTGGGAGCAGTGTTGATTTGGTCATTTCTCGCCAAGTTGGTGAAGTACGTCATTGGAGAGCGTTATAAAGATGCGAAAGCTCTCGTCGGCAGCGAGCTTTTCGTCGACGAGCATGTCGAATGCGGTGGTCTGCAGATCACGAACTTCCACAATGATTTGCTGAAGTTCCTCGGCCCCGGTGGAGTCGTTCACAGATCGTCTGAGCGCAATAGTCTTGGTGTAAAACTCATCGATTCGATTCTTGCGGCGCATTCGCAAGATCTTAAAGCCGGCATAGATGGCGCTGCCCAGTCCGACGATTAGAGTGGCGACGACTTCCGCTATGCCGGAATAGCGTTCGTAAACAGTTGGCTCCGATCGCTGCAGAAAAGCCTGTGTGCCGGCATGCACGATGAACGTAGATCGACTCGTATCGAAGTCACCAGAAAGTTGCCGAAACAGCCCCGGTCTTTTTGCCGCGAGGGCCGGTCGCAAACGCAGGATCTCGTTAATCAGGTCGTACACCACGGTGTTGTCGAGGTCACTCCTGGCAACCAGAATTTTGTCGACGGCGACAGTGACGATCGGCGCCTTAGTTAACTCGCCGTAGGTGCCTATTGGAATGACAAACGGCTGAAAGTGCGGGTTCATCAACACAGCCGCGTCAATGATGTTCCCCGTGCCAATGTCCTCTGGCGCGCCCAACGTGGACAACTCAAAGTCGGGAAATTTGGCCCGCAGCTCGCGGATGTCGGCGATTCGCTCGGGCGAGATCGGCGAATAGACGATCACGATGTCGGGCGTGTCCTCAATTCCACTAACGTAGCGATACTCGTCACTACCCAGGTTCATGCGAGCGGCGACGCGCTCAAACACCACTCGCGATGCTGATCCCTCGGGCCCTGCGTAAATTGTGGAACCACGAAACATCTCCAGGCCGGGTAAAGAACTCGCACCCTCACGGCGGCCGATATGCAAAACGGTTGGATACAGGGGCATCACGGTCGCGATGTCACCACGAAATGGCAGGTCGTTGGACACGAGCGCCACATCCGCTTCGCCGGACGCGACGGCATCCAGTGCGGCCTCTTCGGACAAGGCCGTTGCTGTGAGCTGGATGCTTACACTCGCATCGGCGTCGAGCAGGGCACTGAATTCCTCGACGATACTGGCGTCAACAGGCTCGGTAGGGGTTACCAGACGCAGCTCATGCGGGCCCGTGTCACAGGCTGACAACAGTGCGAAACAGGTGGCAATATTGGCCAATGGAATCAGTCGCATTGAGATCAAGGGCACGCTCTGCGCTAGGATAGGATCCATCCAATACTACAAACATCGTCGCACTTAAACCACACGACGCAAGCTGATACAATTTTTCGCGGCTGGGTCTTTATAGACAGCCAGAAAAACTAATGAGGGGAGAACTGGGAATGCGTAAGAAAACGGGCTCTAATTCACTGAAATTCGTAATGCTGGTCGGCTGCTTTCTGTTGGTAACTGGTTGCGCTAGTTCGACGCCAACGGTAGACACCAGCGCCGAAGCGGAAATGACGTTCGATGGCCTTTACCCGGTCAAAGGCGGCTCGGCCGATGCCGCGTGGGCCAGGCCCGGTGCCGATATTTCAAAGTACTCGAAAATCATGCTGCAAGGTGTGGGCATCGAATACCGACCCGGGGGTGAATCGGGGAGGCTCTACCACTCAAGAGCTGGTGACGACCATTTCGAAATTACGGACCAACAGAAAGCAAGATTCGTCGAGGTTATACGTGCCGCGTTTCTGGATGAATTGGGTAGGAGCGAGCGCTTCACCATTGTCGACGAGCCGGGTCCGGACGTACTTCTGATTCGGGGTGGTTTACTTGACGTTGTTTCCTACGTGCCGCCGGATTCCGTTGGTCGGTCAGAGATTTTCCTGGGCCGTGTTGGCGAGGCAACGTTGGTGCTGGAGATTCGCGATTCTGTATCTGAAGCGATCATCGTCAGGGCTGTTGACCGGCGCGCTGCTGAAGACGCCATGGGCATGACCAGGTCAAATCGGGTAAATAATGCATCCGACGTTCGTCGCATGGCGAGAACTTGGGCGCGACTGTTGCGCGAGCGCCTGGATAGTTACGGGATACCGCAGGGATAGTAGCGGCATTACTTGTTCAGATTTTCATCAAGAAATTGACGAAACAACCCGGCCCAGCGAGCGGCCGCCGTTTCTACGGCTCGCCAATCAGTAACGGTATCTGAAGACGTGGAAAACGCCGGTGCCGACGCGCTGTCCGCTGCCCGAGCGAGCACCTGGCCAGACTGGGAATCTTTCAGCTCCATGAGGAACATCAGCGCTCCGGGTCGGGCGATGTCCCTGAGTTCACGACGAACACTTGGCACGTCGGCGCCCGTTGCGTTGCGGTAATCGATGATCGTCGCCTGAACGTCCAACGCAGACGGACTTTTATCCCTGACTATTAGGTAGCCGGTCAGCTCGCTTAAGAAAGCCCCGCGAAATATATGCCGGGTTCGCCGTTGATCTTCAAGTGATGGCGCCGCATCTGTCGGGAAGAAAATACCCATGTCGCTGGCAAACAGCCGATCGTATTTGCCAAAGTCGGCATCAGCTGCGATGTAACTTGTTTCCACCTGGGCGTTCTTGTTGACGTTGAAACTTTGTGTGGTTGTTGTCGTGCATGCTGCGGTGAGCAAGCCGATGAGGGGCAGGGCGATCCAGAGCGACTTTTTCATGGTGAGGTGGAACAAGTTCATTGGCGTAACCCGTAATGGCCCGAGATGAGTTGTTGGTATTCGCACATTATTGCAGGAAAAGTTTCAAGGCGTACGGACGATAAGGTGTCGCCAAATCTGCCTCTTTTGTCTAAATTGACTAGTACTAAATTTAGACTGAATATAGTACTATTTAGAAATCAAGCGGAGGCGATACGATGAAGCCAAGCGAGTCAATCAAACCTATCAGTTTCCTGAAGGCTCATACAGCTGACGTCGTTCGGGACGTCAACGAAAACCGTGAGACGATTATCATTACGCAGAACGGTGAGGCCAAGGCTATCGTGCAGGACATCGCCACCTATGAAGAGACCCAGGAAACACTGGCGTTGCTGAAATTGCTGGCGCAAGGAAAGCGTAGCGTTGAGGATTCAGGATCGCGGCCGTTCAGACGCGTAATAAAAGAACTGCGGGCAGAGTTGGTCAAGCCAAAAGCGTGACGGAGTATCGCGTAAAGATCGTGCGCGAGGCCGAGGAAGACCTGGCCGAATTAGTCAAGTACGTCGCGAAGAACGAATCGGTTGATCGCGCCGACTACGTACTGGAAAAGCTGCTTGATGTTTGCGAACGGCTAGAACAACACGCTGCGCGGGGTCACTTCCTCCCCGAACTTCTGGCACTGGGTATCAAGTCCTATCGTGAAGTTCACTTCAAGCCCTACAGGATTATCTACGAGCTTGTCGGTCGTGAGGTTTCCATTCTGTTGATTGTGGACGGTCGGCGGAGTCTCCAGGCTGTATTGGAGCGGCGGCTGTTGAGATGAGTCTGGTTTACTCCTTCGGCAGGCTATATCTTGCCACGTCGTTTCAGGTCCTTAGCGACGTCCTCGAACGCATAATCCGGTTCCTTTTCCCGGGCTTCGAATGCCTCAATATCGCTGGCGTCTTCCGCAAGTAAGGTTTCTTCTTTGGTGTGTTCACTCATATCGCATTGATAGCGGTGCTGCGTTCTAACGTCAAGGTGTTTGTTTTCGCTTCGCCTTAATTCGGACCGAGCGATTCTCTGAGCGCAGCGATGTTCGGGTCGTTCGGAAAGTGTTGGGCAAGCTCCGTGGCAACGCCGCGTGCGGTCTCGATGTCGCCGGCATCCCTCAGCATGGTTGCAACCGCCCAGCCGATGTCGAAGTCAGACGGAAACCGCCGTCGTGCGTCTTGCAGCAGGGTAAGCGCATCAACATTCAGGCCGAGCGAATTCAATGCCACGCCGTACACGTATACGTAACGTGGGTTCGATGGCTCAAGCTCGTACGCCTGACGCAACTGCAGAAGCGCCTCGTCACGCTGGCCCGAGCGTACGAGTACGAGTCCCATCGAGTGGCGCAGGAATGCGTTGCCAGGTTCCAGCTGCAATGCGTCGCGGAAGTAGCCGACTGCCTGGTTCACATCGCCCATCGAGAGCTCGAAACTGGCGAGGTTCGCCAGCGCCTCGGGCGTATTGGCCAGCATGGTGTTGGTCGCGCGATACTCCTCGGCTGCTCGGCCGAATGCCCTTGCTTCGGCGGCCGGTAGCAGGTCGCGGACGTCGGCGTAAACGGACACAGCCGCGAGCCGGACGCTTCGCACCGGATCGGCCAGCGATTTCGTACCCGTGCGTAATCGGGTTTCCGCCGGGGCGAGATTTAGCGCGCGCAGCGCCGCAGTGCGAACAAGAGGGTCTGGGTCATCCAGGGCACTGGCAATTGCACTGGTTTCCGCCTCGCCGAAAGGCGGCGCGAGCAACGTCAATGCGGTTGCTCTGCCGATCGCCGGGAAGTCCGGGTTTTTCGACGCGGCAACGAGTGCTTCGTTCGCTGGCGCGTCACGGCCGGCGGCGATGACTGTACCAATGTGCGGTCGGGGCTCCTGTACGGTGCCTGTCCATGAAGCGATCTTCGCTATGGCCCAGGCGGCACTTTGACCCTCATGGCAACCGTTGCAGGCGTTTGGCACACCGATGCCGGCGCTCAGATCTGGCCGCGGAATACGGAAGCTGTGATCGGGTCGTTCATCGACACCCATGTACGTGCGCGGGACCATGTGGCAATCGACGCAGCCGGCATCGACTGTTTGATGTCCACTATGTTCGACTGTCGCGAACTTCGTTGGCAAATGGCATTGCGCACAGACGTCGCCGGGCTCGCCGCCCGTTTTGAGTTCGCCCGAGTGCGGGTTGTGGCAATCGCTACAAGTGACGCCAGCACGATACATACGGCTTTGCACAAACGAGCCGTAGACATAGACCTCGTCCAGTATTTGGCCATCCGCGAAATACAGATGTTCATCCAGCAGCCCGAGCCTGTGCGTGTCGGCGAGTGGTTTGCCGTATTCGTATTCCGTCGTGATGACGCCTCGTCTTGAGTGGCAACGGCCGCAGGCTTCCGGCTGTCGCGAAAAACCCGGCGCCGGCTTGCTGCGTTCGGCGATGCCCGTGTTGGCATTCATGATCCACGCGGCCCCGTTGCTGTCATCGAGGTCGACTGGTAGACCGAAGCTGTCGTCGAATGTCCCCGTAACAGCCTGGTCACGGTGCTCGGATGCGGGGCCGTGACAAGCTTCACAGCCGACCGATAATTCGGAATACGTGGTGTCGTAGGTTTTCGTCTCGGCGTCGTATCCCATCACGAGGTTGGTCGAATGGCACTCCGCGCACATGTAGTTCCAGTTCTGTAAGCGTCCGGTCCAGTGCAAAACATCATCGGGTTCGATGTATTCATCGGGGTACAGGTGATACCAGCGTTGGCCGCCGATCTCTTTGGCGCGGGTGTCCCACGCGTAGGGTAGGGCTTGCATCCGACCGCCCGGAAACTTGACGAGGTACTGCTGCAAGGGTGTTATGCCAAATATGTAGTCAACCCGGAAGTCCTGTTCCTCTCCGTCGGCGTTTTCGGTGCGCACAAAGTACTGGTCGTTGCGTGTCGTGAATTGAGTCTTCTTGCCGTAATAGTCGAACTCTGCATCCGAGAAATCGCCCAATACTGTTAATTGGTCGGCGATCTGCATGGCAAGTTCGTGGTGGGAACCCTTCCAGTCCTTGTGCTGTGTTTCATGGCAATTCGCGCAGGCGGCGCTGCCCACGAAGTCCGTCGTGCCGGTATCTGCAGGTGGTGGCTCCGACTCCGTGGTGCACGCGGCGACGAGAACGGTCACTATCAGCGCCAGGTGGGTCGATTTTGAATTGCAATATTTCAACAGGTGTTTCGGCTTTTTGTTGTAATCTGTGGCAATAGGCAGTTTTCCGTATTCTGAGCTCCCCGTAAAGAGCGGAAAATATGGAAAATGTTAACTTCGGCGGGAGTGTGCACATGACCGACAATAAAGCAGGCCAGCCCGACACAATCGTTGATATCGGTGGCGCGGAGCCAGCGGCAGACGAAACTTTCGAATCGCCGGCGCATATCTTCGGCCAGATGCGGCACGATCCCGAGAAGATCAAGGATCTGTTTCGTAACGGCAAGTACCCGTACAAAACCAGAATTCGCAAAGCGGTGTACGAGAAGCACAAAGAAGAGCTGCAGGTCGAGCTGCTAAAAGTACAAAGCTGGGTCAAGGAAACAGGGCAGAGAATTGTCGTGATTTGCGAAGGTCGAGACGCGGCCGGCAAGGGTGGCACGATCAAACGATTCATGGAACACCTGAATCCTCGTGCGGCACGCGTCGTCGCGTTGGAAAAACCGACCGAGCACGAATTGGGTCAGTGGTATTTCCAGCGTTATGTCCAGCACCTGCCGACCGACGGCGAGATGGTGTTCTTCGATCGCTCCTGGTACAACCGTGCGGGCGTGGAGCGCGTCATGGGTTTCGTCAAATCGCTGGATTACCTCGAGTTCATGCGCCAGGTTCCGGACCTCGAACGCATGCTGGTTCGCTCGGGCATTCGCCTCTTCAAGTACTGGTTCTCGGTGACGCATGAGGAGCAAGTTCGCCGATTCAATGCGCGTAGCGGCGACCCCCTCAAGCAATGGAAGCTTAGTCCCATCGACCAGGAGTCACAGGGCAAATGGACTGAGTACACGGAAGCGAAGGAGGCGATGTTTTTCTACACAGACACCGCCGATGCGCCGTGGACCATCGTCAAGTCGGACGACAAGAAGCGCGCGCGCCTGAATTGCATGCAACATTTCCTGTCGGAACTCGACTACCCGGCCAAGAATGAGCACGTTCTGCACGGCCCGGATCCCCTGATCGTGGGTTCGTCCTCGCAAGTCATCGAAAAAGACCACCACCTCTGGGGCTAAATCCCACGTTGTGCTGAACCCGCCTAGCGGCGATAATCGCCGCCGGTCCGCGTCGGCTTTTCCGCGACGGTCAGCCGTGAATTCCGCCAGGCCCGGAAGGGAGCAACGGTAGCGGTGACACCGGGTGCCGGGAAGCGGCTGGCGCGGGCCACTTACGATACACTAATCGATTCTCACCGAGCCCCAGGCTGCTGACTTTCTATGAGCTATCTCGTCCTGGCCCGCAAATGGCGGCCCAAAGACTTCTCGGATACGGTCGGGCAGGAGCACGTCCTCCAGGCACTGATCAATGCGCTCGACTCGGGTCGGATACACCACGCCTATCTTTTTACCGGCACGCGCGGTGTGGGCAAGACCACGATCGCACGCATTCTGGCAAAAGCGCTGAACTGCGAAAAAGGCGTAACCTCGCAGCCGTGTAATGAGTGCAGTGCCTGCCGCGAGATCGATGAAGGGCGTTTCGTGGACCTGATCGAGGTCGACGCAGCCTCTAAAACCAAGGTCGACGATACACGCGACCTGCTCGACAACGTGCAGTACGCGCCGGCTCGTGGTCGCTACAAGGTGTACCTGATTGACGAAGTACACATGTTATCGAAGAGTTCGTTCAACGCATTGCTGAAGACGCTGGAAGAACCGCCACCGCACGTCAAATTTCTGCTGGCCACGACCGATCCGCAAAAGTTGCCGGTCACAGTGCTGTCGCGCTGCCTGCAATTCAATTTGAAGCGCATGACACCGCGCCTGATCTCAGATCGGCTGGCGCATATCTGTGATGCGGAATCTATTGGGTTCGAGCCCGCCGCGCTCGCAATGCTGGCGAGGGCCGCCGATGGCAGCATGCGTGATGCTCTGAGCCTGCTCGACCAGGCGATAGCATACTGCGGCGGCAAGATCGTAGAAGATCAGGTCGCTGTGATGCTCGGCACCATTGATCGGGATCATGTCGTACGCTTGTTGCGACTACTGGCCGACGATGACGGCAAAGGCATCATCGACGCTATCCGTGAAATCGATGAACAGTTTCCGGATTACTCACGATTGCTAGAAGATCTCGCGCGTGACTTGCAACGCATCGCGGTTTACCAACTGGTCGGAACCTGCGACAGCGACGACGATCTGAGCGAACAGCAGTTTGCCGAGCTCGCGGGAGCGATGCCCGCCGCCGATGTGCAGCTTTTCTATCAGATTTCCCTAATGGGCCGACGCGATCTGCATCTCGCACCCGATCCGCGAAGTGGCGTCGAAATGACCTTGTTAAGGATGCTCGCATTTCGACCAACGTCAGGCGAATTGGCGGCAACATCGGGCGGCGGATCGAAGCCCGCGCAAAAAGCTGGTACGGCCGCGGAGCCGAAAGCAGCGCGCGCGGTGGCCAAACCCGAATCGAAAGTAGCGGCCGCGTCATCGAAATGGGAAGACCCGGATTGGAAGGCGCTCGTTGCTGAGCTTGGCCTCGCCGGCACCATTGGCCTTCTGGCCAACAACTGTGTGTTCCTTCGTCGCGAAAGCAACACCGTCTACCTGGGGTTGGATCCGCGTTCCGAGTCTTTGCTCACCAAACAGAGGAAGAGCGCGTTGGCAGAGCGATTGTCTCAACATTTCGGGGAAACACTGGCGGTCGACGTCACGCTCGGCGCAGCGACGCAGGAAACGCCGTCACAGGAAGAAACTCGAATGGCAGACGAACGCATGGAAGCGGCCCGGCAGCAACTCGAAGCGGATCCCAACGTGAAGGCGATGAAAGATATTTTTGGTGCTGAAATCAAAACGGATACGATCGAGTTGATTAATCCAGCGCAGTCAGACTAAAGAGGCAGGAGAGCAGGAATGAAAGGTGGCATCGGTCAATTGATGAAACAGGCGCAGCAAATGCAGGCCGACATGCAAAAGGCGCAGGACGAGATGGCGTCGATTACTGTCACCGGTGAATCCGGTGCCGGCATGGTGCGTATTACCATGACCTGCCAGCACCAGGTGCAAGGCGTTGAGATCGACGATTCACTCCTTGGCGACGACAAGGAAATGCTCGAGGACCTGGTAACAGCTGCCTTTAATGACGCGATACGTAAGGTCGAGCAAACGGTGAAAGAAAGGTTTTCGGGTATGACCGCCGGCATGGGTTTGCCGGCCGGTATGAAACTGCCATTCTGAAATTTAACTGACGATGTCGTATTCACCGCTGCTTGTACGTCTGATCGACGGCCTCCGTTGCATGCCCGGAGTCGGTCAGAAGTCGGCGCAGCGCATTGCATTTCACCTGCTCGAACGTGACCGTGAGGGTGCGAGTGGTCTTTCCAAGGCGCTTGCCGAAGCCGTCGATGGCATCGGCCACTGCACGCGTTGTCGCATGTTCACCGAGCAGGAGTTGTGCTCGATCTGCTCGGCAAGCGGCCGCGACGCGTCGCAACTGTGCGTCGTCGAATCACCAGCCGACGTCATGGCAATCGAAGATGCAACGGGCTTTCGCGGCCTTTATTTCGTTTTGATGGGTCACCTGTCGCCACTGGATGGCATAGGGCCCGAGGAGCTGGGTCTCAGCAAGCTGCAGGAATGGCTGCAGCAAGGCGAGGTGAAGGAACTCATTATTGCAACCAACCCAACCGTTGAAGGCGACGCCACCGCACACTACCTGGCCGAACTGGCGCAGCGGCGATCCGTGCAGGCCAGTCGCATTGCGCACGGCGTACCATTGGGTGGCGAGCTCGAATACGTTGACGGCGGCACGCTGTCGCACGCGTTTTTCGGTCGGCGCGCGCTGGAGTAGTGTCCTGTTCCGCTAATTCGCAAAATTTCATCGTTTCTGAAATCATGCGAATTAGCGGAACAGGACACTAGGAGGAGCGACCATTGGCAGATCACGATTGTTTATTTTGCAAAATCCTGGCCGGCGATATTCCGGCGGATATCATCTTTGAATCGGATACGGCCATCGCGTTTCGCGATATCAATCCGCAAGCGCCGACGCATGTACTGATTATCCCTCGCAAACACATTGCGACGATTAATGATCTCGAAGAGGGCGATCAGGCTATCGTCGGCAGTCTCTTTTCGGCCGCAAGGGCAATTGCTGACCAGGAAGGGTTTTCCGATATCGGCTACCGGGCCGTGATGAATTGCAACGAGGCCGCCGGGCAGACCGTATTCCATATCCACCTGCATCTCTTGGGGGGTCGTGCCTTCACCTGGCCGCCCGGCTAATGCACGCCTAGTATTTTCCTGCTGACAGCTGTTCGGTCAGATTGATAATGCGTTTGTAACTTTCGTAGCGGCGGCTGCTGATTCCGCCCTCATCAACACCAGACTTCACGGCACAACCGGGCTCACGAAGATGCTGGCAATTGGCAAAGCGGCAGGATTGCGCCGCTGCCGTGATTTCGCGAAACCCCTGTGCAGCGATCGTCGATGACCCGAGTGCCGGAGCATAATCGCGCACGCCGGGTGAATCGATTACGTGCGCGCCGCCGGGCAGCGTTATCATCGCGGAGTTAACGGTCGTGTGCCGGCCTTCACCCGTTTTTTCCGATATCGTCGATGTCTTTTGCGATGGGTCGCCGGTTAGCTGGTTGATGATGCTCGATTTGCCGACGCCGGATTGGCCAACGATAATTGTGCAGCGGTCTTTGAGAATTTCCAGCAGTGCGCTGATACCTGTACCGTCTATCGCGCTGCAGTTCACGACGTCGTAACCAATCTTCTGGTAATTCGCCAATTCATCAATCTCTGAAACGCCCGATTCCAGATCGGTCTTGTTATGAACGACGGCCGCGTCGATGTGCATGACTTCAGCCGCGCACAAATAGCGATCCACGATATACCAGTCGGGCTTCGGCTCCGCGGCCGCGACGACGACCAGGTAATCAAGATTGGCCGCCAGAACCTCGACCTGGCCGCGCATGTTGGGGCGGGTCAGTTCATTGCGTCGGTCGGCGATTTCGGTGATCAGCCAGTCCGACTCAGCATCGATGGGTTCCGCGACGACGAGGTCGCCACAAACGGGTTTGAGCCGCTTGCCCTTGATGCGTGCGTCGACTTCGTCTCCGCTTGCGAGCCGCAGGCGCATACGGCGGCTGTAGGTGGCGATAACGGTCGCCCTATCGTGAGTCATCCTTAAGAGTATGCAGCCAAGCGGGCAGCCTTGCACACCCAAGCCATGTAAACTACGGCGCATAGTTTTTGTTGGAAGTTTACGAGTATGTCGAAGTTAGTCACCGACCGTGCAAGCAAGCTGATCTGGATAGACCTGGAGATGACCGGCCTCAGCCCCGAGACCGATACGATCATCGAGATAGCGACGATTGTCACCGACAAGCATCTCAACGAACTCGCGGAAGGCCCGGTGCTGGCTATCGGGCAGGCGCAGGACATCATGGACGGGATGGACGAATGGAATACGCGTCAGCACGGTGGTTCGGGTTTAACCGCGCGTGTGCTGGCCAGCGAGGTCACTGCTCGCGACGCTGAAGTCGCTACGATAGATTTCTTGAGAGAGTGGGTCGCGGAGCGCGCGTCGCCCATGTGCGGCAACAGCATCTGCCAGGATCGGCGTTTCCTTGCCCGCGAAATGCCGGAGCTCGAGCGTTACTTTCATTACCGGAACCTGGACGTGAGCAGCCTGAAGATACTCTCGCAGATGTGGGCGCCAGACGTCGCCAAGGGTTTCGTCAAGGAATCCGCGCATCTCGCACTCTCCGACATTCGCGATTCGATCGAGGAGCTCGGCTGGTATCGCGATAATTTGCTGGATGCTGCTGCCATGGAATCAACGCCGGACAATGAGTGAAAGACCGCATGCTGAGTATGCGGAGCGCAATGCCGAGCCAATTCTCGAGGTGTTGCGGCGCGAGTTTCGTGATTGCACCAGAGTACTTGAAATCGGTTCCGGCACCGGACAACACGCGGTCCGATTCGCGTCCGAACTCGATCACGTAAGTTGGCAGACCAGCGACCTGGATGAAAACCATGCCGGCATACGTGCATGGATTGCCGAGTCGGGGTTACGCAATGTTCACGATCCAATTTCGCTCGATGTCATGACAGCGGATCTGCAGGCTGCGACGTTTGATGGCGTCTATTCGTCGAACACAGCACACATCATGGGCTTTGATGCTGTCGTCAGAATGTTCACAGTCATTGGCAAGGCTTTGCGCGCGAATGGGGTGTTCTGCCTTTACGGACCGTTTCGCAAGGATGGCGAGTTCAATACCGAGAGCAATGCAATGTTCGATGCGAGTTTACGAGCACGCGATGCGGTAATGGGTATTAGGGATCTCGAAGCTCTGGATAGACTCGCGACCGAACAAAGCATGCGGCGAACAGGCTTATACGCCGTACCTTCCAACAACCTGGTGGCGGTATGGCAAAAGGTGGTGAGCAATGACAACACATAGCGGCGGTTGCCACTGCGGGCGAGTCCGATTTGAAGTCGATGCGCCTGCGATAATTCAAGCCGACGAATGCGATTGCAGCATTTGTAAAAAGTCCGGTTACCTGCACTTGCTGGTGTCGGCCGACGATTTTCGGTTACTGCAAGGCAAGGATGTGTTGCAGACGTATACGTTCAACACGGGTATTGCGAAACACTATTTCTGTCGGCAATGTGGCGTGAAGTCCTTCTACATTCCGCGATCCCACCCGAATGGCGTCAGTGTCAATGCCCGCTGCCTCGATCCAGAGACCATCGAGTCCATCAAAATCACGCCGTTTGACGGCCAAAACTGGGAGCAGAATGTCTCGAAACTGTCTCTGATAAGCGACTGATTTGACTGATTTTTGCTTGGCTAGAGCAAGGTCCTTGGCTTATAGTTGCGTGTTTCGGGTTGGGTCCCTCAAGAGAACACGATGAAGATGATATTTCGGCTATTACTGGTTTGCGGTTTGTTTGCATTCTCGGCGGCGTTCGCGGCGCCGGCGTGGGTGAGCGATCAGTTTGAAATAACCCTGCGCTCGGGACCCAGCACGAGCAACGCGATACAACTCATGGTTGACAGCGGCCTGCGTCTCGAGGTTCTGGAGCGAGATGCTGACTCTGGTTATTCGCGCGTTCGTACCCCCGGAGGTACAGAAGGCTGGGTGCTAACCCGCTATCTCATGAATGAGCCGAGTGCCCGAGAACAACTCGAGACTCTCTCCAGTCAGCTGACCAACGCCAATTCGCGTGGCAGTTCTCTCGATACGCAAATGAAAGGGATAAAGGGTCAGTACGATACAGCGAACAAGAAGATCAGCACGTTGGAACGTGAAAAAGCCGCTGTGGAAAAAGACCTGGCCGACATCAGGCGAACCGCCGCCAATGTGTTGGCGATCGACAAACAGAACAAAACCCTGATGGACCAGCTGGCAGCAGCGCAGATTCGGGGGGACACCCTTGAGCAGGAAAATCGGCAGTTGACCGGGCAGGCCACCCGTTATTGGTTCATGACAGGCGCACTCGTGCTGCTCGTCGGCGTTATATTGGGCATCTGGTTGCCGCGAGTGCGCTGGCAGCGACGCTCACGCTACGACCGCTTCTAGAAACACCGGTTCCTCAAACGGTCTCGCCGGCGAGGAACATCCAGGTCTCGATCACGGTGTCCGGATTCAGGGACATGCTCTCGATTCCCTGGTCGAGCAACCACATCGCGAGATCCGGGTGATCGGACGGTCCCTGGCCGCAGATTCCCACGTACTTGCCGTGCTTCTTGCAGGCTGCAATGGTCATGGCAAGCAACGCTTTGACCGCATCGTCGCGTTCGTCAAAGGTGTCGGCGACAAGCGCCGAATCGCGATCCAGTCCCAAAGCCAGCTGTGTCATGTCGTTCGAGCCGATGGACATGCCGTCGAAGTGCTCCAGGTATTGATCAGCGAGCAGCGCGTTCGTCGGCAGCTCGGACATCATAATGACTTTCAGATCGTCCTTGCCGCGTTCCAGTCCGTTCTCTGCCATGAGGGCAATGACGTCTTTTGCCTGTTGCACTGTTCGGACGAACGGAATCATGACTTGAACGTTGGCCAGTCCCATGTCGTTTCTGACTCGCCGCAGTGCCCTGCACTCGAGTTCAAAGCACGGCTTGAAACTGTCGGCGACGTAGCGAGACGCGCCGCGAAACCCGATCATCGGGTTTTCCTCAACCGGCTCATACTTCTCCCCGCCGATCAGGTGTGCGTACTCGTTCGACTTGAAATCTGACAGGCGCACGATGACAGGTTCGGGCGAGAACGCCGCGGCGATCGTTGCAACGCCTTCCGCCAGTTTGTCGACAAAGAACTCGACTGGATCCGGATAGCCGGCCATTTGTTCGTCGACGGCCGCGCGCGTTGCATCGTCGAGCTGGTCATACTCGAGCAACGCCTGGGGGTGCACGCCAATCATGCGGTTGATGATGAACTCGAGGCGCGCGAGGCCGACACCATGATTCGGAATGCTCGCAAAGTCGAAGGCGCGATCGGGGTTGCCGACGTTCATCATGATTTTTACGGGAATGTCGGGTAGGGAGTCGAGCTCAATCTGCGTTTCTTCGAATTCGAGATTACCTTTGTAGACGAACCCTTCGTCGCCCTCGGCACAACTTACGGTTACGTCCATACCGTCTTTGATAACTTCGGTAGCGTCGCCGCAGCCGACGACTGCGGGAATCCCCAGCTCGCGCGCAATAATTGCGGCATGGCAAGTGCGTCCACCGCGATTTGTCACGATCGCGGCCGCGCGCTTCATTACGGGTTCCCAGTCCGGGTCGGTCATGTCGGAAACGAGAACGTCACCGGCTTGCACGCGATTCATCTCGGCGACCGAGCGGATGACCTTCGCTTTGCCGGCACCGATCTTGTGTCCGATGCTGCGCCCGGAGATTACGACGTCGGAACGTCGTTTCAGCGTGAAGCGTTCAATCGTGCGACCGCTGCGGCTCTGCACCGTTTCCGGTCGTGCCTGCAGGATGTAGAGCTTGCCGTCATCGCCGTCTTTGCCCCACTCGATATCCATGGGGCGCCCGTAGTGATTCTCGATCGTCACCGCCATTTTTGACAACGCGATGATGTCATCGTCGCAAATCGAAAATGCGTGACAGTCGCTCTCATCGACATCGACCGTTTCGACGGTCTTGCCCGGCATTGGATCATCACTGTAGATCATCTTGATCGCTTTACTGCCCAGGTTTTTGCGCAGAACCGGGTGCTTGCCGGTCGCGAGGGCGGGCTTGTAGACGTAAAACTCATCGGGGTTTACGGCGCCCTGAACGACGGTTTCGCCGAGGCCGTAGGACGATGTTATGAGTACGGCGTCGCGAAAGCCGGTTTCCGTGTCGAGCGTGAACAGCACGCCCGATGCGCCGACGTCGCTGCGCACCATCGTCTGAATGCCAGCGGACAGTGCAACCTGACTGTGATCGAAACCCTGGTGAACCCGGTAGGCGATCGCGCGATCGTTAAACAGGGAGGCAAATACCTGGTGCATCGCCTCCACAACAGCGTCGAGACCACGAACGTTGAGAAAAGTCTCCTGTTGCCCCGCGAACGAGGCTTCTGGCAGGTCCTCAGCGGTCGCTGAAGACCGCACAGCGACCGCAATGTCATTGCCGCCACTCATTTCATCCCAGGACGACGCAACGATCTCCATCAGACGATCAGGCAGGGGAGTCTCCAGGATCCAGTTGCGAATGGTGTCACCGGCTGAAGTCAGTGCATCAATATCATCGACATCGAGCTCATCCAGCACTTTGGAGATCTTCTTGTCGAGGCCGTTGGCACTCAGGAAGTCCCGGTAGGCGGCCGATGTTGTCGCAAATCCGCCAGGCACAGAAACACCCAGGCCGCTGAGGTTGCTGATCATTTCACCGAGTGATGCGTTCTTTCCGCCGACGATGTCTACGTCGTCCATGCCAAGCTCTTCGAGCTTGATGACATATGGCTGCAAGACTGACTCCCTTGTGTTCCTGGGCAGGACATGGAGAATCCCACCAATGGTTGAACGCGCTGTATTCTTTCTCTCGGATCAGACCGGTGTAACGGCTGAGGCCCTGGGGCACAGCCTGATCACACAGTTCGCCGGGCAAAATTTTCGGCAGATGACTTTGCCATTTATAGATAGTGAAGACAAGGCGCGCGAAGCGGTCGCGACCATTAACGCTGCGAGCGAAGGCGGTGCCCCCAAGCCGATCGTTTTTTCGACCCTGGTGCAGCCGGATCTCAGGGAGATCGTCAAAGACTCAAAGGGCTTGTACCTCGATTTATTTGATGCATTCCTCGAACGCATGTCGCTGGAACTGCAAGAAGAGCCGACGTTCGCGCTGGGCGGCGCCCATGGCATGAGCGACATCAATGCGTACATGAAGCGCATGGAGGCGACCAATTTCGCGCTGGCCAACGACGATGGTGGGATTAGTCGCAACTACGATGTCGCAGACGTCATACTGATTGGCGTATCACGATCGGGTAAGACACCGACATGCCTGTATCTCGCGTTGCAATATGGCGTGTACGCAGCGAACTACCCACTTACCGACGAAGAACTCGAAAACGGTACGTTGCCGGATTTTCTCGTGGCGCAGAAACACAAATTGTTTGGCCTGACAATCGCGCCAGAGAGATTACGTCAAATTCGCAAGGAACGACGGCCATTGGGAAAGTATTCATCCGCGCAGCAAGTGAGATTTGAATTGCGGGAGGCCGCGAAAATCTTTCGACGCTACGGCATAGCGCACGTCGATACGACGGAATTTTCTATCGAAGAGATTTCCAGTCGAATCCTGAATAGTACCGGGGTTGAGCGCCGAGTGCGACCCTGATATTGCTACGCGTCTGCATGCTATATTGATTGCATGTTGCTTGATTCACATCTCGTTCCACAGACGATTGTAAAGCCGCGTAGCTTTGTCGGATTGATGGCGCTCTACGAAAGCAATTACTTGCGGTTGTTACGAGTTATTCCGGAAATCGATCGGCTTGATGGCTGTTTCCGCTCACGTGTCGCAGGTGATTGCGACCTTTATATAGAGATACTTGAGCGCTGTCGCTACACCGTGACGTTATCGCTGACCTATCATCTGGAAACCGACGACGGGCTGCTCATCGATCCGGACATGACCATTCGCGTCTACCTTGATGGCCAACTGACCGAAGCCATGGCTGTGGGCGAAAGGCAGCGCCACGTGGCGCTGCGGAGACTGGTACGAGAGCACCAGCGGGAGCTGGATAATCGCTGGCAACGCAACATAATTCTAAATAAGTGGCTCGAGTACCTTTCCGACCAGGGTCATCTGGTTCTGGACCGCTAAACGCTGGTTTTAGCGGGTTCGTGAAACTGTCGATTAAGTCAAAGATCGACAGTCAATCAATTGCCATCATAGGCGTCCTTATTCTTTCGGGCGAACTTCCGCCCGATGAAGATTATGTAAAGAGGCGCGGCTTTGGCGAGTCTGACGACATTATTCAGAAATGACGCAACGGGTGCCCAGGAGACCGACAAGCTAGTCGATCTCTTCCGCAACCGTTCCGAACTCAAGAAGGAATTCGCGGCGCTCCGAAACGAGAAGTACCAGCTTCAAGATCGCATCAAGCAACACCAGGGTGCGACCGCGCGCGTACAGCAGCAACTTCTGCATCTCGAGAACTTGTTGCACGATCCGGAATGGGCGCACAGCGTAGTCGCTTTCTACCAATTGCGGCAGCTGACTGCGCAATGCAAAGAACAACTGAGTCGCTTCGCCGAAGAGCTCAAGCAACAAAGCGAGCAACGCGTCCATAGTAAAGCGCTCGTATCGTGGAACGAGCTGCGCAAGCAAAAAGCAGGTCAGATTGAAAGCCGGATTGGCGAGCATCGTCTGGCTTCGCAGTTGCTCGAAGACCGACTATTGTCGGAGCGGCACAGGCTAATGACCATGAACGGATTCGTGAAGCTGTTTCGTGGCAGGGCGCTTGCCGCAGAAATCGACGAGATTACCGCGCGACTCGAGTACGGCCAGAGTGAGGAAAACGAGCTGCTGCAGACGCTTGATGGCGTCAACAAACTCAATCCGCCAGATCATCAAGGTCTCGATGTCGGGGCGAAACGCTCGATTAACTTCATGATCCTGTCGTACGCACAACATCTCTACCTGGGTTACGAGGAAGATAATATTGTTGACCTGGCGAAAGAGGCTACCGAAAAGAGTGTCGGCGCGATCAAGTACGGTAACAAACAGGATTGCGACGATATTCTTGCCCTCATCGACAAACGAAAATCGGAAGTCGAGCAGGATACCGACTTCGCGGAAGTCATACAGCGACGGTCCCGTCTGCTGGCAGAAAAAGCAGAATTTCGTCATAGCGACGACGCTGTGCCGGTGCCGGCGAGCGTCGCTACCGCCTACGTCATCGACGCCGATGGCAACGTCGACGAGCAACAGGCAAATTTGCTAGGCGATAATTACTTCGCGATTGCGAAAATTCTAAGCCGGTAGGCGCGAATCAAATATCCGTCCGGTACATCTGTCGCTTGTACCGCGCCAATTCTTCGTCAGATACCCCGGGTACGCGAGTATTCATCACCGGAGCTTCGTCGGTTTTGGCTTTGTCGCTATCGGCGAGCGGGGTCGTCGTATTCTCGAACACTTTGCGCAGCGCCGCCTCGACCCTCGGCGCGAGGATATGACTGCGCGGGACGGATTCGATCACGATATCCGATCTCTCGGTGCCCTTCGCGTCGACCTCATTACTGACCGCATTTGCCTGCAATTGTTTTTCAGGCACCGCGAATGCCAGATTGACGACGTCGTCGGACAGGGAAGGGGAGTTGGTCGATGCGGATGCTGGACCCGTATGCCAGGCGGCCATCATCAGGAACGCTGCGGCTGCAGCGAAGCTCTTGCCCTGTTTCGGCATTGATTGCCGTGCTGCCATGGCCGCTCCTGTCTTTGTAATTGCCCCAGGCACCCAAGCCCGCACACCGAGGTGTTATAGCTGAGTATAACACCCGAAACGCCCGCTGCAAGGCGCCGCGCTCAGGGCTGAACCTGGGCGGTTCGCTCGGGCTTGCTCGAAACCTGGCGTATCGTTGCCAGGTCAGAAACGATACCTGCCGCCTGTTGCAGCAGCACGTCGGGCAGATCATCATTTTCGATATCGTCCAGGCTTTCTACGGCTTCGAGGTTCAGCGCTTTGCGGCGGTCATTTTCGCGTTGCAGACGTTTTGCGAGGTCGTCCTCTCGCTGGGTGCGCCGCGCATCGATATTGAGCGAAATCGTTTTTTGCGAACGTACTTCCTCGGCCGCGCGAATCATGTCCACCTGGTACTGGAAGTTGGGGTCTCCCTTCGCTCGCTCGCTGTGACTGGCGGTCAACGACTGGATTGTGCTGTCGAGCGGTTTGCCGGCCCGAAAACGAGTGGTCTGGACCGTGTCCCAGGGCAGGGCACTGTCACGGACGCTCTCGCCAACGAGCTCCGCGTCGATGCCCGATGGCAAGGAGATATCCGGATCGACGCCGCGGTGTTGCGTGCTTTCACCAGTGACCCGATAGTATTTGCCGATAGTCAGCGTCAGCTGGCCAAATCCTTTGTCGCCTTCCGGCCTCAGGTATTGATCGAGGGAATAGAGGTTCTGCACCGTTCCTTTACCAAAGGTCTGCTGTCCGACGATGACTCCGCGTGCGTAGTCCTGGATGGCAGCAGCGAAGATTTCCGACGCCGACGCACTGAACCGATCGACGAGCACCGCGAGCGGGCCGTTGTATGCGACACGTGGTACCGGGTCCGGGTCATCCAGACGACTGATCCGTCCATTGGCATTGCGCAGCTGCACGACCGGTCCGTTGTCGATAAACAAGCCCGACAAAGCTGTCGCTTCAGTCAGGTGACCACCACCATTGCCGCGTAGGTCGATGACGAGTCCATCGATTCCTTGTTCCTCCAGCTCGGTAATGAGACGTTTAACATCTTTAGTGGTGCTCGTGTAATTCTTGTCGCCGTTGCTGAGCGCGCGGTAGTCGCGATAGAAGCTCGGTACGTCGATAACACCGATGGACCATTCACGTCCTTCGCGAGGAATCTTGACGATCTCACTCTTGGCCGCCTGTTCCTCCAGCTTCACTTGGTCGCGCGTGAGGTTTATTAATTTTTTCGGACTACCCGGCGCTGCGTTCGCTGGAATAATCTCCAGGCGTACGACGGAATCGGCGGGACCACGAATCAGGTCGACGACATCATCAAGGCGCCAGCCGATCACGTCCTCAAGGTCGCCTTCTACGCCTTGGGCCACGCCCGTAATGCGGTCATTAGGCTGTAATACGCCGTCGATCGCGGCCGGTCCGCCGGGAATAATGCCGACAATTTTCACAAAATCGTCTTCAGTTTGCAGCGACGCACCGATGCCAAAATACGACAGGCTCATCTGAATGCGATATTCCTCCGAATTCCTCGGCGACAAGTAGCTTGAGTGCGGATCCAGCGTGTGCGCAAAAGCGTTCATGAAACGCTCAAAGACGTCGTCATTGTTAACTTGATCAAGGCGCTTGATAAAGCCCTTGTAGCGCTTCGTCAGCACCTCCTGGATTTTTTCCCAGGATTCTTCCTCGAGGGCGAGATTCAGAGCGTCGTTAATCACGCGCTGCCGCCAGATTTCGTCAAGCTCCGCGCTGCTCGAAGCCCACGGCGATTCTGATCGATCAAATACGTATTCTGCGTCCGAGGTGTAATCGGGTTCTGACTCGAGCTGCGCCAGTGCGAACGTCAGTCGCTCACGGACACGCGTCTGATACACCTCGAATATTTGAAACACGGGGTCCATCGGTTTGCTTTTGACGATGTCGTCGAGCTCGTTCCGATAGGCGTCGAAGTACTCGACGTCGCTGGCAAGGAGATACATGCGGTTGCGATCAAGCGACTCGATATAGACGTCCATCACGCGCGATGACAACTCGTCGTCGACGGCAATGTGCATGTAGTGGGAATTCTGAATAAACTCTGTAATTAGCGTGCCGATCTTCTCGTGGCGTTGCTCGGGGAAGAGAAACTTGTTTTGTTCGACCGCCGATGTGCTGGCTACGGCCTGCGCTGCGAGCAGGCTGACCACCGCAGATGTAAACCACTGAAATCGACGACTATCGGGTTTTTTCAAAATTCTCTCCAAATCTGTCAGAGACAGCATTGCAATACGGCTACCCTGGCTAGGCTAGTGGGCCTGCGCCCTTCGATCAAGGGCACACCCGTCATAATCCCTAATGTTCAATGAATAAATTATACCGTTATGGAAACTAACTGATGCGACCTTTGACCGCTGTGAACCTGATTATCCTGGGATCCTGTTTTGCGATCACCTTCAGTCTGGCCGCTGTTCTGATTGTGGTCCTTGTCCTCGGCGATGAGTACCCACGCCTGCAGAGCGAATTCGACCCGCTGCTGCAAAGCTCCCTGCTGTTTCTCGTTATGACCGCGATATCGGCGGCAAGTTTCTACAGTCTTGTCAAAGAGCATCGCCTGTGGCCCTTGGCGCAAGCCTTCATGTGGCTGGGTTTGCTCGCGACAGGTTGGTTCTACTGGCCGTAAAAAGTCAACTCCGGGATTACCTGAGTAAAACGGACCGACCCTTCCGCCGCCGCCGCATCCGCGATTGCAGCGCTTTGCGTCGCTCGCCAAGCCAGCCTTCGCGACTAATGTTCGCAGCGTTCCCCTGTTCGCGACGAGTGCGATCGCGATAGTCGCAAAAGTCCTGGTAAGCCTCTACCTCGTGCTTGAGCTCGCGTACGACGAGTTCGATCATGATGGCGTCGTCGAGTAAACCCAGTCCGGGTATATGGTCCGGAATAAGGTCTTCGGGTTCCGCGAAATATGCCAGGGCATTCAGGACGCGCGTCGTTTCCTGGTGGGGCAATCGCCATTCGAGGTCCGAAATCATGTCGATCATCAGGCGCAGTTTTCGTAGCCGATCGACGATAAAGCCCGGCGCACTATCCGCACTCACATCCTTGAGCGAGACTTCGGCGCCAGCGACGATGTCTTCAGGCGCCATTCGAACCGCGGCTTTGCGCGCCTCATCCATGATGAGTTGAAAATGCTTGAGATCGTCCTCGTCAAGCTCGAAAGAAATTCGCAACGTCACGGCTTTGCCGACCCTTTGTCGATTGAAGGTCGCAGATTATCACGCTGGTTCGGTTTTGGCTCGGTGCTAATGTCCGGGCATTATTTGCGAAAGCGTTGGTCCCACTTTTTCGAGCGATCGAAGCTACCCGTGTTGTACGGGTCCAGCCCCTCTTCCTCGCCGGTGTCGAGAATCGAGTCGTCGAGAATTTTGAGCTTTTCGTGGGTGCCGGTTTCCTCTCGCACGTAGCGATTGCGAATCAAGACATTCTTGCCAGGCCCCAGGCTTTCGACGGAAGACTCGATCTCCTGATCCTCATCATTGAACTCAGGAGTGAGCTCCGGAACGTCGCGTTTCGCTGAAGGCGGACGCAATCCCTGATTGTAGCTCTTCTTGTGCCCGGCTTTGGGCGGCACAGGATTCTCCCCGGGGAAGAGACCTTTCATCCAGTTTATGAGCTTTTCTATCATCTCGTGGTGTGCTGCGTACTTCTCATTGTCTGCGTAACTAGCCTCTATTTTAAGAGAGTCGGGCGCCTAAACGCCAGCGAATACCAAAAAACGTGATCCTGCTCACATTATTGCACGTGCCGCCTGGCCCAGAAGGGGCAGCCTCAGGCGGTTTTGCCCGACAGGCGCCACGCAAGGGCGGTTAGTCGCAGGCATTGCCAGGCCAGATATGGGGAAAGCACGAGGAACCAGGCGACCCTGTCCCCGGTGCGGATTTTCAGACTCAGTGTCCCAAAGAAGTCGCCGTAGCCCTGGCCACCGTAGGCGCCAAACAGGCTTTGCCCAATCCAGAAAATTGCAATGGGCATTAGAACGAGTCCAAAAAAGACCAACCACAGCAGCAACAGTGATTCCTTGCAGGCGACTTTTTTGAGGGTTGAGGGAGTTTCGCTCACGCGCGGCGCCTTGCTTATGTCACAGGACGCACTATCGTTGCGCAGCTGATATTGGCCGTCAAGCCCGGTCGCGAATTTCAGCTAGGCGGATTGCTCAGGCTGTTGTGGCGTTTTTCTGTGTCGTCGCCGATAAACGGCGGCAAAAAGATGCAGGCATGCGGCGCCAAACAATATGTAATGCGGAACTACCCAGAACCACTCGCTTATGTACAACGTCGCAAAGAACGCGGCAAAACCCGACGCAAGGTAAAAGTAGGGTAGCGCATCGTAAAGTAGTTTCGGCAGCCAGACTCTTCTGCCAACGATACTGTCAGTTTCACGCCCGCGTTGCCGCGTCTGTGTGAGACTGCTCGCTTTCCCTGCGGCTGTGCTCAACATCAATTTGACTCAATTCCGTGTCAGTTATTGAATGATAATTGAACTGAACGAAAAAGACCGTGATTGTTCTCACAGATCGTGTTGCATCGCGCAATGGAATTACGAGTCGCGCTTTTGGCGTTCCTCGTAACGAAATTCTGCGTTACCGACAGCAACGATGTCGCCGTTTGACAAGACGTGTTCTTTGACGCGTTTCGAGTTTATGAAAACGCCGTTCTTACTGCCCCAATCGATTACCTGCGTCTCGTCGCCGACGGTCAAAACCACAGCATGCCGACGACTGACATAAGATGTCTTAATCTGTATATCGTTCTCGTGCGTCCTGCCAATAGTCAGTCTGTCCTTGAACAAGGGGAAACGCAGGACCTGGTCATCGACGCTTCCAACCAATACACGCGTGACCCTGTCGCGATCGCTGTGAGCATGTGTCGCGTCGGGCTCCGCTACTGCCTCTTTCGCGTGTGCATCGTCGAAACGGCCGGACATCCGGTGGTCGATGTCCTGGATAACCTCTTCGATCTCGCCGATGGAGTCCATTTGTTCGGACTTCTTGGCCAACTCGCCGAGCAGGACATTGATGGCGGTGCTCTTGGTGTCGAGTTTTTGCTCGAAGTCTTCCGTTGCACGCGAGAGTCGTTTGATTTGATTTTCAAGGTCTTCAATACGTTGTTGAGACTGCTCATCGTTCTGGCTCAACATGCTCTCAAGATCATTCTTGAATCCACGCGTGTCCATCAATTCAGACGCAAGCTGTGAATTCATGTCGGCGGTTTCGGCGACCGTATTCTGCGCTTCGTCCAGTTCAAAGCGTAGCGTCCGCATTTCTTGCTCGTGGCCTGCCTGTTGCTTGTCGATCGTTGCTTGCATCTGTGTCTTCTGATCGTCGATCGTTGCTTGCATCTGTGTCTTCTGATCGTCGATCGTTGCTTGCATCTGTGTCTTCTGATCGTCGATTGTTGCTTGCATCTGTGTCTTCTGATCGTCGATCGTTGCCTGCATCTGTGTCTTCTGATCGTCGATCGTTGCCTGCATCTCCGCCTTCTGATCGTCAATCGTCGCCTGCATCTCCGCCTTCTGATCGCCGATCGCTGCCTGCATCTCCGCCTTCTGATCGTCGATCGTCGCCTGCATCTCCGCCTTTTGCTGGTCGGTCTTGTCCTGCATCTCTGTCCGCTGCTGTTCGAGCGATGAGCGCATTTCCGTAATCGACTGGTTTGCAGTGCTGATTTCTTCCGAAAGATCGTTATTCCGGGCAGTCATCTGCCGCAGGGAACGGCTTAGCTGATCACGCTCTCGTGACAGCGCCGAATTGGAATCCGCGAGATCCTGCATCTTGTGCCGCAGCGTGTCCGCATATTCCTCGGTCCTCGCGATCTGCGCCTGAATTTCCTTCGCGTCAGACGTCGTTATATTCGCGAGTACTATTTCAGGTGGGCCTTCGTTCAGTGCCGTTTCCAGATCGAAACTCAAGCTTTCCAAATCGCGTTCCGCGGTATCGAGGGCCGTGTCTTTCTCCGCTATTGTCTCGCGATGTTCTTGCAGTTGCAGCGTGAGTTTGGCGCGTTGTTCCTCAAGCGAGGCCAGCGAATCATCGCGTTGTGCGGCTTCCGAGTGCAGGGACGTTATTCTGTTTTCTGCTGAATCCAGCTCGCCGTGTACCCTCTTTAGCTCGCGTGCGGATTTCTCGAGTGACGTGACACGTTCCGCTTCGGCTACACGTAGTGCCGTGACATGTTCCGCTTCGGTTACGCGTAGTGCCGCAAGCTCGTGGCTTATGTCGGTGTGCTGTTGTTCAAGCAGTCCGTGGACTTGGCCGCGCTTTTCGACGTCTGTTTCGAGCGCTGCTATTTTTTCCACGGCGGATTGGAGTTCGGACCGGACATCTTCCAATTCACGCTTGGTATCTTCGAGCGCCCTTACTTGCTCTGCCTCTGCCGCGCGAAGCTCTGCCTCTGCCTTGCGAAGCTCTGCAAGCTGCTCCTCAATTTCAGAGCGCATCTGCAACTGTCGGCGGCTTTCTTCTTCGCGATCCTGGATCTCGGCTTTGAACGCCTTGATTTCGTCGTTGCGATTCTTGAGTTGTTTGTCTCTGAGTTCAACGTCGCCTTTGAGTTTGTCGACTTCGCGATTCAGGTTATCGACAATTTCTTCGCGCGCACTGATCTCGGTCTCAAGTCCAAGCCACTTTGCTCGCAACTGCTCAATGTCGTATTGCAGTCGGCTAATCGTCTTGGTGCGTTGATGAAGATCCTGTTGTAATTCGGGAATGGACTGCTGACGAGACGATGGTTCATCGTCGCCATCAACGCCATACGTATGCGCATCGGATTCCTGTTCTACTTCCGCATCCGCCGACACGGCCTTACGCAAATTGGCGACATCCAGCTCGGCAGTAGGGTCATCGTCTTCCGAGACTAATTCATTGATTTTGTTGTTTTCATTAGCCATGAGTACAGTCTATCACGCATGTGGGGTCACTCAACTGTGAACGGAGTCGGAATATGAGAATTAAGTCAACCCCAGATTTAGTCACATGGCACCGTTCGCCCGGCGGCCCAGTCGCGCAGAGTCGAGATTTTCTCCTTCAGCACGACTGACAATGGTCGAGTCTGGCCGATTTCCGCCAGTATGTGCTCTGTTGCGAGTGGCTGGTTTTGGGCGTGTGCCGCATACAGTGCCGACACGACGGCTTGCTCCACTTCTGCGCCGGAAAACCCGTGCATGGCTTCGGCAATTCTTTCGATGTCGAAATTGCCCAGCGATTGATTGCGACTGGCGAGGTGAATCGCCAGGATCGATGCCCGGATCTTCGGCGTTGGAAGATCCACGAAGAAAATTTCGTCAAAGCGGCCTTTGCGAACCAGCTCTGGGGGGAGGGTGCTGATGTCGTTCGCTGTCGCCACAACGAAAGCCTTGCTATTGCGCTCCGCCATCCAGGTAAGGAATGTCCCAAGAACGCGCTGCGTAGTGCCGGTTTCACCGCCACGACCTGCGATGCCTTTTTCGATCTCGTCGATCCAAAGAACGCAAGGCGACATTACATCTGCTGTTTTCAGGGATTCGCGAAGTTTACGCTCGGTTTCGCCATGGTACTTGTCATAAATGGCGCCGAAGTCGAGGCGTAATAGCGGGACGCCGAAAATTCCGGCGGTCGCCTTGGCGGCGAGGCTCTTGCCGCAGCCCTGGATTCCAAGCAGCAGAATGCCTTTCGGTGCATCGAGATGCGATGCGCTCGCGTCGCCACGAAATGCGTCACGACGTTGTGACAGCCAGTTCTTCAGACGCATGAGGCCGCCGACCTCGCTGAATCGGGCCGTATCGTACTCGAATTGCAGTGCCCCGCCGCGATTCAACAACTCGTATTTTGCCTGCATCACGCCCGGTAAATCGCTGCGCGTGATCGCCCCGTCGACGTAAATGGCATTGCGTGCCAGACGTTCTGTGTCGCTATAGGTCAGCCCGGCAAGATTTCGTATTAGCAGCGCATGTGCCTTGGCGTCGACTTGCACAAGGTTTCCGGGGTGGTCTTTGCCGTACTGATTGACCGCGCGCTTTACGATACGTGCGCGTTCTTCCTCGGACGGCAATTCCATGTCGAATCGCGCGCAATAGGTGTCGAGTTCGCTCGGGACCTTGATCTCATGGCTAATCAGAACCAGCTGCCGTTGCGATTCCTTGTAGCTGATGCAGATGTCCTTAATAAGGCGCACATGCACGGGATCCTCAATGAACGGGTGGAAGTCGAGTAACACGTAGATGCCCGCGCTCTTGACGGCTCGTATGTGCTTGAGTACGTCTGTTGGCTGAGAGTTGAGCGCCTGTGGTTCCAGCGCAATATCGATTCGCTGTAAGCCGTCGGTGATCGTCCAGCGAAACACGGGCGTGTAGGCGTCTGTCCCATTGCTAATGGCCATGGACTGCAGCAATTCCAATACGCGTGCTTCATCCTGCGACTCGATCACGATGATCGGCGTGCGCGATCGCAAAATCAGTTCGAGGTCGTGACTTCCGTCCATTGTGCCTGTCAGTTACTTGCTTCGTCCGACGCTATTTTAGGGCAGCCGGGCAGGTTGTCGATGTGAAGTGCGTCGGACGGCTGGCCAATTAATTCGGCCGCATTAGTCGCTAGCGTCGCGTGATCGATTGGATCTTTGACCGTAAGTAGCCGTCGTAACAGGTCGTCGAGAGTGCTGTTCCCGGCGGTCTTGTCCCGTATTTCCCGGTCGAGCGCGCCGAGTATGGTGACGGCAAGTGCCGTTGTGGCGCCCGTTGACGCTGTAGCACACAGCGTGTCGGCCTGTTTCGACCAGTTGGCTTGCTCCAAGATCGCCTTCGCATATCGACGGGCCGAAATGGCGCCGCCGCGCTTTAGCAGTTCGAGGCTGTAGAATTCGGCGAAGCCCTCAACGATCCAGTCCGCACCCGGCTTTGCCTCCATGGACGCGGCGGTGTGCATCAGCTCGTGCAACAGGGTGCTGGTCGCGTTTTCGCTGATTAGTGGACGGTGCGCGTGCACATAGATTGACGCCGGAGCTGAAAGGCCGCCCCGCCACATCGGCTCGCCCGCGCTGACTATCGTCAATCGTGTCAGTGGTTCGGGAAGCAGCGCCGTCAGTTCGGGCAGCGTCCAGTTGAGGAGGGCCAACATGTCCATGCGCCGCACGGCATGCCCCTG